>FTKM01001388.1_pt1 | contig 9785 bp, 6 predicted proteins | sample 1658051 | NCBI WGS metagenome assembly FTKM01 (sample SAMEA3914794, study PRJEB12502) | metagenome | biome: forest; material: soil | place: Canada | collected 2011-07-05 | depth 0.1 m | reverse complement strand
GGTAAAGGTAGCGAGACTGGCACGGAACCCTGGCTTCTTGCCTCGTGGTGTCACTCGGAGATACATGTAGTTTCGGAGCCACTTGTTGGTGTTGATGTTCCAGTAGCCAAGATAGGCACGCGAGTTCTGCGCAAACTCGAGCTTCAGCGCGTTGATGTTTTCGAGACGGTCCCACGCGACCTTGCCCGTGATGGGGTCAACGCCATTGTACCCGAGACCGGCGAGGATGCATGCGCCTTCGGTGAGAGACCAGACGCCGTAGTACTTGGTCCGCGTGATGAAGCCTACCATGTGCATGGTGAAGACGCGGCGGAGAAACGACTTGTTGACGAAGTCATCGCTGGTGAGGACGGTGTGGTCGTACGGGCCAGCGAAGCTGACAAAGACGCCGATCCAGACCAATCCCGTCACCATCTTGATCATGGCAGGAGTTCCACTGCGCGGGATCTTCCTCTTCTTCCGGGTCGGCGGCCGTTTGGCCGCGTCGACGTTGGCGGGCACGTCGAACATGGAGCAGTCGAGCCAGTTGCGGAACTCCATAAAGTCAAAGGCGGGGCCGGTCATCAGGCTGGGGAAGAAGAAGACGTAGCTAGCATAGTCGAGCAAGCTCGGCAGCTCCACGATGCGGCGCTCCTTCTGCAGGTCACTAAGCAGCTCCTCGGGTAGCACCCCATCGGCCACGTTCCAGCAGAAAGCGGTGAGTTTCATGACCAAGACCATCTGGGACCCGGTGATGTCAATAGTACTCGGGCTGTTGGCGGCCTGGCGCGCAATATGGTTGACGCTCATGTGGCCCATCAGGAAGACGAACCCAACCCAAGGCATGTACGAGGAGCCACGCAGGAACTTGGAGATGGCGTACGCGCCGGCGGAGGAGATGAGAATAGTACGGAGGCCATCCCAAAGGTCGAAGAGGCCGATCAGGTAGAATATGCCAATACTAGGAGGGGTGTTGTTAGCCATGCGCTCCTGCGTACAACCGCCTTCTCTCTGCCCTCCTCCCCAAGAGACTCGTCACATGTTTCCTTCGCCAGCCTGTGTCGTACCTGATGATGAAGAGGTTTTTCCGTTCTGGCCGCGCATCGGGGACTCGTTTCAGCAGCCCGGCGAGGGGGTACGATACGAGGAACGAGGTTATAAGTTTCACTGCGAGGGAAAACAACGAGGTGTGTCAGTAGGCAGTAAGCACGGCCGTGGCGGGGAAGACGCCCGACGAGTTTGGGAACGTACGCTCATCGCTGCTGGCGCCGACGATGTTGCCCAGGTAGGCAAACGCTGCGCGAAAACAACGTTAGCGAGAGATCTGGGTCTTCAGCGGTGAGAAAAGCCAAAGAGCAGCACCGTACGGTAGTCTATGTAAGGCAGCATGTTTCAACGAGGGGCGATCGCAAAGGAATGGATTCAGGCGCGGTGCTTCTTTTGGCTGGTCAAGCTACTCCATTCCACTAGACAGAGAAAGAGTCGTAATCTTCCGGGGAGAAGGAGAGGTTGGTGGATATAGCAAGCTGCGAGGGCAAACTGGCACACCGCAGCAGCTTTTTGGAGATCGAAGTCAACCTTTGGTGGTTGTCGCCGTACGCAGGCAAGACAGGTATAGCAGGTGCTGCAAAAAGAGCTATCGGCGGCGGGCGTTTGTGGACTTGCAGGGCGAATTCACTTTTAGATTGGAGCAGGTGGGCCGTGCAGCCCACCAAAAAAAGTGATGTCACGTCGAATCAAGGCACCTCGTGCCGCGGGCGATTGAATCATCTGATGCAGTCCGATTGCCTGGACGCCGTCCGTGGTCATGGACCCCCCTCGGCCTCAACAAATTCGGACTCTGATGGCAAAAGGCATGGCTGCCTCCTGCTCTTCAACGAAAACTCGTCAGCATTTTGAGTCATCTCTGCGCACCTCTGCGCAGCGTTTACGGGGTAGACGTTGACGACTGCGGCGTCGATCGTGTCTCTCGGCATCTTCCGGACAGGTAAACTACTTTGCGCTGGGCAGGAAGGCATGGAGATGATTCAGATCGGGCACATGCCATGGACTGTAGTGCTGTGGAAAGAATCGATGGATTCTCTGCGGAACCCTGGTTGCCTGGTTCATTTGCTTCTACCAAATTTACGCGCCGGCGACTTTGAATGAGGTAGCTTGGGTTGGTATATACTAAGTACAAGCAGGGTTTGAGTACAGCGCCTGGGGCGGAAGGAGGGTTCACAGCCGCATTTTCCTTATGCAGACTTGGCGGACACGGACGCCGCACGCCGCGGACAAGAACCGATCAGGCTCGAGCAGACCCTCTGCAAAGTTTGGCAGCATATCGTTTTCTGTCGGGCGGCCAAATACGCTGAGCCAAGGAACAGCCCACTGGTGCCGTAACTAGACCACGATGTTCCGCGTCAAAAGGACTCTTGTGATGGGTATCTTGGCCACTTGGCCACAAATATTGGCTTGTTGCCGACATCTTCAGCAGCAGTCTGCTTGTAGAAAGGCAACCGCCATGCGTGCGGGCGTAGCTCTCAAATATATCCTAATACGTGCTGTACAAGATTGCACACAGTAATTGTGAGAAGAGATTGCGGTAGCTCAGATCGCACCACACCGCCTCGCCTCGTCTCGTCTCGTCTCGTCGTGCAAGTGACTACTCGAGACCGGAGGGAAGAGGGCACCCATAACCTGTGCCTTCTTCGTCGGTTGAGTGGAGATGCAAATCCAGAGACACAGTCCAGGACTTGTTTAGGAGTTGTGATGGCTTGGAGGAAGCCAGAGGTTTTCAAGTCGGGACGTCCAGGTTCATTCCAGGCACAGACCCGGGCATGGACCCGGACATAGAACCCGACCTCCCTCCCATGGAAAACACGTCGTCGATGCGTGGGCGCCGTCGGTATCGCAGCGAGTCCTGAGCGAGATCCGACCTCGCCTCCCCGATTAACTCTGCCTCGGCCCTCGCCTCGTCGCGGGCCTCCTTCGCCATGTCCATGCCCTTCCCCTTGCTGATGGAGCGTTCGAAGTCGGCGAGAGCTTCGTCCCCTCCCCGCATGTTCTTCATCCTCGGCCACAGGCTCGGCAAAGCGATTTCTTGAAACCTCGGCTCCACACAGCGTTCGTCGAACCACTTGTGGAGGCGAGACTCGACGAGCTGAGCAATCTTGGGCACATCTTGGAGCCTGGATCGGCTCCCCAAGAGGCTGCGGATCGAAAAGTCCAGACGGTAGTCGTCCAGGAAGGTAAAAGTCATCTTCGTCGGCGTGTTCTCCGACGGATTGCTCGGGACGAACGAGATGGACAGTGTACCGCTGAACCTCACTACCGACACCGCCAGCGCGACGGGCAGCACCGCGCTGAGCCTCTTCGGGTAGTTCAGGAGCATCTTGGTCTCCAGGGCCAACGTGATCATGTCGCTCAGGTCCACGTCCATCCTCGCCTGCAGCCTCGCGCCGTCCCTCTTGGCCATGTTCGCGTCAAAGGTCTTGCCCGGCCCGAAGCTGAGGCCATCCTCGTCCACCGGTATGATGCGGCAATTGCTGAAGATGGGGAAATCCTCTCCGAGACTCAGCTCGGTCACCCGGATCTCGTCCAAGAAATCCGGGCGAGACGACCCATTCAGCGCCTTGGTGAGCGACGTGAGGATCGCATCGTCATGCTGAGCATCGCTCCGGAACTGGGCGATCGTCTGGGCCACTAATACATTGAACCAGTCCAAGCTCTCGGGCTGGTGGCTGTCCACCTTGTAGTACGTCTTGCTGAGGATGGACCCGATGGTCAGCGTCGGCGGTCCCGGTCGCAACACGTTGGACTTCTTCTTGTTCAGGGTGTGGTGCGGCGAGGTCTGCTGGCGCCCGGTCGAGGTTCGTAGGCTCAGGAGGGAGTTTTTGTGTGCAAGAGTGCGGGATCGTCGCTCGGTCGCTCGTAGTGAGGCGGTCACTTCGGGGGATGGCGGATCGCCAAATATGAAGAATTTGATGAAAGCGGCTATGAGAAGCACGACCGAGAGCTGCCCAAGAATGAGGCCCTGGGTAAAGGAGAGGCTGTACGAGGAAATCTTAGCACCCATCAAGGTTTGTACGGCAAACAGGAAATAGGACGTGCAAAGGAAGGAACGGCGGTCATCACTTGGACTTTGACGTACGTTGGCTCCTGTCGAGGCGGACAAATATCCTGGGCCATGATGCTTCGGTACCCGCCGGATATTAGTAGGTGAGATAGATACCTTGGTTACAAGGGGCGATGAGATGTAGCCAGAACAATGTCTCTCCGATACGGCAATCCATCCATTGAGGAACGGTAGAGCTTGAATGGAGAGACCGTGAAGGTCGGTTGGTCGTTTACTAAAGAGAATGTAGACCGATCCATAACCATCGGGCATCAGCTACCGATTGCTCATTAGCGTTTATGTCAAGACCCGAGTGAATATAGTAAGGAATCTGGTACGAACGTGCGGGCTGCGGGACACCAACCGCCCCGCACTAGCCCGCACGGGACACCCTAAATATGGAGGCCACCTCAACAGGCCTGTAGCTCAGCAAGCTCAGGTATGATGCAGGCACCCCTCAGCCTCAAAAGCAGCTAGTTACACGTTCCTTTCCAACTTGCCACATCCCCAAGATATATTCCGCGTATCCCAGTGCCGTACGTCTCACCGTTTACCCAGCTTGGTCACGCTCTATTCTTCGCTACGCGGCGGATCTGTAGGGACCATCAAGGCTCCGCCTTCCAGGTGCTCAGGATATTTCTCGTCCTGCTCGGGGGGCAGAAATATCCGCCATTATCCTGTCTAGGGATACATCCTCTAGATCTGGTCTCGTTGCGCGTGTGAGAGAGAGCTCAATCGACCGCAGAGATGGACGTGGTTCAGGCCGTCTCCGGCTATATCACCAAGATGGTGTCTGCTGGCGACAGCACCACGGGCGCGCCATCGGCCAAGATGAAGATACTCCTCTTGGACAAAGATACCGTCCCCATCGTTTCTACCGCCAGCTCGCAGTCCTCGTTGCTCAACCATGAGGTCTACCTCATCGACCGCTTGGACAACCCCAACCGGGAGAAAATGAGACACCTGCGGTGCCTCTGTTTCGTCCGCCCCAATCCGGATTCCATCCAGCTGCTCATCGACGAGCTCAGGGATCCCAAGTACGGAGAGTATCATCTCTACTTCAGCAACGTCGTCAAGAAGTCGGCGCTGGAGCGTCTGGCCGAGGCAGACGATCACGAAATCGTCAAGGTAGTCCAGGAGCATTTTGCCGATTTCGTCGTCATCAACCCGGATCTCTTCTCGCTCAGCATGGCCGCCCCCCTGCACAGGGTATGGAGCGGAAACCAAGATACCTGGAATGCGGACTCGCTGCAGAGGTCGACAGAAGGCCTCATTGCGGTCCTCTTGGCGCTGAAGAAGAAGCCTCTGATCCGGTACCAGAAGAACAGCCACCTGGCCAAGAAGCTGGCGTCGGAAGTTCGATACAGCATGACCCAGGAGGACCAACTCTTCGACTTCCGGAAGCTGGACACGCCTCCGATCCTCCTCATCCTGGACAGGCGAGAAGACCCCGTGACGCCTCTGCTGACGCAGTGGACCTACCAAGCCATGGTGCATCATCTACTGGGCATCGACAATGGTCGGGTCGACCTGAGCGACGTGCCTGAGATTCGGCCCGAGCTGAAAGAGGTCGTCCTGTCGCAGGACCAAGATCCCTTCTTCAAGAAGAGCATGTACAGCAACTTTGGCGATCTCGGAGGCAGCATCAAGGACTACGTGGAGCAATACCAGTCGAGGACCAAGAACAATGCCAACATCGAGTCCATCGCCGACATGAAGCGCTTCATTGAGGAGTATCCCGAGTTCCGCAAACTGTCCGGCAATGTTAGCAAGCACGTCACGCTGGTTTCCGAGCTGAGCAGGCGAGTCGGCGCCGAGAACCTGCTCGAGGTCAGCGAGGTCGAGCAAAGTTTGGCCTGCAATGACAATCATGCAGCCGACTTGAAGGTTCACCTCCCTTGCCCGCCACCCCCTTTTACGTTTCGAACATCGATCATATGCTAACTCCCATGCAGAACGTGCAAAAGCTTATCCAATCTCCGTCGGTGGACGTGGACAACAAAGTCGGGTTGGTCGCGCTGTACGCCTTGCGCTACGAGAAGTCCCCTACGAATCAGCTTCCCATGCTCGTCGAACTGCTCAGTGCGGCCGGAGGCGTTCCCGCCCGAAGGGCAGACATGGTGGCCAAACTGCTGACCTATCACTCTTCTCTCCAACAATCGCAAGCAGGGGGCGGTATTTCCAACTTGTTCGAATCCACCGGCATCTTCGGAGGAGCCAGTAACCGTTTTAAGGGACTCAAAGGTGTGGAGAATGTCTATACGCAGCACTCGCCCTTGCTGGAAACCACTCTTCAGAATATGATCAAGGGCAAACTGCGAGACCAGCAGTATCCCTTCATCGAAGGAGGCGGCACCACAAAGGACAAACCCCAGGATATCATCGTCTTCATCATTGGCGGCGCAACCTACGAGGAAGCGAAGATGGTAGCGAGCATCAATGCCTCTTCACCAGGCGTGAGGGTCGTGCTGGGCGGCACAACCATACACAACGGATCTACCTTCTTGGAGGAGGTAGACGAGGCTGTCTCTTCGTGGCCGGAGCCGCCGCCATCGACAGTCGCTGGAAGATTGAGGAAAGAACTCGAAAGGAGATAATCAGTCCTAAGAGGGGATGGGAGGGGGAACGACCACTTCGGAGAGCAAAGAAGCCATGGGTAATGAAATGTCGACTCATCGACACTGCGAGGAGTTATGGGAGCTCGGGAGGATTCTGCTGCCCTTCACATGTACACTTCGTCAAACCAGCAATTTGGACCCGTCTATAGTATAAAATAGATTGGAAGAATGTCCTTGGTATATTGACCCAAAATTTCTATGAGAATTTCTACCTTGTACCTTGACTTTTGTGGTGACTTCTTCGTGCAAATTGAAGTTCGCTGTGAACACCGCACGTGCATGTACGGTGGGGGTGGCGATAGCCGTGCTTATCGCGATTTTTTAATCAGAGCGCGACCAAATTGAACTCGAGATAGCAATGCCATTCCCTCTTCATCCGTGTGCTGTCTTGACTGTACCACACCCATAATCATCATGACGAAGATATGCCTCCCGCGCGGCCTCGGCCGTTCGAGGAGGAAGCCATTGCATCCTTCCTGGCGCACCAGCCGGAGAACGCTCGCGACGGTCGCGGAAGGCAGCCGGTACGGATGAGCTCTCTGTTCCTGCTCGCTTGGGTTCGCAAAGCTAACGTATTGTCTTGGTTAACAGTCCATTCGATGTCGTCGTCATTGGCGGAGGCCACGCCGGCGCCGAAGCGTGCGCTGCAGCTGCTCGCGCCGGCGCGCGGACGGCGCTCGTGACCCCGAAGATGGACAATCTCGGAACCTGCTCCTGCAACCCCAGTTTCGGCGGCATTGGGAAGGGCACAATCCTCCGCGAGATCGACGCGCTGGACGGACTGGTGGGACGGGTGGTCGACAAAGCAGGCGTTCAGTTCCGCGTCCTCAACCGCAGCAAAGGGCCGGCCGTGTGGGGGCCTCGGGCGCAAATCGACCGGAAGCTATACCAGAAGTACATGAGGGAGGAGCTGGAGTCGTATCCGAATCTATCCATCATACTGGACAAGGTCGCGGATATCGTCGTCGCGGCCGAGGATTCGCCAACATCGGAGGCCAAGAGCAAGATCACCGGGGTGAGGCTGGAGTCCGGCGAGATCATCCCTACCAACCAGGTGGTCATCACCACGGGCACCTTCTTGGGCGGGGAGATCCATATTGGACTCGAGGTATTCCCTTCGGGCCGCATGGGCGAGGCCGCCACGTTCGGACTTAGCAAATCGCTGCGCGACGCTGGCTTCCAGCTGGGGCGGCTCAAGACTGGGACACCCCCGCGCCTTCATCGGGACAGCATCAACTTCGATGTCATGGAGAAACAATACGGCGACGACCCGCCGGCGCCCTTCAGCTATCTCAACGAGCGTGTCGCTGTGGAGACGCAGCTTCTCTGCTACGGCACACACACGAATGCGGCGTCTCACGACATCGTCCGCGCCAACCTAGACAAGTCCATCCACATCCGCGAGACCGTCAAAGGCCCTCGGTACTGTCCGTCCCTCGAATCCAAGGTGATCAAATTCGGCCACCGCAACCAGCATATCGTCTGGCTCGAGCCCGAGGGCTTCGACACCGACGTGTTCTACCCCAACGGGCTGAGCATGACCATCCCTGCCGAGGCGCAAGAAAGGGTATTGCGCACCATCCCCGGCCTGGAGGACGTGGTCATGCTGCAAGCCGGCTACGGCGTCGAGTACGACTATGTCGACCCGCGAAACTTGAAGCGCAACCTCGAAACCAAGGCCATCCGCGGCCTGTTCCTGGCGGGGCAGATCAACGGCACCACCGGGTACGAAGAGGCCGCCGGGCAGGGCGTCCTCGCGGGCATCAACGCCGGGCGCGCCGCCCTGGGCCTGTCGCCGGCCATTCTGGGCCGGAGCGACGGCTACATCGGCGTCATGGTCGACGACCTCCTCACGAGCGGCGTCTCGGAGCCGTACCGCATGTTCTCGTCGCGCAACGAGTTCCGCCTCTCGGTGCGTGCCGACAACGCCGACCTCCGGCTGACCGCCCGCGGGCGAGAGTGGGGCGTCGTGAGCGACCGCCGGTGGTCGCGCTTCTCGGACCAGAAGCAACAGATGGCGGAGCTCGAGGCCCACCTCCGAAACAAGTCTCTCAGCTGGTACGACTGGAACCAGAACGGGTTCGGCGTCAAGGAAGGTCCCGCCAGGCGGAACGGCATGGACGTCCTGCGCCTCTCGTCCACCGCCGTGGAGGATCTCGCACGGGTGGTCCCCGAGGTCATGGCCTACCCGCCCAGCATCCGCGAGCGCATGGGCATCGAGGCCAAGTACGCGCCGTACGTCGAGACCCAGAGGATCGAGATCGAGAAGCTGGCGCGCAACGAGAACCTGCGCCTGCCGCTGAACCTGGACTACGACGGCCTCGTGGGGCTCTCCATCGCGGAGCGCGATCTCCTCAAGAAGACCCGCCCCGAGAGCATCGCCCAGGCCAGGCGGCTGGAGGGCATGACGCCGGCGGGATGCGTCAAGCTGCTCGCGCATGTGCGTCGGGCCGACCAGATCGCGCCCCTGGATGCCGTCGCAGCCGCGGCGAGAGTTGGCCTCGGAGACGGGCGGGCTCGCAGCCCACCAGTAGCACCGCTGGTTGACGGTGCCTAGGACTCACGCGGCCTAGGTGAGGACTAATTATCGCATAGGTTGGCCTAGCGATTCTACATTTCAAACATGGGGTTGTCTAATGGCAGCCTTCCTCCGCTCCAGACTGTGGCCACTCGATACGCGACACTATGAAAAAAGACAGAGTTCAACGGTAGTAGAGAAGATCATTGTACATCTCACATTTGTAATAAATTCATCCCGGGGACCAGGACGGTTGCTGGACGACAAAGCTTTGAAAAAAGGGGGGAGGTGCATTGAGAGCGGCGTGTATTTGGTTTGCTTGGCGAGCTTTGCTTGGCGAGCACAGGGAGGCTTGGCTCCCCTATAGATTATACACTATATCTCCTATTTATTTATTCTTCTTCCTTCTCTTTTCTTCGTTGTCGTATCTCACACCGTGAGACAATAGCAAGTATTTCCGGAAGAAGTCCTCTGCGAATCTGTCGAATCTTTGGTATTCGGCACCGAGCCGATAGGCAGCAGCAATGCCACTGACGCACGCGAGTTCGTGCATGTTCTGTCCCCTGGATTAGAC
>FTKM01600482.1_pt1 | contig 9809 bp, 6 predicted proteins | sample 1658051 | NCBI WGS metagenome assembly FTKM01 (sample SAMEA3914794, study PRJEB12502) | metagenome | biome: forest; material: soil | place: Canada | collected 2011-07-05 | depth 0.1 m | reverse complement strand
CGATCGCCGGACGCTCCTGCACCTGCACGATGACGACATTGCCTTCAGTCGAGATCTTGACGTCGTTGAAGAAACCCGTCGCGTACAGCGCGCGGATTGCCTCAGATGCCTTGTCGTCGGTGAAGGTGTCGCCCTGCTTGATGGGCAGATAGGAGAAGACCGTATTCGGTTCGATGCGCTGCAGGCCTTCGAGCCGGATGTCGCGAACCACAAACGAGTCGGTAGCAAAGGCCGAGGCTGCCGTCACGCTCAGGCCGATAAATGTCAGCGCACGGGCGGTGCGGGCCGATAGAGTTTGAACCTTCATGCAGGATAAGCGACAAGAATTCAATGCAACATGGAAACCGCCGCCGTTAATGTCTGGCTCACGGCGCGGATGGGGATGTCTCTTGGGTCTACTGCGGTCCGATGCCGGACGTATTTGCGACCGGTGCGGCACCGGTTGCTACCGCCAGCGCTTCCGTCATATGGCGTGCTTGCGAACGAGGGCACCGCATCGCAACTTTCACGCTCTGTTTCTTGTGACGGACACGTTCAGACCATCCAATCGCGTTCGATACTGCAGTCAGCAACTCAACTCCAGGATAAAACCAGTTCGGGAGTATAGAACGGATTGGTTCCTGCGCGACCTACCAGTCGTCCATACGAGTTACTGCAACTTTCTTACGCATAACATACGTTTCCTACAACATGCGTCAATTCCTCCGACGTTTGATGCGGATTTTGCGTAGCATAGCATGCGACGAATCCGAATCAATTTCGAAGGCCGGTTGGATAACCACCTCGCACTACTTTCAAGCCTTCCTACAAGGACTTTCGTCCCTTCTGACGGGCCAATCGCGCGGCGGGTGCTCAGATCACTCACTGACCTGCGCGACACTATCCTCGTGCGCCGCTATCTTAACGTATGGCACAAGTAATATCGATACAAGTCGCGTCGAAAGCTAGTTTACGGGTCTCGCCCCCGGCCAGAACGGCACTTTATTGCGCAAAATTATCGACCGCGACGCGGCGATGGTTGCGCGAAAAAGACAGGTTCATGGCTCGGCGCGATCGGACGGCGTTGCATCCCTGCCCGCTTGTCCCAGTGGCGCCAGCAGATTGCGCAACGCAGTCAGGCTGAGCGGGCGCGCGTACCAGAAGCCCTGAACCTCGTCGCAGCCCAGTTCACGCAGACGGGACGCCTGCTCCTCGGTCTCGACACCCTCCGCAGTCACACGCAGCTTCAACGCGTGGGCCATCGCGATGATGGCGCCCACGAGCGCCGCGCACTGCGCGTCGGTGGTCATCCGCACGACAAACGACCGGTCGATTTTCAGGCGATTCAGCGGAAAGCGCGTCAGGTACGCGAGGCTCGAATAGCCGGTCCCGAAATCGTCGACCGCCACTTCGACGCCTAGCTTGCGCAGCGCGTGCAGCGTTTGCAGCGCCTCCTCCGTGTCGCCAAGCAGGACGCCTTCAGTAATTTCCACTTCGAGACAGGACGGATCGAGCGCCGCGTCATGCAGCGCGCTTTCGATGATAGCCAGCAGATTGCGCCGCCCGAACTGTTGTGGCGACACGTTGACCGCCACGCGCGGCAAGCGGCCGGTGAGCCGCAACAGTCGGCCAGCGTCGCGGCACGCGGTGCGAATCACCCATTCGCCGATCTCATCGATCAAGCCAGTCTCTTCGGCGACCGGCACGAACTCAGCGGGACTGATCGGGCCACGCTTCGGATGTTGCCAGCGCAGCAAGGTCTCGACCTGGGTAATCTCCCCGGTCGCGAGCGTAATCTGCGGCTGGTAGACGAGATGCAACTGCTGCCGCTCGAGCGCCTCCCGCAACATGGTTTCCAGTTCAAACCGACGGGCCGCCTGCCCGTCGAGCGCCGCCGAAAAGCGCCGCACCACGTTGCCACCCGCCCCCGTGGCCGCGGACAAAGCGACGTTCGCGCGCCGCATCAGCGAGCTCGCGTCGGCGCCATCTACCGGATAGGACGCGCTGCCAAGACTGGCGGTGAGGTTGACCGTCGTGCCCGCGCAATCGATCGGGGCGGCGATGCCCGTCAAGGCCGCGACCGCCAGCGCATCGGCGGCGGGGCCTGTCTCGTTGACCAGCAAGGCGAACTGCGTACCGCTGACCGAGGCGATCGAGCCTCCGTCACCGGTCAGGCTGCGCAGGCGCGCCCCGACGGTCTGCAACACCAGTTCGGCGGCGTGAGAGCCGAGTGCATCGCGCAGCTTGCGCAGGGAATTGAGTTCGGCAAGCAACACCGTGAAGCCCGTTGCATCGCGACGGCAGCGTGCAATGGTGAGATCGAGGCGCTCAGTGAAGAGCGTCTGATTCGGCAGGCGCGTAATGCCGTCATGGTGCGAGACGTACCAAAGACGCGCTTCGGACTGCGCATAACGGGTCATTTCGACGGCCATGCCGACATACGCGTCGCGACACGCACCGCTATCCAGATCGCGCCAGTCATCTTGACCCAACGCAACGGCGGCTGGAACTGGCGCATCCGCCGGATCCGTCACAGCAGTCAGCGGCGCTAGCGCCAGCATGATGTGGACGCGCGTGTTGTTGCGCCGCAGGCAGGTCCATTCACGTTCGTAACGTTGCGTGAGCGAAAGCGTCGGCACGCCGGCATCGGCGCCCAACAGTTCGGAGCGGCGCCGCGCCAGTTCGGCCGGGTCCAGCAAGGACTGGAATGTCCGACGCCCAACCAGTTCGGCTGCCCGAAACGCGGTCAATTGCTCGTAGGCTGCATTGACGTAGAGGAAGGTGCCGTCTTGCCCGCAGATGAATACGCCGTATGGGGCGCATGCCAGCGCCTCAGTCTGTGCGCGGAATAGGGCTTCGGGGTGGTCGCCACGCATAGGACGCCTCCTTCAGCGAGAACCGGCGCATGCGCGTACAGGCATATGCATGCCCGGCGCACACCGTCTCGGCAAACGGCCGCTTATCATTATTCGCCCCCTGAATCATTCAAATCATGTGACCCGCTTACGGGTTCAGCGCGCGTCTTATGCCGCGTTGCATCAATCACATCATAACGGCGTGCGAATGCCCATCCGCATTTACGCCGTTGTCCGATATCGGGAACGCCCCCCGCTGCAAAATTTTCTTCCATGGCGTCGATTCAGCCGCTTCCTGCTCGTCGTAAGGTTGAGGCGCTTTAATTCAAAGCAGCGCTTTCTGACCCACAACCGCCTAAAACGAGGAGCGATCACCATGCCTTCATCCACTGTCGAACCCATTCCGGAAGGGATGCATACCTTGACGCCGCATCTGGTTTGTGCCGGTGCCGCCCAGGCGATCGACTTTTACACCCAGGCTTTCGGCGCGGTCGAACAATCGCGTCTACCGGGTCCCGACGGCAAACTGATGCACGCCAGCCTCAAGATCGGCGACTCCACACTCATGCTGGTCGACGAAATGGCCGGCTGCTCGGTACTCGGTCCGCGTGCGCTGAAAGGCTCACCGGTGACGTTGCATCTGTACGTGCCGAACGTCGATGCCACGGTCGAACAGGCCGCCGCAGCGGGCGCACGCGTCACCATGCCGGCCGCCGACATGTTCTGGGGCGACCGCTATGCCCAACTCGAAGATCCGTTCGGGCACAAGTGGTCCGTGGCGACGCATCAGCGCGACGTCAGCCAGGAAGAGCTGGAGCAGGCGATGCGCAGCATGCAGATGTGAACCCGGCTAGCGCGTCGCGGCGTCGAACGAGAAGGTTCCGAGGCCGGTTCGCACTTCGTCCAGGGTTGCCTGGGTAACGGCCTTCGCCCGCTCGGTGCCGGCGCGTAGCAGGTCGAACACGTAGCCCGGATCGCGGGCAAGCTGTTCGCGACGCTCGCGCATCGGTGCGATCAGCGCCTGCAACTGCTCTTCGAGCCGGCGCTTGACGACCATGTCGCCCAGCCCGCCCGCGCGATACTCGGCCTTCAGGCGTTCGACGGTGGCCGCATCTTCGTCAAATGCATCGAGGTACGTGAAAACCATGTTGCCTTCCACTGTGCCGGGATCGGAGGCGCGCAGATGGTTGGGATCGGTGTACATGCGCTTGACGGCATCGCGGATCGCATCAGGCGAGGACGACAGCGGAATGGAGTTGCCCTGCGATTTGCTCATCTTCGCTTTGCCGTCGACGCCAGGCAGCCGTCCCATCGTCGGAATCAGCGCCTGTGCTTCGATCAGCACAGGCGTTGCGGTTTGCCGGTTGATACGGCGCACGATCTCGTTGGTCTGCTCGATGAGCGGCGCCTGGTCCTCGCCAACGGGCACGACGTTGGCCTTGAATGCCGTGATATCTGCAGCCTGAGCGACCGGATAACAGAGAAACCCGGCCGGTATATCGCGACCAAAGCCGCGCGCCTGAATTTCTTCCTTGATGGTCGGATTGCGCTCGAGGCGCGCGACAGTCACGAAATTCATATACAGCAGGGTCAGTTCGGCGAGCGCCGGCAGCGCCGATTGCACCGCGATCGTAGTTTTAACCGGATCGATACCGACTGCCAGATAGTCGAGCGCGACCTCCAGCACGTTGCGCCGCACCTTGTCGGGATCGTGCGCGTTGTCGGTCATGGCCTGGGTATCCGCGACCAGCACGTACTGCTGATGCGTTTCCTGCAACGCCAGGCGCGTTTTCAGCGAGCCGACATAGTGGCCCAGATGCAGCGCGCCAGTGGGACGGTCGCCGGTCAATACGACCGGGCGTGGAGATGAAGTGGTGTCATGCATAAACGGGCTCTCTTGTCCTTGAAGAAGCGCCGCAGGACGAGCCAACCGGAGATACCGCACCATGTCAGCCGAACTGCGGCGGCCATGGTCGTAGTAAAGACGTGACGATGCCGCTCCGTTAAGAGCGCCACCATGCGTGGATCAGCGAGGATGTCATCGTGCACATGGCACAAGAATGCCACAGCCGCATTCGGCTTGACAATGGGCATACGCGGCCAGTCCTTATAACCCCCTTACGCCCTTAACCGTTAGCGAGGCCGTTCCACCCGCGACGCTGCCCGTGCCTGTCAGGCTGAGTGGTTCGCTGTCGCTTCGGCCAGCGGTTCGCAATACACGGTAAAGCCGGTTAGCCTGGCTACGCCAAACGTATTGCTTAACGCAACGTCAGCGGCATCGCGGCCGCGCGCCATCAACACCCTGCCCGTGCGCGGCGCGTTATTGCGCGGATCGAAGGTCTGCCACGTGCCGCCCAGATAAGCCTCGAACCATGCAGCGAAATCCATCGGACTTTGCGGCGGCGGCACCAGGCCGACGTCGCTGATATAGCCGGTACAGTAACGCGCGGGAATGTTCATCGCGCGACACAAGGTGACCGCGAGGTGCGCGAAATCGCGGCACACACCGGTGCGCTCGTTCCACGCTTGCCAGGCTGTTTTGGTCGGCCGCGCGTGGTCGTAGCCAAACACGATATGGTGGTGCACGAAATCGCAGATGGCCTGAACCCGTGGACGGCCCAGCGGCGTCTTGCCGAACGTCTGCCAGGCGAACTCGGACAGCAGATCGGTTTCGCAATAACGGCTGCCGAGCAGGAACACGAGCGTCTCGTCGGGCAACGCTTCCACGGGATATTGATAACCGTTGAGTTCGATCGTTTCGGGCTCGGAGGAAATTTCGAGCACGGCTGAGGTGGAAAGCGAGAGGCGCCCGGCTGGTGCGACGAGCCGGCTGCAAAGATTACCGAAGCCGTCGCGGTACTGCGTAATCGGCACTGATGGATTGAGTTTCAGCACGTCGGCGCTCAGCACATCGTTTGCACGCGAATAGTGCGTGTTCAACATCAGCATCATGGGAGTGGGTTGCTCGCACTCGTACATCAGGTCATAGCCGACTCGCAGTTTCATTGAACCGCCCTTCTCTTCAATTAGGACTATTGGGTAACTGCCGTCGTCGAACTGGCCGTAGACTACGCGGGCATTGCGCCTTGCACCTTGAGCCTTGAGCGCGGCTGGCGTTATGCCGCTGCGTCTAACCGGTTTTCAGGGTAGGTGAACTGACCGGGCAGCACATATCCCTCAGTCGAGCATACACCCGCCAGATTGTTTGGGCGGGCTCATTTAGGCTCGGAAAGCGGCGTTCGCAAGGTGGGGAGTTATCAACAGAAATTGTTCATCAGTCTGTTGATAACCCGTTGACGACGTCTTTAAGTCACTGATGCAGATCAGGTTTGTGACGTCTGGGCAAAAGCAGGCAAACGAGTCCCGCAAGGTGCGCCGCAGCGGTGCTCACCGAACGCGCTGCCCTTTGACGCTGCAAAGGCATTCCCCATTCACACGCCGCGCCCCGCCGTCTCCGCACTATCCGCACTATCCGCACTATCCGCACTATCCGCACTATCCGCACTATCCGCACTGCTCGCACTGCTCGCCTCACGCACATCAGGGGCCGAACGCGCTTCATCGGCCCACTGCTGCCGCGAACGATACATGGTGCCCAACGCGAGGCGCGCCATCTTCACCCAGCCGGATGGACGCGGATCGGCCAGCATGCTCAGCGCTCGTGCGTAATCGAGTGTCAGTCCCGGCGTCCACGCCATCGTCGTAGCGCGTTTGCGTACCTGCGCCGCGACCCACAATTCAGGCGTCGTGACAACGCGCAAAAACGGCCGCCAGCCTTTGTGACGACCCCATACACGAGCCGATGCCCCCTCGATCGCCGCCTCCAACGCACGCGACACCGTGCTCGAACAGTTGCGATGGGTCAGGTTATAGGTCGTATCCTGCCGGTAAGCGTCCCAAAAGCGCCGCAGCCGTTCGGGATCGTAATTGCGGATACGCACCTGGACCGTCGAAGGGCACCACGCTTTGGACTCGGTCAAATAATCAGGCTGAAACAGACCTGGCACATCGTTCTCACGCGTGGCACGTAAGAGACGGGTGAACTCGTCGGGCGAGCGGTCGATCTCCACGCCCGGATAGAGACTGATGTAGATTCCCTCGGGCGATTCGAGCGCTGCGTGCCCGGTGGAGATCACGCCGTTGCGGTCCACCGCAGCGATATAACGGTCGATAATCGGCTGACGGCGCGCTTCGCCCCTGGACGAGCCAACCGGCGTCCACACGTGCACCGTCAAGGCAGGTTCATCGGCGGCGGGCGGGCCGTCCCATTCCACGACCGCGGGGGCCGCTTGCTGCTCTTGCGCTGTCGCGCTGGCTGCCTGCGCCGCACCGTCGGTGTCGACCGCGGGGTTCGACGAAAGCCGCCGGACACGCGAGCCCAGCAGGATCATGTTCCAGCCGCCGAACATCAGACCGAGCCCGAGGCAATACGGCACCGTACCCACGTAGTGAGTGGGAAACGGCTGATAGAAAAACACGGCCAGCGTGATTTCCAGCACGCCCCCGATCACCGCGAGGCGCCAGGTGCGATATCGCACGACCCGGGCAGAAACGATTTGCAGCAGGCCGTCGGCAAGAAACAACGTGCCGAAGATCATCGACAGGACGAAATTACCGTGATGATGGCCCGCAAGAATCAGCCCCGCCGCGACGCAAAATGCAAAGCCCTTCACGTAGCGAAGCGTCCGTTGACCGCCCATGCCGGTCCATGCCACCGTCAGCGTGGCCAGCCCTTCCAGCAGAAGCAGGCAGGCAAACGGCGTGATCGGAAAATACAGCGCGTTGTCGAGCGCGTCGATAAACACCACAATGCCGAGCACAAGGCTGATCCAGCCGAGCGTCGTCAGGGGACGCCAACGCGTGCGCAGATAGTCGACACCCAACAGGATCATCACCAGACGAACCATCGCTACTCTCCGGATACCAGCGCAAGCCGTTATCGTTCAGGCCGCATTTGCGCCGCGCGGCTGATGTATTTCACGGTTATATAGCAGGGGTGCGATCCGCCGCAAGTCCGGCGACGTGCTTTTCCCGCGGGCAGCCGGGATGCTGGCACTGGCGCCGTTCACGCCGTCAATCACCTTCTGAAGTTGTTCGGCCACGCAGGGCGGCGATGGCGTTGGCGGATTCTTTGGGCTCAGCGCCGAATCGCGGGATGAAATGATCAGGAATCCAGACAATGTGACGACGCCGACACTCAGAAGATTGCGCGCGGCCCACACCGTTAGCACAAGCACTGTGCCGCGATGGACACGGCAGGTAAATCTGCTTGCGCCCGATTCAGACAAGCCTGATCTGGCTCAATGATGCAGGATGAAGCCAGGCGATACCAATGCAGCGGCCCTGCAGCGCAAATGCTCGCGCGCTGCAGGGCCGCCTGTGTCCGCTACGATCAGAAGCGATGCTTGATGCCGACCGCGACGACCACTTGCTGGTCACCCGAAGCGGGGTCCAGGCTGTAGACGCTCGCATCAAACGCACCGTTGCCGTTGCCGCCGCCAACGCGCTGGTAGACGCCTTCCAGGTAGATGTCCGTGCGCGGCGAAAGCAGGTAATCGGCTTGCGCCATCACCTGGTTCCAGTGCGGCGTAGCCGACTTGAAACCCTTGGTCGCACCGCCGAAACCGCCCGTCGTGTACGTGTACGCCGCACCGAGGCTAAAGTCCGGACGCACGAAATAGCGGCCGTTGATTTCGAAGTTGTCGAACTTGATGTAGCTGCCGCCGAGCGCGCCGGTCGAGGTGCTGCCGCCTTGCCAGATGCCCGTGACGTTGTCGGTGACCGAGTGGGTCCATACGAGACCCACCGACGACTTGTCGAACTTGTACTGCACACCGGCGCCGTAGATCTGCTGGCTGCCACCGGTCGTCAACTGGTCGCCGTCGCCCGTGCTCACTGCGCCTGATGCATTGGCCAGCGCAGGCTGAGAGGTGCGGTTGATTTGCAGGTAAGAAACCGCGGCATTGAACGGACCATACGTATAGCTTGTGCCAAGGCTGTATGCGCTGTTGTTGGCGAATCCACCTGCCTCGCCGGAGAACGCGTACATCGCGCCAGCCTTGAAGCCGCCGAACGACGCGCTGCTGAACTTCGCCGAGTTGTTCAGACGCAGGTCGTTGTTCAGGTTGTCGTTGTCGAACGGGTGCGCTGCCAGGTTGCCGCCGAAGCCCGAACCCGTCGCGCTCATCGGCGCGATGTAGTCGACCATGAAATCGTACTGACGACCGAGCGATACTGTGCCGTATTGGCTCGAACGCAGACCGACCCAAGCCTGCCGGCCGAACAGGTCGCCGCCATTCTTCAGCGCGCCGCTGTCGACGTTAAAGCCGTTTTCGAGCCAGAAGACCGCGCTCAGGCCACCGCCCAGGTCTTCCGTGCCGCGCAGACCCCAGCGCGAGGTGAAGACGTTGCCGCTTTGCATCGACCAGGCGCTGGCGCCCGGCGACGTCGCGCTCGAAGCCGTCACGCGCGCGTTGTTTTGATAGACCACACCCGTATCGATCAAGCCAAAGAGCGTAACGCTGCTTTGCGCGTGAGCCACCCCGGCCACCAGCATTGCCGACGCAGCGGCCAGATATCGCATCTTCATCAATTCACTCCTCGTTCCAATTTTGTTTTCCCCGTTAAACGATCGGCGATCGCCATGAAAGAAACGGGTGGAGTATAGGGTTGGGCCTAATTGCGATAAACGGCACAGTACTGAAAGTCAGAGTTCCTCGTTTCGGGGATAATGTTTCATTAAGATTTCACAGTTCCGCATTTACGCTGCTTTGCGGGCTGTTTCAGGCGCGGAAGCTGAAAGGAATGTGACGGAAACAGGCTGGTCCGGCCGTCAAGGCTGTGGCGATGTGCACGGCATGTCGCGAATTCGCTACAGCCAGAAACCCCATGTTTGATTACACAACAACAGGTTGAGCAAGCCGTCAATCCGAAGCTGATATTTGAAGGTGGCTGAAATTAAATAATGTATCTGTT
>FTKM01026086.1_pt1 | contig 9829 bp, 8 predicted proteins | sample 1658051 | NCBI WGS metagenome assembly FTKM01 (sample SAMEA3914794, study PRJEB12502) | metagenome | biome: forest; material: soil | place: Canada | collected 2011-07-05 | depth 0.1 m | reverse complement strand
AAGCTCTTATGTACCATGCGCAACGCCCAGCATCGGCACTTGATGTCTTGAAACTTATTGATCAGCCGTTACATTCGTTGTCTATCGATTGACCTCGTAATTTTTGAGCCCGTCGCTGAACCTTGCCGTTCCCCGATGCCGCTCATATACAATATGCCTCCCAAACCGATACTGAAACCTTGCCATCCATAATATATAGGTACAATATACAAACACCCCAATCCAGAAAAATTAAAGGTCCCTTTCTTGGAGAAAACTGGCAGCCAACGCATCAAGCAAAGTGAGGCCAACAATATAGACGCCGGAGAATGCTCTGTCGCTCCTAGGTTTCTTCCCTTTCGCATCACGACTCCAGCTCTTCGCCGCCGCTGCTCGACTGAAGCTCTTCGCCGTCGGCAGACGAGGGGGGAGTCGGTGGTACCCACTGGGGCACGCTCTCGCAGTCCTTCGGCACGCGACACACGTCTCGGGCGTGGCACGTCTTCCAGAGCACCTCGCGGACTTCCTTGAACACCTGGTCGACGGCGTCCATGGCCCAGATGACGTCCAAGTGCTCGTACTCCTCAATGACCTTCTGGTGCACGACATTGACGTGGGGCTCGCGGCCGCGCTCGAAGCGGCGGAGAAGCTTGGCGCCGTCGACGAGGTCGTCGTTGCCGCAGACCCAGAGCGCGAAGGGCGGCGCAAGCTTGTTGTACCACGCCGTGGATCCCTTGACGTGCTTCTTGTGAGGCACCGCGTCCGAGCCCCCGTTGTGGGCGGCGGCGGTGGGGTTCCGCTCCTGCGAGTGCCGCTCTTCGTCCTCGCGCTCCTCGGCGTGCCACTCTTCCTTGGTGGAGAGAATGCACTTGTGCTTCGCGAAGCACTCGCGTCCCAGCCACCACCGCATGGATTCGGCGCTGACGTAGACGGGTGCGAACTGGAACATGCGATGGTTGAGCGCCCGGTCCCAGCGCGTGTTGCTCCAATTGAAGAGGAATGAGAAAATTTTGTAGCCCAGCCACCCGTAGACCCGCGCGTTGAGCGAGGCGTGCATCTTCATCATGAAGGGGATGAAGGCGTGGATGCCGAACATGATGCGGAACATGGCCGGGCTGATGATCCTCATGAATTTGAAGTACATCTTCCCGATCAGAGGACCCGCGTAGGCGGCGGGGGCGAGGGCGCAGAAGACGGTGAGCTTCTCGCCCAGCTCTGGGCGTTGCTCCTTGGCAAGAGCCACGAAAGTTTGCGTGGTACCTTGGGAGTGGCAGACGAGGCCGATCTTTTCAAACCCTGTCTCGTACAGGACGCGGGATGTCAGGGCTGGGAGGTCGAACACACCCATCTGGAAAGGGGAACGTGTTAGCAGAGACAATTTTTTAAATTTTTTTTACAAGGAAGACGAGTGTCGACATACCTGGCGAATGTTCCACGCCCACATGCGCGGATCCGATGGCTCCAGTACGACATGCTTGGGCTTGAAGCCGCACCGATTGTTCCCCAGCCAGACGTCGTATCCGGACTTGCAGAGGAAGAAGGCGAGCGAGTCGTCATCGTTGACGCAGTACGCGCCAGAGCTCTGCAGAAGACCGTGCATGAGCAGCACGGGGAACTTGGGCTTTTGGGAAGCGTCCCTTGTCCTCTTCCTCGCCTCGCCGAAGACGTCGGGCCCGCGATGCTTGCGCTCGTGCAGCGGCAGTGGCTCGTATTCCTTGGGATCATAGACGTGCCAGAGTTCGATGATGAAGCCATCCTCTGTCTGGACCTCGAACTCCTCTATATCCAACCCGACCCGTCGTGCGTAGTAGGCAACATCGCATACCAGAGGGTCTGCTCCGCCCTCGGTAGGTACGAACCCGTCGTCGGGGGTATCTGTCTGCTCTGCGTCCTCCTGCAAACTTCCTCGCGACATTCTGCGCCTCCATACTCTCTCCTCCTGTTTCCTGACTTCCATTCGCCTCACTTCCTCCTCGTAGAAGGGCCGGCTTGCGTCGGGATTCCGAAGCGTCATGCGCAACCATATCCGATAGCAGAAGGGAGGGATGTTTGTGAACAAGGCGCCCAGTATGATGACGGTAAGGAAACTGAGGCTCAGGAAGAAAGCAGAGACGCGGAATGTCCAGCATTGCAAGTTCCGCAGGAGGGACGGCGGCCCGTACAGGGGTAGGGGAGGGAACAGAGGGTTTGTGTGCGAAGGCGGCATGGACCGTCTCAGCGTGCCTTCCGCCGATTTCTGCATCGAGTGGCCATTCTGTCGCGAGGAGAGGTTGATGGCGTTCTCCCCGGCGTCTCCAGCCGAGCCGGCTCCTTGTCTCACTGCCTCCTCTGCCTGGGGACCGTCACTGACTCGCAAGGGGATCAAACTGTCCGTCTCCAATTCCTCTTTTAATAAATTTAACCTATGAGCCTCTTCCAACGGCACGGCAGGGAGTCGGTTGCCCCCGGTGGTGACAATGACCGGGTCGTGGGGCGTGACGAAGTGTGCCTCGAGGGCGACGTCTTGCACCTCACCATCTTGGCTTTGTAAGTGGGAAAGTTTCTCGGACTGGCGAGCGAAGTCAGCCGCCGATTGGTCTAGCGAGCTGCTGCTCATTCTGGGCCTGGACGACTCTGATGTTGCTCTTGAAAGGAGTGGTTGGGTCTCTGCATCGATATACATGATGAGAATGGAGAAGAGAGTGGGGGGTCGTCTCTGGACAAGGGGCTGATCACACTCCGTTCGAACTGGGAAGGGGGCAGCCGCGGGGGGATATTCAAAACAGCAACGAGGAATGGACGCAAGCAAGGCAGGGTACAGAAAGATCCAGACCCAGGGGCAGAGACGAGACCGAAAGAATCACATGACTTAGGAGTTAAAGGACCACCCTTACGCGTCATTAAAAGGGGGTGGGAAGCGTGAATGCAAATTAGCAACAGCAGCGAGGCAATGATCGCGATAGCGTCTGTCGTAAAAGAAAAAGCAGGTTTAATACGGGGTGACCGTCCCGCCGGGGAGGCAACTAGACAAGACAAGCCAGGGAACCTCTTCCCACCCCCAAGCCGCCTAAGCCATGACAGCGGGAAGACTTGGCCGTGTCTGGTATGAGAGAGTGTGGGGGATGGTAGAAGACGAGCGACAGGGGGCCAATTGCAAAGAGATAGACCAGGATCTACTCCCACTATTAAGGGTCTAGCATATCGACGAACTTGACAAGAGAACAATTGGGTTCACAAGACAAATCCTTTAGAGTTCGAGTGTCTCGACCGCCGCGAGGCGGTGGCTCGCCGAACTGCGAGCCAGCCAGGGAATGGACCGTACCACGGCAGCCGGCCGAATAGTACCTGATAGGGGCGCAATAGCACCCAATGGTAGTGCGGTGGACGTGCGAATCCCGCACCTCTGCTGAGCGGAGATCGGCACATCTCTGCAGGGTGACGCACTTGACCAAGTCGAGACACCAGGCCGCTTTTTAAAATCTCACAATTACGGGTGCGCCAGGGCCATGTTAAATATGGGGAAGCGTCCCATCCTCCCCAATCGATTCTTTGCATGTGAAAAGACGGCCTGGAACTAAGAGGCTGCTAGGCGGTACTCGACTTGCCATCGCGGACCTATTTTTCTAACTTATTTAGCACCTCATCTTGGTTGCTTCTAGGAGGCGCAGTTCTCATGGGATCGTGGGTCTTGGGCCTCTTGGCCCAAGTCGTGGGGTTTGGCGGCGAATTAATGACAGTTCCTTGCGACACCGGCCGGTGTCGATGCTGTCTCTTCTACCTAAGCGTCTTTCGCCTCGAGACGGTGGTGCACTGGTGCACCACACTGGCACGACTGGCACGAGACTGGGTGGATAGAGATGGATCTTCTTCTCTGATCATCCATGCTCTCCTGACTTCTTGCCTCATTCGTGCTGCTCTGTTTTGCCTCTTTTCCCCATCCAATACATTGGTCTCTATCTCTCTCGCTTCTCAGTTGCTTCGTGGCACGAGATAATCCGTAGAAATGCTCTGATGGTGATTATCTGTGCCAAATTTGCAAATTCGAAGTTCATCAAAAGTTTGCTTCCTCTCAAGGATTCATATGTGAGGAGGAGAGGGAACAGTCGATATCTGGGTTCGCAGCAATTGATGATGGGAGCCGGAGGAAGATTCACGTTGTGCAAAGCAAACTGGAAAAATTACCACATTCGCTCTCGTACATACAACGGTCGTACGCTCATAACCCGAACCCTCGATTTCTCTCCAATCTTGCAGGGGGTGGGGATCTCTCCATATCGCGGGCAGCCGTGTGTGGACGCGCCTGCCGAAGCCGAGGTAGGATGAACGTCCACGGACGCCTTTGGAGTCTGCTATAGCCCGAGAGCTGCGCAAAATTCTCGAAGATGGTAATAAGCTTGCCTTTATTCCCAACCGACGTTCCTTGCGCAATTGACTGCTCCTCAATTGCTTCCCAAAAGCTGCCCAACCCTGCCTGGTAGGCGCAATCAGTTTCTTGTCCACCAACTTCGTCTGTCGTGAGCCCCGAAAAGCTCCAATTGCGGGGCCGTAGTCAGCTACATCCAACCGTTGCGCAGATTCTCAAACCCTAAGCCGAACGAGAGAGACAGAGAGCTCGAGCTCGAGCTCGCATATTCGATGGCTCTCACCATAGGCTCGTCCGACCCGGCCGTCCTGGTCCATAAGAAACGGCGGAGGAGGCGGAGGCAGGACAAACCCTCGTTAGGTGCTCGCCTCGTGCTGGACGATCATGTAAAGAGCGACGTTGGCATGCTCTCTGAGGACCTGTTCGCAGATCTCTTTCCTCACCTAAGAACCCGTACGTTTCAATCTCTTCCTCTCCCCAATGCGCAGCTGCTGAGCCTGCCTCTCCGCCCACAGCCGAAGACAGCGATGGCCCAGCGCCACCGGTTCCCGATGTCCTCCATGTCGCGATTGCTCCGTGGACCCCGAGCTCTTCCCCCGAGTCCATCAGCTGGACCGTGGTGCCGGTCACGAAATCCTCGGCCCTCGCGCATTCTACCGTCCAGTTCTCTCCCTCGTCGTTGGCCTTGCAGTCCTTTGCCGCGCACTTGAAGGAGGTTTCGCCGTCCAAGTTGTCGAGCCATAGCCGCAGTGGAATCGAGATCCTGATCCTAGACGTGGCGACCATCGCGCTTGATACCGTGTTCGTGAGCCTGGAGGGCGATCTTACGAAAAGGCTGGAGAATGGGGAGGGGAATTTCTTCCTGGAGCATCCGACCGCGGGCATGACCAAAGCCCCAGGCTTGTCCTCACCCGAGGAGCGTCTGACTGCCGCGCTCAGGGTCGCGCTCAGTACCCTGAAAGTTGTCCACGCTGGCGATCTCTTTCCCCTGCCGCTGGCGCCACATCCGGTTACTCATGTACCCCCGAACCCGGGCAAGGTGACGCTCTGCGAGCCTGTTTCCCAGGGAATCCTTGCGCCCACCACCAAGATTATTCTCTCACGCGGGCGGATCCATTCCGATCGTCATCGGCTTGTGGTTCCCATATCGTCTAACCGCACGCTCAATGGTGTCGCCGAGGATGACGAGGATACGGCCAACGATCAGTTCTACTCCGCCGCCGAGGAGCGGTATAGGACCGACGTGCAGACCGAGGATGGCGAGTCGGTCACGGAGCCTGACTCGGAGGACCCGGAGGCAGAAGAAGAAGAAGACGACCTTTCGGATGACTCGATGGACGAGATGATCTCGCTCCAAACCCCAACCCTCCCTGCGACGGTGACGAGTGGCGTTGCAACACTGGAGCCCGGGACCCCGATGACAGTCGGAAGGGGGAGGAGGACGAACGGTATGAGCACCCCGGGCTCGGTCTTCTCGAGCTTTACTGCCACGACCGCTAGACCAGACAGGCCTCGTGGCAAGCTGTTCAAGGCCCAAGGTCTCATACAACCGATTCCTCCGGATCTCCTCCATCCTAAACTTACGTCCGAAGACGACGAGGAGGCTCGTGTTTACATCGATATCCGGGATCTGACACGTGTAGGCTGCTTCTCTGGCGACTGGGCTCGCATGGAAGCAGCTGAGGAGCCGCCTCTGAATGGATTTGGCGCCTTCGGTTTGGGGAGTTTCGCTGACACCGAGTCGGAAGCGAACTGGCGCCCTGTCCGAGTGTTTGGGCTGCCTGAAGGCTACTCCCAGAGGGCTGTGACAAGGATAGTGAGCTCGAAACATGGTGGACGAAGATTGTCGTTCTTCGAATCACAGATCCAGAAACCCTCAAGTTCCTCCGCCTATCTATCCCCAATACTGTTGTCAAATCTCGAGAACACGCCCTATCTACGTCTCTCCCCTCTCCGAAAGGCATCGTACCATGGGAAAATACCCCAGCTGAAACCGACTACGGTAGTGCAACCCCCGTTTGCTAGAGAGGTTATCCTGCAGCAAGTTCGAACTCCGGTCCCCATCGAGCGAGAAGTCCAGACCGCTGTCATGGCCGGGCTGAAGTCCCACTTTGAGAAGAAGTCACGAGTTGTCAAGGCCGGGGATCTAATTGCGGTGCCTATAGACACCCAGCTCGGGAGGACTCTCCGAGAGGCTTCGGCTGTAAACGGCGAATCCGCCGTCGACGACCTCCTCTCTTTGGCTGCGTCCAAGAAATCAACCCAGGACGTCAACTATGACGAGGTTGCCTGGTTCAAAGTTAGCCACGTCCAAGCCACGAAGACCGAGAGTGCGGAGGAGGAGCAAGAGGAAGACGATGTTTGGGGCTCGGTCGCGTGCGTTGACATATCCGTTACCCACTTGGAGCAGAGCGGCTCGGTTACCAGCCGGGTGCCTGGTGCTATGGATAGCACTTGGCGGTACTACCTTGGCGTCAGACGGCTGCCGAGGCAGACCTCGATATCCCGAAACCCCTTAACGCTCGAGGACAGGGGCTATGTATCGCCCTTGAGGCGAAGACTTCGAGAGCTGCTTGCTGCGGCGACCAGCAAGCGGGCGATCCATCTCAAGATGCCCCCCGTCGCCATACTGCTCGTCTCGACGCAGCGAAATATCGGAAAAGCGGCAACCGCCGTCGATGCGTGCTCGGACATGGGCTTGCATACCTTTCCCATTGATGCCTACGACATCCTCAACGAGGCTGGTGCTGGCGGCAGCGACGTGAAGACCGAAGGCTTCCTCAAGGTGCGTTCGGAGCGTGCCATGAGCTGTGGACCGAACTGTTGCGCGCTGCTAGTAAGACACGTCGAAGCCCTGACGGCAGATCGCATGGTATCCTCCATGAAGGAGATTCTGGCGGATGCCAGGGTTTTGATCGCCACGACCACTGAGGTCGATAAAATTCCGGATGGCGTGAGAGGCCTGTTTACCCATGAGTTGGAGATGAATGCCCCGGACGAGAAGGAGCGCGAGGGTATCCTGCGGAGCATCGTAAGCGATCGGGGCATCGCGCTAGATCCTGAAGTCGATCTCGGCGGTGTCGCATTGAAGACGGCCGCCCTCGTGGCAGGGGATCTGGTTGATGTTGTCGATCGCGCTGTGGTCGCACAGCGTTCCCGTCTTGAAAAGCTTTCACTCAAGGCTTCCCGCGACGACCAGACTGTCACGGTCCGGGACATACAGATTGCGGGAGGGTCCGCAGCGAGCGGCCTCACCAAGTCGGATTTCGACGGCGCTGTGGACGCGGCCAGGAAGAACTTTGCCGATTCCATCGGCGCCCCCAAGATTCCGAATGTCACCTGGGACGACGTGGGCGGCTTGAACAATGTGAAGGACGCTGTGCAGGAAACGATCCAGCTGCCTCTGGAGCGCCCCGAGCTCTTCGCCAAGGGTATGAAAAAGCGATCGGGTATCCTCTTCTACGGCCCGCCAGGAACCGGCAAGACGTTGCTGGCGAAGGCCATCGCCACCGAGTACAGTCTGAACTTTTTCAGCGTCAAAGGCCCCGAGCTGCTCAATATGTACATTGGTGAGTCCGAAGCCAATGTGCGACGCGTCTTCCAGCGCGCCCGTGACGCCCGTCCTTGTGTCGTCTTCTTCGATGAACTGGACTCCGTCGCACCCAAGAGAGGAAACCAGGGTGACAGTGGCGGTGTCATGGACAGGATTGTCTCACAGCTGCTGGCGGAGCTCGATGGCATGTCTGGCGGAGAAGACACGGGCGGCGGTGTGTTCGTTATTGGTGCTACAAACAGACCGGATCTCCTCGATCCCGCGCTCCTCCGCCCCGGCCGCTTCGACAAGATGCTCTACTTGGGTGTCTCGGACACCCATGACAAGCAGATGACGATCATGGAGGCTTTGACTCGCAAGTAAGTTATCATCTGCCTAGAAGAAATTTTAGGGACGGACGAACAACATTTTCCTCTTGGAACTAAGATCTAACTCATCCAAATAGATTCTCCCTCGATCCTACTGTCTCGCTCCGGTCCGTTGCGGCAAAGCTTCCTTTCACTTACACTGGTGCCGATTTCTACGCTCTTTGCAGCGATGCCATGCTCAAAGCTGTCACACGCCAGGCCACCTCTGTGGACAACAAGATCAAGGCCATCAACAGCAGACCCGACACGCATCACGAAATCTCGACGGCCTACTTCTTTGACCACTTCGCAACACCCGAGGACGTTGCTGTCATGGTAACCGAGCAAGACTTCTTGGATGCCCACCGTGAGTTGATCCCTAGCGTGAGTGCCGGCGAGCTGGCCCATTACGAGCGCGTCCGTGCGACGTTTGAAGGCGGGAGAGATACCGCCAGCCAGGAGCAGAACCAGGGCCAAGTTGCGCGAGGTAGCAGCGGGCCCGGGATAGACATTGGGAAGAGGACGGTTTCGGGCCTGTCGAGAGGCAGTGGCAAGGGCAAGGGCAAGGCTTTGGCCAGCAAAGGAAAAGGCAAAGCCGTAGCGATGAACAGCGGTGACAATAGCGACTCGGCAGGCGAGCACCGGTCCGGTATCAATGGCAAGGAGAAGGGCAAGGCCGCCGCTGCTTTTCACGACGGCGCAGATGACGACGAGGGGCTGTACGAGTAAAGAACCAAAGTAAAGAGACAAAAGTGCGCTCTAAAATTCGCAAAGAGAATGCAATGCCTAAAACAGGATATGCCTGCGGTGTTGCCGCATCGGATGAACAGACGTGACACGCGACCACACCTCGCCTTTCTAGATCTCTAGTTTCAGGACTGTACATGCGTAGACTTGGTATCACCTTCCTGGTCAAGAAAGCGCGAACACGCAGTATGGTAGGACATCACGCCGCATCGGGCCATGCATCATGCTTTGGCCTCTTTCTTGTGCGCTTTCTTGTCTTCTTCATCTTCGTCGTCCTCTTCGTCCTCGTCGTCCTCTTCGTCTTCTTCGTCCTCTTCGTCCTCTTCCTCCTCTTCCTCCTCTTCGTCTTCTTCCTCCTCCTCATCTTCTTCGTCCTCGTCTTCCTCGTCCTCCTCGTCCTCCTCCTCAGGCTCCTCCTTTATAGTCTGGGCCTTCTCAACCGCCGCAATCTCCTCCGCAGACGCGCTAGCCACCTTGGATCCCATAAACTCGGTGACTGGGGCTTCGACGTCACTAGGTTTCCAGCTCGTTGTCGTCGGGCTCTGCACGGTGCGCAAAGCCGCCACGTCATCCAGGCTGGCCGACTCGCCCTTCCACGCGCCCGTGGTTGGGCTCTGCAGCCCGGCTCCTATCGCTGCGATGGATGGCCCCGACGAGGTCGATATGGTGCTCGGTATCGACTTCTCGCTCGACGCGGCGGCGGCGGCGGCGGTCGTCTCGGCCGGCTTCTCGTTCTCGGCCGCTTTCTTCTCCTCCTGGGATTCGGCCGCTTGCGCCTTCGCCCCCTCCTTGCCGTATACCTTCTCCCGCAGGCTCTGCAGACGCAGCTGCTTCGCCTTCTCGGCGGCCTCCTCGGCCACG
>FTKM01000483.1_pt2 | contig 9857 bp, 11 predicted proteins | sample 1658051 | NCBI WGS metagenome assembly FTKM01 (sample SAMEA3914794, study PRJEB12502) | metagenome | biome: forest; material: soil | place: Canada | collected 2011-07-05 | depth 0.1 m | reverse complement strand
CGCTAAGCCTAGTGCTGTAGCGGGTTTCCGGAATTCTGAGGAGCTGCTTGGAATACTTGCTGGTGCCCAGGGCCGGACTCGAACCGGCACGCCTTGCGGCGGGGGATTTTGAGTCCCCTGCGTCTACCTGTTTCACCACCTGGGCTTGTCTTGCGACTCACGCGCATAGGGTTGCGCGCGGCGGGAAACGCAGATTATGTCTGAAAATGCTGCGCTGGGCAAGTTGCCCGCTCTGCCGCTGGTCGTGGTCCGTATTCTGCGCAGGTTAAGCCGCGTCAACGGTCAGGGTCAGCGCATGGGCGCACCTGGCTCAAGATCCGAGGCGCTAAACCGTGCGAGAAAAGCGCGCCGTGCTCTGTTGCCCGAGATACCGGTCGAACACCATCGCGATGTTGCGCACCAGCATCCGTCCGGGCACTAGCACTTCGAGCTTGTCAGCGCTGATCGACAGCAGTCCGTCTTCCGCAAACCCACGCAACCGCTCCAGTTCAGACGCGAAAGTCTGCCCGAAGCGGATGCCGTAGGCTGCTTCGAATTCGTCGAAGCGTAGTTCCAGGTTGCACATCAGTTGCGTGATGATGTCGCGCCGCAGACGGTCGTCCGCGGTCAGCCGCACGCCGCGGGTGATCGCAAGGCGTCCGGCGTCGATCGCAGCGGCATAGCCGGGCAGATCCTTGGCGTTCTGGGCATACACGTCACCCACCTTGCCAATGGACGACGCTCCAAAGCCGATCAGGTCGCATTCGGCACGCGTGCTATAGCCCTGGAAGTTGCGATGCAAGGTGCGCTGCGCCTGTGCGATGGCCAGTTCGTCGGAGGGCAGCGCGAAGTGGTCCATGCCGATATACACATAACCCGCGCTGGTGAGCCGCTCGACAACGAGCCGCAGGAGCGCCAGGCGCACAGCGGGCGACGGCAATGCCGAGGCGTCCATCTGCCGCTGCATCTTGAAGAGCCTGGGCATGTGCGCATAGCCGAACACCGAAAGGCGGTCGGGCGCGAGTGCGAGCATCATGTCGAGGGTCCGGCTGAAGCTGTCGACCGTTTGATGCGGCAGCCCGTAGATCAGGTCGACACCAATCGAATGAAACCCTGTAGCCCGCGCGGCGCGCATCACCGAGGCCGTCATCTCGAGCGGCTGGATCCGGTTGATAGCTCGCTGGACCAGCGGATCGAAATCCTGCACGCCGAGGCTCAAGCGGTTAAAACCGAGATTGCGCAGATGCACGATGGTTCTAGCGGAGGCTTCGCGCGGGTCGACTTCAATTGAAAATTCGCCCAGCGCGTCGGGCCTCAGCGTGAAATGTTCCCGCGTGGCCGCCATCAATTCGGTCATCTCGTCGTGCGAGAGAAACGTCGGCGTGCCGCCGCCCCAATGTAATTGCGATACCGGGCGAGTGGCGTCGAAGCAGGCAGCCTGCAACTCCAGTTCGCGTTTCAGACGGTCCAGGTACGGGCGCGCATGGGCGCGATTTTTTGTGGCGACCTTGTTGCAGCCGCAATAGAAGCACACCGTGTCGCAGAACGGAATATGGAAGTACAGCGAGAGATCCGTAGCCGCTGCACCAGGGTCCGCGGCGGCGCGCGAATAGTCGGCCTGATCGAAATCGTCGCGGAACTGAAGGGCGGTTGGATAGGACGTATACCGTGGACCGTTGGCGTTGTATTTGGCGAGCAGGTCGGCGTGAAACAGGGAATCGGCTGGAGTCATGGGCGGCTCGGTTGAGCGCCACGCCAGTGGTGCGGATGTCGCAGAGAAACCTGCTGGTCGGCAAGACCAATGGAACAGGGCAGGCGCCTCTTGAGCGTGGCCTTTTCGTATTAATCCAGTTTACGTGAGGCCCCCGGGGCGTCGTTGTGTAAAAAGGTCGCACGCAAGGCAATGGCACAATGCAGGGTTAGTCTGCGTTGGGCCGAGGTCAGTGAGCGCGTGCTCCAGATCCGCGTGGACGTTTCAGGAAGAGTGTGGTGCCAGTCGAATCTCCGTTTAATGTAGCCGGTCACGCGTGCCGTCCCGATTGCGGCGCGTGTTGTATTGCGCCGTCCATTTCGAGTCCGATTCCGGGCATGCCCGAAGGCAAGCCGGCCGGCGTGCGCTGCGTGCAACTGGGTGACGATCTGCGTTGCGCGATTTTTGGCAAGCCGGAGCGCCCCGCCTGCTGTTCGGGCCTCCAGCCGCAAGGGGAGATGTGCGGCACTTCGCGTACCGAGGCGCTTCTATGGCTCACGCGGCTTGAAACGCTGACGCAGCCAGTGCTACCGGGCTCTGCGCTAACCCACTGAACCCTTGTAGGGTGTTGCGGCGTTGCGCATACCAACCCATTTCGATCCCCGCATTGTTGCGGCTGTTTCAGGAGGAGATTTCGCATGACTCAACCCGTTGCGCCACGTCGGCGCCGCTTCCTGCTGGCGGCAGGTGCCGCGGTGGGCATTACGGTGTCGCTGGCAGCCTGCGCGGCCTCGACCTTTCCGTTTATCCCGTCGCACTACACCTTCTCGCAGCAGCAGGTGCAGGACGCCGTGCAGCGCAAATTTCCGTATCAGCGCACCCTCTCGCAGGTGTTCAACGTAGCGTTGACCAATCCGGTGGTGGGTTTCCTGCCGGATGCCAACCGCGTGTCGGTGCGGCTCAATGCGCATCTCGCCAGCCCGTTCCTGCAACAACCCGTGGATGGCGTGTTCACGCTGTCAAGCGAACTTGCCTACGATGCCGCCAGTCGCTCCGTCGTTCTCAAATCGCCGACCGTGGACAACATCAGTGTCAGCGGCGATGCGCAGGCCTACACGCAGCAGATCAACGAAGGCGCTGCGGTGCTCGCAACCCAGTTGCTGACCAACTATCCGATTTACACGTTCAAGCCCGACCAGCTTCAGTTTGCCGGGGTGAACTACGAACCCGGTACAATCACAATTCTTACAAACGGCATACGCGTACAAATCGTCGAAAAATGACGGGCGCGCGGCCGTCGGGGCCACGCGTTGCTGCCTGAACCAGCCCTGCTTCGACCACTGATGGTAACGGGGGTGCGGATGGACTGGATACTGGCTGGCAAGGCGTTGATATTGGGGATCGTCGAAGGCTTGACCGAATTTTTGCCGGTCTCGAGCACGGGCCATCTGATTGTGGCGGGAAGCCTCCTGCACTTCAGCGATGAACACGCGAAAACCTTCGACGTGGTGATTCAGCTAGGCGCCATTCTGGCGGTGTGCTGGGAGTTCCGCCGGCGTATTGGCAGCGTTGTGACGGGTTTGCCGGTGCGGCAGGACGCGCGCCGTTTCGCCGTCAACGTGATCATCGCGACGATTCCAGCCGTTGTACTCGGTTTGCTGTTCGAGAAGGCGATTAAAAGCGCCTTGTTTTCGCCGGTGCCGGTGGCCGTCGCGCTGGTGGCGGGTGGTCTGGTCATCCTCTGGGCGGAAGCGCGGCAGCGGGCCCGTGGCGCGCTGCCCCCGCGCGTGCGGAATGTGGATCAGCTGAGTGCGCTGGATGCCCTGAAAGTGGGGATCACCCAATGCTTCGCGTTGATCCCTGGCATGTCACGCTCAGGTTCGACCATCATCGGCGGGATGCTGTTCGGACTCGAGCGGCGAGTGGCCACGGAGTTTTCGTTTTTCCTCGCCATTCCCATCATCGTTGGCGCGACGGCCTATGAACTGCTCAAGAGCTGGCATCTGCTCTCCACGGATGCGCTGAGCACATTCACGATCGGTTTCGTCGCAGCGTTTGTGAGCGCGTTCGCTTGCGTGCGCTGGCTGCTGCGCTACATCGCGGCGCATGATTTCACGGCATTTGCTTGGTATCGGATTGGCTTCGGTTTGCTGATCCTGGTGGTGGGATACAGTGACGCGCTCGACTGGTCGGCGTGAGCGCTGCGCGTGATATCGAGAAGGGTTCAGCAGTGTCTGAAAGCAAAAAAAGGTCCGCGAGAATGCGGACCTTTTTGCTTTGGCGGATGAAATCAGACGTCCGCGCGACGTTTGAACACCAGGTCCCAGACACCATGACCCAGCTTCAGTCCGCGGCGCTCGAATTTCGTCACCGGTCGATAGTCCGGGCGCGGCGCATAACTGTCCGCGGTGTTTTCGAGCGAGGGTTCCGCGCCGAGTACTTCGAGCATCTGCTCGGCATAGTTTTGCCAGTCGGTCGCCAGATGCAGATAAGCACCGGGCTTCAGGCGCGACACGAGCAGCGCGACGAACTTCGGTTGAATCAGACGGCGCTTGTGATGACGTGCCTTGTGCCACGGATCCGGGAAGAAGATGTGCACGCCGTCGAGACTTTGCGGCGCGATCATCTGTTCGAGCACTTCGACTGCATCGTGCTGGATGATGCGGATGTTCGACAGTTGCTGTTCGCCCATCAACTTGAGCAAAGCGCCTACGCCCGGTTCGTGGACCTCGACGCCGAGGAAGTCGTCATCTGGCCGGTGGCTGGCGATTTCCGCGCTCGTCGCGCCCATACCAAAGCCGATCTCCAGAATGCGGGGAGCGTGGCGGCCGAACACGGCGTCCCAGTCGGCCGCTTGCGGCGCGTACGACACCACGAAGCGTGGACCAAATTCATCCATGGCGCGGCGCTGGCCCGTCGAGACTCGCCCAGCTCGCGTAACGAAACTTCGAATGCGGCGCAGACGCAACGCGTCCTTCGCCTGATCGCCGGTCTCTTCGTCGTGTTTGTGCTGGCTGTCCTGCACGGCGGACGGCTCGCGGGCTGCGTCTTCGTCGTTGGACTGGGGGGCGTCGGATTGGCCAGCTTGATTCGGGTCGTGGATCATCTTCGATGGCTACGCGCTGTAGCGGCAAGAGTGAGGGCGGTATAGGCGACGCTGCGTGCACCGGTTAGGCGCGACTGCAGCGTTTGCCACAAGCGAGTGCCGTCAGTACAGCCAGTACAAAAAAGCCGCCTTCGTGGAGGCGGCTCTCGTGCTGGATTCCCGCTGAGGATCAGCTGAATGTGGAGCGGGCGATGGGAATCGAACCCACGGCTCTAGCTTGGGAAGCTAGGGTATTGCCATTATACGACGCCCGCAGAGCCAGCTATTTTACGCGGAGTCGGACGGATTAGGCAAATCCGCCCGGCCAGCGGGTGGCGCAGGTCCCAGCGCGCTCGCCGTCACGCAGTCGAGCCCGACAGGAACCTGGCCGAAAACCGGCACGTCGCTCACCATTGGAAGCGACGGCCATGGATGCACGTCAGCGAACCGGACCGGCTCAAATGACGAAGTACGTCAGTTGCACGGCGGCTCGCGTAACGATCATCAACAGCACCTGCACGATAACGAACAGCAGAATCGGCGACAGGTCGATGCCGCCGAGTTGCGGCACCACACGACGCAGCGGATTCAAAAACGGCGCGGTGAGCTGATACAGAATCGGCATGGCCGGCGAGCGAGGATTCAGCCACGACAGCAGCGCCATCAGGATGGTCAGCCAGATGATGAGGTTGAGCCCCCACTTGATGACCGTCAGCAAGGCGACGATCAGCAAGGTCGGCCACATGCCGAGCGGGTCGAGGCCGGTCACAGCCACCATCAGCGCCACGTAGATGATGGCGGCAATCAGCGCGGCGAGAATGCTCGCCCAATCGATACTGCGCGTGCTGGGCACGATCCGCCGCAACGGCAGCACAATCCAGTTGGTGGCGTGCAGCACGGCGTTCGAGACCGGGTTGTAGGGCGGCAGTCGCACGACTTGCAGCCATGCGCGCAGCAGCAACGCTGCACCGAACAGCGTGAAAACGGTATTGAGCAGAAAACGGGCGATATCGCCGAACATCTCGTGTCCTTTCCTTCAGAGTCGCGGCCGGTCTGAACCGGACGCCGGGCGCCGCCACGCATCGAAGCGCGTGCCAGCGTGTTCGTGAATTGACGGGTGCCGCGCGATGCCTCTGCTGCCTCTCGTGCCTCTACCGCTTCCCGGCAGGGCGCTGCGAACTAAAGCAGACACTCTGCGCCAGCCCTTGGCATAAATCGGCGGCGAGTGTTTCAAAGCAACAGACGCAAAGCGAGGCAGCAACAGGCTAAACGCTTACCTTGATTTCGCTGATCAGCGTGGAACCGTTGCCGCCGTCGGTGTAGTTCGGAATGTCGGCAATGAGCGTCTCGGCTGCCGGCTTGAACACTGTATAGAAGGCCTCGACCGTGTCGAACAGAAAATGCCCGGCGGCGATGTAAGGCGGCGGTGTGCCCGGCGGCCCGGCATTGATGCCAATGTCCACTGACCAGCCCTTGAGCGCGGGTCCGAAAAGCTTTGCGGCGAGCGGCATGTGTGTGCCGCCGTAATAGTCCACGTCGAAGCGACCGTTTTCTCGGTACGGATAGAGAATGCTGACCTTGATCATTATGTGTTCTCGTCGGTTGGTCCCGGAGCGAGGCGCAAGCGGATTGCGCGCTGCGCCGGTCGTCACATTATCACGGCTTACTTGACGCTAGTACCCGCCAGAACGTGATTCACCGAACGCTCAAGTGATTCTTCGACCGCTTCGGCGATCGCGTCGATGGTGAGGGGCGGCGTGGACCGGCGGCGCGCCAGTTCGACCGCCCGCCGGCTCAGCAGTCCGTACATGGCCGCATGATCACCGCCAAGCCCTTCAAAGAGCTCAAGCTGTTTGCGCACAACACCCGTGTCGCCTCGCGACACCGGGCCCGCCAGCGCGCCGGACAAACCCTTGTCGCGTGCGGTTTCGATGGTACCGGCGAGCATCGGGAGCAGGGCGCGCAGCGCCTCGTCTTCGGCGAAACCAAGGGTGCGCCAGAGCGCTACGCATTCCGCGAGGCTGCACAGGGCGAAACTGGCGGCATAGTGGGCCGCGCCGTGGTACAGCATGCGGCCGCCCGCTGGAATCGAGAGCGGATGGCAGCCTAGCGCGATAACGAGCGCCGTCAATGCCTCCTTGAGCGCACCGTCGGCTTCGAGTGTCACCGAACAGCCCCGGATTCGCTCGATGTCTGCGCGATCGCCGCTAAACAGGTACAGTGGGTGAAAGCCGCCGATGGACGCGCCCTGCGTCCGCGCCGGCGCAAGCAGTTCGACGGGCGAGGCGCCGCTGCAATGAACCAGCGCGCGCGGGCCTGAGGCGGGAGTCGAGGCGCAATCGAAGCGCAAAGTGTTCGCCGTCGTACCGATGCTGTCATCGGGAACGGTTAAAAAGACGATATCGGCGGTGTTGACGACCTCTTGCGGGTCGTCAAAAGCCGCGCAGTGGTCAATCTGACTGGCAAGTTGGCGGGCTGAAGCCTGCGTGCGGCTAGCGACGGCGGTAACGGCATAGCCCGCGCGCGAGAATCCGAGCGCGAGGCACCGGGCGAGCCGCCCGGCACCAATGAAGCCTAGACGCGGCAAAGAGGACTGGGACATGATTCCTGCTCCAGACAGCACATTGAAGGGAAAGCTGAAGTATCGCGCATTCGTTCGGCGGCAAGGCTGCTGCTTCGTCCTGCTGGCCATCCAGCCAGGAGCGGACGGGGCTGGCGCGGCATGGCGGCAGGCGTCGTCACGACGGCGCGCGTGGCAGCATTCCTCGGATCAATTTTCATGCGATATGGCGTTGGCCCAGCATCATTCGCCTACGCTAAGCCCGCGGGCCCGAAATCTGCTCACAATTTCTTCTAGTCATGCGGGTTGGCAGTTGCTGTCACGGGTTTTTCTATGTTTCGCGGTCTGATTCGGGAGGTCACTACGATGAGCATTTTCTCTTATCGAAAGCACTTGCGGTTCTTAACCCATTCGCAGCGCCGTCGCTGGTGGGATCAGAAGAAACGTCTAAAACCACGCGTAAAGATTAGCGGTGCGTATGTGCCCCCCAACGTTTCCCGAGAATTCACGTACGTCAAGGTCGGCTGAACGGTTGTCCTTGAGCAGGTAATAATGCCCGGCACGTTTTTACGCCGGGCATTTTGCGTTTACCGCGCGTTGAATGTTGAAGGGCGTCCCGGCTCGATACCTGAAGAGGGACTTGGGCTGCCCGCTTGCCTCGGATGTTGCGCTTTGAAGTGAATTTGTAATTAAAGATTACTGGTAGAGCTGAGGTATTGAGCCACGGTTCGGTAAAACCACCCGTTTATAGGTTCCGATAACGCGCAACCCCATGATTTCCGAGGCATTGCAGACCGCTTGAATTACGGGGTTCCAAGGGGACCATTACGAGGCGTGCAAAGCAATTGCAATTTGCAACAAATGCGCACAATTGCCCGATCCTTTTTGGATACATTGTGTCTTACAGGATGCATGTAATGCGACTCAGCCACCCGGCCGAGGCGCGCCAGGAGAAGAAAAGTGAACAAGATCATTCCGTTTGTTGTTGCCGCCGCCCTTGGTGTGGGCGTGACCACCGCGGCCGAGGCGCACGTGTCTGTTGGTATCGGCATCGGCGTGCCTCTGGCGCCGGCTTACCCGGTGTATGCAGCGCCCCCGCCGGTATATTACGCACCGCCGCCGGTCTACGCGCCGCCGCCGGTCGTCGTAGTGGGCGGTGGGTATGGCTACGGTGGATATGGCTACTATGGTCATCCGTACTATCACCGCGGTTACTACGGGCATGGCTACTATGGCCACGGGTACTATCGTCGTTAATTGCGTTTAAGCAGAATGGCGGCTTGCGTTGGCGTAACCCGGCGCAAGTGGTTTGATGTAGCTGTTTCGCTTATGCGGCGCAACGTTGGCTCGATTGCCACGTTGCGCCGTTTGCGTTTTAGGCGATCCGTTTCAAGCGATGCGTTTCAAGCGATGCGTTTCAAGCGATAACTCGGGCCAACTCGCATCGGACGTTTCAAACGGTGGCCGAAGCTGGGAGAATGCGTGCTCCTGCCATTGCTCCGGAGTCAGCCGCCTATGCAAATGCTTCCTGCTCCTACCTTTGTCGATATCGTCGACGCAGCCGCACGTCTTGAGGGTGTGGCGCATCGCACACCTGTTTTCACGTCAAGCACCGCTAACGAACGTACCGGCGCGTCGCTGTTCTTCAAGTGCGAAAATTTTCAGCGCATGGGCGCGTTCAAATTTCGCGGCGCCTATAACGCAATCTCTCATTTCGACTATGTGCAGCGCGATGCGGGCGTGTTGACTTATTCGTCGGGCAATCACGCCCAGGCGACCGCCCTGTCCGCGCGTCTTGCCGGAATTCGCGCCACGGTCATCATGCCCCACGATGCGCCTGCGGCCAAAGTTGCGGCCGCCCAGGGCTACGGCGCTGAAGTGATCATCTATGACCGCTACAAGGAAGTTCGCGAGGAGATTGGTTTGCGGCTTGCCCAGGAGCGCGGCATGACGTTGATTCCGCCTTACGATCATCCGCATGTGATCGCGGGGCAGGGCACCGCCGTGCGTGAGATGGTCGAGGAAACCGGACCGCTGGATTTGTTGTTCGTGAGTCTCGGCGGTGGCGGCCTGCTGGCGGGCAGTGCGCTTGCGGCAGCCGAGTTGAGTCCGGGGTGCCGGGTGATCGGCGTCGAACCGGAGGCAGGCAACGACGGGCAGCAATCGCTCGCGAAAGGTGAGATCGTGCATATCGAGGTGCCGCACACCATCGCGGACGGGGCGGCCGCAACGCATCTCGGTCTTTATACTTTCCCGATCATCCAGCGCCTGGTGGAGACAGTCGTGACCGTGACAGACGCGCAGTTGATCGATGCCATGCGCTTTTTCGCGCAACGCATGAAGATGGTGGTGGAGCCGACCGGTTGTCTCGCAGCGGCGGCGGTGATGAGTGGCATTGTCCCGGTGGAGGGCAAACGCGTGGGCGTGCTGGTGAGCGGCGGCAACGTCGATCTGGCGCGCTTCGGGCAGTTTCTGGCCTGAGTGTGGGAGCGGGTAGGGGGCTGGCGAGTAAGTGTGAAGCGAGCAAGCGGGCGGGCGAGGGC
>FTKM01001954.1_pt1 | contig 9861 bp, 11 predicted proteins | sample 1658051 | NCBI WGS metagenome assembly FTKM01 (sample SAMEA3914794, study PRJEB12502) | metagenome | biome: forest; material: soil | place: Canada | collected 2011-07-05 | depth 0.1 m | reverse complement strand
GTGGCGACCTTCACCATGCGCCAGTTGCGCAGGATGTATTCATGGATCTCGGCCTTGATCCAGTGCATGGCGTACGACACGAGACGTACGTTCTGCTCCGGGTCGAAGCGCTTGACGGCCTTCATCAGGCCGATATTGCCTTCCTGGATCAGGTCGGCATGCGGCAGGCCGTAGCCGAGATAGTTACGGGCGATCGACACCACCAGCCGCAGGTGCGACAGCACGAGACGGCGGGCGGACTCCAGATTGGCTTGATCGCGGAACTCAGTGGCGAACTGGCGCTCTTCCTGCGGCGTCAGCATCGGGATCCGGTTCACGGCCTGGATGTAGGCGTCAATATTGCCCAGTTGACCGGGCAGCAGCGAAGCGTGCGAGAGCGTCAGTGCACCTGCCGAACCGGCCTTAGCCGACGACGGGCTCAAAGTACGCGGAAGGGTCATTGCATTGCTCACGTAGGAAACTCCTTTGGAATCAGGCAAAAGCTTAGTCAGAAATCGACTCCAGCGTGGATGTTAGCACTCTGAATAAGTGAGTGCTAATACTTAGAGTGTGTGGGGGTATCGTAGTTCCCTGTTGCCTATTGAACTTCATGTTTCAATAGCATCATACGCTCTTCCGGTAAATGTCGTGGTCTGCGGGATGACAGCGAAAGGGTGGGGTTGGTGGTTAAAAATGCACACTTTCCGACCTTATGGTGGAGAATTAGCGCATTTTGTCTGAAGTAGCGCGATTTTTCGCGTTATCTGTTTGTCATATAAAGGGGTGAATTGGCAAGCAAGTACGCGTTTCGGCTAGTTTAGAGTCAACTCTCGGTCCTACAGCACAGGGAGGCTGGATCGAACGGGACGTTTTTCACTTCCTGGACGGCGTCTGGCAACGAGCTTTTTCAGCCTGCATCGAACGGCGGTATCAATGAGCCGAATCCTGGTATAAATTTCAGCCAGCTATCCATGCAACATACTGCTGACGACCGTTGCATCTCTCTCGGGCTGTCACGCAAAGGGGCTGAGCAATGCCGGCAAAAGTGATCGAAGCGATTCGTGGACTGGAGCGTGACCGCTTTCGCGCGATGGTCGACGGCAACGGGCCGTTGCTCGACGAGCTGCTCTCCGAAAGCGTGAGCTATGTCCATACGAATGGCAAACGGGAAACAAAGCAGCAGTTTATTGACGGCATCACCGGCGGGCGGCGCCGTTACCGTCAAATCGAAATCCAGTCGCAGGATGTGTTGCCGGTAGGTCGAGAAACGTGCGTGGTCACGGGGCGGGCCCTCATCGAAATGGAGGCCAATAACGGCGCATTGCTTTTTCCGATCGCCTACACCGCGATCCACGCACAGGAAGATGGGCAGTGGCGGCTCGTTGCATGGCAGGCGACGCGCTGTGCGATCGAGTAGGGCTGGATGAGCCAGGTTCGTTCGAACTTCGTCGCCGGGACGCCTTTTGAGCGGCCTTTCTGCAAAGGCGGCATGTTGCGCCGCCCTTGCTCAAGTTGTCGCCTGCCGTTGCAAGCTGTTTCTTTGCCATATTGCTGCGGGTCGGTGACCGTTTCCTTCTTACCCGATCGTTACTGTTGACCGCTCGGACCCGTCAGGCCGCCACTCTGCGATCCGCTTCCTGCCACCCGGCGCGATTGACTGAACTGACCACCGCATCGACGACAGCCGCCGAGGCGTCTTCACTGACTCCGACTCCGTAGCGAATCCCCTGTTCGCCTACGCGGCAGCCTACGAACACAGCCGTGTGCCCACCCGCCGCGCTCGCGCATTCCACGGACGTGATCTCGACCGCGATCCCTGCCGCGGCGGACACAGCGCGGGCAGTTTGCCGCGCGTGCTGCTCGCTTTGTCCCTGCTGGTCGCGCTGCGTGTCTTCTGCTGACTTCAGCGCAGCCACGTTCACGTCGCGGTTTTGCCAGCGCACCGTCGAGGCATTGACGCGTCGCGTAGGGCCCTCGGTCTCGAAGTATTCACGGGCGAACAGCGCACAGACGGCCTCACCGGTCATTTCTGCGCCGCTTCGATCCGCCTCTGCCTGCACGGCGTGGCTGAACTCGATCTGCACACGACGCGACGGCGTAAAGCCCATGCCGCGCTCAAGCAGGTAGGTCGAACCGCCCTTGCCGGACTGGCTGTTCACGCGGATGACGGCGTCGTAGCTTCGCCCCACGTCAGCGGGATCGATCGGCAAATAGGGCACGTCCCACATCGCATCCGGCGCTTGCTGCGCGAAGCCCTTGCGAATCGCGTCCTGATGCGAGCCGGAAAACGCGGTGTAGACCAGGTCACCCGCATACGGATGACGCGGGTGAACCGGCAGTTGATTGCAGCGCTCGACCACCCGACGCACGGCGTCGATATCGGAGAAATCGAGGCCGGGGTCGATGCCTTGCGAGTAGAGATTCATCGCCATCGTGACGAGGTCGACATTGCCGGTGCGCTCGCCATTGCCGAACAGGCAGCCTTCGACGCGGTCGGCGCCGGCCATCAGGGCGAACTCGGCGGCTGCGACTGCGGTACCCCGGTCGTTGTGCGTGTGTACCGAAAGTACGATGCTGTCGCGGTAGCTGAGATTACGGTCCATCCATTCGATCTGGTCCGCGTACACGTTGGGCGTTGCCGCTTCAACGGTGGCGGGCAGGTTGACGATCATTTTGTGATCGCGCGTCGGGCGCCAGACCTGTGCAACCGCGTCGCACACTTCGCGGGCAAAGGGGAGTTCGGTCGTGCTGAAGGTCTCGGGCGAGTACTGGTAGATCCAGTGTGTTTGCGGTCGTTCCTGCGCGTACTGTTTGATAAGCCGCGTGCCTTCCACCGCGAGGGCCTTCACTTCGTCCTTCGACTGGTTGAACACGATCTTGCGGAACGACGGTGACACGGCGTTGTACAGATGCACGATGGCGCGCGGTACGCCGTCGAGCGCGTCAAAGGTGCGCGCGATCAGCTCCTCGCGCGATTGCGTGAGCACCTGGATGGTCACGTCGTCGGGAATGCGTTTTTCGTCGATCAGCTTGCGCACGAAATCGAAGTCGGTTTGCGAGGCCGACGGAAAGCCGACTTCGATTTCCTTGAAGCCGATCGCGACCAGCATCTCGAAGAATTCGAGCTTCTGCACGATGCTCATCGGCTCGATCAGCGACTGATTGCCGTCGCGCAGATCGGTGCTCATCCAGACCGGCGCCTGCTGGATGGTGCGGCTGGGCCATTTTCGGCCAGTCAAACGGACCGTGGGGAAGGGACGGTATTTTTCAGCGGGATTGCGCAACATGGTGAGCCTCGTTCGTTTCGTCGTATGCAAAGGGGTGTGGCGTCGGGCGGCTGGCGGGCTGCCACAGGTGCACGGCCCGCCAGCCGGTCGCTAGCGGGAACAACGAACGGGCGTGAGTCAGGAACGTCATGGCGATGATGACGCCGGGAACGATCGTGGACGATGCCCATGCAACGTGCATTTGACCCTCGCGATTCGTCCGAACGGTAAACGGACGAATACAGACGACTTACAGGTTGTAAAAGGAACTTCGGTTGGGATGAAACAGGAACTGCGAGACTGCCTTGAGGACCGCCTGTGAACCGTTTGGGACGGTCAACGAGCGGCGCTACGCCTGACTTACGCTAGACGTAGCGATAGGAGCCGCGCTAGGCGGCCGAAGGTAATTCGGAGGGTGTTCGGAGTGGAACGCATGCTTCAAATGTAAGCGAGCGAGCTGCGGTGTGTCAACCGCTGATCTGCTTGCATGGGCCTCTCAAGGCGTTTTCCGGCGCTTCGAAAGCACCGCGTCAAGCCCGTCACACGGGCGTTCTGGCAATATTCACGATGACCTCGATCTGCCGTTCGATAGCCCCGGGAATCGGTGCTTCGCCGCGCAATACGGCGTCGATCCATGCGGCAGTGGTGGCGGCATCACGCGCTTCGGGCAAGTTCACTTCGGGCGCATCAGCCGACGAGCGCTCCGCGGCCACGCGGGTTTCGCAGATGCCGTCGTGCAGCCAGTCGATCTGCACCTGGCGGCGCGTGTCGGCGACGGCTTCGCCTTCGGTGCCCCGGGCGAGCAGTGCACCGCCGGCAGCGGCATCGGGATGCGTGCTGAAGAGCTGCGTGAGGCTGTCGCGATACGGTGGATGCGTGTAATTGACGAGCCGCAAGCCGGCCGGTGCGAACGGCTGGAGAATCTTCACCAGCGTATGGGTCGAATTGCGCACGCCCATACGGCGTCGCAATGCCAGCAGGCGGGCAAGCTTCGGCGCCAGCGTGGTGACGGGCGCGAAGGCAAGCCGACGCGCGGCAAGACTGTCTTCGAGATCGGCGTGCGTCTGCGCGTGAGCAATCTGCAGATGGGTGAATATCTCCGCACTGGTCACGCGGCCGGGGTCTTCGGTGACACCATGGACCAGCACGGGTACGCCCTCACGAGCCAGCAACAACGCCAGAAGCGGCACCAGATTGGGCTGCTTGCGGGCGCCGTTGTAACTGGGAATCGAAACCGGACGATAAGCACCGTGAGCAATCTGGATCGGCTCAAAGGATGCGTGCGCGGCGGCGAGCATGGCCGCGAGTTCGTCAGCGGTCTCGCCCTTCACCCGATACGCCAGCAGCACCGCGCCGAGTTCCAGATCGGATACACGCCCATCCAGCATCGCGCTATAGAGCGCGTGCGTGTCTTCCGGCGTCAATGCTCGCGCGCCGTTCGGGCCGCGCCCGATCTCCTTGATGTAGCGGGCACATTGGAAGACGGGGGCAGCGGTATCAACGGATTCAGTCATCGTTCAAGTGGGGCGGTATTGTGTGGAGAGGGCGGCCACGGCATTGATTTCGAAGCGCAACCACGTCGGCAGCGGCAGGCAGCAGCAGTTCCTCTACGAAGTATCGCATCTACGAGGATCTTGCGAATTTGCGAGGCAGGGGTCTGTCTGGGACGCCCTGCCAGGGACGGCCAGTTGGAAACTGCCGAAACCGGATGATCTGCGCGGCGGCCCCGCCTCCTGGTCATCGTCGGTAAGAGTCGTCTTTGCCGGGCTCGGGCTCATGCCGCCAGGCGCCGCGTTACACTCAACGTCTTGTGGCCGCTCAGGCCGCGCTCATTGAAGATGGAGAACGGGATGAGTTACGTGTTTGCTCCCGCACCGGTGGTCGCGGTGCCAGTCGTCGGGTCGAGCGATCAATTCGCGGTGCGTCGAATTTACTGCGTGGGCCGCAATTACGAAGCGCATGCGCGCGAGATGGGTCACGACCCGGACCGTGAACCGCCGTTCTTCTTCAGCAAGCCCGCGGATGCGGTTCTCTACGTGGCGCCAGGCGCGACCGGCGAATTCCCGTATCCGGCGCAATCGAAGAATGTGCACTTCGAAATGGAACTGGTGGCGGCAATTGGCAAGGCGGGCAAGGACATCAAGGTCGAGCAGGCGCTCGATCATGTCTACGGCTACGCGCTCGGGCTGGACATGACGCGGCGTGACTTGCAGGCTGAAGCGAAAAAGCTCGGCCGCCCTTGGGATACGGCGAAGGGCTTCGATCACTCGGCACCGCTTGGCCCGATCCATCCGGTGTCGGCGGTGGGGCATGTGGCGAAAGCTGCGATCTGGCTGACGGTCAACGGTGAGGAAAAGCAGCGCTCGGACGTCTCGCAACTGATCTGGTCAGTGGCGGAGACGATTGCCTACCTTTCGACGCTATTCGAACTCCACCCCGGCGACCTGATTTTCACGGGCACGCCTGAAGGCGTGGGCGCGGTTGTGAAGGGCGATCTGATGAAGGGCGGCGTGGACGGGATAGGCGAATTCAGCGTGCGGGTCGTCTGATCGTTCAACGGGGGGGAGCCAAACACACATGAAGCTTTACAGCTATTTCCGCAGTTCTGCGGCGTACCGCGTGCGTATCGCGCTGAATCTGAAGAATTTGCCCTTCGAGTACGCGCCAGTTCACTTGCTTCGCGACGGCGGCGAGCAACTGAAACCAGAGTACCGACGCCTGAATCCGGATGCGATCTTGCCGACTCTTGTGGACGATGGCCACGTGTTGCAGCAGTCGCTGGCTATCATTGAGTATCTGGAGGAAACGCATCCCGAGCCGCCCTTGCTGCCGAAGGCGCCGGCCGATCGTGCGTATGTTCGATCGGTGGCGCTGCAAGTTGCCTGCGAGATCCATCCCGTGAACAACCTGCGCGTGCTGAAGTACCTGAAGCACACGCTCGGTGTGGCGGACGAGGCCAAAGACGCGTGGTACAAGCATTGGATCGAAGGCGGCTTTACAACGCTCGAAGAACATCTGGCCGGTGATTCGCGTACCGGCACGTTTTGCTTTGGTGACACGCCGACCATGGCCGATGTGTGTCTTATACCGCAGGTGTTCAACGCGCAGCGTTTCAAGATCGACGTGACACGGTTCCCGACCATCCAGCGGATTCACGACCGGGCGTCGCAGCTTGACGCGTTTGCGCGCGCTGCGCCGGGCGTGCAGCCAGATGCGGAGTGATCTCGCGGCTTGCTGTAGATGATTCAGCGTGCTGATACCAAAAAGGGCGTCCAGATAAGTCTGGACGCCCTTTTTGCCGGTGGCCGACTGCATGTGCTTTTGTGCGCGGGTGCCACCTTGATGCTCAGCAGTTCCAGATCCCGCGCTTGCCTGGTCTGCGGCTGAGTCTGCGGCTGAGTCTGCGGCTGCTGCGTAGCTGACCGCCAGCCCCACTAGCGGAGTCGACGCTCAGTCACCCAACAGCGCGTCTGAAAACTCTTCCGCGCTGAACGGCTGCAAGTCTTCCACTTTCTCGCCGACGCCAATGAAGTACACCGGGATCGGGCGCTGCCGTGCAATCGCAGCGAGAATGCCTCCCTTAGCCGTGCCGTCGAGCTTGGTGACGATCAGGCCGGTGAGGCCGAGCGCGTCGTCGAATGCCTTGACCTGCGTGAGCGCGTTCTGACCGGTGTTCGCGTCGATCACGAGCAGCACTTCATGCGGCGCGCTGTCCATTGCCTTGCCGATCACGCGCTTCACCTTGCGCAATTCTTCCATCAGATGCAACTGCGTAGGCAGGCGGCCCGCCGTGTCGGCCATCAGGACGTCGATCTTGCGCGCACGCGCCGCGCCAACCGCATCGAAAATCACCGCGGCCGGGTCGCCGCTCTCTTGCGACACGACCGTCACGTTGTTGCGTTCGCCCCAGATGGCGAGCTGTTCACGCGCGGCGGCGCGGAACGTGTCGCCCGCAGCCAGCAACACGGACTGATCGAAACTTTGCAGATGTTTGGCGAGCTTGCCGATGCTGGTGGTTTTGCCCGCCCCGTTGACGCCGGCGATCATCATGACGAGCGGCTTGGCGCGGCCAAGAACCAAGGATCTTTCGAGCGGCTTGAGCAGGTCGATCAGCAGCGTGCGCAGCGCTGCCTTTACCTGCAGAGGATCGGTGAGGCGCTCGGCGCGTACCTTTTCGTGCAGGGCGTCGAGCAGGAATTCCGTTGCGTCCACGCCTGCATCGGACATGAGCAGGGCAGTTTCAAGTTCTTCGTACAGGTCTTCGTCGATCTTGGTGCCGATGAAGATGCCAGTCAGATTGGAACTGGTTTTGGACAAGCCGCTCTTTAACCGGGTCAGCCAGGACTTTTTAGCTGCGGCCTCGGGCAACGGCGGCGGGACGATCTCGACGTCTTCGAGTGCGTTATTGCCGGCTAGCGGCTCCACAGTGCGCGTCGGGGCGGTCGGCTGTGCCGGTGCAACGCGCGCGGAAGGTGCAACCGGCGCAACAGGCGCAACCGGCGCGATGGGCTCGGCAAAGGGTGCGGCAGCTTGCGGCTCCGCTGGCGCCTCTTCAGGCGCCGCGTCGGGCGCATTCGAACCCTTGAATCGTTTGAAAAAGCTGAACATGATCTGGCTTGGTGAGAGCGAGCGCCGGTGCGCGCAGCCGGCGTAAACCGGTGGCAGCGGCAGGCAGCGTGGCAATGCGGGATGCAAGGCGCTGGAAGGCCGTCATTTTATCAGGCGCGCTTGTCCGCGTTGCATTAGCCGTCCGGCCAGGGTGGCTTGTGTGCCCCTGTGTGGTAACGTTGGCGCTCGAACCCGCGTGCAGTGGCGCTCGCGGGCATCTGTCCATTAGTTTCTGCAACCGTTCGAATCTGCATGCCCCGTTCTTCTTCCTCTCACGCGCCCAGCGCGTCGTCCAGCCGCGGCAAGCCGCACGCCATCCGCATTATTGGCGGCGACTGGAAGCGTACGCCCCTGCCTGTGCTTGATCTCGATGGTCTGCGCCCGACGCCTGATCGTGTGCGTGAGACGCTTTTCAACTGGCTCGGCCAGCGGCTCGATGGCCAGCGTTGCCTCGATCTGTTCGCAGGTAGCGGCGCACTGGGCTTCGAAGCCGCCTCACGAGGCGCGGCACGGGTCTTGATGGTTGAGCGTAATGCGCGGGCAGCGGGGCAATTGCGGGCCAATCAGGAGCGGCTCGCGCCGAATACGATAGAGATCGCCGAAGCCGACGCCCTGCGCCTCGCGGCCAGCCTCGCCGCCGGCTCGTTCGACGTGGTGTTCCTCGATCCGCCGTTCGGCTCGGACCTGCTGGCGCGTGCGCTGGAACTGGCGGTGCGGCTCGTCAGTTCTGAGGGCTTCCTCTACGTGGAAACGGGTGAGGCGCTCGACATCGCACAGACACCAGTGCTGACGGGCTGGATCATGGCGAGGCAAGGGAAGGCCGGAGCGGTCCACTATCATTTGCTGCAGCGCGAAAATGAGGAATAATGCGCGTTCCAAAACAAGCGTCGGACGGCCAGCCGTCACGCGCGCGACCGGCGGCAATCGCGTTCTGTGAACGTGCTTGACGTGCCCTTTTGTCTGAAGAGAGGAGAAGTCTCATGGTAGTCGCCGTGTACCCGGGCACCTTCGACCCGCTGACGCGCGGTCACGAAGACCTCGTTCGGCGCGCGTCGAGCATTTTCGACACGCTGGTGGTGGGCGTTGCCGATAGCCGCAACAAGAAGCCTTTCTTTACGCTCGAAGAGCGCCTCGACATTGCTCACGAAGTGCTCGGTCACTATCCGAACGTCCAGGTGATGAGCTTCAAGGGACTGTTGAAGGATTTCGTCCGCACCAATAATGCACGCGTCATTGTGCGTGGGCTGCGGGCGGTTTCGGACTTCGAATATGAGTTTCAGATGGCCGGCATGAACCGCTATCTGTTGCCGGACGTCGAAACCATGTTCATGACCCCGTCGGATCAATACCAGTTTATTTCGGGCACGATCGTGCGCGAAATTGCGCAATTGGGCGGCGACGTTAGCAAGTTTGTGTTTCCGTCCGTCGAAAAGTGGCTGATCGACAAGGTTGCATTGCTCGGCCAGGATGAGTCTCCGGCGAGCCAGCCGTAAGCAGCGTAAACTAGCTGTTGATAGCGTGACCGTCGGCCTTCGGCCGGCGCGAAGTGAAGTTTGAAGTGACGGAGTGAAGTGAGACCAGTATGGCCCTGATGATTACCGACGAGTGCATCAATTGCGACGTGTGCGAGCCCGAGTGCCCAAACGATGCAATTTCGATGGGCTCGGAAATCTATGTCATCGACCCGAAGAAATGTACTGAGTGCGTTGGCCATTTCGATGAGCCGCAATGCATCCAGGTGTGTCCGGTCGAGTGTATTCCGCGCGACCCGCAGCACCTGGAGACGCCGGAAGGTCTGATGGCGAAGTATCACGCGTTGCAGCTTGTGAAGGGCGCCTGAGCAGCGCTGTTCACGCGCGCTCCTTCACGCCGCTCAACTCGGCGCTCAGCCTCGCTATCCACGAAATATATCCTGCAGCGCTTCTAGCAAAGCTTCGCATTCGGCATCCGTGCCAATTGAGATACGCAGGTGTTGATCGATGCGTGCCGCCTTGAAATGGCGCACGAA
>FTKM01642266.1_pt1 | contig 9908 bp, 9 predicted proteins | sample 1658051 | NCBI WGS metagenome assembly FTKM01 (sample SAMEA3914794, study PRJEB12502) | metagenome | biome: forest; material: soil | place: Canada | collected 2011-07-05 | depth 0.1 m | reverse complement strand
GGCAAGACCCAGCGGCAAGACCCAGCGGCAAGACCCAGCAGCAAGACCCAGCAGCAAGACCCAGCAGCAACCCCCAGCAGCAACCCCCATCCCCCGCCGCCGCTGCACCCGCGCGTTGCCCGCCCGAGCGTTTACAATGCTGTATTTGTGTCTGCCCTCAGGGCGCGCACGCTGTTCGCCTTCCTAGAGGATTCCTTGAGCGCGAAGCCCACATTAAGCAAAGTTATCGGTGCAGGCGATGCGTCGTCGCCCGTTGTCGTCATACGCCGGCTCTGGCCGTACCTCAAGCCGCTGCTGTGGGTGCTGATTGGTGCGATCCTCGCCATGGCCGTCAGCGCCGCCACCGACGCCGGCATTCCCGCGCTGCTCAAACCGCTGCTGGACAAGGGCTTTGGCGCCCACGCCAGTGACAAGGCCAAATGGGTGGTGCCGCTCGCCGTGATCGGCCTCGCGTTCGTGCGTGGCGTGTCGCAGTACGCCTCCGGCTACCTGCTTGCCTACGTGTCGAACAAGATTCTGCTCGACCTGCGCCTGAAGATGTTCGACCGGATGATCCACACGAGCGTCGGCTTCTTCCAGCGCGAGACGGCCAGCACCGTGATCAACGCGATCGTCTTCGAGGTGAACCAGATTCTCAACGTGCTGCTGAGCGTGCTGGTCACGCTGGTGCGCGATTCGCTGACGGTGCTGTTCCTGCTCGGCTATCTGTTCTATCTGAACTGGAAACTGACGCTGATCGTCGCGGTCTTGCTGCCCACCATCGGCTGGCTGGTCGGCAAGATCAACCGGCGGCTGCGCCGGCTCAATCGCGAGCATCAGATGCTGACCAACGAACTGTCCTACATCGTCGAGGAGACGGTAGGCGGCTACAAGGTGGTCAAGGTGCACAACGGCGAGCAGTACGAGACCGACCGCTTTACCGAAATGAGCCGCCGTCTGCGCGGCTATTCAATGCGCATGACGGTGTCCGGTGGCCTCGCCCAGCCGCTCACGCAGTTCCTCGCATCCATTGCGCTGGCGGTCGTTATCACGATCGCGGTGGTGCAATCGTCGTCCGACCAGACGACGGTGGGCGGTTTCGTCGCCTTCGTCACCTCCATGCTGCTGATCATCTCGCCGCTCAAGCATCTGATGGACGTGAACCAGCCGCTGCAACGAGGTATGACTGCCGCTGAACTGATTTTCGGCCTGATCGATGAGCCGTCCGAGCCGGAAGGCGGTGGCCGCCCGCTCGAGAATGCGTCGGGCGAAGTCGAGTTCCGCGACGTCTCGTTCAACTACGGAGCGACCAGCACGCACAGCCGTCAGACGCTCGACCACGTTTCGTTCAAGGTTGCGCCGGGCGAAATGGTGGCGCTCGCGGGCCCTTCGGGCAGCGGCAAGACAACGCTCGTGAATCTGCTGCCGCGTTTCTTCGACCCAACAGACGGCGAGATCCTCGTGGATGGCGTTGCGTTGCCGGAATACGGCATCCACGCGCTGCGAAGCCAGATTGCCATGGTGAGCCAGGACGTCGTGCTGTTCAACGACACGATCTCTCACAACGTCGCATACGGTGAGACGGTGGACCCGGAGAAGGTCAGGGCGGCACTGCAGGCGGCCAACCTGTGGGACACCGTACAGGCCATGCCGAAGGGCATCGAGACGCTGGTCGGCGACAACGGCCTGATGCTGTCGGGCGGTCAGCGCCAGCGGCTGGCCATCGCCCGCGCCATCTATAAAGACGCGCCCATCCTGATCCTCGACGAAGCCACGTCGGCGCTCGACTCGGAATCAGAACGCCATGTGCAGGCGGCGCTCGAAACCCTGATGAAGGGGCGCACCACCCTCGTCATTGCGCACCGGCTGTCCACTATCGAGCGCGCCGACCGGATCCTCGTGATGGAAGCGGGGCGCATCGTCGAGCGTGGCAGCCATCGCGAGCTGCTCGCGCAAGACGGCCTGTACGCGCACTTGCATCGCATCCAGTTCCAGCAAAACGCCGCGTAATGCGCGGTTAGATTCGCTGAAAGTTAATCGCATTCTGGTTGTGCTCTAATCCGTGCCGCCCGTGCACAATGAGGCCGGGCGCGTCTCAGGACGCGCCCGGCTGCATCCCTATACGTTTGATTCAGCGCCGCGCGCGCGACCGTCTGAATGATGAAAATCGGACTCTCCAGTAATGCGCTGAGACACAGCGGCGGCCTCGAGCGCTATGCGATGGATCTGGTCCGCGGTTTTGCCGCCGCGGGCGTTGAGCTGGCGTTCTTTGCGCGCCGCTTCGATATGTCGTTGCCCGAGAGCCGGATGGTCGAGGCACATCGCATCAATGTGTCGTTCCTGCCAGGCAAGCTGCGTGACCGCTGGTTTTCGTGGCGGCTGCGTCGTGCGCGCCGTGCCGCCAAAGTCGACGTGCTGATTGGCTGCAACCGGGTCGACTCGTCCGAGATCGCCATTTGCGGCGGTACGCACCTGGGATTTCTGCGCGCTACGGCGCGTCCCGCCAAGCCTTCGGACAACTGGCAGATCGCGCTTGAGCGCAGTCAATACGAACAGGCCAAGGTGATCGTCGCGCACTCGCAACTGATGCACGACGAACTGCGCGAACTCTATGACGTGCCCGAGGCGAAGATTCGCGTGCAGTATCCGCCGGTGGACGGTGCGCGTTTCACGCCGGTCGACGCCACGGCGCGCGCCGCGTTACGCCACAAGTTCGGTTTCGCCGATCATGAGATCGTGCTGCTGTTTCCGTCCAGCAGTCACGAGCGCAAGGGCCTGCCGTTGATCGAGGCGGCCTTGCGCGGCTTGTCCTTGCCGGTGGTGCTCGCGGTCGCTGGGCGGCCGCCGGCCAGGACTTCCGGGCAGGTGCGCTACATCGGCTATGTGAAGGAAATCGAGGACGGTTATCGCGCAGCGGATTTCACGATCCTCGCGTCGAAATATGAACCGTTTGGCCTGGTCGGCGTTGAATCCGTGATGTGCGGCACGCCCGTCATCTTTCCGTCGAGCATAGGCTGTTGCGATGCGATCGCGCAGCACGCCAAATTCGTCTTCAGCCCTGATGACGAGGTCGGCCTGCGCCTCACAATCGAACGCGCGGTAACAGCGCGGCTCGCCGGAACCATGCCTCAGCAGTCCGACGTAGCGCGCAATGCGGTACTTTACGATGCAAGCGTCGCAGGTCATGTCGAAGCGCTGCTGGCGTTGGCCACACGTATCCGCGCGGAGAATTGAGGCATGCGCAGGCATCTTCGCAAGCGCTCGCCAAGGCTCGCCAGGGGCCCGTCAAGCCCCGTCCGAACTGCGGTTGGGGCAGGCCTGCATGTTATAATTCCGGCAAATAAAGCCCTTGGTCTGACGGCAGACCGCACCTTCGGTTGTTTTCAACCCGGTTTTCACCTTGGTTTTCAACTAGCCTTTCGGGCCGACGCAATCAAACGGCGGGCGCAGCGTGCCTGCCTGCATTGCGCAAGTTGGGTGAACGGTGTTGCGAGTGGCTGGTGCCGAGGTAATCCACAAGAATATTGCTGGAGATTCTGCATGGGGAACGCGACCTCGAGCCGGGTAGCGGGGCATCGCCTGATCGCGGTCTGGCCCAACGTGCCGCTGATCCAATGAGCCGACTCCCCGGGCGGATTCGCATTTTCGCGCGCGCCGTGCCGCGCCTGCTGGGCAAGCCATGGCGCAGGCGTCCGGCATCCGTGCAACGCATTCTCATTGCTCACCATCTGCTGCTGGGCGATACCTTGCTGCTCACGCCGCTGATCGCCAAGTTGCGCGGCCAGTATCCAGCAGCGCATATCGCGCTCGCCTGTCCGAAGGCCATCGTGCCGCTGTACGAAGGACAGCCATTCGGAGTGAGCGTGGTGCCGTTCGACCCGCGCGATGTCGACACGGTCAAGGCGCTGCTCAACGCCGGTCCGTTCGATCTGGGCTTTGTCCTTGGCGACAACCGGCATAGCTGGCTGGCACTGGCTGCCGGCTGCCGCTGGATCATTGCGCATGCCGGCGACGTGCCTGCGTGGAAGAACTGGCCAGTCGACCAGAGCGTGCCGTACCCGGCTGCCCCGGCAGCATGGGCGGATCTCGCGACCGAGCTGATAGACGGACCTCCGCCGCGCGCATACCGCCCAGCCGACTGGCCCGCGCCGAGACATGCGACCCTGCCGGATGCCGATCTGCTCACGCGTGCCTACGTGGTCCTGCATCCAGGCGCGAGCACCGAGGTCAAGCGCTGGCCGGACGCGCGCTGGCGCGAGCTGGCAAAGCGTGTTGAGGCGCTTGGCTATCTTCCGGTGTGGAGTGGTGGTCCTGGCGAGTCTGAACTGATTCGCACCATCGACCCCGATCCCCATCATCCGGATCTGGCGGGGCGGGTCGGTCTGGGCGAATTGTGGCATCTGTTCGCCGGTGCGCGGGCGGTGGTGTGTCCGGACACGGGTGTCGCGCATCTTGGGCGTCTGGTTGGCGTGCCGACGGTTGCGCTCTTTGGTCCGGGCAATGCGCAGATCCATGGCGCCGGCCGTTACTGGAGCGAGGTCCCGTTCGTTGCGGTAACGATCGCGGACATGCCATGCCGCGATCAGCCGCGTATTTTTCGGCGCGAAGTTGCATGGGTTCGACGTTGCGACCGCAATTCGGCTACCTGTGTCGCCTGGAAAGGCGACCACGCCGATTGCATGGGGCGCATTTCAGTCGATGCCGTGTACGACGCATTGCAAAACGTTTTGATGGAAGTGTGATGATTAACACGTTCGCGCGCGTCGAACGCGTCCTGTGGATAGCGTGCCCAGTGATCCTGTTCATGGTCATGTTCGGTCACACGACGGCTGTCGTCTTTAACGGCCTTGGCCTGCTCGCGCTTGGTACGCTGGCCGCAGCGCTCTCCCCGACACGTCCGCCCGTGTGGCGCTGGCCGCTGGTATTGCCGATCGCCTGCTGGGCCGCGTGGAGCCTCGCTGCGGTTGGCTGGTCCGCGTATCCCGCAGTCAGCATGCACGCATGGCTCGACGAGGTGCTGTACCCGCTGGTGTCGTTCTGGGGCTTCTGGCTGCTCGGCACGCGTACGCAGCGGCTTGCGCCGCTGGCGTTGGTGAGCTGGATTGCGTGCGTGCTGCTGGCCGTGATCAGTGCGTTCAACTGGGGCAATCTGCAGCCGCCTACCGCGAACACTTTCCAGCTGCATTTCTACAACCGCGTCGGTCATACGAGCACGCTCGCGGTCTTCACGATGGCGCTGTTCTGCGGCGCGCTGTTGCGGCCGCGTTGGCGCGTGGTGGGCGTGACGGGGCTCGTGTTGTGTCTGTTCGTCGGACTCGCGACGCTCAATCGCTTCTTCTGGCCGGCCGCGGCCGTGACCTTGCTGGTGGCGCTGTTTCCGCTGTACCGGCGGCGCATCCTGCTGGCCTTGCTGGCGTTTGCAGTGGTGGGTGCAGCGGCTGTCGGGACGCTCGAATACAGCTCGCGCATGCGTATGGGTGATGCGTCAACGGTGAATGCGTCGCGGGATGTGGCGGTCGATGGCCACGAACTGCTGGTGCCGCACGCGTTCTCCAGCATCGGCGACACCGTATCGTCTGATACCCGTCCGAAGCTGTGGGCGTTTTACGTTTCGCAAGCGAAGCGTCATCCGTGGCTCGGTGTCGGCTTCGGCAAGCCGCTGCCAGGCATGGCGTATCAAAGCGAGATGCCGCAGAGTCTGTTAGCGATCGAGCCGCAGGCGTTGACTCACGCACATAACCTTTTCATCAACACCTGGCTGCAGACAGGGGTAGTCGGCGTCGTGCTGGAAACGGTGCTGCTGCTGTGCCTGGTGGCGTCGTTCTGGCGCGTGCGGCGGGCCGACCCGTGGCTGTGCGCGGCGGGCATCGCACTGGTTGCGGGTATGATCGCCAAAAACACCACCGACGATTTCATGTGGCAGACGACCATGCTGGCCTTCTGGTCAATCGCTGGCCTGCTGCTAGGCAGCGCGCAGCAGCGGAGCGGAGAGGGTGGGTTGGCGGGTCGCGCCTGGCCTCGAAGATCAGGCTTGCCGCAGAAATCTCGCCAGTGAAGCTGAGCGGGTTTCGTTCTCCATACAATGTCGCCGTTACAGGTTGAAGTCAGGCCAGGATGCAAGAGAGCATGAAATACGATAGCCGTTATGACCGTACCGAGCCGCTTGGTCCTGCCCGGCGCATCCTGTTTCATATCAATGACTTCGGCAAGGGCGGCACGGAGACGTCGCTGCTCGCGTGGCTCAAGACACTCGACAGGCGGCTGTTTGCGCCCAGCATATCGGTCGCGTATCCCACCGACGAACTGGCTTTCTGGCGCGCTCATTCCATTCCCGATGATGTGCCGGTGCATGTGCTGGCGTCCTCGAAATGGATGCACGCGCTGCACGCAATCCGTCGGCAACGCAAGCTAGGCGTGCATCTCAAGGTACTGCACAAGGTGCTCACGTATTGCGTGATCCGGCCGTTGGCCGGCCAGCGCTTTCGGCAGATCGCGCGTGAGTACGATGTCGTATGCGACTTCGATTTTTCGTTGCGGCAGCTCGCTGGCAGCGGCAAGACGCCCTGGTTCGGCGTCAGCCATTTCAGTCTCGCCACGCGGCTTCGCAACAAGAGCGCCCGGCATATTGCCCGGCGCGTCAGACAGTACGGTCGCTATGATGCGATCGCCGTATTGACGCCCGATATGTTCCGCGAAGCGCAGCAGTTGTTCACGGGGCAGCCTGTGAACGTCGCCGAACTGCCCAACGTGATCGATGTGGATGAGTTGCGCGTCAAGGCGCGTGCGCCGATCGAGCGGCCGGCCGAGACCTTTATCGTCTCGGTGGCGCGCCTCGACGAAGGGCAGAAAGATCATACGACCTTGTTGCGTGCGTTTGCCCAGGTTCGCGAACGTCAGTTGAGCACGGCTGACTTGGTGCTGATCGGCGAAGGCCGTGATCAGGCCGCGCTGGAGCAACTGGCGCAGGAGCTTGGCATCGGGTCGTCCGTCCACTTCCTCGGTTTTTGTTCCAATCCGTTTCCCTACATCCGCCAGGCGGAAATGCTTGTGCTCAGCAGCCGGTACGAAGGGTTCGGCATGGTGTTGGGCGAGGCCATGGCGCTGGGTACGCCGGTGATTTCAACTGACTGCCCGACAGGTCCACGTGATCTGCTTGAGGACGGCAAAGGCGGCCTGCTCGTGCCGGTAGGGGACGTCGACGAAATGGCTCGCGCCATCGAGCGTCTGCACACGGATACGGAACTGCGCCGGTCGCTGGTGCAACACGCGCTCAAGAAGGTGGCGACTCTTGCGCCGGAAAGTGCGAATCAGCGCATGCTGACGCTGGTGCGGCAGATTTCGGATTCGGATGATGCAGTGAGCGAGCCCTCAACGGCCTAGTCACACTCCGCTCGTCACGAGCGACAGCACGGATAAATCCGGGTGCGTGCCGTCGACGATGCTACGGCCGGCATGTACGGCTTCGTAGCGAGTGTCCTCGAGGCTCGCAAACCACTCCTCGCCACCGGCATGAAACGGCACGACGTGACCGGGTATGGCCGGATCGGCGCCCGGGTGGCAGACGTAACCAAGGTAGGTGTACCGTTTCTCGTCATGCTCCGTTGGACGCGGGCAAACGTGAATCTCGAAACCTTCGTACTCAGTCGTTTCCCAGCCAGGCATTGCATCGGACATAGCCGTCTCCGATCAGACTCCCCGCGCAGGGTGCAACGCGGGTGGCGGGCCGCCGCCGGCAGGGCGACGGTGGTTTCTTAAGACCTGACACGCAACGCTGCTCGTCAGTGACTTCGCGTGACTTTCAGTGACGATGCCGCATCCGCTCCCACAGCCGATGCGCGTCGAGCCGGGATGAGAGCCGATCCCTGTGATGCTCGCGCCGATAGTGCGAGGCGACGAGCATGACGCCTGTGACGAGCACAACAATGCCCACCACGATGCTGACCATTGATTCCGCCATGGCAGCCTCCATCCATTTCCACTGCATGCAGAAAGTCTAGGAGATTTCCGCGAAAACGGGTGGCCACGGGCCGCCGTGCCGCGCCTTTTTACGGTTTGACGACGCCCAGTTGCTTGAGCAAGGTCAGGTTGTCTTCCAGATGCCAGTTTTCGACGATACGGCCGTCCTTGACGCGGTACAGGTCGAAGGCCTGAAAGTCGACTGTCTGACCCGTGCCCTGCACGCCCCGGAACTGGCCAGTGAAGTGGCCGCGGAAATGCAGGTGCACCGAGGCGCGGTCGCCGGATACCACCATGTCGTCGATTTCGGCGCTGAGGTCGGGCACGGCGGTGCGGAAGCCTCTGGATGCCGCGAGCGGGCCGCCTGCGCCCTGCGGCCGGCCAGCAGGCAGCGTACGGTCGATAAACTCCGGTGACAGCGAACGTTTGGCATAGGCCTCGTCGCCCGTGTTCCAGAATGCGGCGTAGCGGCGCGCGGTCAGCACGATCTGCGCGGCTGACCCCGAGTGTGAGTCAAGCGCAACGTGGTGCGGTTGCGGAAGCGCCGCATCGTCAGCGGCGTGTGCCGTGGTGGCGCCGAGCGCGGCGGAAAGGGCGACCACGCCAGCAAAGGCGAAGCGAAGCGTGGATGAGAACGGTGTAGACGACATGACAGAACTCCGATCAGTGTGGGGTTGGCCTTGCGATGGAATGCATTCTCAGACTTGGAGTTGAATTTGAGAATTGGGCCTTTGCTTGAATGATTTTCTTGTTACATTTGATAGTGTGCTGGAGAAGAGTTTGCACGCGGGTTTGCACAAGAAATGGCCGCCGTGTCGTATAGAATTGCTCGCTTTGCCCCCTACGCCTATGTGGTTCAAGAACCTTCAGCTTCACCGACTTCCCGCTCCGTGGTCCGTCACCCCCGAACAGTTGGAACAATGGCTGGCGCCGCATGCGTTCCGGCCAGCCAGCAGCGTCGAGATGCAAACCCAGGGCTGGGCCTCGCCGCGCGATAACGACTCGCTCGTCTACTCGATCAACCGTCAGATGCTGTTGGTGTTTCGCACCGAAAAAAAGCTGCTGCCCGCGTCGGTCGTCACGCAGATCACCAAGGCGCGTGCGCTTGAGGTCGAAGAGCAGCAGGGTTTTAAACTGGGCCGCAAGCAGATGCGCGAATTGAAGGAACAGGTCACCGACGAACTGTTGCCGCGCGCCTTCAGCATTCGCCGCGATACGCGCGTGTGGATCGATACGGTGAATGGCTGGCTGGTGATCGACGCCGCCTCGCAAGCAGTGGCCGACGACGTACTCGGGCTGCTCGTCAAGTCAATCGATCAACTGCCACTGGCGAGTGTGCGGGTGGCGCAATCGCCGGTTGCGGCAATGACAGAGTGGCTGTTGTCAGGCGAAGCACCGGCGGGTTTCACGCTGGATCAGGACACCGAGTTGCGTTCGCCCGCGCAAGGCAATGCAACCGTGCGTTATGTAGGACATTCGCTGGATGTCGACGACATGCGCCGCCATATCGAGGCGGGCAAACAATGCATGCGGCTCGCAATGACATGGAACGATCGCGTTTCATTTGTGCTGACACCGTCATTGACCATCAAACGTATCGCAGCGCTCGACGTGATCAAGGACGCGAGCGACCCCACCGCGCAAAACGACGACGAGCTATTCGACTCGGACATGACGCTCATGACGGGCGAACTCGCACGCATGTTCTCCGACATCATCGAAGTACTCGGTGGTGAGCAGGGCGATGGCATGCTCCAGGCCGCGGCCTGAGCGATGGCTTGATTCGAGGCGGTGGCTCGCTGCTAGTCGGGCAGCGAGCCGCCGGCGTCCGCTCAGATGCTTGGCGGGGATATGGCGATCCGGGTAGGCCGCAGCGATAGCCAGGACAGCGACGTGAACTGAGGGCGGAAGATCGGCGATATCCCGAACTTGACTGCGACCAACGGAATGCGAAATTATCCGCATACCAGGAG
>FTKM01597341.1_pt1 | contig 9923 bp, 9 predicted proteins | sample 1658051 | NCBI WGS metagenome assembly FTKM01 (sample SAMEA3914794, study PRJEB12502) | metagenome | biome: forest; material: soil | place: Canada | collected 2011-07-05 | depth 0.1 m | reverse complement strand
GCCGCGGGCCAGTGACCGCTTTCGGCGGGCAGGCTCTGGGTCGTCTGGAACTGCTGCGGCTTCGCCATCTGCTGGTCACCATGAATGCCTGCATAGTTGACGCATGCCGAGAGCAGCGCCACCAGGATCGCCGACAGTCCCGTCTTCATTGCACGGGTACCGTTGCTGGTTTGAATAATCTGCGCTTTCATTGTCTGACCTGTCAGATTAATGATTAAAAAAAGGGGGAGCGCAACCGCGCTCACTCTCCAATGAACTTGTTAAGCAGACGGCACAGTTCTTCGAACTCCGCCTTCGTGAACTTCTTCAACCGTGTGTTCAATACTTCCGGCGCGATGTGTGGAATCTGCGCCGCGATTTCGCGGCCTTTCTTCGTGAAAACCAGGTTGACCACCCGGCGATCGTCCAGGCTGCGCGAGCGTTCCAGCAACCCTTTCGCTTCCAGCTTGTCCAGCATCCTCGTCATCAGCCCGGTATCGACCGACAGCAACTTCGAGAGTTCGAAGGGTGTGGAAGCCAGGCCGCGCTGCATGGCGAGCAGAATGCCCATTTGCTGGCCGGTGATGTCGAGATCCTTAAGGCCAATGTCCATTTCTGCTGTGATCAGGTTGCGCGCCTTGGTCAGCAGAAACCCAACGCTTTGTGTCAGCGAGAAACCTTCCGGTGTGTAGTGTTTCATGGCGCGTCCTCAAGTTAATGACTGAAACAATAACTGCAAAGTCAGTTGTATGCAAGGAGAATCTTTGCAGTTATTGCCAGGCCGGATGGCGCGCTGCTCAGTGACCGCCGGCGCCCGCTGCGGCCTTTGCGCCGTCCTTGCTGGGCTTGGTGATCCAGATGAGCGGAATGATCAGGATAAAGATCACCGCCGACAGCCAGAACACATCATTCAAACCGAGCATCGAAGCCTGCGCCGTCATTTGGGTTTCGAAAAAGGCGTGGGCTTTGAAGACGCTTGCGTGCAGCGTCGACTGAATGCCGGCAATCGCATGCACATAGGCCGGATTGTTCACGCTGGTCTGTTCGGCGAGCTGCGAATGGTGCTGGATCGTCCGGTCGTTCCAGATCGTGCTCATGAGCGACGTGCCCGCCGCGCCAGCGAAGATCCGCGCAAAGTTCGACAGACCGGCTGCGGCTGGGATTTTCTCCGGCGGCAAGCCTGAGAGAACGATCGCTGTGAGCGGCGTGAAGAACAGCGCCATCGGGATGCCCTGCAGCAGCGTCGGCAGAACCAGCGTATAGGGGTCGACGTCAGTCGTGTACCACGAACGCATCAGGAACACGCCAGCAAAGCAGAGGAAGGCGAGCGTTGCCAGTATCCGTGTGTCTGATTTCGGCATGATCTTGCCCATTACCGGCGCGAGTATCACGGCGAAGATGCCAAGCGGTGCTGTCACGAGGCCCGCGTCGACGGCACGGTAGCCCAGGTATTCCTGAATCCACGTAGGCAGGATCACGAGGTTGGCAAAGAAGACCGCGTAGCCGATCGATATCGCAAGGGTGCCGCCCAGGAAGTTGCGTCCCTTGAACAGGCGCAGGTCGACGATTGGCTTCGCCTCGGTCAATTCCCAGATCAGGAAGAACACGAAACCAACCAGCGCGACGAGCGTAAGCGCCCAGATCACCGGTGAATTGAACCAGTCGAGATCCTTGCCCTTATCGAGCATGATCTGCAGCGAGCCAACCCACACGATCAGCGACATGAGCCCCACCTTGTCGACCGGCAGCTTGCGCGACGGTGTTTCGCGCTTGTGATACAGCGCCCAGATTACCGCGGCAGCGAACAGACCGACCGGCACGTTGATGTAGAAGATCCACGACCAGTTGTAGTTGTCGGTAATCCAGCCGCCGAGAGCGGGTCCGGCAATCGGCCCGACCGTTGCGGTCATGGCCCATAGCGACAGCGCGCTCGAACTCTTGTTCTTCGGAAACGTACCCAGTAAAAGCGATTGCGACAGCGGTACCAGTGGACCCGCCACCGCGCCCTGCACGATACGCGCCACGAGAAGAATGGGCAGGCTGGGTGCGAATCCGCACGCGGCGGACGACACCACAAACAGCAGGATCGCGACCACGAAGAGCTTGACCTGCCCGACCCGCTGCGTGAGCCAGCCTGTCAGCGGGATCGCGACTGCGTTGGCTGCGGAGAACAGGGTGATGACCCACGTGCCTTCGTCGACCGACACGCCCAGGTCGCCGGAGAGCGTGGGGATCGCGACATTGGCAATCGAAGAATCCAGCACATTCATGAAGGTGGCGAGGGAGACGGCGAATGCGCCCAGTGCAAACTGCCAGCCGGTCAGCGGCGCGGGAGCGCTCGCGGTATTTGGCGCGTTCATGTTGCGTCCTTTAAGAGACTTGTTGGCCAGCTGTTTTTGAGCTGACGCCGATTATCTGATTTGTCAGGTATCTGGACAAAAAAAACTCACTCTTCCTGCAACTTGGAGAGGAGACCGCACAAGGTCGCGAACTCTTGCGGGGTAAAGCCCGACAGGCGCCGGTTCATCACCGACGGCACGATCTCTGTAATCCGTTCGGTAATATTCCGACCCGCGTCGGTCAACGACAGGTTGACCACCCGGCGGTCCGGGTTGGTGCGATCCCGACGCACGAACCCTTGCGCTTCCAGACGATCGATCATTCGTGTGACGAACCCCGCATCGACGCCGAGCATTCTGGATATCGCAACCGAGGTGCATGCAATGCCGAGAGAAAGGAGCAGCAGGGCGCCAACGTGTGCACTACTGACCCCTGTACCGGCAAGGGCGACGTGCATGTCACCGGTGAGCAGGTTGCGGGCTTTACTCAGCGCAAAGAGGATGCGTTGAACCGGCAAAAAAGTCTCTTCCTGATAATCGATCATGACTGATACCTCCGTTTCTGATGCGCACTATATCTGACTTATCAGATATGTGTAAAGACTTTTTTTGTGCGTGTGATCAATGTTCCTGAGAGTCGGGAAATTTCGCCTTGGCTATGCCAACGGGAAAGAATCCGAACGTCGCACGCAGACATACGCGCTCAAGTGGAGAGGCACACGGGTGGCGCTGTTCGTATCAATGCCGATCTGACCGTTGCCAGCGATGCCGGGCGAATTGGCGTGCGCACTGTTTCCTCAAAGGAAAATATGCGGCCTTTTCAAGGTCTCGCCGACGTGTTGCCTTGATCGATCCGTGTCACTTTTTTTGGTAGTCTTAAGTTGCTACGCGCTCTCCCGAGCTATCTTTCGCAGGAAGTGCGAGGCAATTTATTCATGACAGGGATCGACCATGAATCTCAAGCGTGCAGGTTCGCAACCCTCGACGAAAGCCCCTGAAGCGTGCTTTACGGGTGCTGTTCGCATTGACCCATTAAATTCGCCTCCGGCGCCCGCGCGCGTGTCGGTCGTGAGCGTGACATTCGAACCTGGCGCGCGGAGTGCGTGGCATACGCATCCTCTCGGGCAGACGCTGATCGTCACCGCAGGCTGCGGATGGACGCAGTGCGAAGGCGAACCGATCGTCGAGATTCGTGCTGGCGACGTGATCTGGTGTCCGCCGGATCACAAACATTGGCACGGCGCATCGGCTACCACCTCCATGACTCACATAGGAATTCAGGAAGCGCTAGATGGAGTAAGCGTCGTCTGGATGGAGAAGGTGACCGACGAGGAATATGCAGTGGGCCCCACTGGCGGTGCGCAAGCGTAAAACCATCAACGCCGCCGAGTTGCCGCTCTGATGTTAATCGACCGATAACCGGCGAAGCCGCCGGGAACCTTGATAACGGCCGCTCCTGATGTGGAGTGGCCGTTCTTTTTGCCACGGAGAGAGCTACTGTCTGGCAAATGACTTGCCGATAACAGTAGCCGGATTCCGTTCCCGCTTGATGGCAGGTAACACGCGAATCGAATGACGCAGCTTAGGCGATGCTGCCGGGCCAGCGCTGCATGACACTCTTGTAGTGCGTGTAAAAGCGCACGGCTTCCTCGCCGTATGCATGATGATCGCCGAACAGCGAACGCTTCCAGCCTCCGAACGAATGCCACGCCGACGGCACCGGACTCGGAATGTTGATGCCCACCATGCCAATGTGGATCTTCCGGGTGAACGTGCGTGCGGAACCGCCGTTGGAAGTGAACAGCGTGACGCAGTTGCCGAGTTCGTGCGCGTTGACCAGTGCAATTGCAGTTTCGAGATCCGCGACGCGAACAACCGACAGCACCGGCCCAAAGATCTCTTCCCGATAGATGCTCATCTCAGGCGTCACGTCGTCAAACAGCGAGCCGCCGAGGAAGAAGCCATCTTCGTAGCCAGGCACGGTGGTATTGCCACGGCCATCGACCACGAGCTTGGCGCCTGCCGCGACACCTGCGTCGATATAGCCCAGCACTTTCTTGCGATGCACGGCGCTGATAAGCGGCCCCATGTCCAGATCGGGCGCCATGCCGTCACCCATTTTGAGCGCTTGCACGCGCGGCGCGATGCGCTCCATCAGTTTATCGCCAATGTCGCCTACCGCCACCACGACCGAGGTCGCCATGCAGCGCTCGCCAGCTGAGCCATATGACGAGTTGACAATCGCGTCGACCGCCGCGTCGAGGTCGGCGTCGGGCAAGACGACCAGGTGATTCTTGGCACTGCCCAAAGCCTGTACGCGCTTGCCGCGCTTTGCGCTTTCAGCGTAGATGTATTCAGCCACCGGCGTCGACGCGACAACCGACATCGCGACCACGTCAGGGTGCTGGATCAGTGCATCGACAACGGTCTTGTCGCCATGCACCACGTTGAAAACACCCTTCGGAAAACCGGCTTCGATGAACAGTTCGGCAAGCCGGATCGATGCTCTCGGCGTGCGCTCCGAGGGTTTGAGGATGAACGTGTTACCGGTGGCGGCTGCCATCACGAACATCCAGCAGGGCACCACCATCGGGAAATTGAACGGCGTGACGCCCGCCGCCACGCCGAGCGGCTGACGCAGGTTCCAGCTGTCGATGCCAGGGGCGCTCTGGTCGGTGAAATCGGTCTTGAGCAGGTTCGGAATACCGCAGGCGAATTCGACGATCTCAATACCGCGTACAACCTCACCCTTTGCATCCGAGAACAGCTTGCCGTGATCGCGCGTAATGATCTCAGCGAGTTCGTCTGCATGCGCTTCAAGCAGTTCCTTGAACTTGAACATCAATCGAGCGCGGGCGAGGGGAGTCGTTTCGCTCCAGGTTTCGAAGGCGGCTTTCGCGGCGGCGACGGCAGTAGCGACTTCGCTGACGCTTGCAACCGGCACGCGTGCCGATACCTGGCCTTGCGCCGGGTCGTAAACGTCGTTGTAGCGCCCGCTCGTACCCGTGGCGAGTTGACCGTCAATGAAATGACTCAGTTGACGCACGGCGCCTTGATTTCCTTCGCTCATACTTCTCTCCTAACAATTTGATTGGCGGTTCGCCCCTGAGCATCCGGCGCGTCCCTCGCGTGCACCACGCCACACGCGGCCGGTGCATACATTCAGTGCCATCCTGTGCGCAGCAATCTGCGCAAAATTCCGTGACTTCCGTGACTTCCGTGACTTTTGCCACCGGGCCCCTGCGACTGCCAGGACCAACAGCCTTTGAGCACTGACACAAACAGTCTATGTTTTCCCGGCTTTCATCGACGCTCTAGCTGGGAGGGTTTCGGGACATTTCCCGCTTGTTTCTGGCCATCACATCAACCTCGCCAGAGTCTCGTTTCTATAACGTGTCGAACCGTTTTGCGACGCGTAAGCCGACGCGTCTGCGTCAGTGGATCCGCAAATTGATTCTAATAACTAACTGTTTCTTCCGTCTGGATCAGGACGGCGGAATTTATTCCGTTGGCGCCTTGATACCGTCATGGCCCACTCGCGCCAAATCTTCTCTGGACGCGCTGTTCCGCTTCAAACAGGTCGCAGAGGCGCAACGCTTAAGCGGCAAACCCCCGGGCAATGTACGAATACCCATTGCCCGAAAATGTACGGACCTGCTAAAGAGATACCGTGGTTTGACGGGCTGCACGGCGCAGAAATCTGCAGTGTTAGCCAGATGGAAAAACACCTTTTCGAACTGGCTGAGGCACATGTGCCGCGCCGTGGAATCCCTGTGCGTGTGACGGCACCCGGAATGGATATGCACGACGTCTACAGATGCAACTTGAGCTGCGAAGCGAAATTGCGAATCACCTCTTCATTGCGCGACACCAGCATCCACTGACCAACCCGAGTCGACACGACCAGGTTCGCCTCAATCAACGCCGCGATATGCGACGATACGGTTGATTGAGAGAGTCCGCTGCGCGCGTGGATTGCGTTTGCCGGTACACCACAAGCAAAATCAAAGTGTCCTTGCACGAAATAGTCGCAAGGCGCCTTTAACCATTTCAAGACTTCGCGCCGGAACGGATTGGCGAGCGCCTTGTGAATCAAGTTTTCATCAATCATAATATCAATAAGCACCACGAAAGAAGCTAAATAGAGGCGCCTCTAAAACAGCGATGAAACGCATCGTCTCATCGCCTGACGCCCAAAGTCATGTCACGCGATCTGCTCGACCCATTGGCGCCGCCAATCCGGCGCCTCGAAGGCACTCGCAAAATATTGGGTCTCGTGCACAACCTTGCTGTTGCGGAATTCCATAATGCTCACCGTGTGGGCCGTTTGCCCTTGATAGACGATGGTGTATTCCGTGATCCACAGGTTGCCGTTTCCCTGAATGCGCTTGACATCGAAACCCGATGGCTTACCTGGATGATGACCTCGCAAGGCCTGCAAATTGGCCCGCCCAACGATTCGTTCACCCGATTGCGGGTAATCGCAAATGACATGCTCGTCGTAGATATCGTGTTCTGCATCGAGGTCGCCGACCGCCGACGCGTGCCAGTGCCCTTTAAGAGCTTCACGCAGTTTTTCCTCTTGCATCATCTGCCTCCAGAGGGGTTAAAACTTCACAATCATTGACCTGGCGGAACAAGTTCAACCGCCAGCCAGATCGCCCTTGGTCCAGCCGCCGCCAACTGCGCGGATGAGATCTACATTTGCATCCAGTTGCTGGGTTCGAATCGCGATGACGCTGCGTTCCGATTCAAGCGCGGTGGATTGCGCTTCGACCACATCCAGATAGCTGACCGCCCCACGCCGATAGCGCGCGAGCGACAAATCGACTGACTTGTCGGCGGCATTTGCGGCGTCCTGCTGCTGATTGGTGGCTGTACCGAGATCGTCGAGTAACGAGAGGTCGTCTTCCACCTGCCGGAACGAGGCCAGCACCACGCTACGATAGTGCTCGCCCGCTTCAGAAGTTGCAGCCTTCGCGGAGTTCAACTGTGCCCGACGCTTGCCGCCGTCCAGCAGGTACACGCCAAGCGTTGGCCCGATGGTCCAGAAAGAGCTGGGCGCGCTGAGCAGATCCGCGAGCACCGAACTTTGCGCGCCGCCTGCGGCGTTGAGCGTCAGTGACGGGAAGTACGCGGCACGCGCGACGCCAATCCGTTTGTTTGCCTCGGCTACGCGACGCTCGGCGGCGGCGACATCCGGCCGCCTTTGCAGCAACTCCGAGGGCACACCAACCGGAATAGCGGGCAATGCAATGGGCTGAGTAGCTGGCTCAATCTTGAAGTCCGATGGCGACGCGCCCACTAGCACGGCAATCGCGTGTTCCAGCAAGGCGCGCTTCGCCCGCACCTGTGTAAGCTCCGACTCGGCCGCCGACAACTGGCTGGTTGCGCGTGTCACGTCAAGATCTGACACGATTCCCGCGTCATGGCGGCGGCGCGTCAGATCGAGTGCCTTCTGATACGCATCGTCAGTGCTTTCGATCAGCTGGATCTGCTGATCAAAGCCGCGCAGATCGATGTAGCTTCGTGCCAGTTCGATTTCAAGGCTCAGCTGCGTCGAGGCCAGATCCGCCTTAGAAGCGACGCCCTCATACTTGCTTGCCGCGACAGAATCGCGCACACGACCCCACAGGTCGACCTCGTAGTTAACTTCGACACCAAGCGTGGCCGACGTGTAGTCGGACGGCGCAGTAGCAGGGCGCAACGGCCGCGTGTCCGACTCGCGGTCGCGCTGGATATTGCCCGCCGTTGACACCTGCGGATACAGTTCCGACTTGACCTGCTTGATGTACTCGTCAGCCTGCACGTAGTGATAGTACGCGGCGCTCAGATCGGGATTATTGGCGATCAGGCGTTGCTCAAGATCATCAAGTTCGGGCTCCTGATAAAGCTTCCACCATCCCGCACGGTCGAGCTGGTCAGCGGGGCTGGCGGCGGTCCACGGGCCTTGAGTCTGGTACTGCGCCGCGACGGGCACGTCAGGCACCTCGTAGTGCGGCGCGAGCGAGCAGCCGGCAAGCACCATGGCGCTCACCAGTGCTGTCAATGTCCCGAATGTCCTGAACGTCCGATACTTAGCCATGATTTGCACCCTTGGCCGCCGGGCTGCTCACCTGGACACGGTCACCCTCGACCAGACCATCGGGCGGTGTGTCGATCACACGGTCACTGTCGGTCAGTCCCGCGCCGATATCCACGGCATTGCCCAGATCCTGCATGATTGCAACGGACTTGAAGTGGACCGTGTTCCGGCTATCGACGGTCGCGAGCCGCAGCCCCTTGTTGTCGAAAATCAGCGCGCTGGCGGGCACGCGCAACGCGTCGGCACGGGCCGGCAGCGTGAAGTGCAGATTCACGAAACCGCCCGGCAGCAGCAGATGGCCGGGATTGTCGACCATCAACTGGACGAGCGTCGTGCCTGATGCCGCATTGACGGAGTCGGCGAGACCGATAACCGTGGCCGTAAAGTTCTTGCCGGGATACTCGGGGACAGTGAAGGTAGCCGTCCCACCAGGTTTGATGACCGGCGCGTCTTCCTGCGGCACATGCACGTACAGTCGCAGCTTGTCCACGCTCGCCACCGAGAAGAGTTGCGGCCCGGTGCCGCCGCCGGCATGGATCAATGCGCCGACATCGGTATCGCGTGCGGTGATCACACCGTCGAACGGCGCGACGATTCTGGCGAAAACCTTGGTCGCCACCAGCCGGTCAACGTTGGCCTGCGCTGCCTGAACGCGGGCCTGCTTCGCCACATAGTCCTGGGTGCGGTCATCGACCTCCTGGCGGGACACTGAATCGGAGTCCAGAAGACTTTGCCAGCGATCGGCAGTGGTCTTCGCGAGAGCGGCATCGGCTTTTGAGCTGGCCAGATCGGCCTTGGCCTGATTCAGTTGCTGGTCGAGTTCTGGCGTGTCGATCACGGCCAGTTCCTGGCCTGCCTTTACCTGGCTGCCAATGTCGACACTCCACGATTTCAGGTAGCCGTCGACCCGCGCATAGATCGGCGCGCTCTCGAACGCTTCCAGACGGCCGGGGAGATCCAGCGCGCCGCCGGGTGCTTCCCTCGCCGGGACCACCACATTCACGAACGGCACGGCCTGCGTTTCAGTCCAGTCCTTCAACTGATGCTCATGCTTGATGCGCAGTGTGATGCCGCCAACCACGATGATGACAGCAAGCGCACCACCGACAATTCCTGCAAACGAAAGCTGGCGTTGCGGCAGAGCCGCACGCGGAGTGGGTTCAAACGACATGATTCAAATCTCCGGAAATCGCTGCGGACGACTTGCCGTCGCGACGCGAATGGAACATGCAAAAGACGGCTGGCACGAGGAACAGCGTGGCGGTAGTGGCCAACACCAGTCCGCCAATCACGGCACGGCCGAGCGGGGCGTTCTGTTCACCGCCTTCGCCGAGTGCGAGCGCCATGGGCGCCATGCCGATAATCATCGAGAGAGCAGTCATCAGGACCGGGCGGAAACGGGTCGAACCGGCTTCCAGTGCAGCCTTGAACGCGTCGCCGTGTTCGGCCAGACGTTCACGGCAGAAGCTCACCACGAGAATGGAGTTGGCGGTTGCCACACCCATACACATGATGGCGCC
>FTKM01361978.1_pt1 | contig 9934 bp, 10 predicted proteins | sample 1658051 | NCBI WGS metagenome assembly FTKM01 (sample SAMEA3914794, study PRJEB12502) | metagenome | biome: forest; material: soil | place: Canada | collected 2011-07-05 | depth 0.1 m | reverse complement strand
GGGCTCAATCCAACCGGGACACAACTGAACCGGTATGCGGTGCAGATCGTCGGCGGGCGCGTTCAGATCGCCCGTCGTCAAACATAAGGTTGTTGTCATTCCATAAGCGCAAACGCAACGGCGGATGAAGCCGGAGCCAACGCGCCCGGCGTCGAACCGGTGGCATCGCCATGCACCGGAGCACGCCTGTGTTCATATTGTTCCCCCGTAACGTGCCACGCGAGACCCGATTCGAAGGGTGCCTTGGCGCGTGCTTGCCTCTGGCGCCCCGCCGCCGCGTTCCGCAATGGGTATTCGGCCATCAGGCTCCCTCATTTCTGCAAGATTCGCGTGCATTTCTGCAAATCGAAGCCGGCTTGCTGTTGAAGCGAGCCGTGGGTTACGACAATGAAGACAGGCAGAGCGAGATGTATGCAGAAGTCGGTGCAACAAAAAGACGGCGACGATCAAGAAGATTGAATTCATGTGACGATTCGATGCGCTCTTTCTGCGAGTCGCGTGCATAACGATTTGGCAAGAGGGAGGTTTATGGCGCAGGCCCCGAAACTATTGGCGGAGCTCGACGGTTTTCGCATTGACAGAAAAAATGAGACTACGCGTGCGGACATTATTCTCGATCGCCCGTCGTTCAATCTCATTTCGAAAATACAACGCGAGCAACTGCGTGCCGCTTTCGAGGCACTCGACAATGACCCGTCAGTACGGGTGATTGTCGTGCGCGCTGTAGGCGAACATTTCTCGGGCGGAAGTGATATCGAGGGGGTGATCGATACTCGGACGGCGCATGTTTCCAAACCTGCGTGGAATATAGGTGCGCCGGCACGTTGCAGCAAACCTGTGATTGCCGCGAATCGCGGATATTGTTTTGGTGCGGGGTTCGAGCTGTCGTTAGCGTGCGATTTCAGAATTGCGACTGAAACGACGCTCTATGCACTGCACGCGCCGAGCGCGAGGCAAATTCCCAGCGCGAGCGGATCGGCACGCCTGCAGAAAATGGTGGGCATTGGCCGAGCGAAAGCGATTGTCATGCGCCGCCGATATATCTGCGGCGCGGAGGCTTATGAATTGGGTATCGCCACGGAATTCGTCGTCGATAGCGAACTGGAAAGTTTCACGGACGAACTGGTTCGCGAACTCGTTGCGCTTTCACCGCTCCAGCTACGTGCCGCGAAGAAACTATTGAACGATATTGACGATATACCTCTATCGTTCGATTGAACTCGAATTACGGCAATAGCAGGGGTTTTGTTGTAAAGACCCGCAATCCTCTCGAAGGGATCGCAGATCACCATGGTCAATGGTGTGATCGAGGAGGAACATTACACTCCAATCTCGCTCACATCGATGACCAGCTTGCCAGCCGCCTGCCCTGCTTCCAGCTTGCGATGTGCATCAGCCACCTGCGCCAGACTGAAACGCTGCGGATCCAGTAGCGGCCTGATTTGACCATCATCCACGAGACGCCTGATCGCATCGAGGTTCAATCCTTGCGCTTCGCGGTCCCGCCCGAACATGATCGGGATGAGCACCAGTACGGTATGCAGGTTGGCGCCTCGCAGATACAACGGAGCGAGATTGTGCGTCGCTGCGCCTACCACGGTGATCACGTCGCCTGCTGGACGAATCATCTGAAACGCTGCGTCCAGCAATGAACCACCTACGGTGTCGAAGATGACATCGAAACCCACGCCATCGGTGTACTTGTCGACAACCGCTTTTACGTCGGTCTGAGCCAGATTAATGCTTGCGGCGGCGCCCAGTTCTTTGGCCAGCGCAGCGCTTGCATCGCTTCTCACTGCTGCAAAGACCTGGGCACCGGCTGCCTTCGCCAATTGAAGCGCGACATGACCCACGCCGCCAGTTCCGCCGAGGATCAGCACCTTCGTCTTCGCGTCCAGCTTGACCTTGTCATGCAAGGCGAGCCAGGCGGTCGTGGCAACCAAAGGAAGGGCGGCGGCCTGTCTGAAATCCAGCGTGCGTGGCTTGAGCGCAATCAGCGCCGCATCCGCCACGATGTACTCCGCCAATGCGCCAGAAACGTCGCCATTTGGACCCTTGAAACCACCGGCAAACCCGTAGACTTCGTTCCCAACGCTAAATCGCGTGACATCAGCGCTGACAGCCTCTACCACTCCGGCGAAGTCAGTCTGAAGTACCGCAGGAAACTCGGCCGGCGTCATCGGCAAATTGGCTTTTCGCACCTTGATATCGATGTGATTGACGCTCGACGCCACGACTTTGATCAATACCTGCCCTGCGCCGGGCACGGGCTTCGGCAGATCGACCGTTTTCAATACGTCGGGAGATCCTTGCGTCGTAGCAATGACAGCTTTCATTTGATGATCCTTAAATCAAAGCACGGACAGGCGTGCGAGACCGGCCATCCTATTGAACGCGGAAATAACGATAAAGGTAGAATTTGGACACACACTCAGAACTGTGAGTCATCAATCGAGGTGCTGCGTGCGTTTAACCCAGAAAGTATCCGGCGTTGAAGAATTTGTCCGGGTTGCCGAATCATTGAGCTTCGCACGCGCGGCCGAATCCCTTGGACTGACAAACTCGGGGGTATCCAAGGCGATTCGTTTGCTGGAAGGCAGATTGGGTGTGCGACTCCTTAATCGCACGACCCGCAATGTCAGTCTGACGGATGATGGAAGCATCTTCTATGAGCGGGCGAGCAAGTGGATTGCTGAGCTAGAGGAGATGCAAAGTTCGCTTTCTCCCATTGATGCCGAATTGACTGGCTCCATCAGGATCGAAATGCCGGTGACGTATGGCCGCGTATTGTTTATGCCGCATCTCGCGAGATTTTTGGAGCTTCATCCGAAGTTGACCGTTGAAGTGCGAATGAGCGATCTGTACGCTGACCTCGTTGCCGAAGGCATTGACCTTGCCATACGCATCGGTGAATTGCCGGATTCGGATCTGGTCGCCCGCCCACTGGGACGCGTCAGTTTGGGGACATTCGCATGTCCGCGTTGCCTCGATATTTATGGCAGACCACAGCGCCCTCAGGACTTGTTGTCTCATCGTCTCATTTCTTTTGTCCAGCCGTCGGGGCGTGCCAAAACGATGCTATACGTCGACGGTGACAATGAGATCGTCATTGATGCCGCCCATGCAGTGGCGGCATTCAATAACGGCGAGGCAATGACGGATGCGACGATTAACGGAATCGGTATTGCGCAATTACCGGTGTTTCACGCTCAGGAAGCGCTCGATCAGGGTCGGCTGGCTCAGGTTCTGGAGGGATGGGATGCACCAGGCCCCTCCATTCAACTGGTGTATGCCTCGCGCAAACATCTTCCCAAACGGGTAAGCGTGCTGATCGACTTCATCACTAACGAAGTAAAGCGGACCGGCGTCGTCTGAGACCGGCGGCCCCGCCAATGGGTGTCGACGATTTGGATGCGCGCATCGACCGTCTCTCGTTGGCCGATATCCTGCATTGAAGCGCACTTGCCCGCTCGATTGCTAAGGTCCTTGGCGAACGTTCGCGCTTCGCCTTCCATGCAACGCCCGCCGCCCGCCTGAGGGTACCTCAGGCGATGACCTTCTACTATGCGGCAGCCTGCTCGCGCAGGCGACGGGCTTCGTCGCGCAGAAACTGCTGGTAATCGTCCAGATCGCCGTCGAAGGGTTCGACGCCGCCTTTGGTGACCAGCCAGAACTCATCACATACGGCGCGCAACAAGGCCCGGTCGTGACTGACCAGCATCACCGTCCCTTCGAATTCGTTGAGCGCCATGGCTAGCGCTTCGCGTGTGGCCAGGTCGAGGTGGTTGGTAGGCTCGTCGAGCAGCAGCAGATTGGGGCGCTGCCACACGATCATGCACAACACGAGCCGCGCCTTTTCGCCGCCGCTCATCGTGCTAACCGCCTGATGGACCATGTCGCCACTGAAGCTGAAGGTGCCGAGGAAGGTGCGAAGCGATTGTTCGGTGCCACTCTGGCCGGGCGCGCGCATGTGCGGCGGCGTGTCCTTGGCAAGGCGGATCATGTGTTCCAGCGGCGAGTCGAGCGGACGCAGCACGTCGAGTTCCTGCTGTGCGAAGTAGCCGATATTCAGGCCTTTGCCTTCGCTGATTTCGCCCGCAATCGGCGCCAGTGCGTGCGCCACCGTCTTCACCAGCGTGGACTTGCCCTGGCCGTTGGCACCGAGGATGCCGATGCGCTGCCCGGCCAGCACGGACCGGTTGATGCCTTGCACGATGACCGTGGGCGGCGTGCCCGGCAGTGCGTCGGTCGGCGCCGGGTAGCCGAAGCTCGCGTCCAGCATCGACAACAGCGGGTTCGGGACGTTGAGCGGCTCCTTGAACTCGAAGGTGAACTCTGCGTCGGCAAGCACGGGAGCGATCTTCTCCATGCGTTCGAGCGCCTTGACCCGGCTCTGCGCCTGCTTCGCCTTCGAGGCCTTGGCCTTGAAACGGTCGATGAATTTCTGCAGGTGGGCGATCTTGTCCGCCTGCTTCGCCACTGCGGCCTGCTGCAACACGAGCTGCTCAGCGCGCATCTCTTCGAACTTGCTGTAGTTGCCGCCATAACGCACGAGTCTGGCGTTGTCGACGTGCACCGTCACCTGCGTCACCGCGTCGAGGAATTCGCGATCGTGGCTGATCACCACCAGGGTTCCCTGATACCGCTTGAGCCAGGCTTCCAGCCAGACCAGCGCGTCGAGGTCCAGGTGATTGGTCGGCTCGTCGAGTAGCAGCAGGTCGGACGGGCACATGAGCGCGCGCGCCAGCTGCAGCCGCATGCGCCAGCCGCCGGAGAAACTGTTGACCGGCTGGCTCAGTTCCGCATCGCTGAAGCCCAGGCCCAGGATCAGCGCCTGGGCACGTGAGGGGGCATCGTGCGCACCAGCGTCGTGCAGATCCATGTAGGCGTGCGCCATGCGCATGCCATCGTCGCTGGCCTCAGCGGCGGCTACTTCGGCCTGCGCGGCCAGCAGCAAGGTGTCGCCCTCGACGACGAAGTCGGTCGCGCTCTGCTCGGTCTCCGGCATCTCCTGCGCGACCTGGCCCATCTTCCACGCAGCAGGAATCGAGAACTCGCCGCTATCTTCGTGCAACGTGCCGTTGAGAAGGCCGAAAAAGGACGACTTGCCGGCGCCATTGCGGCCGACAAGACCAATCTTTTCGCCGGGGGTGAAGGTGATGGATGCGCTGTCGAGTACGACATTAACGCCGCGGCGCAGCGTGAGATTACGGACGGAAATCATAAGGAGCTACTTCGGAGAGGATACGCATGATAGCCGACCGGACGCGCAGGCCTGCCTCTTTTCTGCGCCGCCTGCGCTTCGCGGCGCCAGTTCATGATGCGCGATGCCCGACCTGGAGCCGTCTTCCGGCCTTGCGTGCGCCGAAAGACAGCTTAACCCTCTTCCGTCATTCGTATCCGTACACTCTCGATGGCAGCTATCGGGTTCGCTGTAGACCTCGCTGCCGGCATGCCAGCCGACGCACGCATGAGCGTCCTGTTTTCATTGGCCCGGTGCGGGAACCACCCCGAGCTGCACCATTAATCCCAGCGTGTCCATGATGAGGCGGGTTTCCTTGATCCTGCCTTCCTGAAAGCGGTCGATGACCATGCCCCATATCTTGACCGAGCGCCCCGTAGCGCTCACGCCGAGGAATTCTCCCCGGTGAGTACCCGTCCACTCGAAGCGCGTAAGTACGCGATCGCCTTCAGTGAGTTGCTCCTCGACGTGCCAGCACATGTCGGGAAACGCAGCCCGCATCGCGCGCACGACATCCTTGAGGCCTTCGATGCCAGGACCTTGGCCGGGGAACGGGACCTGCTCGACCATATCTCCCCAGAAAAACCGGTCAGCGGCATCGAGCCGACCCTGATTCAAGACTTCCTCGATAAACTCGCGAACAATACCGCTGATTTCGTGCATCGGATGCTAGCCTCCTGACTGTTGGTGGATCACTAAACAAATGCCCACTTCTGCGAGGTGTGACACGCCCAGCTTCCATAATAGCGTGAGCACTACCGAGTGTTGGATGTCCAGCGAACGCAAGCTCACTGCGTGGCGTGAAGATCCTCAAACGCTCGAACAAGGCATCTGCTTCGCGCTTGGTGCGTAGATCGTCCCAGCGTGCACAGCGTTGTGCTCAATTCCAAGTACTGCGACCGATGTTCGGTCCGAGCCACCGCGTTCACGCACTGTCGGCTCCGCCCATCTGCACCCGCCTGAATCAGGGAATAACCGACGCCCTCCCACGGTCTTGCAGGTAAGACAGACTCGGAACGGGTGATCAAATGAACATCATCGACATGGCCCATGCGTCGGGATTTACCGTCATTCTCGATGGCAGAATCGGCCGCGAGGAATACCAGAGCGTATGCGGTTCGCTCTCTTCACTACTGCGATTCGCCGAAGCGGTACGTCAGGACGCGGCGAGTCAGCGCGCATCTGCGCCGATGCAGGCGCCAACGGCTGATCTGTCTGGACGATTACGCCGCAGTCATCCGGGTGGTGCGCAAAAATCCGACGGCCAGCCGGCGTTTACCCGTCGCATGTCGCACAACGTTCGCCGGACGCCGGCATGAGTGCGCAAATGCAAACTGTTCTGCGCCGGTTGCAACTCGGGTCTGGCGTGGTGTTGCTGGTGTATCTCTTTCTCCATCTGATCAATCACGCGCTAGGGATCTGGTCATTGGAGCTTGCTGGACGCGGCCTTGTTTTGGCGCTCTGGCTCTGGCGTAGCACACTCGGAACGATCGCGCTGTACGGTGCGACGTCGCTCCATTTTGCGCTGGCCATGCGCACGATATACGGGCGCCGTCATTGGGCGTTGCCGCTTGCCGAGTGGGTCCGCCTGTGGGCAGGACTCAGCCTGCCGCTGCTGCTTATCCGGCATGCAGTGACGACCCGGCTCGCGTCCTCGCTTTATGGCTTCCACCCTGACTATGAGCGCGTCGTGACCCTCCTGCTAACGGGCGGTACGCAGGGTTTGCAGCTCGCGTTGCTCGCGCCTGGATGGATACACGGATGTCTCGGACTATGGTTTCGATTGCGACACTTCGCATGGGCGCGCCGCATGAAGCCCGCACTGCTGGCTTTCGTCGTCCTGTTGCCCTTGCTGTCTGCGGGAGGCTTTATCCGGATGATGCAAGCTGTCCAGGCGAAGAGCGTTGTGCTTGCGGCCCCTGATCCAATCCTGGTTACGCATCGGCTCGCGCTGGATGTCTGGCGTCAGAATCTCGTGACGCTCTATTTGTCTCTGATCGTCAGCGCATTTGTCGCGGGTCAATTGCGCAATGGCCTTGAACGCCGAAGGCTGCGGAGGATTTCGCTGAATTCTTGAGCTGCCAATTGGTGCTCTAGCGAGAAGTAAACTGACCTGCCAACTATCTACCGCCGAACCCGGACCATCAATAGTCGTTCTCGTTGATCCACTGAATGGCCCAGGCTTCGCCCCGGCTCGCCGCCTCGTCCTGCGTAGGGTAGTGTCCAAGATCGGAGAAAATAAAGTTTTCGCCTTGGGTCTCGCCTTCCCCCGCTTCGCGCTGAACCCACGCGCGAGCAGAAAAGCCGTCGGAGAGTGCATGCGGCGTCATATCGACGGTCCACTCCCGATGTACCGATGTCAACTTCTTCACGCGTGCTCCGGATTCACCAGGTGTTCTGGCATCGTTAATAAACTGACGCTTCGCCAGGCGGCCGGGTCTTGAAGCGCTTGTGAACCCAGTAATATTGTTCGGGCATCAGGCGGATCTGCTCTTCCAGATAAGCGTTCATCCGACGCGCGTCGATCGCATCATCGCCGCTCGGATAATCCTGCCACGGCTTGAATACTTTCAACCGGTATCCTCTGTAGTTCGGCAGCACCTCGCCAATAAACGGCAGCACTTGCGCGTGACCGGTCTTGGCAATCCGCCCGACCGCAGTCAACGTGCAGGTTTGAATACCGAAGAAAGGGACGAAGGTCGAATTGCGGAGTCCGTAATCCATATCCGCGCCGAGCATCACAGGCTTTCTATCGCGAAGCCATCGCAACACAATGCGCGCGCTATCGGCGCGGCTGGCCATTTCGGAACCGAAACGACCACGCTGGGTTCGAGCAACGGCATCCAGCGTCTTGTTGGACATTGGCTGATACAACGCGCCGCACGGCCTGTCCAGCGCGTAATTGATGAATACGGAGCCCGCTTCAATGCCAACAAAGTGTGCTCCAAGCAGCACCGTCGGCGGCATGTCCGGGTCCAGCAAATCGACCTCGCTGTCCACGATCACCAGTTTCTTCAGCTTTTCCGCCGAACCGAACCATTGGACGCTGCGTTCCACGTAGCTGCGGATTACATGGCGGAAATGTAGCTGCGCCACGCTTTCGACGCGTTCGCTGTTCCAGTCGGGAAAGCAAAGCCGCAAATTGACATGGACGACGCGCTTACGCCGGCTAGGCAACTGATAGAGGAGCCAGCCCAGCCCATCGCCGAAACGGGCAGTTATGCCATAGGGGAGGATTGCGAGGAATTTCAACAGAGCCAGGGCGACGGCGACGCCGACACGGCCTAGCAATGGGCGCCCGGCAGGACGCGGTTTTCGACGGAAACGGGAGCTGCGGAGAGTAAGGACAAGCGTTCGGCACCTTCATTTAATTGGGTGGATAGTAAAGCGCTTCGAACAATTTAGCTACTATCGCAAACGTGGATACAAGACTCGCACGACTGTGTCCGCGAAAAAGCGACACGATGATGAGGCTTGCCGCGAGGCCCAAACGGTGCCCACTTCGACTCCGCTTGCCTCGAATAGGCTTGCCTTTCGTTCCACGATTGGACCGACCCATTTCGGCTTGCTGGGACTGCCCAGCGCGCTTTCGATGATCTCTGGCAGCGCCGCAGGGCCCTCAACTGTTTAGCGAAGCCACGGTGGATGGCCTTTCAGCTTCCCAAACTGGGTCTGCTCTCGCTGCCCAGGCTGATTCCCTTGCTCCTGGGCGGACTGCAGGACTGCAGGACTGCAGGACTGCCTTACCAAGATGGCGAAGCTCGCTAGTGACTGACCGAGATCAATACACCTTGAATCTTTCGGTGCGGGCCATCAATGCAAGTCCGATAACGGCAATTCCCGCAAAGAGCGCTGGTAGCAGGAAGACGTCAGGAAGCCGCAACCATGCGACGCCGAAACCGCCCGCGACGCCGCCTAGCGCGGAGGCAAGCGCGGTCGAGCTCATGAAGATTGCTGACGCCGTGGCAACCGCGTTGGGAAGCAGGCGTTGAGCAACGATGATACCCAGGACCATAAATATGCCCCAAACACCACCCATGAGGATCTGTCCAGCGAACATGCCTGCTGCGGACGGCCACAGTGCAAAGCACAGGTTGGCAAATACCCCCATCGCGGCCGCGATGCACATCAACCACACGCTGCCAAGCTTGCGGCCCAGACCGATGCTGAACGGCATGACGAGTAGCTCGATGAATGGCTGTATCCCGATGACCGTCCCTCGCACGGCCGGACTTAGCTTGAGCTGTTCTTCCATGTAGATCAGCAGGAATCCGTACTTCACCGGCTCGCCTGCGTAGACCAGGACGAATAGCCCTGTAAAGCTCAGCAGTGGAAGCATGCTACGTAGGCCGGAGTGACGCGCTGGCTCACTCGCCAACTCCGGTTTGAGCCTGACGGTTGGGTTCAATGTTCCGAGAGGTGCGATCTGTGCAAGCATGCAGATGGCGGTGATCCAAAGCATGGGGCGCAGGCCATAGGCAGCTGCCACCCACGCGCCCAGAACAGGCCCGACGATCCATCCGCCGGTAAGCGCCATACGGATGATCGCAACAACACTTTCATTGGCGCCGTTGGGCCTGGCGCTCAGTTCATCGTGGATAGCCGCAAATATTTGCGAGGTGGAAGCCCCGGAAACGGCCAGTAAAACGACGGCGATGATGAAGGGCATCCAGACCGAAGTAGAGAGGGCCA
>FTKM01000075.1_pt2 | contig 10003 bp, 8 predicted proteins | sample 1658051 | NCBI WGS metagenome assembly FTKM01 (sample SAMEA3914794, study PRJEB12502) | metagenome | biome: forest; material: soil | place: Canada | collected 2011-07-05 | depth 0.1 m | reverse complement strand
TTCTGCTTGTTCTGCTTGTTCTGCTTGTTCTGCTTGTTCTGCTTGTTCTGCTTGTTCTGCTTGTTCTGCTTGTTCTGCTTGTTCTGCTTGTTCTGCTTGTTCTGCTTGTTCTGCTTGTTCTGCTTGTCCTGCTTGTCCTGCTCGTCCTGCTCGTCCTGCTTGTCCTGCCTGTCCTGCCTGTCCCGAGGTCAGACCGGGTCTTTGCCCAAACGATCCCCCTCGGTTGATCCCGCCCGGTCCGATGAATGACCGTCCGTCGCGCTGCCCGCAGCATGCGCGCCACGAAAATCCGGCGCGCGCCGCTCGCGCAGCGACGTCACGCCTTCGCGCACATCCGGCCCGGCGAAGCCCATGAATTCGAGTGCGAGCGATGTATCGAAAGCCGGTCCCGCCGAGCGCAGCCAGTTGTTCAACGCGTACTTGGTCCAGCGAATCGCCGTTTGCGAGCCGTTCGCAAGCCGCGTCGCCACTTCGAACGCTTTCGGCAACAGATCGTTTTCGTCGACGGCCAGTGACACGAGGCCGATCCGCTCGGCCTCTTCGCCGCTCACCGGTTCGCACAACAGCAGGTAGTACTTGGCTTTGGCCATGCCGCACAACAACGGCCAGACGATCGCCGCGTGATCGCCAGCGGCGACACCCAGGCGCGTGTGACCGTCGATGATGCGCGCGCTCTTCGTCGCGATCGAGATATCCGCAAGAAGTCCCGCCACCAGTCCCGCGCCAACGGCTGGGCCGTGCATGGCGGAGACGATCGGTTTGCTGCAGTTGATGACGTTGTAGACGAGGTCGCGCGCTTCGTGCCAGACACGCGTGCGGACCTCGAAGTCCGTTGCCATCTGTTCCACGAGGTGCAGGTCTCCGCCTGCGGAAAAGCCCTTGCCTTCGCCGCGAATCACCGCGACCCGTGTGTCGGGATCGCGGTCAATGTCGCGCCAGATATCCGCGAGTTCGCGATGCATCCGGGCATCGGCGGTAGCCAGTGCGCTTTTATTGGTCCCCTCGCCGCTCATGATGACTTCGAGGATGCCATGCGGATGACGCCGCAAACGCAATGCCTTGTAGTGCGCGTAATAGACAGGGTCGTGGCCCGGTGATTCGTGAGACATGGCTGAAAATCCAGTAATCGCAATGAAGGGCGGTCAATTGCCCGGTCAATCAATATGTCGACAACGATGCGATGCGTAGGAGGCTCGCGCCGCTGGCTTTAGTCCGGTTGATACACCCACTTGCCGTTGCTGATCTCGACCATCACGCGTGCGCGTTGATCGAGGCCCAGGTGATCGGTCGGGCTCATGTTGACCACACCATTCGTGTCGGCCAGACCGTGCGTCGCTTCGAGCGCATCGCGCAACGCATGACGAAATTCCGGTGTGCCAGGTTTTGCCGTCTTCAGCGCGGCCGGAACCGCGTTCGACAGCAACATGCCCGCGTCCCAGGTGTACGACCCGAATGCAGAGACGCTACTCGCGCCATGCTTCGCTTCGAAGCGCTTGATGTAATCAAGCGCAAGTCGCTTCGCCGGGTGGTCCGCGGGTAATTGCGCGGCGACCAACACGGGACTCGCGGGCAGGAAGGTGCCGTTGCAGTCCGCGCCGCACACGCGCAGGAAGTCGTTATTGGCCACGCCATGATTGTGATAAATCAGCCCCTTGAAGCCGCGCTCCTTGAGCGTCCTCGGCGGCAATGCGGCAGGCGTGCCCGCTGCACCGACCACCACCGCGTCCGGATGCGCTGCGAGAATCTTCAGCACCTGGCCCATTACGCTCGGATCAGTGCGATTAAAGCGCTCGTTTGCGACGATGCTGATGTGATGCAACTCGGAAAACTTCGCGACTTCGGCGTAGAAGGTTTCGCCAAGCGCATCGGCCTGGCCGATGTAGGCAATCGTCTTCACCCCATGCGAGCTGGCATGTGCCGCGATCGCGGAGGCCATCATCGCGTCGGTCTGCGGAGTCTTGAACATCCAGTGACGCTTTGCATCAACCGGTTCAATGATCTTCGCCGACGACGCGAGCGAAATGGCCGGCGTCTCACCTTCGGCGATCACGTCCAGCATGGCGAGAGAGTTCGGCGTGATCGACGAGCCGATGATGGCGTCGACATGATTCTCGGAGATCAGTTTCCGCGTATCCTGGACCGCCTGCGTGGTATCCGACGCGTCGTCGAGCACGATGTATTCGACTGTCTGACCACCCATCTCTTTGGGCAACATGGCGGCGGTGTCGCGCGCGGGAATGCCGAGCGATGCAGCCGGTCCCGTCAACGACAACACCAGTCCAATCTTCACTTGCGCAAACACCAGGGCCGGCCAAGCCGTACACAACGTAACGGCCAGACGCGTGACGAGCCGCGAGGGCTGTGCCGCCCGCGTCACACGCAATGACAGCCGCGTCACTTCATGGACGCTTTGAGATGCGAGCGCAAACGGGCGAAATCGCATGCATGTCTCCTCACAGTGGTTTCTCGTTATGTTCCACTTCGCCTGGCCTTTTTCGGGCAACTGCGCGGGCAACCGCGTGGTCAACCGCCCGGGCGGCTGCGGAGCGCCATTGGGCAGCCGCCGCGCGTCAGTCAGTGTAGCGGCGCCCGATCACTCCGGCATCGGGCGAAACCCTCTCGGCTGAACGGATGCAAATCCGCTGCATGGGTCAGTGCGAATCAAGCGGAGCGATACCTTGCTCAATTGAACCGAATATCGACTTGCCGGCTTCGTCGAACATCTCGATTTTCACCGTATCGCCGTACTTCATGAATTCCGTCTGCGGCGCGCCGTGCTCGATGGCTTCGAGGCAACGCTTCTCGGCAATGCAACAGTAGCCACGTTTGGCGTCCTTGTTCGAGACTGTGCCCGATCCAACGATGGCGCCCGCGCGCAGATTACGCGTCTTCGCCGCATGCGCAATCAACTGGCCGAAGTGGAACACCATGTCTGTGCCGGCGTCCGGCTGACCGACCTTCTTGCCGTTCCAGTGAACGATCATCGGGCGATGCACGCGGCCCTCGCGCCAATGCTCACCGAGTTCATCAGGCGTCACCGCGACCGGTGAGAACGAGGTAGCGGGCTTGCTCTGGAAGAAGCCAAAACCCTTCGCAAGTTCGGCCGGAATCAGATTGCGCAGCGACACATCGTTGACGAGCGTAATGAGGCGCACGCCCTTGAGCGCCTGCTCGGGCGTTGCACCCATCGGCACGTCCGTGGTGATAACCGCGACCTCAGCTTCAAAGTCGATACCGAAGTCTTCCGATGCGCAAACCACATCGTCTTTCGGGCCAATGAAATCATCACTGCCGCCCTGGTACATCAGCGGATCGGTCCAGAACTCCGGCGGCATTTCAGCGCCACGCGCCCGCCGCACCAGTTCCACGTGAGTCACGTAGGACGAACCGTCTGCCCATTGAAACGCTCGCGGCAACGGCGCCATGCATTCCTTCGGGTCGAATGCGAAGCTGTTGCGGGCGCGGCCCTGGTTGAGCGCTTCGTAGAGATCCTGCAATTGCGGCGCGTAGAAGGTCCAGTCATCGAGCACGCGCTGCAACGTCGGGGCGATCGCATCGGCGATGGCCGCGGTGTGCAGGTCGCGGGAGACGACGATCAGTTGGCCGTCGCGCGTGCCGTCCTTCAGCGTGGCAAGTTTCATAGAGGAATAAGCCGTGTTAGTGACGATAGAGGGAATCTATTCTACGATGGTGAATCGCCTTAAGGCCAAACTGTTGGTCCAAGGGCGGTAAGGTTGCGCCGCCGGGCGCGTTTTATCTCTCCATTTGCCCTCTGCGCCCCGTGCGCTTTGCCTATGCCTCCACTTGCCCGCGTTGGCGCCCCTCACGGCGTGAAGTCCACTGAAGCCGCCGAACCCGCTGAACTGATCGACCCACCAGACTCCGCTGATGAAGACATCGTCGAAGCAGGTGAGGAAAAGCTGCGCTCGGGCATCCAGTCGATTGAAGTGGGCTTTCGTTTGCTCGACGTGCTGACTCACGAACCGCGCGCGATGATGCTGCGCGATCTTGCCCAGCGAGCGGCGATGAGCCCGGCAAAGGCACACCGTTATCTGGTGAGTTTTTTGCGGCTGGGCGTGGTCGCGCAGGATCCCTTGTCCGGCCGCTACGAACTGGGCGGCTTTGCGTTGCAGTTGGGACTCGCTCGACTCGCACGGGTAGATGGCGTGAAGCTCGCACGGATTGCGCTTGCCGAACTGCGCGATCAGTTGGACCTGACCGTAGGCATTGCTGTCTGGGGCAATCAGGGGCCCACCGTTGTGCACTGGATGGAGTCGAGCCATCCAGCCAAGGCGTCACTCAAGCTCGGCGACGTGATGCCCTTGCTCGGCTCGGCGACCGGCCTGCTGTTCGCGGCGTACCTGCCGCCGAGCAAGACCGCGGCGATGATCGAGCGTGAACTGGCCGATTCGCGTCGCTCGACGCACACCGAAGGACCGCGCACCCGTGACGAGGTGGAGCGCGTGCTTGCCGACGTGCGCGCCCACCAGGCCGCGCGCGTGGAAGGCATGCTATTGCCGACGATTCACGCGTTCTGCATGCCCGTATTCGACTCGACCGGCGACCTTGCGCTCGGACTCATCGCGCTCGGCCACGAAGGCGTGTTCGATATCCGATGGGGTGGCGAGATCGACGTGGCACTTCGCGAATGCGCGCGAAAATTGTCCTATGAACTGGGGTATAGTCCCGCGCCGCGTTAGGATCTGGGGCTGAGCCAGGTGTTTGACCAGGCCTTGCGGTCTTGCGGGCTCCTTACCCAGCAAGGTGCCGAACGGGCCAAAGCACGCTGCTTACGGAACATCGGGCGTTAGCGCAGAGTCGAATCCGTTCTCCACGTCTGGCGCCGTTTGCAAACCTGGTACGACGCGCCACATCACTTATTGCCACCGGATAGAACCGCCTCGCCCCATGTCGTCGCCTTCCGCCCTCAACCGCTCCGATCGCACGCAGCTTAAGGTCACCAGGCACCGCCCGCGCGTATGGCGCTGGGGCGTCGTGCTGGTTGCGGTCCTGGCTCTGCATTGGATTGCGGCGCAGTGGGTTGAACGCGCAAGGGACACCTTCGCACCTGAGCAGCCAGTTCATGTGCCGGTACAGGTCGCGCTGCTTACGCCAGAAAAGATCGAACGCAAGCCGGCCGGAGTAGCCGCCCCGCAGGCCGCGCCCGCCCCACGCAAGGTGGCGCCGAGCAAGCCCAGACCCCATGTGCTGACTGCGACGCGGCCCGGACCCTCTCCTGCCACCGCCGCGTCCGCGCCAGCCGCTACGTCCGCACCGGAGGTTGCAAGTGCGGTTGCTGCGATGGCGTCCCCGGCGTCTTCCGCAGTAACCAGCAGCGCGCAAGCCGCCGCGGCACAACCCGCGGCGCAGGCCACCACTCAGCCCGCTGCTCCGCCCGCTACTCAGCCCGCAGCGCCAGGCGTGAAGTTCTCCGTGCCTCCATCAGGTGAACTGCAGTACGACACGTTCTACAACGGTGTGCGCAACCAGCCCGGCACGATCCATTGGTCCAGCGACGGCAAGACCCGATACGAGATGATCGTGTCGGTGCCGTTGCCCTTTGTCGGCACATTCAGTTATTCGAGCCACGGCCATATCGATGCATTCGGTCTCGCTCCGGACCAGTACATCGAAAAACGCGGGCATCGTGCGGAAGACGTCTCTATTTTCAATCGCACAACCAAACAGATTGTTTTCACCAGGACGCCCTCGAGCCTGCCGCTCAGCGACGGCGCCGAGGACCGCTTTAGCATGGTGATGCAACTCGCGAGTCTGGTGCGTGGCGACCCGACCATCTACAAGCCGGGTGTGACCCGGCAGTTTTTCGTGGTGGACAACGATAGCGGCGAAAACTGGCCCATCGAAACGATCGGGGACGAAACGATTCGCACGGCGGACGGATTCGTCGGTGCGCGTCATTTCATGCGCCTGCCCCGCCACGATGGCGACCGACGTCGTATCGACGTTTGGCTGGCGCCGTCGCTCGGCTGGTTGCCTGTGCGAATCATGCAGACCGAACCAAACGGCACTGAAATCGAACTGGTCTGGCGTGGGCCGCTTACCGTACCGACCAATACTGACGCCAGTGCTTCAGTGGACAGCGCCCATGATGCAGGGAGGGGGACCTCGGCCACGATCCCCGCAGACAACGCTGGCAACGGCGCTGCTTCGGGGTCTGCTTCGGGGTCTGCTTCGGGGTCTGCTTCGGGTTCTGCTTCGGGTTCTGCTTCGGGTTCTGCTTCGGGTTCTGCTGCAAACTCCCCTGCTAACCCAGCAGCAACCTCGGCAGCAGTTCCCGCTGTAACTCCCGCTGAAGATCAAACGCCCAGTCCCACGCTCCACCTCGTAACGCCAGCACCTGCGGCCCCCACGACAAACGTTTCCTCGCCCTCGCTCACGCCATCGGCCAGCCCCTCCCCTGCAGCCCCTGCGACGAACGCCGCCTCTAACCCGGCAGACACTTCACTCAATCCAGCTCCTTCCGCTCTACCTCAAGCGGCGCCAGCAACAGAAAAGCCCTAAACCGAGCAACGCTTCGGCAATTCACCGAAACTTCCACGAGTGGCATCACTCGCACTAGAGGCTGCTTTGCTCATGCCGAGTCTCGTTGGGAACAGGATTTGCTGATTGCCATCACAGCATGCATCAGCGGCTCACCCGGCGGTATTAGCACACGAGCCGCTCTCGACTCATCTTTTCACCGCGTCACCTCAGACGGAGCCCGCATGCAAGTGAAAATCAACGGTATCGATACGCGCTATGTCCTGAGCAACGAAGGCGGCGGTCCATGGCTGACGTTTATCCATCAACTCGGTGGAGATCTGTCCATCTGGGATCAACTGGCCGGTTACTTCCGCGACGACTTTACCGTTCTGCGCTACGACGTTCGTGGTCACGGCGCAACAGCAGTCCCCGATCAATCGTTCACTGTTGCAGACCTGTCGCATGATCTCGTGGAGCTTCTGGATGCGCTCGACGTGGCGCAAACGCATCTGGTAGGTATGTCGATGGGCGGAATGATTGCGCAGCAGTTCGCGCTCGATCATCCATCGCGCATTGCGACGCTCACCCTCGCCGACACGACCTCCGGCACCGCCCCTGAGAATCGCGCCGCATGGGACCAGCGGGCAGCAAACGCACGCAGCGAAGGCATGGCCTCGCTTGTGCCTGCCACGCTTGACCGCTGGTTGACGCCGGACTACCAGGCCGCTCATCCCGAAGCGGTTGAGCAGATTCGAGAAGTCCTGCAGCAGACATCGCCACTAGGCTATGCGCTCGCCTGCGAAGCGTTACGCGAATTCGAAATGCATACCCGTTTGAGTGAGATTCGTCTACCTACGCTCGCGATTGCGGGCATTCACGACACAGGAACGCCACCTGCTGCAACACAAGCCGTCGCAAATGCAATTGAAGGCGCACAATACGAACTGCTGGATGCTGCACATCTGGCACCGATCGAACAGTCTCACCGTTTTGCTGCGTTGCTTGAAACGTTTCTCGAAGCACGGGTCTAACCTGAAGGTCCGGGATTTTTTACCAGCGTCACTCCGGACCCACCCCTTGAATTCCACACCATACGCTCCACTTATGGCGCAGGAATGGCCAGGAGCCAACGGAAATAAGGAGTGTCGCCATGCAAATGATCTACAACAGCCCCAACTATTGTGTCGTCGAGTTCCCGCCGCAGGACGGCCCCCTCGCTATGAAGTCGGGTGGCTATGAGATCGTGGACAAGAACCTGCAACGTGAGATCTACATTGACGGCGCAATGGCCGCGCGCTTTCGCGAGCACGTCACCAAACTCATCGAAGAAGAACCGTCTCTCGACGAAGTAGATGAATTTCTTGGCCAGTTCGACAGCCTGATGCATCAACCGGTGATCCTCCACTAACACACGCCTCGGCGACACGCTGTAAAAACCCCGTCCGGCTTGCCTGGCGGGGTTTTTTTATAGCCGTCCGTGCGAGTCGCCCGTTTCATCGGATGATTCACACGAGCGCCCCAACCAAGAGCAAACGTGGCATCTTTTACCGCATGGCGGTTTGCGTGAATTGAGCCATTCGTACCAGCAACCCCTGTCGCCATGAGCCCACTCCGGGCAGCGCTGCAACGCAGCGGCTACAATGACAGGTTCCCTGAAAAAAACTGGCGCAAGCCCCCGTCTGCCATGAACCAGCCTGCCCCCACCGTCAGTCCAGTCCGTCCCGCTGCCGCCTACACGCGCGGCGCGGCGCTACCCGCGCTGCTGAAGTCGCGCATCCTGATTCTGGACGGCGCGATGGGCACGATGATCCAGCAATACAAGCTCGACGAAGCCCGCTACCGTGGCGAACGCTTCAGGGACTATGGCCGCGACATCAAAGGCAACAACGAACTGCTGTCCATTACTCAACCGCAGATCATCAGCGAGATCCACGAGCAGTATCTTGCGGCGGGCTCGGACATCATCGAGACCAACACGTTTGGCGCAACCACGGTGGCTCAGGCCGACTATGGCATGGAAGACCTCGCCATCGAGATGAACCTCGAGTCGGCGAAACTGGCGCGTGCCGCGTGCGATAAATACTCCACGCCCGACAAGCCGCGCTTCGTAGCAGGCGCCATCGGACCGACGCCAAAAACCGCCAGCATCTCGCCGGACGTGAACGACCCGGGCGCGCGCAACGTGACCTTCGACGAATTGCGCGCGGCGTACTACGAGCAGGCCAAGGCGCTGCTCGACGGCGGCGCGGATCTGTTTCTGGTCGAAACGATCTTCGACACGCTCAATGCGAAGGCCGCCCTGTTTGCGCTCGATGAACTCTTCGAGAACACCGGCGAGCGTCTGCCCATCATGGTCTCGGGCACCGTCACCGACGCATCGGGCCGCATTCTGTCCGGACAAACAGTCGAGGCATTCTGGAACTCGCTGCGTCATGCAAAACCGCTGACGTTTGGTCTGAACTGCGCATTGGGTGCAGCGTTGATGCGTCCGTATATCGCCGAGCTGGCCAAGCTGTGCGACACGTATGTGTCGTGCTATCCGAACGCAGGCTTGCCGAATCCGATGAGTGATACGGGCTTTGATGAACTGCCGGCCGATACATCGGGTCTCCTGAAGGAATTCGCCCAGGCAGGTCTGGTAAATATCGCCGGTGGCTGCTGTGGGACGACGCCCGAGCATATTGCGGCGATTGCGCAAGCGCTTGCCGAAATCAAGCCGCGCCAATGGCCGACCCAGTATCGCGATGCGGCGTAAGCCTTAAACTGCATCACCGCCTTCCTGCCACAGCACAAGACGTACATAAACGACCCGCACACACGCCATGACCGATCACACCATGCGCCTTTCCGGCCTCGAGCCGTTCAACGTCACATCCGGGACGCTCTTCATCAACGTCGGTGAGCGCACCAACGTGACCGGCTCGAAGGCGTTTGCGCGAATGATCCTGAACGACCAGTTCGACGATGCGGTCGCAGTCGCGCGTCAGCAGGTGGAAAACGGCGCGCAGGTGATCGACGTCAACATGGATGAGGCGATGCTCGATTCAAAAGCGGCCATGGTCCGCTTCATGAATCTGATCGCATCGGAGCCGGACATTGCGCGCGTGCCGATCATGATCGACTCGTCGAAGTGGGAAGTGATCGAAGCGGGTTTGAAATGCGTGCAGGGTAAGGCGATCGTCAATTCGATCTCGCTGAAGGAAGGTGAAGAGGCCTTCCGCCATCACGCGAACCTGATTCGCCGCTACGGCGCCGCCGCCGTCGTGATGGCCTTCGACGAAACCGGCCAGGCCGATACGTATGAACGCAAGACGCAAATCTGCAAACGCTCATACGACTTTCTGGTGAACGAAGTCGGTTTCCCGCCCGAAGACATCGTGTTCGATCCGAACATCTTCGCCGTGGCCACCGGCATCGAAGAGCACAACAACTACGCCGTCGACTTCATCAACGCCACGCGCTGGATCAAGCAAAACTTGCCCTACGCGAAGGTGAGCGGCGGCGTGTCGAACGTGTCGTT
>FTKM01680089.1_pt1 | contig 10014 bp, 9 predicted proteins | sample 1658051 | NCBI WGS metagenome assembly FTKM01 (sample SAMEA3914794, study PRJEB12502) | metagenome | biome: forest; material: soil | place: Canada | collected 2011-07-05 | depth 0.1 m | reverse complement strand
CGCGTTTGGTGTGGGCATTGATGCGAATCTGATTACGGCGTCGATCCGCGCCGTGATCAGCGGGATCAACCGGGCGTATGCGCGCTCGGATTCACAAGCCCAGGCGCATTTTTTCGACGCTGTCTTGTGGGAAGCAGATAAAGGCGGCGCGCATAGTGAGGCGTTGCAGGCTGGCTGATATGCGGATGCATGACGGCGCTAAAGCCGTCATGCTTTCGTGAGCCCAGGTGGCGTACAAGACGTGAAGAACCAGGAGAGCGCGGCGGACGGCCCACGTTGAAACGGGCTTGTAAGCGCCACCGCGCCGCATCTCTTCGCACGGGCGTATCAAACTCTTCGCCAGCGCGTATGAAACTGTTCGCACGCACGTATCAAACCATATCAGACATAAGCGTGCTCACGCATCCACTTCGTCATGATCCACTTGTCGCCGCCTTTCACGGGTGCGCCGCCATGCAAGGTCAGCGGATCGAGTTGCCGCAGGCCGTTCAGGTAGCGGAAATACACCGCGCCACCTTGTTTGCCTGCTACCGACATCCCCACCTCCGGAAAGATGGTTTCGCCACCGGCTGCAACATCGTTGAGGTAGACGATCAGCGTGGCCACACGTTGGCCGCCGCGTGCGGTGTGCACGGAACTGCCGGGTTGATCCGGCGGAAAATAATCGAAGTGAGGACGATACTCGCCGGTGGTGTTGTAGTGCAGGATCTGCAGCCCTTCACCGTTTTCCACGGGCCAGTTCATCAGGCTCGCAATCCGCTGGTCGAGACGCTCGATGAACGCATCTTCACCACGCTGAAACCAGATGCCCTCGCTGGTTCGGTTGCGGATCACATCTTCTTCGCCCGTATCGGGATTCACCGTCGTCGAGCGTTTCAGACGGTGACGTGAGCGCTCGATCATCTCGTTGCACTCGCCGGCGCTCAGCACGTCACCGAACACCACGACCTGCGGACGCTCGCAGCGCATCAGCACCTTGACGTCACGATCGAACGCACGAATCAGGTTGCCGCTCGCCACGGGCGATGCGTCGTACTGGTAAGCGCCCGTCACGCGTTTGACGAGGCTCGCCTCGGTGCCCGCCCACGTTGCCGCCGTGACACCAGACGCAGCAGCGACGCCGACGGCTGTCGCCACCGCTCCCGCATTGCCGCTTGCCGCAGCCACGGCGCGATGCACGGCTGCACTCGCCGTAAGCGAATCGAAACCCGCGCGCACCATCGAATCGACCATCGAATCCGCCGTGCAGCCGCGATTCGCATTGGTGGCCAGCCAGTCGTCCCAGGCCGCATCCAAGACAGGCATTGGTGCTCGTCCTTTTCGTTTTGTCGGTTCTGATGGTTCTGATGGTCCAGACGGTTCTGACGGTTCTGACCGTTTCGCTGATCAGGCGAACCCGCAGTTTTCGCCGCCCCCGCTGACGAAATACTGCATCATCCCGGCAATCCTGTGCAAGTGGCTCCAGCAAGCGCCCTGACAGCCACCGTCAGACTCATTGCCGTTTGGCACGATATGCATCCAGCCCCTTCCTCGCCTGTGCGCGGATCGCGCGCTGCACAAACGGCGTCCATCCCAGCAGCACGCCCTTGAACCCCAGCGCTTGACGCGACCAGCGCCATAGATCGAAGGTGTCGTGATGTTCCGCGATCAGGCCGTCACGGAACACGAAGCGCGCTTCGATCCGGTTGACCACCGTGCGCCCCGTCTGGCTAAACAGATAGCGCGCCACCCAGTGCGCGCCGCCGCTCTGCTCATTCGCCTCTACGTCGGAAAACGTCAGGGAAAACGCCTGGGCGCGCTGGGTCAACATGCGCCACATATCACGCGCCTCGTCGCCGCGCAGTTCGCCGAAGACCGGATCGCTGAAGCGCACGTCGGCGGTATAGCAGGCACTCATGGCTTCGGCGTCACGCCGCGCAAACGCCTCGTAAAAGCGTTGGATCAACGCGCTGTTCGGATGACTCATTGTTAGTGTTGTTCCCTTATTGAACGGCCCCGCGTCCGGATGTGACGTCATGAGACGGCCCAAGCGCAACAATATCGGAAATCAACGGCGCGCTGTCGATACCCGAAGCGGCGCTCTAGAGCCGTGGCTTATCTGCTGCCACGGCCTCGCTGGTAAACCGTGGGCATACGGGTCCGTCAATCGCGCCCGTCGTCTTTTTGCGCGGTGTTCCCACTCGATCTTTGTGAAGTTCAGCGAGAGTGTTTCGACCGGTTTGCCGCCAGCACCGCCCGACCCGCTCATTCCACGGCTATGCCGCTCGCCCGCGAGGACGACGTACGGCCCGCGAGCATACGCACACTCAAGGCAATGACGATCGCTATCAGCCCAGCCAGATACAGCGCGGCGGCAAAGCCGCTAGCGAAACTGATATGCGCCGCATTGCGCAGCGCAGCGCCCACGGCGGGCGAAAGATTCGCCGTCGCGCCGGCCGCGTCGCCGGCTAGCACGCGTGACATGAATCCCGCGTCGAGCTGATGACGGATCGCGGAGGTCAACTCGGGCCGCGCATCGAACACGCTTTGGGTCCGCGCGGCCAGCACGGCGCCGAGGATGCCCACCGAGCTGACAATCGCGGTAAAGCGCGTGGTCGTGCTGATGCCTGACGCCATGCCCGTGCGACTGGGCGGCACGCAGGCCATGATCGCCTTTTGCGTGTCGCCGTTCAGCACGCCCGCGCCGATCCCTGTGATGACCATACCGAGCGCGACAAACCCATAGTGCGCTTCACCGGCGATTGGCGCGGCGCACAGCGCCGTGACCAGATTCCCCGCGCCGATCAGCAGCAAGCCGGTGCTAAGCAGCGACAGCGCCGACAGACGTTTTGATAGCGCCGAGCCAATGTACGGACCCACCACCATCGCCAGCGCAAACGGCAGCATGCCGGTGCCCGCTTTTACCGCGCTCAACCCGAAGGCATTCTGCAGATAGAGTGGCAGGAAGGTCATCATCACCTGCGCACATGCCGCGTAACCGAACATGGCGAGAACGGCGGCGACAAAGCGCGGTTGACGGAACAGCGCCAGGTCCACCATGGCGTGCTGCCGCACGCGTTGCAACTGGACAAAGCCGGTTAACAGCAGCGCGCTGGCGCAGAGGCGCACAACGGTCGAGAGGCTCGACCAGCCCGCCGCGGGCGCCTCGATGAACGCCCAGATCAGGAGTGCGAGCGATGTACCAAACAGTGCGCTACCGGCTACATCGACCGGCCCCGCGTGCGGGTTGCGTGATTCGCCGATAGTCCGCAGCGCGGATATAGCCAGCACAGCGCAAACCGGCAGGTTGAGCAGGAAGATCCAGCGCCAGCCAACCCACTGCGTGATCATGCCGCCCACGAGCGGCGCCACCGTCGTCGCGACGCCCATGCAGGTGCCCCACACGGCCCACGCGCGCACGCGCGCCGGGCCTTCGTGAAAGGTATGCGCGATCACCGCCAGCGCCGAGGGCAGCAACAGCGCTGCGCCCACGCCCTTCACGGCACGCGCGATATTCAGCACGGCAACTGAAGGCGCAAGTCCGCAGCCGAGCGAGGCCAGGAAGAACACGGCCAGCCCAAGCAACAGCGTGCGCTTCCTGCCAAAACGATCGGCGAGCGCACCGGCCGGCAGCAGGCAGGAAGCAAACGCGACCATATAGGCGCTGACAACCCACTCGACATCCGAAAAGCTCGCGTGAAACGAGCGTGCGATAGAGGGCAGCGAGACCGCCACGACATTGGTGTCGAGCACGATCAACGCGCAAGTGGCCGACGCGGTGGCCAGTACGAAGGCGGGATTGCGAAGCACGCGCTGGGCGGTATCAGGCTCGAGCGCTGGCTCCGGGGCGGCTTGTGTGGACCGTTCGTGTGAAATCGGGGACATCGGACACCTGACCAGGAAAAGATGCTTGCAAGGGTACCTGGCCGTCTATTTCCTGTCATTGTCATAGAATGACAAGATAATTAACCCGTTGGGCAATACAATGCGGCAGCTCGAACTGCGCCATATCCGCAGCATCGTCTGCGTGGCGAAGCATCTTCACTTCGCACGCGCGGCGGAGGAACTCGATCTCGCGCCGCCATCGCTCACCAAGCTGATTCAGGAAGCGGAGCGGCTGCTCGGGGTGCGTCTGTTCCATCGCACCAAGCGTTCAGTCGCGCTGAGCGCCGCTGGCGCGGCCTGGCTTGCCGAAGCAGTGCCCGCGCTCGAGCAGTTGTCGCGAGGCGCGGAACGGGCGGCGCTCGCCGAGCGCGGCGAACTGGGACGCGTCGAGGTCGGCTATATCGCGTCGGCGGCTTTTGCGGGCGTGCTGCGCAAAGCGGTCGGCGGCTTTCGTGCGGCGCATCCGCGCGTTGACGTCACGGTGCGCGAGGTGCCAATGGATCGCATCCCCGCCATGCTGGCCGATGGTCAACTTGATGCGGCCTACGTGCGCCCGCCCATGCAGCTTCTGGACGGCATCGAAACCGTCACCGTGTATCGCGATACGTTTGTGATCGCGCTGCCGGAAGATTCGGAACTGGCGGCGTTCGCGTCGCTCGCGCCCGCGCAACTGCGCGATCAGTGCTTCGTGCTGCCGGAGCAGGAGGCTGGAACCCTGGAACTCGCGCGGCGTGGACGCTTTTTGCCAAACCTGGGTCCGCAGCCCGGCACGCTGGCGGCGGTGCTTTCGTGCGTATCGTTGGGCGGCATGGTGGCGGTCGTGCCGCACACGCTGGCCGAGTGCATGGTCCTGCCCGGGGTCGTCTACCGCGACATCAAGGGCAAACCTATCCCGTCGGAAATCGCTCTTGCTTACCGGAAGTACGAACGCGCGCCAGCCGTGCGCGCCTTTCTCGAACACGCGAGAAACCCCTGATTTCACATGGCGTGCCCGCAGGACGCCTCTATCTCTCGCGGCGCCGTTCGTTATATCCTACGGAATATCGCGGTAGTGACCGTACAGCACTCGCGCCTGGCTTTCAACGGCAGCCAGCATGCGTCGGGGCGGCCGCTTCACGACGCAACGGAACACCTTACCTGGAGTCAAGATTGGCGCGCAGTAGCTTTACTGGTCTGTGTGTCGAACACGTGCTGGAGCAGCACGGGCGTGCCGCTTTGGATCTGCATACCGTCGACTGAACGCGCACGCCGCAAGCTATCGAAGCGATACCGCTATATTCGATGGTATATTTCGGTACTGAGATTGATGGTGGCGGCTTCCCTATCCGGTGCGCAATACCGGCGGCCTGGTCACCAGAACCGGATTCGAGGTCGCGATGCACACTCCCCCGTTTCGACTCGCTCAAACCCCCGGCGCATCGCGCACCGGCGATGACGCTACGTCGCGTGCCGCCGACGCCTGTTGTGCGCCCTCATCCGTGCAACTGATGCGGGCACGGCGCCGCAGCAAGCTTTCAGAGCTGGATCCTCATCTGCATTGCTCGGTGATCGGAACGTGCCTGACCACGCACGAACTGCGCAAGCTGGTGCCGAAGTTCACTGACCTCGCCCGTCAGCACGCAAGCGATCTGCAAATTCACCACGCCGCTGTCGAACTGGCCATTGCCGGCGGTCCCGGCAGCAAGGCGCTGCACAAGGCGCTGGATGAACGGTACGCCGGTGCGATCCGCCGTTTCGATCAGGCGCGTGACGAAGAAGCCGTGCTGGCGCTGTGGAACGAAGCGCTCAAGAACGGCGACATTCCGCCGGCCTATTGGGCGTTAATGACCCATCCGTACGCGACCATGCCGGTGCGCCAATCGGCCTTCGGCGAATTGCATATGTTGTCGCATCTGGTGGGTGCGGCCAATCGTGCGGATATTCGCCGGCTGGTCGCGCTGGAGGAAGAAAACGCGGCATTGAGAGACAAAGTCGAGCGGCACCAAAACCGTCTGCGCGAGGTCAGTGCGGAACGCGATAGCGTGATCGAACAGCTGACCGAGCAGATCGTCCAGCTCACTGCCCAAGCCACCCGTCAGCCTTCAACCGACAACGCCGAACTCGCCGCTCAGGTGCAGATGCTCCAGCAGAAGCTCGCTGAAAGCGAACAGCGCCTTGCGCTACATACGAACCGTCGCGAAGCAGCGGAGCAACGCGCAGAAGCGGAGCAAGGCAACGCGCAAGCGCTGCGCCAGAGCCGCGATCAGGCGCTGGCGCTGCTGAAGGTGGTTCAGGCGGAATGTCATGCGCTCGAAAGCGCTACGCTGGATGCGCTCGATCAGGACGGCGGCCGCCGTGCCGGACTCGAAAACGTGCGCGGCAAACGGGTCGTCTATGTAGGCGGACGGCCGGGCTCGAACACTGCGCTCAAGGCGCTGGTCAGCTCCGCAGGCGGCGAATTCGTGGTGCACGATGGCGGTGTCGAAGATCGCAAGGGGCTGCTTGCGGCCGCATTGCCGGGCGCGGATATCGTCGTGTTCCCGGTGGACTGCATCGACCACGATTCCATGAACATGCTAAAGCGCGTGTGCGAGCGGCATCAGGTGGACTATTACCCGCTGCGCAGCGCGAGCGTGGCCAGTTTCATCGAACTGATTGCACGGGTGCATGCCGACCCCACGCCCGCTGCCAACGCGCGACCGGCGTCGGCGTTTTGCCTGCGGCATGGGTGAGGCGGGGACGCGTCAGATAGCCTGATCAGCCTGTGATAGAAGCCTGCCACATACGCGGGACGCGGCAAGGCTTTCTAGCCGCGGATCAGCCTGGTTAGCTCGCCGATCTGCTTTGCGCAGGCCTTTTCGGCTTGAGCCTCCACTTCGCGGTACAGCCGCACGATGTTTTCGCCGACCGGCGTCAGCATGCAGCCGCCACCACTCTGGCCACCCTGCTCGGAGACCGTCGCTGGTGACTTCAGCGACTTGTTGAGTTCGTCGATCAGCAGCCACGCGCGACGGTACGACATGTCAAGACTGCGCGCCGCAGCCGAAATCGAACCGTGCTCCCGCACCGCTTCAAGCAGGTCGACTTTCCCGGGTCCGAGCGCCACGGTCTCGCCCTTGCGGATACGCATTCTGAAGCGCACCTCGGGCGAGGCTTTGGCGGGCGCCTTCGTGCGCGCGGGTTTCGCCGGAAGAGATTGAGATTTCGCGGATTCAGCCATGCGCGAAAGCATACACGAAGCACGTCGCGTGGCGACATCCCCGATTTCCCCGTCGCGACACTTGCGGGTTTCGCCTCGCAACACGCGCTGAAGGTCACATCGGGGCTTTCAGCACCTGCACAACCACACCCGCCAACCGCTTGACATGCCGCGGCGCGGCCATGATGTCCGCGCCGGAGTGGAGAATCGGCACGCCGTCTTCGGCCGTCAACGGCTGGTCGGCGCATTCATAGGCCACCAGAACGCTTTCGCCCACTCGCGTGTTGAACAGTTCATGCCATGAGAACGTCACCGCGTAGCCGTCGTGCGCCATGGCCATGAAGATAGCGCGCTTGAAATCGCCGGGCGCTTCGTTGCGCAATCCCGCCTCTTCGATCAGATCGGTCAGCCGCACGCCCCGATAACAGCCCACCTCGCGGATAAAGCGGTTAGTGGTGAAGCAGCGCAGATCGAATGGCGCGGAAAGCACGCTGTCGTAGCGGCGCAATTGATCAACCGACAGCGACAGCGGGCGCGACACCTGGCCGGTGAGAAAGAAGTTGCCCGGGGTGGCCGTGGCCGTGGCTGGAGCCAGGGCAGCCGCTTCAGCGATCGGGTTCATCAGGTCCATGCTTGCAACTCCTACGACGTCGGGGACGGCGCGGCTTTTACCACGCTATATTCTCACCAATATTACGAGACATTCCGCCAAACCGCACGACCCAGGGGTGAGCATATCGGTTATATCAAACGGCTCATATTGTGCGGATCACAGGCGTTTTTCGCTACCATTCGCCAGCTTCCGTCCCGCAATACAAGGCTTAGACAGCCCCCGCAAGCCTTCCCCTGAAGACGCGAGCAAGGCCTGAACCGCGCTTCCAGATGCCCCGCGCAGCGCCCTGGCCGCTCAGAATCGAGCCACAAACCGCCATGGCGACGTAATATAGCGGTCTATATAACGCTACAGGACACGGCATGATTCGCAAGCTGCTCGCCTCATTCACCGTGATCGCCAGCATGGCGGCCGCCACTCCCAGTTTCGCGCAGGACAACACCGTGAACGTGCTGTACGCCGGCTCACTGGTGAATCTGATGGAGCGCAGCGTGGGCCCCGCGTTCGAAAAAGCCACCGGCCTGCAGTTTCGCGGTTACGCAGCCGGTTCGAACAAGATCGCTAACGAAATCAAAGGCAAACTGCGCCGTGGCGACGTCTTCATCAGCGCCAGCCCAAAGGTCAACAGCAGTCTGATGGGCGCCGACAACGGCGATCACGTCAGCTGGTTCGTGAGTTTCGCCGAATCGCCATTGATGATCGGCTATAACCCGAAGAGCAAATTCGCGGCGGACTTCAAGCAAAAGCGTTGGGACCAGGTGTTGCAGGAGCCGGGCATCCGCATTGGCCGTACCGATCCGAAGCTTGATCCGAAAGGCGCGTTCACCGTCGAAATGATGACGAAGGCTGCTGAGCTTTACCATCAACCGGATCTCGTGGAAAAGACCCTCGGCGCGCCGGACAATCCCGACCAGGTTTTGCCCGAGGAAACGCTGGTCGGCAGGCTGCAGTCTGGTCAGCTCGACGCCGGTTTCTTTTACTCCACCGAAACCTCGGATCTGAAGATTCCGGCGCTCCAGCCCGCTCCCGAATTGAAGGCCAAGGCCAGCTACACGCTGACGATCCTGAACGACGCGCAGAACGGCGCGGGCGCGACCCGCTTTGTCGATTTCCTGCTGAGTGCCGAAGGGCGCGCATTGCTCAAGCAACATGGCGTGGATGTGATCAAGCCGATCGTCACGGGCAATGGCCAGGCTATTCCGCCATCCGTGCAGGCCGTGCTCGACGCGGCTCAGTAATCACCACCACTTAGCGAGCGGCAATGAAGCGCATGGCGGCCCGGCCGCTCTTCTGGTTGGCCACGCTGTTGGCCGTGTATCTGTGCGCGCCGTTTATCGCCAGCGTGCCGCAACTGGGTGCGGCGGACTGGGCGAGCGTCGACTGGCATGCAACCTGGTCCGCAGTCGCCGTGTCCGCTGCGAGCGCCAGCGTCGCGGCGCTGGTGATCCTGCTCGGCGGCGTGCCGCTCGGCTATTTCCTCGCGCGTTCAAACTTGCGCAAGGTGGCCGTGCTCGGTTTTATCGTGCAGTTGCCGCTCGCGCTGCCGCCCCTCACAAGCGGCGTGTTGTTGCTGTTTTTGCTGGGACCGTATAGCTGGATCGGTCAATTGACCGGCGGCATGCTGACCGATTCGTTTGCGGGCATCGTGCTGGCCGAAACGTTCGTTGCCGCGCCGTTTCTGATCATTGCAGCGAAATCGGCGTTCGCGGCCGTCGACCCGGTGTTCGACGATGTTGCCGCCACCCTCGGCCACCATGCCGGCAGCCGCTTCTTTCGTGTCGTCTTGCCGGTCGCATGGCCGGCTATCCGGGCGGGTCTGGCGCTCGCCTGGCTGCGCGCGTTCGGCGAGTTCGGCGCGACGGTGATGGTTGCGTATCACCCGTATTCGCTGCCGGTTTATACCTATGTCGTATTCGGCGGACAGGGTCTGCCCGCGATGATGCCGTTGCTGCTTCCGACGCTCGCTATCGCCGTGGTCTGCGCCGCGCTGTCGTTGTACAGCACGCGTCAAAGCGGCGCCCCCGCGCTGTCCGAGAGCGGCGACGACGCCGCCCAGCCGCTTGCCGGGCGGGCCGCCGCTGACAGCCCCGACCTGCGTCTCGCCTTCCATCTGAGGCGTCATCTCGGCGCCTTCGATCTGGACATTGCATGGGCGCCCGTCACTCGCCGCCTGGCGATTATCGGGCCGTCCGGGTCAGGCAAGTCTCTGGCGTTGCGTCTGATCGCCGGGTTGGAGCGCAATGAGCACGGCATGGTGCACCTCGGCGATACCGATCTCGACCCGCTGCCGCCCGAACGCCGTCAGATCGGCTACATGCCGCAAGACTATGGCCTCTTTCCGCACATGACGGTGGCCCAG
>FTKM01010065.1_pt1 | contig 10025 bp, 7 predicted proteins | sample 1658051 | NCBI WGS metagenome assembly FTKM01 (sample SAMEA3914794, study PRJEB12502) | metagenome | biome: forest; material: soil | place: Canada | collected 2011-07-05 | depth 0.1 m | reverse complement strand
CACCTCGAAACCTGCCAAATGTCGCCTTCAACCCCCGCTTGAACACGCCGCTGGCTGGGAAATAGGTAATATTTACCACAAAAATCCAATCAAAATAAGGCAATTATTACCGATGCATTTTGAGATTTTTTAGGTTCTTGCAGTGCGAATTTTAATGCTGCCTTATCTAGGCTGTACGGGTAATCACGCATTCTGATTTACGTCTCCGATTTAGCGGGAGTCTGTAAATCGTGCGAGTCACGCAGCGTCTTCATTGTCATTGAAGTCGACATAGGGAGTTCATCCCCCGTGGCAGTTGCCATGCCAATGAAAACCTCGCTGCGTGCAAGCGCCGAATGCTGGTTGCTTTGTATTTCACACGGTGCGGACCCCCGCTTACTTCACGGATGGACCTTGACTGACGAACTGAGGTGCAGCGCATGCTGAGCGTTCTATCGAGAATCATCGACATTGCGATGGTCGCCCTGGGCGCCCTGATCGCTGCAGCCGTGCATAACGGCCGCTGGGTGTGGCTGGACGACATGCAGAGCATGTCGCTAGCGTTCGATTGCCTGCTGGTGGTGGTGTTCTTTCCCGCGCTGGGTATCTATCTGTCGTGGCGCGGCAAGCCTTTGATGGACCTGCTGTTCCGTGTTTCGAGCGGATGGCTGGTGGTGGAAACCACGGGCGTGCTGATCAGCTTCAGCCTGCATCGCTCGGAACTGCTCTCGCGGCTGTGGCTGGTCTACTGGGCCGGCGCCGCGATCGTCCTGCTGATGGTCAGCAAGACGCTGGTGTACACGGTGTTAAAGGGGCTGCGCCGTGAGGGCTTCAATCACAAAGGCGTGGCGATCGTCGGCAGCGCGCCGTACGGCAAGTTTCTGATCGAACAGATGCGCAGCCGTCCGGAAGCGGGCTTCAGTCCGCTGGTGGTGTTCGACGAGGACAGCGCGACCGATCCGTATCAGGACGCCGATGCCGCGCAGGCCATCGAAGGCGTACCGGTCGAACGCGACTTTGCGGCGATGATCCAGTTGCTGCGCCAGCGTGCGATCCGCGAACTGTGGCTCGCCTTGCCGATCTCGAAGGAGAAGACGATCCATCGCTTCGTATCGGAGTTGCGCAACGACTTCGTGAACATCCGCTTCATCCCGGATGTACGCAGCCTGACGCTTTTCAGCCAGCCGATGGTCGATCTGCTCGGCGTGCCGGCCATCAACCTGGCCGCTTCGCCGATCACCGATCTGCGCGTGCTGCCCAAGCGCGTGTTCGACCGGCTGTTCGCGCTCGGCGCGCTTGCCGCGCTCTCGCCGCTGCTGGTGGTGATCGCGGTGATGGTGAAGCTGTCATCCCCAGGGCCGGTGTTCTTTCGCCAGAAGCGCAAGGGCATCGACGGCAACCAGTTCGAGATCTACAAGTTTCGCTCGATGAAGGTCCACGTCGAAACCGCCGGCAAGATCACCCAGGCCACGCGGCGCGATCCGCGCATCACCGCAGTGGGCGCATTTTTGCGGCGCACGAGCCTCGACGAGTTGCCGCAGTTCATCAACGTTCTGCGTGGCGAGATGTCGGTGGTGGGGCCGCGTCCGCATGCGCTCGAACACGACGACATCTACAAGGACCTGGTGAAGGGCTACATGCACCGCTACCGCATCAAGCCGGGTATCACCGGGTGGGCGCAGATCAACGGTTATCGGGGTGAGACCGACCGCATCGAAAAGATGATGGGGCGCGTGAAGCTCGATCTGTACTACATGCAGAACTGGACCTTCTGGCTCGACCTCAAGATCGTCGTACTGACGCTGTGGAAAGGCTTCGTGGGCAGCAACGCGTACTAGGCGCGCATGCCACAAGGCGTGTGCCCTGTTTTAGAACCCTTCAAATCTCCGAGGTGTAATTCATGAACCTGACGATCATTGGTACCGGCTATGTGGGCCTCGTGACGGGCGCCTGTCTTGCTGACATCGGCAACGACGTGCTCTGTCTCGATCTCGATCAGCGCAAGATCGACGTGCTCAACAATGGTGGCGTGCCGATCCATGAGCCGGGTCTGCAGGAGATCATCGCGCGCAACCGCAAGGCAGGGCGCCTGAAGTTTACGACCGACGTGGCCGCTTCGGTTGCGCACGGCGATATCCAGTTCATCGCCGTGGGCACGCCACCGGACGAAGACGGCTCAGCCGATCTGCAATACGTGCTGGCTGCCGCGCGCAATATCGGCCGTCATATGACCGGCTACAAGGTGATCGTCGACAAATCGACGGTGCCGGTCGGCACAGCAGTGCGCGTGCGCGAAGCGATCGCCGCGGAAGTGGCGGCCCGTGGCGCGCAGCATATGTTCTCGGTGGTGTCGAACCCGGAGTTCCTGAAAGAGGGCGCCGCGATCGAAGACTTCACGCGTCCCGACCGCATCGTGCTGGGTTGCGACGAAGATGTTCCTGGCGAAAAGGCCCGCGAACTGATGAAGCGCGTCTATGCGCCGTTTAACCGCAATCGCGAGCGCACGTTGTACATGGACGTACGTTCGGCCGAATTCACCAAATACGCGGCGAACGCGATGCTCGCCACGCGCATCTCGTTCATGAATGAACTGGCGAATCTGGCGGACTGCGTTGGTGCGGACATCGAAGCAGTGCGGCGCGGGATCGGCTCCGATCCCCGGATTGGCTACGACTTCCTGTACGCGGGCTGCGGCTATGGTGGCTCATGTTTCCCGAAGGACGTGCAGGCATTGATCAACACCGCGGTCGAACGCAAGCAAAACCTGCGCATTCTGGAGGCCGTCGAGGCCGTCAACGAAACGCAGAAGAAGATCCTCGCGCACAAGATCGTTTCGCGCCTCGGTGAAGATCTGTCGGGCCGCACGTTCGGCGTGTGGGGGCTCGCGTTCAAACCCAATACGGACGATATGCGTGAAGCGCCGAGCCGTCCGCTGATCGCCGAACTGCTCAAGCGCGGTGCACGCGTGAAGGCCTATGACCCCGTGGCGGTTGACGAAGCAAAGCGTGTGTTTGCGGACGACCTGCAACACGTCCCGCAACAGCACGCGCGCCTCACGTTCGAGAGCGACGAAATGGACGTGGCGCGCGGCGCGGACGCGCTGGTGATTCTGACCGAATGGAAAGTCTTCAAGAGTCCTGATTTCGGCAGTCTGAAGCAGCATCTGCGCACGCCGCTGATTTTCGACGGCCGCAACCTGTATGAGCCGGAGGCAATGAGCGAACTCGGCATCGAGTATCACGCGATTGGCCGCCAGCACGCGCTGCCCGAAGGCGCCAACGCACTGGCGGGCGAAGCAGCAGGTAACAGCGCCACCGTGAAGCACCTCGCGTCAGTGGCCGCACGTCAGACCAACGCTGCGGCCACACGCTGAACTCAAAGCAAGGAGAGCGCCTATGTTCGACAACGTTCTGATTGTCTGTCACGCCAACGTGTGCCGCTCGCCCGCCGCTGAAATGCTGTTCAAGGCACAGCAGGCGCGCGCCGCGGCAGCGGCGTGTGTCAGCCAGACCGCTGGAGCAGCACGTCGGACGATCAGGTTTCACTCGGCGGGTATCCGCGCTGTCAACGGATACGGCATGGACCCGGTGATGCGGCGCCTGCTTGCAGAGCGCGGCATCACGCCGGGCCTGCATCACGCGCGGCGTCTGAACCGGCAGTTCGTGCGCGATGCAGACCTCGTGCTTGTCACGGAACGCTGCCAGGTGAAAGACGTCGAGGCGCTCGAGCCGACTTCGCGCGGCAAGGTTTATCCGCTCGGCAAGTGGGAAGGCTCCGATGTAACCGACCCACATGGCGGCGTGGAAGCCGCATATCGCGAGAGCTTCGCGCTGATCGAACACCTGGTCATGGGATGGCTGGACAAAATATGCTGAAACGTAATCTCACTGCCACTCTTTTGCTGACGACTTTTTTGTCGGCGTGTGCCATCGCGCCAGGTTATAACCTCGACACGTCTTCCCTGAAGGAAGATGCATCGGGCAAACCGGCGCAAAGCTATGCAGTGCATCTGGTCGACGCCGATCTGATCCTGCAGCAGGCGCAGCAGGCGGCGGCCCAACAGCCGGCGCTGCCGCCGGCTAAATATTCCGATCCGTCGCAGTACCTGTACCGCGTCGAGCCGCAAGATATTCTTGGCATCACCGTATGGGATCACCCTGAACTGACCACGCCGAACGGCAGCACGCTCTCCACCGGCGACAACACCACGCAAACCCTCGCGGGCGCGGTGCAACAGCCGTTCACCACCGCCTTGCCGGGACAGGCTGATCCCTACGGACAGACGGTTGGCCCCGACGGCACGATTTTCTTCCCGTTCGTCGGTCACGTTCAGGTGGCAGGCAAGACCGTTGGCGACGTTCGCAACGAACTCGCCGCGCGGCTCGTGCCGTATATCCGCAATCCGCAGGTGGACGTGCGGGTGTTGTCGTTCCGCAGCCAGAAAGTGCAGGTGACGGGCGAAGTGAAATCGCCTGGACCGCTTGCCATCAGCGATGTGCCGCTGACACTGGTCGATGCGATCACGCGTTCGGGCGGCAGCACGGAAATCGCCGACATCCAGCGCGTGCGTCTCACGCGCAACAACCAGTTGTATGTGCTCGACGCCGACAGTCTGCTCGATCGTGGCGATACGAAGCAGAACGTCATGTTGCAGGCGGGCGATATCGTCAATGTGCCGGACCGGGTGGACAGCCGGGTCTTTATCCTCGGCGAAGTGAAAACGCCGCAGACGCTTTCGATGATGCGTGGCCGTCTGACGATTGCCGACGCGCTCACGCAGGCCACTGGCCTGCTGGACACGGATGCCAACCCGCGTCAGATCTTCGTGATGCGCGGCTTCAAGGATGATCCGAATCATCCGTACAAGCCTGAGGTGTATCGCCTCGACATGACGCAACCGGACGCCATCATGCTGTCGTCGCGCTTCCAGCTTCAGCCGCTGGATGTGGTCTACGTCGGCACCGCAGCGTCGACCACCTTCAACCGGGTCGTTCAGCAAGTGCTGCCGTCGCTGGAATCGCTGTTCTATCTGAAGGAACTCGCGCGCTAGGCGCCTGACCCGCTAACGCTTCTGTGCCGCGCATGAAAATGCGCGGCACAGGATCCAAGGCGACCCAACCGGGATCGAATTGTGAGCACTCAAATAACTCCACAGATGGCCATGCCGGCCAGGACCGAAGAAGAGGACGTTGTCCTCGGGCAACTGCTGCAGGTGATTCTCGACGACATCTGGTGGCTGATCGCCATTGCGGCGACCATCGTCGTGATTGCCGGTCTTTACTGCTATGTCGCGAAGCCCGTGTATTCCGCTGATGCGTTCGTGCGGGTCGAGCCATCGGACAACACCTCGCAGGCCCTCACGCAGACGCAGACAGGTGCGGTGATTTCCAGCGGCCAGACCTCGCTGCCGACCGACGCGGAAATCGCCATGATCCAGAGCCGTGGCGTGGTCGGCCCGGTGGTTCAGCAACTCAAGCTGAACTTCAGCGTCGAGCCGAAGACGATTCCGATTCTCGGCAGTTTCGCCGCGCGTCTCGCGACACCTGGCGAACTCACTCGCCCCTGGTTGGGCTTGAAGAGCTATGCATGGGGCGGTGAAGAAGTCGACGTCGACTCCGTCGAAGTCACGCCCGCGCTCGAAGGTCAGAAGATGGTGCTGACCGCCATCTCCGACACGCAGTACGAGTTGCGTGCGTCCAATGGCTCGCTGCTGGTGCGCGGCCAGGTTGGACAGACGGAGCAGGGCGGCGGTGTGACGATCCTCATCAACAAACTGGTCGCACGTCCGGGCACCCAGTTCACCGTGATGCGCGCCAACGATCTGGATGCCATCACTGCGTTCCAGTCCGGGATCAAGGTCGAAGAGCAGGGCAAGCAGACCGGCGTGATCGAAATCTCGCTGGAAGACAAGGACCCCGCGCATGCGGCGCTGGTCGCCAATGCGCTGGCTGAGTCGTATCTGCGCGAGCACACAGCAGCCAAGCAGTCCGACGCGAACAAGATGCTCGACTTCCTGAAGAGCGAAGAACCGCGCCTGAAGAGCGACCTTGAAAACGCCGAAGCCGCTCTTACGGCCTATCAGCGCCAGTCGGGCTCGATCGACGCCAGTGACGAAGCGAAGGTCTATCTGGAAGGCAGCATCCAGTACGAGCAGCAGATCTCCGCCGAGCGTCTGCAGATCGCTTCGTTGCAGGAGCGCTACGGCGATGAGCATCCGCTCATCAAGGCCGCACGCGAACAGATGGCCGAACTCGAAACGCAGCGCGACAAGTACAGCGAGCGCTTCCGCAATCTGCCGGCGACCGAGGTCAAGGCTGTGCAGTTGCAACGCGACGCCAAGGTCGCGGAAGACATCTATGTGCTGTTGCTCAACCGCATTCAGGAGTTGTCCGTGCAGCGGGTAGGGACCGGCGGCAACGTGCATATGGTGGATCTGGCGATGCGTCCGGGTACGCCAGTCAAACCGAAGAAGGTGATGATTCTCTCGGCGGCGGTGATCCTTGGCCTGATCGCGGGTACGGCTTTCGTGTTCGTGCGCCGCAACCTGTTCAAGGGGATCGACGATCCGGAGCACGTCGAGCGCATGTTCCATCTGCCTATCTACGGACTGGTGCCCCTTTCCGCCGAACAGGCACAGCTCGAGCATTCGTTTGAACGCGGCGGCAACCGTCTGCGTTCGGTGCTGGCGGACGCACGGCCCAAGGACGTATGTATCGAAAGCCTGCGTAGTCTGCGCACGTCGCTGCAGTTCACGATGATGGACGCACGTAATCGCATCGTCATGCTGACGGGTCCGATGCCCGGTGTCGGCAAGAGCTTTCTGACGGTCAATCTTGCGGTGCTGCTCGCGCATTCCGGCAAACGTGTGTTGATGATCGACGGCGACATGCGGCGCGGCGCGCTGGAGCGCTACGTCGGCGGCTCGGCGGACAACGGTTTGTCAGAACTCCTGAGCGGACAAATCTCGCTGGAAGAGGCCATCCGTCCTACCAGCGTCGACGGCTTGAGCTTCATCTCATGCGGCCATCGTCCGCCGAATCCTTCGGAGCTGTTGATGTCGCCGCGGCTGCATCAATACCTCGACGGACTCGCCAAGCGTTATGACGTAATCCTGATCGATACGCCACCGGTTCTGGCCGTCACCGACGCATCGATTATCGGAGCGTGCGCGGCCTCGACCTTCTTCGTGATGCGTTCGGGCGAACACAACGAAGCGGAAATCGCCGATTCGTTAAAGCGGTTGCAAGCGGCCGGTGTGCGCGTCCAGGGCGGCATTTTCAATGCGATGCCGCAGCGCGCTCGCGGTGGCTACAACCGGGGTTATGCAGCGGTGCAGGAATATCTGAGCGCCTGATCCAACCCGGCCCGTGCGCGCAGCAAGAGGCGACGCGCACGGACATCTCTCACAAGGAGCATTAGCGATGAAAGTGACGGTACTGGTTCCCACATTTCGCCGCCCGGCGGATCTGACGCGCTGTCTGGCCGCGTTGCAGCGGCAGTCGCGCGCGCCCGACGAAGTCGTGGTTGTGGCGCGCCCCGACGACACGGCGACGCATGCGTGTCTGCGCGAGCCTCGTGTACGTGGCGCGCTGGCGCTGACGGTTGCGCTCGTCGAAACGCCTGGCCAGGTGGCGGCGCTCAATTGTGGCCTCGACGCCGCGGCGGGCGACGTGGTGGCGATTACGGACGACGACGCCGCGCCTCACGCAGATTGGGTGGAGCGCATTGCCACCGCGTTTCAGAACGACGCGCAACTTGGCGCACTCGGCGGGCGCGACTGGGTCCACGAAAAAGGCCGCGTGCTGGATGGCGAGCGGCCGCTGGTGGGCAAGCTCACGCCGTCGGGCAAGATCATCGGCAATCATCATCTCGGCGTGGGCGGCGCACGCGAAGTCGACCTGTTGAAAGGCGCCAACATGAGCTATCGGCGCGAGGCGATTCGCCATATTCGCTTCGACGCGCGTCTGCGCGGAGCGGGTGCCCAGGTGCACAACGACATGGCGTTCAGCATGAGCGTGAAAAATGCCGGCTGGAAGCTGATCTACGACCCGCGTGTGGCCGTCGATCATTTCCCCGCCGAGCGCTTCGACGACGACCGCCGCGACGCACAGACGCTCAACGCCGTGCGCAACGCAGCTTTCAACCTGCATCTGATCCTGCGTGACCATCTGCCGCCGCTGCGCCGCGAAACGGCCTGGTGGTGGTACACGCTGGTGGGCACGCGCGTCTATCCGGGCATGGCGCACGTGGTGCTGGCGCTGGTGAAACGCCAGGGACGCGCGAAGCTGCCGCGCTGGCGCGCGGTGCGCGAAGGAGCGTATGAAGCGCGCCGGGGAGCGCACGAAGCACAGAGGGCGCTTTCCTGAACGCGTATTGGCTTCTTATGGCCTGCGCCCCATGCGCTGCATTCTTTAACTGGTAGACGGGAGTGCCTGAGTGACTACGAACGTCCACGTTCATCTGTTTTACGGCGCGGATCCGCGCTTCTATCGCAAGGGCGACGATATTGGTTGCCTGTATGGGTACCACCATGCCGAGTCGGAGCAGTTCGCGCTGACCTATTCGCAGGACGCCCGTGAAAAAGCACCCGTGCGTCTTGTACGCCGCGCGCTGAAGGCGGCATTGGGCTTCGATCTGATTCATACCCTGCGCAATCGTGCCGAGATCTTGCGTTCCGACGTGATCTGGACGCATACCGAACAGGAGTATCTGTCCGTGGCGCTGCTGCTGTTGCTGAACGGTCGCCGCAGTGCGCCACCGTTGCTGCTTGCGCAAAGCGTGTGGCTGCTCGACAAATGGAAAGACTATGGATTGCTGCGGCGCTGGGTGTATCGCAAGCTGATTGCTCGCGCTGATGTCCTGACCACGCTTGCGAGCGAAAACGCGCAGCTGTGCGAACAATACTTCGGTCGCAAGGCTACCCATGTGTATTACGGCCTGAATACCGGCGATTTTCCAGTGACGCGGCCGCGCAGCTGGCAGCCGCATCGTTCGGTGCGCATCGCCGCGATCGGCAATGACCGTGACCGCGACTGGGAAACGCTCATCAAGGCGTTTGGTAATGACGATCGCTATACCGTCAGGATTGCTACACGACGGAAAATTCCGGCAAGGCTGAGCGCAGCGAATGTGGAAATCGCGCCAGCGGCAGGGCTTAAAAAAGCGCGTGAACTGTATGACTGGGCCGATGTGATTCTGGTGCCGCTGCGGCCCAATTCGCACGCTTCGGGTATCACGGTGATGCTCGAAGCCGCGGCGCTCGGCAAGCCGATGGTGGTGACCCACGTGGGCAGCCTCGACGATTACTTCTCGCATAACGCAGCGTCCTATGTGCCGCCGTTCAATCCGCCTGCGCTGCGCGACGCAGTGGACAAGCTGGTCGCCGCGCCTGACGATGCGTTGGCCCAGGCGCAGGCGGCAAGCGACGAACTGCTGTCGCGCGATCTGACGACGCGCCAGTTCGCGCTGCAGCACGTGCGCATCACCGAAGACCTGTTGCGCCGCCGCGCCGCGCCGCGTGGCAGGCTGGCTGAGGACGCGCTGGCTACGCGCGCGCCGCGTCAGTCGCGGGGAGGGCTTTAACGGATGGCCTCGATCACGCGTGCCGCCGCGAGCGACGTCGCGCGCCGTCTCAGCAGCGATCCGATGGAGTGGGGTCCGCCCGCCATGCTGTGGCTGGTCACCGCGCTGCTGGTGCTCGCACATCAGGGCACGGTGTTGACGCTGGCGTTCCCCGTGCTCGCCACGATGACCGGCCTGTGGCTCTATTTCCGCAGTCCGGCGCGCTATGTCGGCTTCATGTGGTGGCTGTGGTTCCTGAGCCCGGAGGTGCGGCGTCTTGCCGACTGGTCGAAGGGCGCATTCACGCCGACCAGCCTGATCCAGGTCGCGCCGCTCGCGGTGACGATGATCAGCGGCCTTTCGCTGATCCGCTACTACCCGGTTCTCGCGCAACGGCGCGGCCTGCCTGTGCTGCTGATCCTCGCGGGACTGGCCTACGCGTTCGCGGTGGGCGTCGTCTCCAGCGGGCCGCTCGCGGCCACCTA
>FTKM01000371.1_pt1 | contig 10108 bp, 9 predicted proteins | sample 1658051 | NCBI WGS metagenome assembly FTKM01 (sample SAMEA3914794, study PRJEB12502) | metagenome | biome: forest; material: soil | place: Canada | collected 2011-07-05 | depth 0.1 m | reverse complement strand
TGACGCAAGCGAGACCAATGACGCAAGCGAGACCAATGACGCAAGCGAGACCAATGACGCAAGCGAGACCAATGACGCAAGCGAGACCAATGACGCAAGCGAGACCAATGACGCAAGCGAGATCAATGACGCAAAGGAAACCAATAGAGCAGACGAGAGAGGCGGGACGATACTTCGCCCGCCCAGTTGCGGGCGTCCCGGCTCAGGTTTGCAGATGTTCATCCCGACCCATGAAGCCGCGTTCGAGATGTCGCGACTTGGGCAGGGCAATATGCTCCCATTGCTGCGGCCGCGTGTTATCGGGTGCAGCCACATTGGGGGCGGCGGGCGCCACGGGGGCCGCATTGGCGCGCTCTGCAGCCAGATTGACGGTGCTATCCAGCGCAGTATGAACCGGCGCCGCAAAGCACGAAGCCGACAGCGTGACCATCACTAACAGTGTCGAGGTTTTCATCGCCCGACCTCCTTTGCTCATGCAGCGCAGAGACTGCAGCAAGCGCTGTGCCATTCCTGCGGCCGCAGGGGAGGCGCGCGCCTCGTGCAACCACGCTCACTGGCGCGCTGCACTTCTTTCATCTTAGACGGCAAATCTTGCAAGTGCCGCACAAACGCGACAAACAGCAGCCATCCTTTTGAAATCATGGCAGAAATCGAAGTTTTGCGCTGTGAAGACTCGCGGGTGAGGAGTGAGCGACAGCCGAACCGCCTTTAGGCGTGCGCCGCTAGCCGAGTGCCGCCAGCCGAGCGCCGCTAGCCGAGTGCCACTAGCCGAGCGCCACTAGCCGAGCGCCGCTAGCCGAGTGCCACTAGCCGAGTGCCGCTAACCGAGCACCACTAACCGAGCCGCCTCCAACCATGCACCTCTAGCCAAGCGCCTCAAACCGTGTCCACGGCCATGAAGGGCGGTCCTGCATATATCCGTTCAGCCAGTTCCACTGAGGATGGCGTTTCATAAACGCCTGGGCGTCGAACGCCCGGCCGCACGGGTGGCCCCAGCGGGCGCTGAACGCCATCTCGCGGGCCATTTCGCTGTCGACTACTTTGCCGTCGTTGGCGCCCCACGGGTTGAACGGACCCTGATCCGAACCGCCGAAACGTGCGTCGTCCAGTTCCAGGTGACCACAGATGGTCCGCGAACACGGATTGTCGTTGCGATCCAGGTAGACGTCGTGATGATCGGCAATCATTTCCCGGGCCAGATCCACGTCGATCTTGCCGTGATGCACGTCCGCGAGTTGCATGAAGCGCAACCGCCGCGCGCCATTCTTGCGCACGTCCGTATAGTCCTCGCCCTCGCCGATGCATTCCTGGTTACGGATTTTCAGGTCGGTTGCCGTGTTGTAGCCGCTGTAAAAACCATCCTTCGTGCTCTCGAAACCCGAATAATGCAGCCCAAGTTCGTAACGCGCGATCTCACCCGTCTTGACGTCGCCAAGCAGCCAGCTGTTGGCGTAGCCGCCGTTGTTGGCGATCGCGAACATTTCACACCACTCGCCAATACTGTTCGCATACTGCGTGGCGCGCCGCGAGCGGTAAAACTCCGGCGCACCCGTCGGGTTATAGCCGACAAAGCTCGAAATCGTGGTTTCGGTCACCATCAGGCCGGCAGCGGTCAGCCAGAAATCGGTGAGGCTCGAGATGCAGCCCGGCAGTCCTTGCATCAGGATGCGATGGCCGGATTCGGGGACGATGTCGAACACGACGTTAAACGCGTCGCCCGCCGCGTAGCGGTCCCAGGAATTGTGAGCCATGACGATGCGACCCTCGCGTGTCGCACTGCCGGTGGCAATGAACGCGCTGCAGTGATGGCCGCGCCGCCCGCGCCAGGGCTTGACGCCCAGTTGCGGCTTCTGGCTCGCCACATGGCTCGGCCACCAGCTTTGCAGCAGATCCATGTAGCCGTTCCACGCCAGCACTTCGGCGAAGGGCAGTTTTGCGCCGTCGGCGATGCCCTGGATTTCGTCGGCGAATTCGTTGTCGAGTTTGGGCGCGAACTGCGAGACGGCGGCGTTGACGAAGGTGTCGAAATCTTCGCCGGTGTCCCACTTCGCGAGGTAGCGCGCGGTGTGGATGGCCCGGTGGATTTCCGCGGCGAGCAACTGGCCATGCTGTTCGCCGCGGTCGTAGGGCTCGCCTTCGATGTGCACGAAGATCCATCCCGCCTGATCGCGGCGTACGGCGTCGCTGGATGGATCGCTCATCTTCGCTCCGGATCGAACGCGCAGGCGTCTCGGGGCGCCCGCCACGGCATGTCGACCGCGCGGCGCAAGGCGCCGGACGGCTCACTCCATTGTAGTGACTATGCGGGGCTTTGCCATGTTGGGGAGCGCTTGGCCAACGCCTGTGGCGTCGCGTGGCGTCATCAACGGGTGGGATTCAACCGGAAATAGGCGTCGAGTAGTGAGGTCTTGTAGACCACGCCTGTGAGCCTCGGATGCGCCGCGCTCTCGACCACCGGCAGCCGCTCGCCCTGGAACGCGAGGAAGTGCTGCAGCGCGACGCCGAGCGGCATGTCGGGCGTCAGCACATCGAAGTGTGGCTGCAGATAGTCGGCTGCGGTTTTCGTTGACGTATCGCGCTTTTCGATCAGATCGGACGTGATGTCCTTGAGTGCGACCACGCCGAGAAACGCGTTGTCCTTGTCGGCGACGTACAGATATTTCACGGGATATTCAAGAAACACCCGCGTCATCTCCGGGACAGTCGCGCCCGGTTGGACCACCGTTTCGGCGGGCCGGATCAGTTCGCGCATCTGCGTGGCGCGCAGACGCGAGCGCTCCTGTTCCTCGCGGTTACGGTGCAGCGTGATCTCGTACATCGAGGTCTTGCCGATGGCGCGCGCCACGAAATACGCGACCACGCACGACAGCATCAGCGGCAGCACGACCTGGTAGCTGAGCGTCATTTCGAAGATCATCAGGATTGCCATCAACGGCGCCTGGGTGGCGCCGGCGAGGAACGCGCCCATGCCGACCATGGTGTAGGCATACGGCGCCGAGGTGGCATGCGGCCACAACGCGTGCATGCCGATGCCAAACAGCGAGCCCACCACGGCGCCGACAAACAGCGTCGGCGTGAATACCCCGCCCACCGCGCCCGAACCGGCGGTGGCGGCGGTCGCGATCAGCTTGAACACCAGCACGAACAGCAGCGCGCTCCACGTCCACGGCGAGTGCAGGATTGAATTGACGACGCTATAGCCGTTGCCCCACACCTCGGGGGACCAGATGGACAGAATACCCACGACGAAGCCGCCCAGCGCAAGTCGCAAGGGCAGTGGCAAGGGCAGCTTGCGAAAGGCCGCCTTCGAGACATCGAGCACGCGCAGAAACTGGGGTGCCGCGGCGCCGCACAGAAGACCGAGCGCGACGAACAACAACACTTCGAGCCCGGCTATGGGCGGAAACGCGGGCATTTCATACGGGGGTTGATAACGCGTGAACTCGCGCATCGTGATGTTGGCGACCACGGCGGACACCACGACAGGGCCAAAGCTTTCCATGGCCATCGAACCCAGCACGATCTCGGTGACGAAGAACGCGCCGGCGATCGGCGCGCTATACGCCGAGGTGATCCCGGCCGCCGCGCCGCAAGCGACCAGCAGCCGCAGACGCGCCGGATCCAGATGCACCACCCGTCCGACAAGCGACGCACTCAGCGCCGCCAGTTGCACCATCGGCCCTTCGCGGCCGATCGAGCCGCCGCTTGCAATGGTGAACAGCGACGACACGCTGCGCCAGAAACTCAGGCGCACCGGCACGATGCCATCGCCGATCGCAACGGCTTCCATGTAGTCGATATGACTGTTTTTGTCCGCGTGACGGCGCGCGACCAGCAACAGGAAGCCCGCGATCAGACCGCCCGCCGCCGGCAGCCAGATGCGCTCGGTCCACGGCATGCGTTTGGCCATGCTTACGAAGCTGCCCGACTGGCCGGAAATCGCAAATTGCAGCAGCGAGATGCCCTCGCGAAATGCCATGGTCGCAAGCGCGCCCGCGACGCCCACGACCACCGACCACACCAGCATCGTATGGGCGTCGGACAGTCTGAACAGATCTTGAGCGCGGGTGCGCAGCTTCAGCAGGAATGAGAGCACGACGGCAGCAGGTCAGGTAAGGAATGGAGAGAGAAGCCGCGCGCAAGAATAGCATTGCGGCCGCGGCCCAGCGGGTAGGGTTTGACTGGATGCAGCACGCCTGCGCGATTCGGGCTGGGTGGGCGTGTCTGCGTGCTCACCGCGCTGCCTTGTCGAGTTCCGGGTAATGTCGGAAGATGCACAACTCGTTGTAGGCGAGACGTCGCGGCGAAGCCAGATAAGCGGCGATATTCGGTCGCCCGGCGACGGCGTCGTGCAGGGCCGCAAGCAGAGGGTAGTGTTCGCCGAAATGGCGCGTCGCACGCGGAAACGCATAATGCAGACCGTCGATCAGCTGGAACATCGACAGATCGACGTAGGTCAGTGCATCGCCCACCATGTGCTTGTCACCGGCCGGGTTTTGCTTGAGCACGCGCTCGAAGTAATGCATGAACTTCGGGATGCGTTCGTCGATGAAATGGTGCGCGCGGATTTTCGCCGCGTCTTTCTGATCCTCATAGTAGAGGCCGCTGGCGAGCGGGTGGTGCGTGTCATGGACCTCGGTGACGATGTCCGCGATGGTCAGTTGCAGGCCATTGGCGACATAGCGCAAGCCTTCGTCGGCTGGCGCGAGACCGAGCTTCGGACCCAGGTAGAACAGGATGTTGGCGCTCTGTGCGATCAACAGCTCGCCGTCCCGCAGAAAGGGTGGCGCGAACGGCGGACAGGGTTCGCTCTTGCTGTCGAGCACCGCCATCATCGCGCCGGTGCCCTGGCCTTGCGATTTCTTGCCGCGCACCACTTCGACGTAATCCGCGCGGGCTTCTTCGAGCGCGAGCCGGACGAATTCGCCACGGCCCTGCAAACCGTCCCAATAGTAGAGTTCAAAGCTCATCGATTGATCCTCATTCGGTGGGTTCAGGTGGCGCGCTGATCTGTCCTTCGGCAAGCGGCCCGATCTGCTGCGCGCCTGGCCAGTATGCCGTGTGATGCCGCATCCCGGGCGCTGAAAATGCACAAAGCCCCGCACGCGGCGGGGCTGGCAGCAAGGCGAATTTTCCTAGCCGATGAAGCGCTGGACGAGCCACGTAATGCCCAGTCCGCCGCCAATCAACCATACATACAGGATCAGACCCGTGGTCAACGCCCGCGGACCCGCTTCGCGAATCTGCGAAATGCGCGTTTCGATGCCGAGCGCCGTCATGGCCATCGTCAATGCGAAGGTGTCGAGCGTGTTGAGGGTTTGCGTGGCCGCTGCGGGCATCACGTGCAAGGAGTTCACCAGCACGCAGCCGAGAAAGCCAAGCGCGAACCAGGGAATCGCCAGCTTGCGCGGGGCCTGCTTTGTACCCGGTTCAGCACCCGCCGCCGCGCCACGTGCCGGGCGATTGACCCACAGACCGACGGCCAGAAGCACCGGCACCAGCAACATCACGCGCGTCATCTTCACGATGGTGGCGATGTGGGTGGCTTCAGGGCTCACATTGCTGGCCGCGCCGACCACTTGCGCGACTTCATGGATCGTGCCGCCGAAGAACAGGCCCGCGCCGACCGTATCGAGATGCAGCCAGCCCGCATTGAAGAGAACCGGGTAGAGGAACATCGACAGGGTGCCGAACAGCACCACGCTGCCCACGGCCATTGCGCTCTTGTGTGGCTTTGATTGCAGGGTGGATTCGAACGCCAGTACGGCGGCGGCACCGCAGATCGCGCTGCCCGCAGCCGTGAGAAGGGCGGTATCGCGATCGAGCTTCATCAGCTTCATACCTGCCCATGTACCGACGACAAGCGTGCTGACCACCACCAGCACCGATTCGGCGAGCCCCGGCAAACCCACCTGGGCGATTTCCTGCAGGCTGACCCGCAAGCCGAAGAAGGCGACCGCGATGCGCAGCAGCTTGCGCGCCGAGAAGTTCACGCCCGCCGCCCAACTGGCCGGCATGCCGTCACGCAGCGCATTGCCGTAGAGCGCGCCCGCAACGATCCCGACGATCAGCGGGCTGAGCCCGAGCCCTGCAACGGCGGGAATGGAAGCGATCCGGGTGACGGCGGCGGCAAACAGGGCAACGAACAGAATCCCGTTGAGCTGCCCTCGGGTAGAGGAACCGGCCGGGCCGGAAGCGGCGTGGAGTTGAGCGGTGGACATGGTGAAAGCCAGTTAATCGCCATCGAGGCGTGTTCCGATTGGATGGCCTAATCCTAATTTGTATATATCGATATGAAAAATCGTCATTAGTGACATAAACTATCGGCTGAACCGATATTTATTGGCCATGACCCCTGATCAGCTTATAACTTTCGCTGCCGTCGCCGAGCATCGCAACATCAGCCGGGCTGCAGTTGCGTTGCATCTGTCGCAGCCTGCGGTATCCGGGCAACTGCGTCAGTTACAGGACGAGTTCGGCGAGCCGCTGTATTTGCGTGACGGCCGTGGCGTGCGTCTGACGCCGGCAGGTGAACAACTGGCGAGTTACGCGGCGCGGCTGCGCGACACCTGGCGGCAGGCCCACGCTTATCGCGATGCATTGCGCGGTCTTGAGAGCGGCACGCTGCGGGTGGGTGCAAGCACCACGCCCGCCAGCTATCTTTTGCCGTATCTGATCGCGGAGTTTCACCGGCGACATCCGGAGGTGTCGCTGCATACCGTGGATGGCAACACGGCGGACATCATCGGCGCGCTGGCGTCGCTCGATATCGCGATGGTCGAAGGGCCGGTGGGCGCCGATCTGCCGCCGGATACCGCCGTGCACGCGTGGCGCGAGGACGAGATCGTGGCCATCATGCCGCGCAACCATCCGCTGGCCGAAGGTCGCGACCCGGCGATGCGGGCCGCGACCAGTGCGAGCAGTGCGGGCAGCGCGGGCAGCGCGGACAGTGCCACGGACGCGTGCATCGAATTGGCGGAGCTTGGCGCGCATCCGCTGGTGTTGCGCGAGGCGGGTTCCGGCGTGCGGCAGATGGTCGAGCGGGCCTTCGCGCGTGCGGGCGTGCCGATGCGCGTGGCGCTCGAAATTGCCGGCGTCGAAGGCGTGAAGGAAGCGGTACGCGCGGGCATGGGAATCGGCTTTGTGTCGGCGATGTCAATGCGGCACGAGGCCGGCGCGCTGTGCCTGTTTTCGCTCAGGCCGCAGCCGTTGACGCGCCGCTTTTCGATTCTGATTCCGCATGCGAGTGCGCCGTCGCGGGTGGTGGAGCGGTTTTTGGCGCTGACCGAGGTGGAGGCGCTATGAGCGGGGATGGCGCGGGTTCGTGCGCGATATTGCGCGGCGCGTTGGCGGGTCGTACCGTTCGCTTCCGTGCCGTTCCGTTATTTGATAAGGGCGGCGGTCGAGAGTGACGTGAGTAAAGTCGCCGCGCGCCTCTTTGGCTCACCAAGAGCCGTCTTCAGGGATTTCCACTATGGCATGTAATGGGATCGAGAGAGCATTATCTAGTTGTGGATGCGCTTAGGCGCATTTTTTAAACGCATCAATGGAACCGGTTCCATCGAGTGCAAATGGTGTGAAACAGGGTAGTTTCGATATGTCTGAAGTGGTCATTGTTGCCAGCGCATTCGGTGTGGACGCGATCCGCCGCGATGGCCATGAGGCGTGGCTGGAAACGGCGGCTCAGGCGGGCGCGAAGGGTTTCGAGGTACGGCGCGAACTGTTCGCTTTCGAAGCGCAAACCGACCTCACGGCGTTGCGTTCGCTTGGCGCGGCGATTGACGGCCTCGGCATGTGGTCGGTCTGCTCGACCCCCGCAGCGCTTTACACGGCAACGGGCGCGCTCGACGCGGCGGCGTTGCGCCTCGCCGTCGAAGAAGCCGACGCACTTGGCGCACGCTTCGTAAAGCTGCAACTCGGCGGATTCGGTGCGGACGACGCGAACCGGCCGACGCCCAACGAGCAGTCCGGCAATTACTCGAACCGGCCGACGCCCAACGAGCAGTCCGGCAATTACTCGAACCGGCCGATATCCGCCGAGCGGTCGGGCAATCACTCGAGCCGGCCGACATCCACCGAGCAGTCCGGCAATCAATCGACCTGGCCGACGCCCAACGAGCAGTCCGGCAATTACTCGAACCGGCCAATATCCGCCGAGCAGTCGATCAACCACTTGAACCGTGGCATGAGCAAGCCTGAGGCCAATGCGCCGCAAGCCGACCACGCAAACTCTTGCAGCGCGGCAGATAACGTGCGGAACTCGTCCTTCTTCGAGCGAACCACGGCACACGGTGCGCAGATCGCGGCGTGCATGCGCGATGTCCGCGCCCGACTCGTCGTCGAAAACGGTCAACTGGCGCAGGGTGGCATGATCTGCCAGTTCGTTGGCCTGTTCGACGCGTTGCGGTACGAAGGCTACGCGGACGTACTTGGCATGACCTTTGATCTCGGCAACTGGCAATGGCCAGGCGAGTCCCCGGTGGAGGCCGCCCGGCAACTGACGCAGTACGTCGAATATATCCATTGCAAAGCGGTGACGGGGGTTGGCGCACGGCGCTTTGCAGTGGCGCCGGTAGCAGACGATCCGCTGTGCGCCGCCGTTCTGCGACTGCTGCCACGTGACGTGCCGCGCGGTATCGAATTTCCGTTTGACCCGAAGCGCGTGGCTGCGCAAGCGTCGCACTACGTTGGTTGGCTCGCCGAAGCGTAAGGACATGAGACCTCTTAGCCATGGCGACCGCACGCAGACTGCGCGAGAGGCTCGCACGAACCCAGCGAGCCGCTGCGCAGTCCCGCGGCTCCGTCAGCGCCGGAACGTACCTGCAAGCGACCAGCAAAGTCCCGCACAAAGTCCCGGACAAAATCCAGAACGAAATCCAGCACAAAATCCAGCACAAAACCCAGCGCAAAGTCCAGCACTACCAGGAGTCACAATGAAACCGACCCTCGATGTCATCACTTACGGCGAAGCCATGGCAATGTTCGTTGCCGCCGAAACAGGCCCGCTGGCTGGCGTCGGCCAGTTCACGAAGCGTGTCGCAGGCGCGGATCTAAACGTCGCGATTGGTCTTGCGCGGCTCGGCTTCAAGGTAGGCTGGATGAGCCGCGTCGGCGCGGATTCGTTCGGCGAGTTTGTGCGTGCTACGTTGAGCCGCGAAGGCATCGATCAGGAGCGCGTGGTGACCGACGAGCGCTATCCCACCGGCTTCCAGCTGAAGTCGAGAAACGACGACGGCAGCGACCCGGCAATCGAGTATTTCCGCAAGGCCTCGGCAGCAAGCCATCTGTCACCGGACGACTATGAGCCGTCCTATGTGACGCCCGCGCGCCATCTGCATCTTACGGGCGTGGCACCGGCCATTTCCGCGAACTCGCGTGAACTGGCGTTTTTGCTGGCGCGCGAAATGCGTGCAGCTGGCAAGACCATCTCGTTCGACCCGAATCTGCGTCCCACGCTTTGGCCCTCGCAGGCAGCAATGGTCGAGGGCTTGAACGCGCTCGCTGAACTGGCTGACTGGGTGTTGCCGGGAATCGGCGAAGGCGAGATCCTCACCGGCTACACGAAACCGGAGGACATTGCGCGTTTTTACCTGGAGCGAGGCGCGCGCGGCGTGATCATCAAGCTTGGCGCACGCGGCGCGTATTTCCGCACCGCCGATGATGCCGGCGTGGTCGCCGCGCAGCCCGTCGCGAAGGTGGTGGACACGGTGGGTGCGGGCGATGGTTTCGCCGTTGGCGTGATCAGTGCACTGCTCGAAGGGCGGTCGTTGCACGATGCGGTGGCGCGCGGCAACCGGATCGGCGCGCTGGCGATTCAGGTGATCGGCGATTCCGAGGGGCTGCCGACGCGGGCGGAACTCGATGCGCTGGAAGGCGCGGATCGAATTGGCGCAAGCGGCGCGAGCAGCGCCAAAGACGTGCCGCAAGCGTTGGCTAAAACGGCGTGAGCCGATGACGCGATTACGGGGGTAGGGGACTGAGGGCGCAAGGACTGAGGATCAAAGAACCAAGGAACCAAGGAACCAAGGAACCAAGGAACCAAGGAACCAAGGAACCAAGGAACCAAGGAACCAAGGAACCAAGGAACCAAGGAACCAAGGAACCAAGG
>FTKM01675561.1_pt1 | contig 10120 bp, 9 predicted proteins | sample 1658051 | NCBI WGS metagenome assembly FTKM01 (sample SAMEA3914794, study PRJEB12502) | metagenome | biome: forest; material: soil | place: Canada | collected 2011-07-05 | depth 0.1 m | reverse complement strand
TGCAGGAACGGCACGGAAGCAGCGTCTGAATTCATAGCTCAATCGCAACCTAATAAGAGTGCCCCTGGCCTGTCGCTGCGCGCCAGGCTCCCGAGGGGACAATCCCTCGAAGGGACTTACTGCGTTACTGCAGGGCGAAAAATCGAGGCCGCCCCGCGTTTTCTTGCGAGGTGTGCCCGCCACTTTCATCTGCGAAAGCGGGCACACCCGTTACACCAGAATCAACCGGTTTAGAACGCGTAGTTCTTGTAGTTCGACTTGTCGACATCGACCCAGCCCTGACCGCGCACGATAATGCCCTTGCCCGGACCCTTGGTCACCGTCACCTTGTTGTAACCCGGCAGGCCAAGGTCGTCGCCGTCATGCACCGTCTTGCCCTGGATCAGCATCAGCGCGATCTTGTTCATCGCAATGCCAGCCAGCTTCGGATCCCAGAACGAAATGCCGTTGATGGCACCGCTTTCGAGGAACTTGGCGGCTTCCGTCGGCAGACCCGTGCCGTACACGCAAATCTTGCCTTGCAGGCCCGCTTCTTCAACGGCACGGCCAATGCCGATCACGTCCAGCGAGGACGACCCCTGGAAGCCCTTCAGGTCCGGATGCTTGCGCAGCACTTCCTTCGCGACTTCATAGGCGCGCTCGCCATCGTTATTGGTTTCGAGCTTCGGCTCGACCAGATCCATCTTCGGATACTTGGCCTTCGCGTTGGCGATCCCGCCATCGGCCCACTGAACTTGCGAGCGGCTGCCGAGCGAGCCGACCAGCACAGCCCACTTGCCATCGTCGTGCATACAGCTGGCGAGGTGCTGGTTCAGGTTTGCGCCGTAGGCCGAGTTGTCGAACGCTTCGACGTCGACCATGGTGTTCTTTTCGTTGTCCGCCTCATGCGTGACCACCTTGATGCCACGGTCCATCGCTTTCTTCAGCGCGGGTTCGAGCGTCGGCGGATCGTAGGGGACCACGGCCAGCGCGTCGACCTTCTTGGCGATCAGATCTTCGATGATCTTCAGTTGCTGCGCCGCGTCTGCCTGGCCCGGCCCGGTCTGATAGGCCGTCACACCGGGGTTGTCCTTGGCGAACTGCTTGACGCCTTCGTCCATGCGGTTGAACCAGTTGATACCGGTCACCTTGACCACCGTGACGATGGTCACGGGATTCGCCGCTTGCGCCGCGGTGATCACGCCCACCGCAAGAGCGCCTGCTGCGAGCGCGGCGGCCAGTCGATTCAGTTTCATGCCATGTCTCCTTTTTTCTTTCGATCACGCCCTGCTTCACGGTTGCGGACATCCAGGGCCCCGATGTCCGCCGCGTACTAAACCTGCCATGCGAGGCCTGACGTCGCCACGCACGATGCCTGACTGACGCCTAACGTTTGGGTACACCCGAACCAGGCCGCGCAGCGAAGCCAAAAATTGCACTGACCTTCTCGCCACCTGCAAACGCCAGCGACAGCAACAGCAAAAAGCCCCATGCGCAATCGCCAAAGAACTGCGACACACCGAGCAGATTGAACAGACTCGCGAGAAATTGCAGCACCAGTGCGGCAAAGAACACGGAAATGATGCGGCCACGGCCACCGGCGGGATTCACACCGCCCATCACCGCAATCAGGATCGAGATCAGCAGATACGAATTGCCGTAGTCCCATTTCGCGCTGGACGTGTGGGTCGCACTGATCAGCCCGGCGAGCGAAGCGAGCACGCCGCACATCGTGTACGTGAGGATCAGCATGCGGTCACGCGGAATGCCCGCATAGAACGCGGCTTTCGGGTTGGTGCCCATCAGATACAGCCGCATGCCAAACGGACTGCGTCTGAGCAGCCAGCCCAGCACAATGATCGCGGCAACGAACATGACGAAAGAAATCGGCACCTGAAGCCATGTGCCATTGCCGATATCCGAAAGCTGATCGACGTATTCGACTGGCACCGACGCGCCGTTGCTCAACACCACCGCGATACCGGTGAACAGCAATTGCGTGCCGAGCGTACACAGGATCGGCGTGAGCCGCAGCTTTGCAATGACGAGGCCGTTCAGGAAACCACCCAGCACGCCCACGACCACCACGATCACGCAAAAGACTGCCGTATAGGCGAGCGGCGAGGCATCGGCGCTGATGAGCTTAGGAAGGATCAGCGCAGCGGCCATGCCCGACAGATTGGCGAGGCCAACGCCGGACAGATCGATACCGCCGTTGCCCGAAATCATCGAGAGCATGATGCCTAGCGCCAGCAGCCCCAACTCAGGCAACTGGCTGCCCATCGACTGCAGGTTGTCGATATCGACAAACTGGCCGTGCGACAGCAAGGTCGCCACCACGACGACGACTACGTTGACCACCAGCAGAAAGTTGAGCTGCCGGTCGCCAAACATTTTTCCAGGAGCAAGCAAAGACTTCATGGTGAGTACAGACTCCTTAGTCGACCGTTTATTGCGCCGATACCGGCTGGCCAGACTGACTCAATAGCTGATTTACTTCGGCGATGGTCGGCATGGACGGTGCCGTCCCGGCCCGCGTCACGGAAATACCTGCCAACGCGCAACCAAAGCGCATCGCATCCACCGGATTCGCGCCACGCGCGAGCGCCGCGGCAAACCCGCCGGTGAAGCCGTCGCCGGCGCCGGCAGTTTCCACTACCCGCCCGCAGTTGAAGGCAGGCACCAGCACCGATTGCGAAGCCGAATGCAACAACGCGCCAGCCTCGCCCAGCGTGACGATCACCGTACCCACGCCTTTGGCAAGCAGCACATCTGCCGCGCGACGCGCGTCGTCCACCGTCTGGATGGGCACGCCTGTCAGCGTAGCGGCCTCGGTTTCATTGGGCGTGATGTAGTCGCACAGCGGATAGATGTCGTCGTTGAGCGGCATCGCGGGCGCGGGGTTGAACACCGTCGTCACGCCATGGCGGCGCGCCACTTCGAGACCGTGCCGGGCGGCGGCAAGCGGCTGCTCCAGTTGCGTGACGAACACCTGCGCCTTGGCGATATCCGCTTCGATCGCATCCACGTCGCCCGCGTTCATCGTGCCCGCCGCGCCTGACGCGACGATGATCGCGTTCTTGCCGTTGGTTTCATCGACGAAAATATGCGCGGCGCCAGTCGACATGCCTTCCACCGTGGTGGCGCGTGCCGTGATGCCTTCGGCGCTCCACGTCGAGCGGGCAATCGTGCCAAACGCGTCGTTACCGATGCGCGTGCAGAACACCACTTGTGCGCCAGCGCGCGCGGCGGCCACCGCCTGATTCGAGCCCTTGCCGCCTGGCCCCATGGCGAAGGCGGAACCCGCGATCGTTTCGCCGATCAGCGGCATACGTTCGGCGCGGAACGTCAAATCGGTCACGTAGATGCCGAGAATGACCACGCGCCCATCTTGTCGGGACGACTCACTCATTTGTTGCGCTCCGTGGCCAGCGGCGCGTCTGCTGCAAGCAGCACACCTTTCTTGAACACAAAGCAGCCATACCCGCGTTGCTCGCCTGTCGCAATCACGCAATAGGCCTGCTTCGCGCGCTCATAAAATGCGAACCGCTCGATCGACGCAAACGGCACGTCACGCCCTTCAGCGGCATTCACTTCAGCCTGCGCTTCGCGCTGTACGGCAGGGATGGTGTTCGGCTCGCCGACCACTTCCATGCGCGAGGCCGGATCATCGACAAAACTGTCCAGCGGCAATACCGACAACACGGCGCGAACCGCGCGCGCTGCGTCCGCGTCGAGACGCAGTAGTTTGCCGAGCACCGTTGCACGCGCAACGGAGTCGCCCGGGAAATTGGCATCGCAGATCACGACTTCATCACCATGACCCATCGCGCGTAACGCCTGCAGTACATCGGCATTCAACAGCGGGTCCAGATTTTTAAGCATAGTGTCTCCTACATGTTCATTTGGCCGGCTGCCCGTCCACGTCTCAGACGGTCAGTCTCCGTACGGTATCCAGATATTCTTCACTTGCACAGCCTGGCGCAGCCACGCAGTGCCTTCCGTCGAACGGTCGAACCAGTCGAACTGGCGGCCATGATCGACGAAGGTGCGCTTCAGGTTGCCGACTGACGCGCTTTCCACCATCTTCGCGTCCGCCGCACTGCCGAAACACCAGAGCGCGTCGACATCGTCGTGCTTCGCCAGCGCAGGAAGCAGCGCAGCGCGCTCGCCGGTCACGATGTTCACCACACCGCCCGGTACATCCGACGTTTCGAGCACCTGATACAGATCCGTTGCCGTCAGCGGGCAGGCTTCGCTCGGCAGCACGACTACGCGGTTGCCCATTGCCAGCGCAGGACCAACCAGCGACACGAATGCGAGCAAAGGCGCTTCATCCGGACAGGCAATGCCGATCACGCCAAGCGGTTCGTTCATGGCGAGCGCGACACCGCGCAACGGCGGCGTGTGCACTGCGCCGTCGTACTTGTCGGCCCACGCGGCGTAGGTGAACAGGCGTGTGACCGCCGCTTCGACTTCCGCATGCGCGCCCGCTTCGTCAATCCCGGTACGCACTACCAGTTGACGGGCGAACTCGTCGGCACGCACCGAGAGATTCTCCGCCAGATAGAACAATACCTGCGCGCGGTTATGTGTGCTTGCTTGCGACCACTTCCCTGCAGCGCGTGCCGCTTCGACAGCGTTACGGATGTCCTTGCGATTGCCCTCACCCACTTCGCCGACCATCTCGCCAGCGGCACCGTACACCGGCAGCGAATAACCGCCATCGGGGCGAACCTGCTTGCCGCCGATAAAGAGCTTCGCGGTGCGATCGATAGGTGTGACGTTAGAGCGGCCCGCGCCTGCTTGCATTCCATGCGGGCCCGCACCGTTATCGTGCGTCAATGCAGAGCGCGGCGTGCGCTCAGCGAGCTTAAGCCAGGCGCGCGGCTTCAGATATTCGTAGATGCCCTCGCGCCCGCCTTCGCGTCCATAACCGGACTCACGATAGCCGCCAAATCCCACTGCCGCGTCGAACAGGTTGGTTGCGTTAATCCACACCACACCGCTCGCGAGGCGCGGCGCGATATCCAGCGCGCGGCCGATGGTCTCGCTCCACACGCTGGCGGCGAGGCCATAGCGCGTGTTGTTCGCGAGTGCAACCGCTTCGTCAGGTGTACGAAAGCTCATCGTTATCAGCACAGGGCCGAAGATTTCTTCCTGCGCCAGCAGCGAAGCTGGGGCGACACCCGTGACCAGCGTTGGCGGATAGAAGCAGCCTTGCGACGGTACCGTGGCATCAGACGCTTGCCATACCGCGCAGCCTTCGCGACGACCTGCCTCGACCAGCGATTCAATCCGCTCTAGTTGCACCGGATCGACAATCGCGCCGAGATCGATGCTCTTGTCGAGCGACGGACCAACCCGCAGCGTCTCCATGCGACGCTTGAGCTTCTCGATGAAACGCGCTTCGATGCCTTCCTGCACGAGCAGACGCGAACCGGCACAGCACACCTGCCCCTGGTTGAACCAGATGGCGTCGACGACGCCTTCGACCGCGCCGTCCAGATCCGCATCGTCGAAAACGATGAACGGTGACTTGCCGCCGAGTTCGAGCGTCAGCGATTTACCCGAGCCTGCCGTCACCGAGCGAATCTGCCGGCCCACTTCGGTCGAACCGGTAAAGGCCAGCTTGTTGACATCAGGATGTTCGACGAGCGCCGCGCCCGTGCGTCCGTCGCCGGTCACAACGTTCACCACGCCAGCCGGCAAACCGGCGCGATGCGCCAGTTCAGCAAACAGCAAGGCCGTGAGCGGCGTGTATTCAGCGGGCTTCAGCACGATGCAATTGCCCGTGGCGATAGCCGGTGCAATCTTCCACGAGAGCATCAGCAGCGGGAAATTCCACGGCACGATCTGCCCCACCACACCCACCGGTGCGAAGTCGGCAAATTCGCTGTCCTGCAACTGCGCCCAACCGGCGTGATGCAGAAAGTGGCGCGCAACCAGCGGCACATCGATATCGCGCGTCTCGCGAATCGGCTTGCCGTTGTCGAGCGCCTCAAGCACGGCAAACAGCCGGCTATGCCGCTGCACCATGCGAGCGAGTGCATACAGATGCCGCGCACGACCCGCACCACCCAGTGCAAACCATGCAGGCTGCGCGGCGCGTGCGGCTGCCACGGCTGCATCCACGTCCGCCTCAGTGCCCTGGGCGATTTGCGCGAGCACCTGGCCCGTGGCCGGTTCGTGCGATTCGAAACGCTCGCCCGAGGCCGGCTCATGCCATGCGCCGTTAATGAAATGCCCGAAGCTCGACTCGTGCTGCGCGAGCCAGGCACGCGCGGGCTGATCGTCCTCCGGTGCGGGACCGTACTCCATCGAAGAAAAATATTCGGCTACGCTCATGGGATCGATCTGCTCAGGCAACGGGGTGACGATTAAAGGAGGAATAACGACCGCTTACGTAGTGTTCGAGCTGGCGTTCGATATCGGCCAGCAGGCTCGACGCACCAACGCGGAACATCTCGGGTTCGAGCCACGTGCGACCCAGCTCTTCTTTCATGAGGATCTGGTACGTCAGCACGGACTTCGCAGTAGAGACACCACCTGCTGGTTTGAAGCCAATCAGGATGCCGGTGCGATCGTAGTATTCGCGGATCATGCGCACCATCACCAGCGAAACGTCCAGCGTCGCATTCACGCCTTCCTTGCCGGTGGATGTCTTGATGAAATCGGCCCCGGCCATCATGCAGACCATCGACGCACGCGCCACATTCGACAAGGTGCGGATATCGCCGGTAGCAAGAATCGCTTTCAGATGCGCAGGACCGCAAGCCGCGCGGAAATCGCGGACTTCGTTATAGAGCGCCTGCCAGTTGCCGGTGAGCACATATTCGCGCGTCACGACGATGTCGATTTCTTGCGCGCCGTCGGCGACGGACGCTTCGATCTCTTTAAGCTTGAGCGGATGTGGAATCAGACCCGCTGGAAAGCCCGTCGAGACCGCAGCGACCGGGATGCCGCTGCCTTGCAGCGCATCCACGGCAGCAGCCACGAAGCGGTGATAGACACACACCGCGCCGGTCGTGATGGAGTTCGGCGCAATGCCGAGCCCACTGAGAATATCGGCACGCACCGGCTGACGGGCTTTTGCACAGAGGCGCCGCACGCGGCCCTCGGTGTCGTCGCCACTCAATGTGGTGAGGTCGATGCAGGTCACGGCTTTCAAGAGCCACGCCGCCTGGGCGTCTTTCTTGACCGTGCGCCGTGTGCCGAGCGTCGCCGTGCGGCGTTCGACCGCCGACTGGTTGACGCGCAGGCCATCGAGCCACGAGGCGTCAAACGGCACGCCAGGGTTGCGTTCCGGGTGAACGGCCACGGCGCTTCGCAGCGCGATGACCGATGAAGATACAGATGAAGGAGCTTCGGGCATGTGACGTCCGTGATTTTGTGCGTCGCACAACAACGGCTGGTGGTTTATTCGCAACCATCCTACATCGTTTGATAGGATCGTAACAAGTGGCGTTACGATCATTTCCTTATATCGGGTTTGGGCGACTGCTCTAAATGCCTTGCCGGTCGCCACGATCTCCACTGACCATAGGTGTTTTCACCGAGAAAATCAGTCGAAATCAACAATAAATAATTTTGTTTCTCGCACTGGAATAACGCGAGCCTGTTTGTGTTCGTCAACGTATCACCGGCAGCGCATGAAAGTGGCGCAGACGTTGGTGACATTGGCTGCGCGAACGCGCTTGCCATCCGAGCTTGCCATCATTTCGAACAACAACGCTACAAACCATGGGGTCGCAGTGAGTCACGCCACGATTCAACCTGTCTGGGTTCGCATCACCCACTGGATCAACGCACTTGCAGTTGTGCTGATGGTGATGAGCGGCTGGCAGGTGTACAACGCCTCGCCCATTTTTCCCGCGCTGACATTTCCTCCTGCGATCACATTAGGTGGATGGCTGGGCGGCGCACTGCTCTGGCATTTCGCCGTGATGTGGTTGCTGGTCGCGAATTTTCTCGTCTATCTCGGGCTCAATTTCGCTTCTGGTCGGTTCACACGCAAGCTGCTGCCGCTGAGCATCAAATCGCTTACGAGCGATGTCGTTGCCGCGTTGCGCGGCAAGCTCACACACGGCGATCTTTCCCGCTACAACGCGATTCAAAAACTCGCTTACCTGGTTGTGATCGCAGATATCGCACTGCTGGTGTTATCCGGACTCGCCGTGTGGAAATCGGTGCAGTTTCCGCTGCTGCGCGCCTTGATGGGCGGCTACGACAATGCGCGCGTCGTGCATTTTGTCGCGATGAGTGTGCTGGTCACGTTCTTCTTCGTGCATGTCGTCATGGTCGCGCTGGTGCCACGCTCGCTGCTTCTGATGATTCGCGGACGGTAGACATGGATATCCGCAAACCACGCCGCAAGCTGGACGCACCGCTGACTACTCACGCGGCTTCCATCATCAAGGATGCACACGGCGAACTGAAAAGCCCGGCGCGCCGCCTGCTCGGCAAACGCATCCTGACACTCGGCGGCCTCGCAATGCTGTCGGGCTGCGATCTGAGCAACGACAAGTCAGTGAATACGATGCTGCGCAAGATGTCGTTCTTCAACGACGACGTGCAAGCGTTGCTATTCGACCCAAAACGGATGGCGCCGACCTATCCCGAGTCGATGATCACCCGGCCGTTCCCGTTCAACGCGTTTTACGACATCGACGATGTGCCCGATGTCGACGCCAGCACCTATCGCTTGCAGGTAGGTGGACTCGCAACGGGCAAACGGACGTGGACGCTCGACGAATTGCACGCGCTACCGCAGCAGGATCAGATTACGCGTCACATCTGCATTGAAGGCTGGAGCGCGATTGGACGATGGGGCGGTGTGCGCTTTGCCGATTTCCTCAGGCGTGCCGGTGCCGACACCACGGCTCGCTACGTCTCGCTGCATTGCGCGGACAACTACTGGACCAGTATCGACATGCCCACTGCGCTGCACGCGCAGACGCTACTCACGCTCACCTACGACGGTCAGATATTGCCGCCCAAATACGGCTTCCCCATGAAGCTGCGGATGCCGACCAAGCTTGGCTACAAGAATCCGAAGCACATCGTCGCGATCAGCGTGACGAACGAGTTCCCCGGCGGCTATTGGGAAAACCAGGGCTACAACTGGTTTGGCGGTTCCTGATGCGCTCGTTCCGCGCGCATTCCCGGCGCATTCCCGGCTCATTTTCTTAAAGCAGTCGATTCATTCGCAGTCCATTCTTTTTGCTGTTGATTCTTCATTTCGTACTTCTTTCACGGAGCATCCATGTCTATCCGCCTGAAACTCGGCGTCACGCTTGCCACGCTCGCCTTCGCTGGCGCCGCCCTTGCACAGACGCCTCCTGTCAAACCGGCACGTATTCGCGGCGAGATCGTCTCGCTCAATGGCGACGTCCTGATGGTGCATCGTCGTAGTGGCGACACCGTTTCGATTGACGTCAAACCGACGGTTGGTGTGTCCGCTGTCAAATCCATGCAACTCGAAGACATCAAGCCGGGGTCGTTCATCGGCACCGCGGCCACGACCGGCACCGACGGCAAGCTGACTGCCACTGAAGTCGTGGTGTTCCCCGAAGCCGCGCGTGGCACCGGCGAAGGCCACTATGCGTGGGACCTCGGTCCGAACAGTTCGATGACGAATGCCAATGTCGACACTGTGGTTCAAGGCACCAGCGGCCGCGATCTGAAGCTGTCGTACAAGGGCGGCAATAACGTCGTGACGGTGCCGACCAATGTTCCTATCGTGACATTCGTGCCCGCTACGCGTACCGATCTGGTTGCGGGCAAGAAGGTGTTTGTCGTGGCAACGCCTGGCTCGGAAGGCTCATTCGTCGCGCAACGCGTGGTGGTTGAAAAAGATGGCGTAGCACCGCCGATGTAAAGGACTCCTGCTCAGGAGCGCTGGCTCTGGACGCACCCGCCACGCCAGTACCAGCGCAACCAGCCAATCAGTCCTAGCAGGACGAGTCCCACGCCGCCCAGCACCGGTTCGCGCCACGCAAGCAGCGCGGTAAACGTGAAGGCACGCGCGCCGGCAAGCAAGGCGAAGCCGGCAATCGTGGTGGAGGCCGCTTCGAGCGCGGCCAGCACGCGTGTGAGCATCAGCAGCACCACGCAATCTGCGGCATGGGGCTCGTTCATG
>FTKM01016464.1_pt1 | contig 10126 bp, 7 predicted proteins | sample 1658051 | NCBI WGS metagenome assembly FTKM01 (sample SAMEA3914794, study PRJEB12502) | metagenome | biome: forest; material: soil | place: Canada | collected 2011-07-05 | depth 0.1 m | reverse complement strand
CTCGAGTACATGTTCATCATGATGAATGCGGCCCGCTTTGCGGTGGGCATGCAGGGCGTGGGTGTCTCGGACCGCGCCTATCAGAAGGCGGTCGCATACGCGAAGGAGCGTGTGCAAAGCCGTCCTGTGGATGGCTCGGCGAAGCAGCCGGTCACCATCATTCATCATCCGGACGTGCGACGTATGCTTTCGACCATGCGCGCGCTGACGGAAAGCTCACGGGCGCTCGCCTATGTAGCGGCGGCGCATTGCGACATCGCACATCGTCATCCTGATGCAGCCAAACGGGCGGAACATCAGGCGATCTACGAATTTCTCGTGCCGATCGTAAAGGGCTGGAGCACGGAGTTGTCGGTCGATGTCACGAGTCTGGGCGTGCAGGTACATGGTGGGATGGGCTTCATTGAAGAGACCGGTGCCGCACAGTACTATCGCGACGCGCGAATTCTGCCGATCTACGAAGGCACCACGGCGATCCAGGCGAACGACCTGATCGGCCGCAAGACGGTCCGCGACGGCGGCGCGGTGGCGAAATCCTTACTGGCAGAAGTTGCGGAAACGGTCGCGGCGCTTGGCGCCCAGCAGGGAACGCCTTTCGAATCGATGCAGCGTCATCTGGCGCAGGGGCATCGTTCGCTGCAAGCCGTGGTGGAGTTTGTGATCGAAAACACAAAGCGCGATCCGAATGCGGTATACGCGGGCAGTGTGCCGTATCTGAAACTGGCGGGGATCGTGCTGGGTGGCTGGCAGATGGCGCGCGCGTTGCTGGCCGCTTCTGCGAAGCGCGCAGAAGATCCGTCGTTCTATGGTGCAAAGATCGCCACGGCTCAGTTCTACGCAGAGCATGTGCTGTCGCAGGCGACGGCATTGGAAGCATCGATTGTCAGCGCGAAGGGTGACGAAGGCGTACTGGCATTGTCGGCGGAGCAATTCTGAATTGGCGTGCAGCGTGCAATTGTCCGACTTGAGCAGCGGATAAAAGATCGAGTGTAATGACAAGCAAACGGCGCCTCTTCAGGCGCCGTTTGCTTTTCGTGCAGCACTTCGCGATAAGTAAAATAGAAGACACGTGCGGCACTTTCAATGGGCGCTGTCGGCGCGTACGGCAGAGTACAAAAGCGTGCGACGTTCGTCATGGCGCGTGCTGCAGGCGAAGATTTCCACCGGCTTTCCGCCCGCAACGTTTGGTAAGCGGTCGGATTCTGCGCCGCATATTCGCCCGTTCCGCGTCAGGGTTCGCTGACTACACTCACTGCAGATCAATCAACTACCTGCAGTAGCGACCCCACGCGGAAGGAAATAAACATGGTGCAGCCCAGTCGAAGCAATGCAATGTCATCCAGGGCGGTGCGGCAACTTTTGCTGATCGCGATCCTGACCGTTGTATGCGGTCTGCAAGGATGCGCCAATTCCCTCGAAACCCTGGGACTCGGTTTGGGTCTTGGCGCTGCCGGCGCAGTGGGCGGTGCTGTCTGCATGATCAGTTGCCATTGACGCGACACTGAACTGCCGGCCGACTGATTGTGTCGAACCACGACGGGTGCTGGTTTTACGAGCGCTTTGTCGTAGTTTTACGGACGCTTTGCCGCAATCTCGCGGCGTTGCTGCATGCGCGGCAACCTTGACCGCTCGTCGCCCACCCGCGCCTTGGTCTGAGCGGCAGCAAGGCCCCAAAGGCGCCAGCACGCGCCATCACCGCTTCAAACTGTACAAGGACACGAGATGGATCAGGATAGCTGGGACGCGCTGGATCACTTCTTTTGCGAACAACTGCTGCCTGCGGATCTTGCACTGGATGCCGCGCTGGAATCGAGCATGGAGGCAGGTTTGCGATCCATCAACGTGTCGCCGAATCAGGGCAAGTTTTTGCAATTGCTAGCCAAAATTCACGGCGCGCGCCGCATTCTCGAGATTGGCACGCTCGGTGGTTATAGCGCGCTCTGGATGGCGCGCGCATTGCCGTCGAGCGGCACGCTGGTGTCCCTGGAAATCGACCGGCTCAACGCCGAAGTCGCGCGGGCCAATCTTGCGCGGGCGGGCCTCGCGTCGATTGCTTCGGTAATCGTGGGCCCGGCCACCGAAAGCCTCAAAGGCCTGATCGACAGGAGGACTGAGCTTTTCGACATGGTCTTTATCGATGCGGACAAGAAGAGCTATCCAGACTACCTGCGGCTCACTTTGCAATTGCTGCGGCCAGGCGGCATCATCGTCGCGGACAACGTGGCACGCGCAGGACGGGTAGCCGATCCGCACAACCGTGAGGACGATGTCGTCGGGCTACGGCAATTCCTGCGCATGCTGGCGTCGGATACGCGGCTGAGCACAACGGCAATGCAGACCGTCGGGTCGAAGGGATGGGACGGCTTTTCGCTGACCCGCCTGTCTACGGAGTGAGTCAGCGGGACGTCCGTGTGCAAGCCGCAACGGACGCCCATGATTGCGCTTAGAAGTCCGTACTGACCGAAAACCAGGCAGTATGTGGTGCGCCTTCCGTCAAATATCCACCGAGAGCCGACGACCAGTACGCACGATTGGCGACGTTCGTCACCATCAGACGGAACGTGGTGTCGTGCCTGAACACCTGCGTGTGATACCGCGCGCCGACGTCAAAGCGTGTCCACAAGGCGAGTGGCAGCGTGTTGGCTTCGTCGAGATACTGTTTGCCGGTATAGATTGCACGCGCCATCAACGTTGCGCCGGGCAGTTGGGGCAAGTCATATTCCAGGTTGGCATTGAAAGTCCACGCCGGCACGCCGATAGGCCGGTTGCCGTTGAAGGTGCCGCCATCGGTATTCTGAAGTTGCGCGTCGATGTACGACACGCCGCCAAGCACACGCAGACCCTTGATGGGCTCACCATACGCCGACAGTTCAACGCCACGGTGGCGCTGTGTGCCGTCGGTCGCGTAGATCATCGTCGTGGCGTCGGTGTAGGCGACCGGCTGTTTGATCTGATAAACCGCCAGCGCCGCGCCATAATTCGTCGCGTCGTATTTGATGCCAGCTTCAACCTGCGTCGCGCGGTACGGCGCCAGTACTGCGCCAGCGTTCAGCGCATCGCTAGGGGCTGTACCGCCTTCGGTCAGACTTTCACTGCGATTGGCATAAACCGACAAGTTAGGCAGGATTTTATAAACGGCGCCGAGAACCGGCGTCGTGGGGGATTCGTTGTAGCTGCTGTCCTGGAGCTAATGTCAGATCGACATCCAGCGCGCGCAGCACTCTGTATAGCCGCTCGACGCTAACCCCAGCCGGGTTGGCCTCGAGTTGCGCGTAAGTCTGCTGTATTTGCCAAATTCAAGCGATAGACTGTAAATCGATAATACAGTCTAAAAGCTGTATTTCAGCCGTCGCAGCGGCTGCGAGAAAGCGCTATTACAGCCATAGGCCGGCAGGCAAGCCTTGAAAAGAGCCTTGGAAAAGCGTTGGAAAAGCGTTGGAAAAGTGGCACACGCGGGTTCGGCACACGCGGTTTGGTACCATTCACGCTTTCAAAGGATGGGCTGATATCAGCGTGAGTCGCCATTTTGTATCGTCGGTACGTGAGTTTTGCAGCAAATGGGTGAGCCGGTTTGCATGGATGTCGGTAGCCGTCTTCCATCTCGTCATCGAACTGAGCCGCTTCATCGCGTCGTTGCTCAAACCTGTTGCGCTCGCAGCCTTGTTTCATCTGCGGCATCCGACGCGACGCGGTGTGCTGCTCACGCTCGCCACGCCGCCGGTACTGATCGTGCTCTATGTGCTAGTGCTGATTCCGTTCACGCCGAGCATCAGCGACATCCGCAAGGCTCGCCTCGATCAGCCCGCGCAGATTCTCTCCGCAGACGGCAAACTGCTCGCTGAATTCAAGCCGTCCAATCGCGAGTGGGTCACACTGAAGGAGATTTCGCCGCATATGGTGGATGCGCTGATCTCAACCGAAGACCATCGCTTCTATCAGCATCACGGCATCGACTGGCGCCGTACCGGATCAGCGGCATTACATACCTTTAGTGGCGACCGGCAGGGCGGTTCAACGATCACGCAACAGCTTGCGCGTAACCTCTATCCCGACGAGATCGGGCGTGCGCCGACCTTGACGCGCAAGGTGAAGGAAGCGATTACCGCGCTGAAGATCGAGATGGCGTACAGCAAGGACCAGATTCTCGAAACGTACCTGAACACAGTACCTTTCCTCTATAACGCGTATGGCGTGGAGATGGCCGCGCGCACGTACTTCGGCAAGTCCGCAGCACAACTGGACATTCTGGAAAGCGCGACGTTGACCGGCATGCTAAAGGGGAATAGCTACTACAACCCGGTATTGAATCCTGAACGTGCGCTTGAGCGACGCAATACGGTGCTCGCGCAAATGGTCAAATATGGGCGGCTTTCACAGAAGGCCGACGATACGCTTCAGCGCAAGCCTTTGGGTGTCGACTTTGAGCGGCAGATCGAACCGCCGGGTCCGGCGCCGCATTTCGCGCAGCAGTTGCGCAAGTGGCTGATCGGTTGGGCTGATCGTAACGACTACAACATCTATTCGGACGGACTGATCGTCCATACGACAATCGATTCGCGACTGCAGACGATGGCGAGCGCAGCCGTCGCGTTGCAGGGCAACGCGCTGCAATCCGTTGCGAATGGCGCGTGGAGTAGTCGCACGGGTTGTGCGCCGGACACGGATCTCTTCAAGACGTTTATCCGCGAGACGCCGGATTACCATGCTGCACGCGATGCCGGTCAAAGCGACGCGGACGCGCTACAGCATCTGGGCACGGACCGCACTTTCGTGCGCACGTTGTGCCACGACAAGAGCGAAGTGCAGGCAGGATTTCTCGCCATCGATCCACGCAATGGTCAGATCAGGGCGTGGGTAGGCAGCCGCGATTTCGCGGATGAGCCGTTCGATCACGTACAACAGTCGCGTCGTCAGCCGGGATCGACGTTCAAGCCGTTTGTGTATGGCGCGGCCTTTGCCGACGGCGAGACGCCCAGTGACACCTTCGTCGACCAGCCTGTCGAAATACCACTCAAAGGAGGTGAAATCTGGCGTCCTAACGATGACGTCGCGCCGAGCGGTCAGCCAATGACACTGCGTGACGCGCTGGCGTATTCACGCAACCGCATCACCGCGCAGTTGATGGAACAGGTGGGACCGAACAAGGTCGTGCGGCTCGCGAGCGCGATGGGCGTGCGCGACAGCCAGCTCGAAGCGGTGCCGTCGCTTGCCTTGGGCACGAGCCCGGTGACGATCAAGGAGATGGTATCGGCGTACAGCACGATCGCCAATGACGGGGTGTATCTTGAGCCGCGCATGGTGACGAGCATCGAGGACCGCAACGGCAACGTCCTCGCCGAGTTTCAGCCCGCCACGCCGGAGCGGGCGCTGCCGGTCGCAGCGGATCGGACCCTGCTCGACGTGATGCGCGATGTCGTGAATCGCGGCACAGGGGCGAGCATCCGTTCCCGTTTTGGCATTCGCGCGGACGTGGCCGGCAAGACCGGCACGACGCAAGACAACGCCGATGGCTGGTTCATTCTGATGCAACCGCAACTGGTGGCGGGCGCGTGGGTTGGCTTCGACGACGGACGCGTGACGTTGGGTAGCAACTACTGGGGCGAGGGCGCGCATAGCGCGTTGCCGATCGTCGGTGACTTCTTCCAGCGGGCACTGCGTGCGCGCGTGATTGATCCGGGTGCGCGCTTTACCACCGAGGTCGAGCCGAGTACCTACGAGGTGTTCCGCGACAAGCTGCATGCATGGGTTGCGTATCTGTTTGGCTCGAAGCCGGCAAAGCCGACGCACACCCAGACCGCGAAGCCAGTGCATCACGCGGCGCCGAAGCCTGTACCAGCACCTGCGTCGATTCCGGCAGCGCCGGGTGTGGCGTCACCTGCGGCTGTAGCGTCCACGCCGCGGGCCCAGGCGCCGCGCGAATTGCCGCCTTTGCTGGGCGCGCCAGGTGCAACTGCGTCAGCGCCCGCATCCGCTGCTACGGTGCCGCATATTACTCCAACCATCGTACCGCCGGGTGTAGCGCAAAGTAGCGGTGCGTTCCCGTCCGAAGCGCCTGGCGCAACGCCGACTCCGACACCCGACGTGCCGGCGACGAATTCAGGCGCGAACGCAAATTGAGCATGAAGGCGGTCCAGCAATCGCCCGCATGCGACCGGACACGCTTGATGTTTCGGATGGGGATAATCCATCTGCTGGCCATAACGGGCTATGAACTGGAGCTTTAGCATGGAAACAATCGTCTTTCGCAGTGCTCTCTTCGACGATGTCCCCGCCATCGTCGCGCTCCTTGCTGATGATCCGCTGGGCAGTCAGCGCGAAAGGATCGGTACGCCGCTTGATGCGTGCTACGTCGCTGCATTTCAGGCCATTGAGGCCGACGTGAATCAGCAACTGGTGGTCGTCGTCGAGGGTGATCAGGTGATCGGCACGCTGCAACTTTCCTTCATTCCTGGCATTGCGCGCATGGGAGCGTGGCGCGGACAAATCGAGGCCGTGCGTATTGCGGCTCATCGCCGCGACTCAGGCCTTGGTCAAAAGATGTTCGAATGGGCGATCGAACAGTGTCGTGCCCGCGGCTGCAACCTTGTGCAACTCACCACTGACAAGACTCGTGCAGACGCGCATCGCTTCTATGAAAAGCTGGGTTTCGAAGCGAGCCATGAAGGTTACAAGCTGGCGTTGTAGACACGCGTCGGGTCGCGCTGCGGCATTGCGCTGGATCAGGCTGATCAAGTTCAATCCGCGCTTCGGATCACTTGAACTATAGTGGGAACTGCGTGCCAGGGCTGAACGGTACGGTTAATGCGCAGCGGGTTGTAGGTTGGTTTACGACCAGAAAGCCTTCACGTGAGCCGTATTAACATGAAGTTGTGCGCGCTGGCGTAATCGCCAGATGCATCATGGCCTGAAGGAAACATAAAGAGCGACTCGAAACGGATACTGCCCATAGGCGGTCATGCCGCGCGCGGCAGGGTGACGACGACCGTGGCACACCACGGCCTACCTTTAAGGAGGAGATGAACGCATGATTGACCATGATTCGGAATCCTGTCCATGCTGCGGCGACCCGCAACACCGCTTGCTTACCCGGCGACGCTTTCTTGCTCTCGCAGGGCAGGGCGCCGCGGCGCTCGCCCTGACGCCGCGTTTTGGTTACGCAGAAACAACGGCGCCTGAAATTGCCTACGACTCGGTGCCCGATCCCGTTCACTTACCGTTGGATATGTATTTCGGCGAGTGTTCGGGCGTCGCGTTGAATTCAAAAGGCCATATTTTTGTACTCTCGCGCGGCAATACCAGCGGGCCGGCTTATGGCGCGGCTGCCGCACAACTGCTCGAATTCGCTCCGAATGGGCGGTTTATCCGCGAGATCGGCCACAACCTGTATGCATGGTCGTTTGCGCACAGCGTCAAGGTCGACGTGCATGACAACATCTGGGTGACTGACAAAGGCTCGGACATGGTCATCAAGTTCACGCCCGAGGGGCGCGTCGCGATGGTGTTCGGTCGCAAGCAGGAGGCCGCAGATGAAGAGACTGGCCCACTCAAGCATCCGAATCCGCCGTTGCCTGCCGAGCCGGGGCGCTTCCGTCAGGTAACCGATGTGGCGTGGGACAAAGCCGGCAATACCTACATCAGCGACGGCTATATCAACTCGCGCGTTGCCAAGGTGGATAAGGATGGTAACTGGCTAAAGTCATGGGGCGAGCGCGGCACGGGTCCTGGCCAGTTCCATACACCGCATAGCATTGCGCTCGACGCGAACGGCAATGTTTATGTCGCGGACCGCAGCAACCGGCGCATCCAGGTGTTCGACCAGGAAGGCAACTTCCAGCGCCAATTCACCATTGACGTACCTGTGCCGCCCAATGCCCGTCCCGCGATCGGCTACGCCCCGGATGAAGCCGCAATAGCTGCCGGAACCTTTGCACCGGGTTCGCCGTGGGCGATCTGCATTTCACCAGGCCCCAACCAGGTACTGTATAGCTCCGACGCTTTCCCTGGACGTATCTACAAGCTATCGCTCGAGGGTCAGGTGCTGGGCGTTCTGGGTGAGTCGGGCAAGCAGCTCAAACAGTTCGGCTGGATTCATCAGATGGCATGTCCATCCGACAACGTTCTTTATGTTGCCGAACTGCTCAACTGGCGGGTGCAGAAACTTGTGCTGCATGCCTGAGGGCGAGGCCGCGGGTTTGCCGCTTGCCCGCGGTTTGTGAACGGGTTACACGCAGTTGGATATGGACCGGACGAGGGCGAGCGCCGTGCCGCCCTGCATTTCCCTTACCGTCTGAATCGCCTCGTCCCTGGCGTTGTCTGCCTTACAGGCTGCGTGTCGAGGATTAATATGTGAGAGTGAGGGCTGTGTCAAAAGACGACGAAGAACGGCGTATTTAAACGATTCAGGAGACGACATGCAACCCGACATTCCTAACGAGGCGCTTGCCGGCACGGCGCCCCCGCTCTCGAAGTTCGGCGCGGTGCTGCGCGTGACGAGCGGCAATTTCCTCGAGCAATTCGACTTCTTCCTGTTCGGTTTCTACGCGACCTCTATCGCACGGACCTTCTTCCCGGCGGCGAGCGAGTTTGCCTCGCTGATGCAAACCTTCGCCGTGTTCGGCGCCGGCTTCCTGATGCGGCCACTCGGGGCGATTATCCTCGGTGCATATATCGACAAGGTCGGGCGACGGACGGGTCTGATCGTCACGCTCGCCATCATGGCAAGCGGCACGATCCTGATTGCCTGCGTGCCGGGCTACGCGTCCATTGGTCTGCTGGCACCGGCGCTCGTGTTGATCGGGCGGCTGCTGCAAGGGTTTTCCGCAGGGGCCGAACTGGGAGGCGTATCGGTCTATCTGGCGGAAATGGCTACACCCGGCAAGAAAGGCTTTTATACCGCGTGGCAATCCGCCAGCCAGCAAGTGGCGATCGTGGTGGCCGCCGCACTCGGCTTTGCTCTGAACATCTGGATGACGCCCGCGCAAATCGGTAGCTGGGGTTGGCGGTTGCCGTTCCTGATCGGCTGCATGATCGTGCCGTTTCTTTACGTTTTGCGGCGCTCACTGCAGGAAACCGCGGAGTTCAAGACACGCCGCCATCATCCGGCCACCTCCGAAGTGTTTCGCTCGATGTTCGTCAACTGGAAGACAGTGCTCGCCGGCATGATGATGGTCGCCATGACCACGACGACCTTCTATCTGATCACCGTCTATACGCCGACCTTTGGCCGCACGGTGCTGCATTTGAGCACGGCAGACAGCCTCGTCGTGACTTTCCTGGTTGGCATATCGAACTTTATCTGGCTGCCGATTGGCGGCTCGATTTCGGATCGTATTGGGCGGCGGCCGTTGTTGCTGTTCATCTCGGCGCTTGCCATCGTGACTTCGTATCCCGCACTTGAATGGCTTGCCCACGCTCCGAGCTTCTTGCGCATGTTGACGGTGCTGCTGTACTTCTCGTTCTTCTTCGGCGTCTATAACGGCGCGATGGTAGCGGCGCTCACCGAAGTGATGCCAGTGGAAGTGCGCGTTGCAGGGTTCTCGCTGGCATATAGCCTTGCCACCGCGATATTCGGTGGCTTTACGCCAGCTGTCTCCACGTTCCTGATCGAGATGACAGGCGACAAGGCGGCACCGGCTTACTGGATGATTTTCGCAGCCGTGTGCGGATTGATTGCGACGCTCGTGTTGTATCGCCGGGGCGGGGCCGCCGAATTGCAGGCGAGGCTGGGGTGATGCGGGTGATCCCTGGGTGATTTTGTTTGCCGCCCCTTCGCTTGCGATTCAATCTGCTTTCGCAAGCGAAGGACCTGGTCCGGTACACAGTTCAGGCGCGTTTCAGCGCGCTGCCGCCGCGGTACGCTTTCGGGTTAGCCAGCGCACCGCGAGCAGACATACCGTCATAACCGTCAACGAAAGAACGGTTGTCATCGTACCGAGTGCATAGATCACTGGCGTGGTCACTGACGTGGTCAAGCCCTGCAGTTCGAGCGGCAGCGTGTTCTGATCGCCGATCGCCTGCGAAGTGCGGGCGATTTCATCCCACGAGAGCGTGAAGCCGAACATTCCCACACCGATCACCGACGGCCCAATAATCGGCAAGACGATATGACGGAAGTTCTGCCACGGCG
>FTKM01001765.1_pt3 | contig 10130 bp, 9 predicted proteins | sample 1658051 | NCBI WGS metagenome assembly FTKM01 (sample SAMEA3914794, study PRJEB12502) | metagenome | biome: forest; material: soil | place: Canada | collected 2011-07-05 | depth 0.1 m | reverse complement strand
GCCGTCAGCACGCCGCCCAATGCGGCAAGACTCGCGCACAGCACAAAGGCGCTGGTGTAGATCGCGTTGACATTGATACCGGCCCGCCGCGCCGCCTCGTGATTGCCGCCGACCGCATGCATCGAGCGGCCCCAGCGCGTCCTTTTCAGCGCGTAGTCCATCGCCACTGCAATGCCGAGGAACAGACCAAACATCAACGGCACGCCCCGTCCCCGGTTGAGGTAGGCGACCACGATTTCCAGCAGGATGGTGATGGTCGCGCTGCGCACAAGCAGGCTGCCCACCGAGGGCGCCGAGAGATTGGATGCCTGGCGGCGCTCACGCGTACGCAGTCCAAGTGCCAGCATCACGCCACCCGGCACCAGCGCGATAAGGTAGGAAACCACGGCAGGAATGATGATGAGTTGTCCCAGGTTCACCATTGCCGAATCATAGGGCAGGTTGATCGAACCGCTCGCGCCCAGCACGTAAAGCTGCATCCCGAGGATGGCGAGCAGTCCGGCCAGCGTCGCGACGAAGCTCGGCATGCCAAGCCGGTTGAGCAACAGCGCGTAAATCGCGCCCACCACCGCGCCCACGATAATCGCCACGATGATCGCCAGCAGCACCGGCCAGCCGTGGTTGACCCACAGCATGCCGAGCAGTGCCGAAGCGAAGCCGCTCATCGAGCCCACCGACAAGTCGATCTGCCCCACCATCAGCACGCAGACAATCCCTAGCGAAATCACGCCTACCGTCGAGCAGTCGAACAGCAGGTTCACCATGTTGTCGGCTGAGAGAAACACCGGATTCAGAACAGTGAACACGGTCCAGATGATGATCAGGCCCGCGACAACCGGCAGCGATCCCAGATCACCCGAGCGCACCCGGTCAACGAATGCCGATACGGTGCCACCGATTCCGGTGGCGTGTTTCACGCGTACATCGCTGCGGTCGAGCAGCGTGGACGGCTTGGCCGCGCCTTGCGGTTCAGGCTGCGGAGCGCCTTGCATTTCTTTACTCATGATCATTCCTTTGACTAGGCGCCCTGCTCGGCCTGGCGCCGCCCGGCGCGACGCGAGACAGCGTTTTCAGTGGCCCCGGTAATCGCGGCGACCAGTTCCTGATTCGACGAGTCGGGATAGAACACGCCGTTATTCCGGCCAAGCCGCAGCACCACGATCCGGTCGGCCACGGCCCGCACGTCCTCCATGTTGTGGCTGATCATGATGACGGCATGGCCACGGTCGCGGACCCGCTCTATCAGGTTCAGCACCTCGGCGGTCTGGGCTACGCCGAGCGCGGCAGTCGGCTCGTCGAGCATGATCAGCTTCGGGTCGAGCAATAGCGAACGGGCAATCGCCACCGTCTGTCGCTGACCGCCAGAGAGCGAGGCGACCACATCGCGCACGCTGGGGATACGCGCCGACAGTTCGTTGAGCAGCGTCCAGGCCTTCACTTCCATCTCGACCTCGTCGAGGCGCAGCGGACTCAGTTCGCGGCCAAGGTAGATGTTGGCGACGACATCCAGGTTTTCGCACAAGGCGAGATCCTGGAACACCGTGGCGATGCCGAGATCGAGCGCAGTGCCCGGATCGGTCAAGGTCACTTGCTGGCCACGAAAGGTAATCGTGCCGGTACTGGGTTGATGGACACCGGCGAGCACCTTCACCAGCGTTGATTTGCCGGCGCCGTTGTCGCCCACCAGGGCGACCACTTCGCCGGCATGCACGTCGAGCTCGATGTCCGTCAGGGCCGAGACCGCTCCGAAGTGCTTCGAGACGCCGCGCAGGCTCAGCACCAGTTCGCCTGGGCCGGACCGTGTTGTGGAGTTGTCAGTCATGGGACGGATACCTCATAGAAAGTAGCGGGACCCGGTATGTACCGGGTCCCATCCAGCGTTGCACCCAATCAGTTCGTAATGCCGAGTTTCTTGCAGCCGTCGGCATAACGGTCGGTGCACAGATCCTTGGCGTTCGCGAAGCCCTTGTCGACCACCTCAGCCTTGAGGTTCTTCGCCGTGATGACTGCCGGCTTGAAGAGTTGCGTCGGCGTATTGAAGAGCGTCGTTTCACCCTTCGGGGCCTGGCCGCTCAGAAAGCCGACCGCCGCTTTCGCCGCCGCCGCCGCGACGACCTCGCTTGGCTTCAGGATGGTGTTGTACTCGTCACCGGCGATGATCAGTTGCAGCCCCGCGAGCGTCGCGTCATTGCCCGTCACCGGCGGCACCGGGTTGACGCCCGCTGCCTTGAAGGCCGCGACCGCGCCGCCGCCTGTGCCATCGTTGGCCGCTACCACGCCGACAATCTGCGAGCCAAAGCGCGTGATCTGCCCGCTCACCCACTGCTGCGCCTTCGGCGGCGCCCAATCCGGCGTGTCGTATTCGGCCAGCGTCTTGTAGCCGCTACCCTCCAGGCCAGCGTGAATGCCCTTCTTTATCAGGCCTGCCGCCGCATCGGTCGGCGAACCGTTGACTTCGAGCACGCCGCCCTTGCTGGTCGGCACGTTGGTTTCCTTCAGATGCTCGACGAGCGATTGAGCGATCGCCTTGCCGATGCCTTCGTTGTCGAACGACACGTAGTAGTTGGCCGGTGTCGAAGGAACGGGCCTGTCATAGGCGATCACCTTGATGCCCTGACCCTGCGCCATGTGGACCAGAGAGGCGGCGGCGGTCGAGTCCACCGGGTCGAGTACGATCACCTTGGCCCCTTGCGCGATCACCGAGTTGAACTGCTGCTGCTGCGTCGCGACGTCAGCGTTGGCGTTCTGGTAGAGCACCTTGCAGTCAGGACACAGCTTGGTCATTTCGGCCTTGAAGCCGGGGAAGTCGTGCTGTTCGTAGCGCGTGGAAGCCTGATCAGGCATCAGAAAGGCGACTGTGCCGCTGGGCGCGGCCATTGCCGCCGTGCCGCTCAACAGACTCACGCTGAGCGCGCTGGCGCCGAGTAGCTGGTTCGAAAGTCGGGTCATCGAGTGTCTCCATTTATTAGAAAAATCCCGGCGCAATAATTGCCGTGGTTGAGCCGCGGGTGAGGCTTTCTGGTTCAATACCGTTTCAAAACAAACCGCACGGGCGAGTTCACCCAGCGCAGTGCCTTTTACAGACACCGCGTCCTGCGGATTACTCATGCAAACAGACAGACGCTAGCCGAACGCTTCCAGGGCAGGTGTGGCGTCAGATGATTCAGCCGCGCTGGCAGCGTTGAGCTGCTGATAGGCGCGCCATCGCGACGGCGGCATTTCCTTTAACAACAGAAACTGGCGATTAAAATTCGACAGATTATTAAAGCCGACCTGATAACAGATATCGGTGATATTCAGCTCACCAGACATTAGCAACTGACAAGCGAGGTTGATTCGCAGCCGGTTCACGTATTGCACGAACGGCACGCCGGTGTGGCGGCGGAAATAGCGTGAGAACGCACTGACGCTCTGCCCGGCCAGTTCGGCCAACTCGGTTTCGCGCAACTCCTGAGACAGGTTTTTACCAATATACGAAAGCACGTGATTAATCCGCGTCTCGGCATAATGCGCCGGGTCAGCACGATAAGCCGCGCTGGCCAGCTTTACTGGCTCGACGCTTTGCACCAGCAAGTCGAGCAACGCGAGAAACAGCGTGATTCGCCGCATGCCCTGCGCGCCCAGCATCTCGCGCATGATCGGTTCGGCGGCCGCGCCGGTTTTCTCGGAGAACAGCACGCCCCACCGCGACGCATCAAGCAGGGATTCGACGCGCCTGAGTTCTGGAAAAACCTCGACTGCGCGTTCGATAAAACCCGCGTCGAACTGCAGGATCAGGCAGCGTTCGTCCACCCGTTCGCCATGGGGAACATTGCTGACCCAGTTGTGCGGCAGGTTCGATCCCGTCATCACGAGATTGCCCGGCGCGAAGTTGCCGATGTAATCGCCTACAAAATATCTGCCGGTCGTCGACGTAACGAGCTGAATTTCATACTCGGGATGGAAGTGCCAGCGCACCGTGCGATACGGGTAGCCATGCGACCACACCTTGAACGACTCGTCACGCGGCACGGCGACCAGTTCCAGATCCGGCTGGTCGATCTTGACGCGGCGGCCATTGCCGTAGCCGGCGTCCTTGTGCGCCGTGGCACTCCGACTGGTGTGCATCTGTCTTCCTCCTGATTCAATCTTCTTTTTTTGGGCTGCTCGCGAAGACTGAATCTCGCGTCGCCATAACCGGAAGTTAGCCCTGTCGCCGCTATTTCACCACTAAAAATAAGACTGCAAACTGATACTTTTTTGCATTCGGGTTAGTCCGTAGGGGGTTTTTGGTCAACTTTTGTGCAATGCAACAGCCTTCGCCCGATGCATAGCGAATGCCTGTAGCCCACCGTACACGGCATCAATTCTGTAAATTGCGCCAATTGCCGCGAGCCCCGCTCTTGCGTCACCATGGACCCCGCGTCCGATGCACTACTCTGCCCACCGCTACGCTGCAAAAAAAGTCGCCTTTGGTCAACCGCATGTCGCCTTTGCCCACAGCGTCCATCACGCCCATTCACTAAAGTCCAAGCACCGCCCCACCATGTCTGGCACCCGACGCTCTCAATGAAAACGGCCAACGAATCCTGGACCCGCGAGTCGGCCAGCCAGCCTTGCACCCCGACGCTCAACGAATCTGTCAGCCGCCCGGTCGCGCCGATCGTGGGCGGCACGCTTGAACCGCCCGACCAGACGATCGCACAGACGGCCAGCGGCCACGCAGCTCCCATTAGCAGCATGCGAGCCACCGCCATTTTGCTGGTGGGCTACGCGATTCTGATCACCGGCAACGGCCTGCTCGGCACCCTGATCTCGCTGCGACTCATCCAGCAGCAAACACCGTCGTTGATTGTCGGCGTGGTGCAGTCGGCGTATTACGTCGGCTTCATGGTCGGCGCGTTATGGGGCGGTGGACTGATTAGCCGGGTTGGACATCACCGGGCCTTTGTCACCTTTGCCGCCGTGTCGTCCTGTTGCGCGCTCGGTTACGCGTCGTGGGACGCCCCAGCCGTATGGGCCGTTCTGCGTTTTGTGATGGGCTTTTGCCTCGTGGGGATTTTTACGGTGGTCGAAAGCTGGCTGCATCAGGTGGCCAGCAACGCGCAACGCGGTCGCGTGTTTTCCGCGTATCTGATCACCAACTATCTGGGCGTCGGAACGGGGCAATTCCTGATTGGTCTCGCCGATCCGGGCGGCTTCGCGCTTTTCAGCGTGGTGAGCGCGTTGTTTTCAGCCTCGTTGATCCCGGTTGCGCTGGCAGGCAATGCCCCGGTGCCACCCGCCGCCGAGGCAAACCCGAGCGGCGGCGGCTCACGTCTTGCGCGTGGCCTGTCGGGTTTGAGCACCGTCTACAGGTGGGCGCCGCTTGGCGTCTTTGGCTGCCTTGCCGCCGGACTGCTCAATAGCGGCTTCTACACGATGCAGCCGATTTTCATGCGACGCCTCGGCTATTCGGTGACGGACGTCTCGCATTTCATGGGTTTCGCACTACTCGCGGCGCTGTTGCCGCAGTGGCCGGTTGCGCGGCTCGCCGATCTGTTCGATCGGCGCACCATCATCGTGGCTATCACCGCGCTCGCTACGACGTGCAGTCTGCTGCTCTTCGTATTGCATGTCGGTGGCCTCGTCGAAGGGCTGGGGTATGTGTACGTGAGTGTGGTGTTTTCGCTGTACGGCGTGGTGACTTCTTACGTCAACGATTGCATCCCGGCGGACCAGCGCATCTCGGTGAGCGCGGGGCTGCTGCTGATCTTTTCGCTCGGCGCGAGCGCGGGGCCGACCCTGGCATCGGCATTGATGGCGCTGGCGGGTCCTGGTGGGCTGTATCTCTTCACGGCTATCGTGACCGTGACGCTGGCCATGCTTACGTTGAAGAGTCTGCGGACCGCGCCGCGGGTCGTTCGCTAACGGGTGGCGGGCTGCGCAAGCCACACCACCGTCAACGACCGCACGCCTTGCGCGCCGCGAATCAGCACCCCTTCGATATCCGCCGTGGCCGACGGTCCGGTCACGAGCGCTGCATAGCGTGCATTGCGAAAATCCGGTCGACGGTACACGTCCTGCAAGCCATCCATCATTTGCGCCGGGTCGAGCAGTACGACCAGATGCTGCACGATATAACCCAACGCATTCACCACGTATTCCTGCTCGCTAAACCACACCGAGCCGGTCTCCGCGACACCGAACCGCGCGCGCACTACGCCGACATCAATATCCTGCAGCGAGACCGGCGGCGTATCGGCGCTGAGAGGACGCGTACCCGGCACCTCGGAGGTCGCCGAACAGATCGAGGCCTCCGCGCCGAAACGATCGCGGATCAGCGCCAGGACATCATCCGGTAACGCGGCCTGCACGCATTTGCCACCCATGCCTTCCAGCGCCGCCGTAAATCGCGCCCGCAGATCGCCGCCCACCGATGCGAACAACGGCACCTCAGGCCGCGCCCGCCCATCCGGCTGCGCGGCGCGCACCTTGGCGAGAAATGCATCACGCGTTGCCATCACCACCTCGACGATTCTTCTTGTACCACGCGTGAAACGTCTGCTTGGGGGCTTCCGGCAACTCACGCTGCTTGCCCCAGATATTGAGCGGGTTGTACAGCACGAAATTCGGCAGCCGGCGCAGCGCGCCGCCCATCGACGACACCGTGGCCCGATACAGCGTCGGGCTTGCCAACAAACGCCCAGCCATCTTGAGCACTTCCTGCTTCACGAACGGCACCTCGTGACGCTCGGTGATCACCTCGCGCCACTTGTAGATCTGCTCGTGAATGTTGATCTTCACCGGACACACATTCGTGCAACTGCCATTCAGTGTCGATGCAAACGGCAACGCGCTATAGCGTTTGAGATCGAAAGTCGGATTGATGATCGCCCCAATCGGTCCCGAGTAAGTGCCGCCATACGACAGGCCGCCGCTGCGTCGATACACCGGGCAGGTATTCATGCAGGCGCCGCAGCGGATGCATTTGAGCGAATACCAGAAGTCGTCCATGGCGAGGCGCTCCGCGCGGCCATGGTCGACGAGGATGAAGTGCATCTCGGTGCCGGGACGCGGCGCCCTGAAATGCGATGTGTATTGCGTGATCGGCGAGCCGAGCGCACTGCGCGAAAGCATGCGAATAAATACGCCAAGGTCCGAGATCTTTGGAATCAGTTTCTCGATGCCGATCGAAGCAATATGCAACGGCGGCACGTTCGCGGACAGATCCGCATTACCCTCGTTTGTGCAGACCACCACGGTGCCCGTTTCCGCCACGGCGAAATTGCAACCGGTCATGCCCGCCGTTTTCTCGCGGACGAAATACGGCCGCGTATTCATCCGCTGGCTTTCCGCGAGGTAATGGATATCGCTATTGTCCGGATCGGTGCCGATCGTGCGCCCAAACAGTTGCGCCACGTCGCCGCGCAGCTTGTGCACGGCTGGCACGACCATATGGCTCGGGTCCTGATGATCGAGTTGCTGGATGCGTTCGCCCAGATCGGTCTCCATCACCGTGATGCCGCGCGGTTCCAGATAGTCGCGCATCGCGCATTCGTCGGTGAGCATGGACTTGCTCTTTACCAGCGTCGTCATGCCGCGCTCGGACATGATCTTGTAGACGAGTTCGTTGTGCTCTTCGGCCGTCGCGGCCCAATGGACCACGACGCCGTTCGCTTCGGCGGTGCTCGCGAACTGTTCGAGGTACTCGGACAGATGCGATAACGTATGTTCCTTGATGCCCGAAGCCAGTTCGCGCATGGTTTCCCATTCGGGAATCTGATGCGCCTGAACATCGCGCTTCTCACGCAGATCCCATAGACGCTTGTCATGAAACGCCACGTGCTCCGTCTTGGCGATAAACGCGCCCGCCGCTTTCGCGTGATCGATCCGGCTCATTCGCGTGCTCCATTCAGAACCTGCGCGATATGGATGAAGCGCGCGTCGGCCTTCATCCGCTCCGCACAACCCTGCTGATGCATCAGGCACGACATGTCACCTGACACGATGTATTGCGCGCCCGCATTCAGATGATCGCGGACCTTGTCCTGTCCCATCCGTACCGAGACCGGTTCTTCCGTCACCGAGAAGGTGCCACCGAAACCGCAACACTCGTCGGGCCGCGTGGGCTTCACAAACTCAATGCCTTTGACACCTTGCAGCAAGGTGAGCGGTTTCGAAAACGGTGTGCCAGCCACTTCGGAAACGGACGCTTCCTTCAGATGCCGCAACGCACTGCAACTGTTATGCAGCCCGACCCGATGCGGAAACTCGGCCCACGGAAATTCGCGTGCACCGACCACGTCGTGGAGAAACTCGACCAGTTCGTAGGCACCGGCCCGCACGTGCTTGACCTCGTCGGTCTGCTCAATGGCGGTCAAATGCTCGCGCACGTGATGAATACAGCTTGCGGACGGTCCGACGATGTAGTCATAACCCGCGAAGTTGCGCGCGAACACTTTCTCCGCCCCGGCTGCTTCGCTTTGCGCGCCGCTGTTGCCCATCGGCTGGCCGCAGCAGGTTTGTTCCAGCGGATAGTCGACTTCGATGCCGAAGCGTTCGAGCAGTTCGAGCGTGGCGATGCCCACCTCGGGATAGAACGCGTCGATAAAGCAGGGGATGAACAGTGCGACTTTCATGGATTCGATGGCCAGCTTTTTGAGGGGACAAGGCTGATGACCAGGCGCTGCCCGATGCCGCTTCCGCACGTCATGGATGGCGTACATGAGCGCCGCACCGCTATGCCTACTCTACTGCGGAAGTGCGCCGTATGCAGTACGGGCAACAGCCAGGGAATAGCCGGGCAGCAGTGTTGGTCATTGTGGTCATGTTGGTCTGACCACAACTATAAGGAACTTGCCGGGAGGTGTCAATCCAGCGTCGTGGCGCTTCAGGTCGGCTTTGCGGTGTCTTCTGCGTAAAGCTCGCGCACGTAGGTCAGGTGGCTTTCCGCGGCCTTACGGGCCTTTTGTGCGTCGCGTGCCATCACGGCGTCGAAGATCGCCTGGTGCTGAAGCAGCAGTTGCGCTTCTTTCGCGTCGTCATAGTCGATCAGGCGGTGATACTGGCGCATGCCTTCGCGGATCAGCGTGTGAATGCCGTGGATCACGTGTGCGAGTGCGACGTTGTGCGTCGAGTCCGCGATCGCGAGGTGGAAGGCCGCGTCCAGTTCGGCCAGGTTGACGCGGTCTTCGGACAACGCGCAGGCCTTGAGTTCTTCGAATGCGTTGCGGATTTTCTGCAGATCGGCGGCGGTGGCGCGCTCAGCGGCATAGACCGTCGCGATCGACTCCAGCCCCTGACGCAGTTCGAGAATGTCGCTGCTGGTGCGCGGATTTTGCAGCAGCAATTCCGCGAGTGGCTTCGAGATGAGCGGCGCGGTCACATCCACCACGGTAAAGCCGCCCCGCCCCGAGGTTTCGATGTAGCCGTCCGCCTCCAGACGGATCAGCGCCTCACGCAACGATGGCCGCGAAACGCCGAGTTGCGTCGCGAGATCGCGCTCGGCCGGCAGGCGGTCACCCGGCATCAACACGCCGTCCGAGATCAACCGTTTGATCTGGTCGGACACGACATCGGACAGACGTTTGCGCGTGAAGGACTGAACCGGATGAAAGTGCATAGGCAAGGTGGGCGTAGCGTGGATGCTTAAGGGCAAGCGTGCAAGAGTACGGCAGCAACGGCTGCGGGCCGTCGCTTATATGCGCGTCGTTTGTGCGGGCGCAGTCGGCGCAGTCGGCGCAGTCAACGCAGTCGGCACAGTCGGCGCAGTCAACGCAGTCGGCACAGTCAACGCAGTCGGCACAGTCAGCGCAGTCGGCACAGTCAACGCGGTCAGCGCAACGAAACGCTGCAATTATAGCCTCCGCGTTTTGGCCACATGCCGTGCTGGCTGCCGACCCGCCGCAGTGCAACAGCAAAGCCACAAAGCCCCGCCGATCAAGCCCTGCGACCACCCACCCCTAGCGCACCGTCTCCCCGTAAAAACGGTCAAGCTCGCTCTTGAGCGTATGCAGCGCACCATCGTCGAGGTAAATCATATGTCCGCTCGGATAGTACGCAATCTGCACGTTGCCGCGCAGTGACGGGTCGAGTTGCATGTGCGCCAGATCGTATTCGGTGGCGAAAAATGGCGTCGCCAGATCGAAATAGCCGTTCACCGACAGCAC
>FTKM01000085.1_pt1 | contig 10135 bp, 11 predicted proteins | sample 1658051 | NCBI WGS metagenome assembly FTKM01 (sample SAMEA3914794, study PRJEB12502) | metagenome | biome: forest; material: soil | place: Canada | collected 2011-07-05 | depth 0.1 m | reverse complement strand
TCTTGAACTCGTAGTTGCCCGATTTGAGCTCGCTTTGCAGGCCCAGCAGGCGCGTCATGATGACGAACAGTTCCGGCTCGACCGGCACGCCGCCGCGATTTAACTGCAAGGTGACGCTGCGCAGGCTGCTATGGGGTTTGACCGTGACGTCGAGTTGCGCAGGGGTCAGCGTGATCGGGGAATTGGCCCAGTGATATCCACCGGCAATAACTGCTACGACCAGCGCCGCCAAAGCCGTGCCGGCGATGAGACATTTCTTCAGAAGGGACATGCGGAACGAGCGTGGGTTGAAGCCCATATAATACTTGTTTGCCTTAGCTAAAGTCAGAATTGACTGCTCTGTGAATCCATGAATGCACCGCTCGCTCCTGCTTCAGGCGCCGCTGCTACCGCCGCGCCAGCCACGCTCCCCCTGCTGGCGCGCCCCGCGCACGAGGAATTCGACGCTGTCCGCGGGCCTGGCGCCTATATGCTGCTCACGCAGTTCGGCGTGATCGACGCCAATGGCGACGACGCAGCCAGCTTCCTGCACGGCCAGTTGACCAACGACACCCAGCATCTGGATGCGGCCAATGCGCGGCTGGCAGGTTACTGCACGGCTAAAGGCCGGTTGCTGGCGTCGTTTCTCAGTTGGCGTTGCGGCGAGACGATTCGCCTGCTGGTGTCGAAAGACGTTCAGGCCGCCGTGCAAAAGCGCCTGACGATGTTCGTGCTGCGCGCCAAGGCGAAGCTCACGGACGCAAGCGGCGAACTGGCCATGGTGGGCCTGGCGGGCGATGTGCGCAAGGCGCTCTCAGGCGTGTTCGACGCGCTGCCGGATGGCGTCCACGTGAAGGTTGATGGCCCCGCCGGTTCGCTGATCCGCGTACCGGACGCGCTCGGCAAGCTGCGCTTCCTGTGGGTCGGGCCGAAAGCCGAGGTTGAGGCGCGCTTGCCGGAGCTCGTTGGCAAGCTCACGTGCGTCTCCCCGGCGGTTTGGGACTGGCTCGACATTCGCGCGGGGGAACCGCGCATTACGCAACCTGTGGTCGAGCAGTTCGTCCCGCAGATGGTCAACTTCGACGTGCTGGGCGGCGTGAATTTCCGCAAGGGATGCTATCCCGGGCAGGAAGTCGTCGCGCGCAGCCAGTATCGCGGCACGATCAAGCGGCGCACGTCGCTCGCCAACGTCGCCGGTGAACTGGATACGGTGCGGCCCGGCGCGGAGCTGTTTCACACGGACGACCCTGGTCAGCCGTGCGGCATGGTGGTCAACGCGGCATCAGCGCCGGATGGCGGGGTCGACATACTGGTCGAAGTCAAACTCGTGGCGCTGGAAACCGGCTCGATTCACCTGGGCGCGGCCGATGGCCCCGCGCTTCAATTCCTGCCGCTGCCCTACGCGTTGCCGGCTGAGGTCTGATCGGGGGGGCGCGGTACGGAGCCCACCTCACCCCTAATCCCCTCGGGAGATTTCCCCGATGTGCCTGATCGTATTCGACTGGCGGCCAGACGCGGTCGACGCGCCGCTCTTTACGCTTTGCGCCAATCGCGACGAGTTTTTTCGCCGCACAGCCGAACCCATGCATTGGTGGTCCGACACGCCGGGTCTGCTGGCCGGACGCGATCTGGTCGGCGGCGGCACATGGCTGGGCATCACGCGGGATGGCCGCTTTGCCGCGTTGACCAATTACCGCGCGCCGCACGAAATGCGCCCCGATGCGCCAACTCGCGGCACACTGGTCAGCAACTGGCTGAGCGGTGAACCATCAACTGAACTCACGCCACTGGAGTACCTGGCGCGAGTCGCTCGGGACGGCACGATCTACAACGGCTTTAACCTGCTCGTCGGCGACTGGACGCGGCGTGAACTCGCCTGGTATTGCAATCGCTCGACGGCTGCGCCGACGCTGCTCGCGGCAGGCACGCATGGAATCTCCAATGCAGTGCTCGACACGGCGTGGCCTAAGCTCATCCGCAAGCGCACCGAGCTAGGCACGCTGCTGGAGCGCGATCCTCTCGCGCCGCTCGAAAGCCTGATCGAGATGATGCGCGATCCCCGTCTCGCCCGTGATGACGAATTGCCCTCCACGGGAATTCCTCTCGAACGCGAACGGGTGCTGTCGGCGGCGTTCATTGAATCGCCGGAGTACGGGACACGCGGTACGACGGCGTTGAGGGTGATGTCGAACGGCGTCCACGGCGAACACCTCAACGCGACCGTGGCCGAACGCAGCGATGACAATGGCTCGCATCGCGTGGTGCGACCGGGGGACTTCGAGCGAAGCTTCGCGTTCAATATCGACCGTTGAGGTGCTGAGCCACAGGAATCACCTGGAGCGCAGGGTCCGCGCCAGCTTCCATCATTCCAGATCAAACGCCTCGCGCAACGCCCTGACCGCGTCGGCGTGCGCCTTGGCGACGTCCGGCACAAAGCCGCCCATCTTGAAGAATTCGTGGATCATGCCCGCGTAGCATTCGAGCGTGACCTCATTGCCCGCCGCGCGCAGCTTCTGTGCATAAGCGGCGCCTTCGTCTGACAGAGGATCATATTCCGCAGTCGCGATCCACGCGGGCGCCAGCCCGCCAAAATCCGGGGCGTCACGCGTGCCGTCGAGCGGAGCAAAACGCCAGTCGAAGCGATCCGACGGGTCGCGCACGTATTGATCGAAAAACCACTGGATCGTCTCGGCCGATAGCAGATAGCCTTCGGCGAGCCGCGCGTGCGAGGCAGTCTGTTGAAGACTGCTGGTGCCCGGATAGATCAGCAGTTGCAAGGCCAGCCTGGGCAGCCCCGCGTCGCGCGCCTGAACCGCGCAGACCGTCGCCAGCGTGCCGCCGGCACTGTCGCCACCCACGGCGAGACGCGCAGGATCGACACCGTAGAGCGCAGCATTCGCATGCAGCCAGTTCAGCGCATCGAATGCGTCATTCACTGCAGTGGGGAATCTGAATTCCGGTGCGAGCCGGTAATCAACCGATAGCACGGCGCATCCCGCGTCACGCGCAAACATGCGGCACAGCGCGTCGTGCGTGTTGACGCTGCCCACGGTGAAGCCGCCGCCGTGATAGTAGACGAGCGCCGGCAACGGCTCCGCCCAGCTCGGCTCGGCCGGCTGATAGAGTCGCACGCGAATGCTCGAACCATCGCGCACCGGAACCGCGAGGTCTTCGACGGCAAACATCGGCGCGGACGGAACGTCGAGAATTGGCGCAGAGCGCTCGTATGAAGCACGCGCGCTCTGTGCGGTGATGGTGTGATAAGGCGGACGGTCGGCCCGCGCGATCAGGTCGAGGACCTGCTCGATCTTCGGATTCAGCGGCATGGAGCAACCCACGGCGCGCGAGCGCCCCGGGTGGATAAGCGCCGTATGATGCCACGAAGCATAGGGCTCTCGCGGTTCACTACCCCTTCACCGCATCCCCGGTCTCACGCTTCACGGCGCCTGCCCCATCGCCTTTCACCTCCGGCTTGAGTGACAGCGGATCGGTCGGATTGCGCTGCTGCTCAATGTCTTCATGCCGCAGGCGCACTGTTGGCATGATCGCCGGATGAGTCAGGATATAGAACCGCCCTGCTTCGATTGCCTCGAAAGTAAGTTGCGCCACGTCCGACGCGTTCAGCTTGCCGGACTGCACCGCGCGTTGCAGTTGCTTGCCCGCGGCCAGTTGCGAGCGGGTCGGCGCCGCGTCGTTGCGCAGGGTGTCGGGGCGCGCCCGTTCGGCGTTGGCAATCCCGGTCGGCACAAAGGCCGGACACAGCAGCGAGCAGCCCACCGGCGCGCCGGTACTTTGCAGGTCGTGATAAAGCGTCTCGGTGAGCGCCACGACCGCGTGCTTCGATGCGTTGTAGACGCCCATCGCCGAGGGCGACAGAAGCCCCGCCACCGAAGCCGTATTGATGATGTGAGCCGGTTCGTTCTGCCGCAGCATGATCGGCGTAAAGACGCGTACGCCATGCGCGACGCCCATCACGTTGACGCCAAACACCCAGGCCCAGTCGTTCGCGCTGCTCTCCCACAGGAAGCCGCCCGAGCCCACGCCTGCGTTATTGAACAGCAGATGGATCTTGCCGAACGCATCGAGTGCCGCCAGGGCGAGCGCTTCGACCTGGGCGGCGTCGGATACGTCGGTGGGCACACCGATCGCATCCGCACCGGATGCGCGCAGCGCTTCCACGGTTTGCGCTAGCGCGGCGCTATCCACATCGGCCAGCACCAGCTTCATGCCAAGCGCCGCCCCCTTGTCGGCGAACGCGCGGCCAAAGCCGCTCGCCGCACCGGTAATCACCGCGACTTTGCCTTCAAACTGGAACATCAGGTGTCTCCGCTGATGGATCGTTATATGAATTGCGCCAGTTCAATTGCGCCAGTTCGTTACGGCGCGCACGGTCCCGTGCAAGGACGCGTTAGCGCGTGCTACGAACCGGCGCCTTGCCGCATCAGATCAGTTTGACGAGCTGCTTGCCAAAATTCTTGCCTTTGAGCAGACCGATGAACGCCTCGGGCGCCTCATCGAGCCCCTGCGCGATGCTCTCGCGGAAATGCAGCTTCTTTTGCGCGACGAGCGTACCGAGTTGCGTCAGTGCTTCGGGCCAGACCTCAGGATGTTCGCTGACGATAAACCCCTGCACCAGCAAGCGCTGCGTGAGCATCAGCGCGGGATGCTTGAGCGGCAGCGGTTGTCCGTCATAGCTGGCGATCATTCCGCACAATGCGATCCGGCCAAATGCGTTCATCCGCGCGAGCGTCACGTCGAGCACTTCGCCGCCGACGTTTTCAAAGTAGCCGTCCACGCCGTCAGGCGTCGCCGCCTTCAGGTCCTGATAGAGATTGCCGGCCTTGTAGTCGACGCAGGCATCGAAGCCGAGCGTCTCGACGACGTAGCGGCACTTGTCCGCGCCACCCGCAATCCCGACCGCCCGCGCGCCCGCGAGCTTGGCCAGTTGCCCGACGACGCTGCCCACCGCGCCGCTTGCCGCACTCACCACCACGGTTTGACCAGCTTGCGGCGCAATGATCTTGTTCAGGCCATACCAGCCCGTCACGCCTGGCATGCCGACCGAGCCGAGATACGCCGAAAGCGGCACGTGCGTCGCGTCGACCTTGCGTACGCCGGCGCCATCCGAGGTGCCGAATTCCTGCCAGCCGAACATTGCGACGACCTTGTCGCCTACCGCGAACTTTGGATGCTTCGATTCGATCACTTCGCCCACCGTGCCGCCAATCATGACTTCATCGAGCGGCTGCGGTGCTGCGTAGGACTTGCTGTCGTTCATTCGCCCGCGCATGTACGGGTCGAGCGACAAGTAGTGATTGCGCACACGGAACTGGCCGTCAGCAAGCGGTTCCAGCGGTGTTTCTACGAGCCTGAAATTATCCGGCGCGACCGGCCCTTGCGGACGCGAAGCCAGCACAATCTGACGGTTGATCTGGGTCATGACGAACGTCTCCATGGATGATTTATCGATGTTGGGGTCGAGCGAGACCTGCATGACTGCACGCCTCGCTACCGTGTTCAGCCGTCGCTTGGACCGGGTTTGGCGGACGGGTCGCTGCGCAGGCGTTGTTGCGTCACCTCGCGGCCCACGGCAAGACGACGCATGTACTTGAAGGTGCCGAGTGCCTTGGCGACAAAATGGCCCTCGCTATCGCGGATTTCGCCTTCGCAATAGGCCATCGTGGTGGAACGATGCAGCACGCGTGCGGTGGCGCGTAATTCGCCGCGGCCCGGTTGCATGAAGTTCACTTTCATTTCCACCGTGACCACACCGACACCATTGCCCGCCAGACTGCGCGCGGCCATCGCGAGTGCGACGTCAGCAAGCGTCATGGTCACGCCGCCGTGTGCAACCGCCCAGGTGTTCATATGGCTGGATGCAAGCGGCAGGACGACTTCGCTCGCGCCGTCAGCTGCGGACACGAGCTGCACGCCGAGGCTGTCGACGAAGGGACTTTCAAGCACTGGCAGTGCGTTGAATGCGTTGGATGCGTTGGAAGTGATGGAAGCAGTGGAATCGGCGGGGTCGGCCGGGGCGGCGCGTGCGGCACTGGATTGGGCGGCGCCCGATTCGGCGCTATCCCGGCCGCCATCGGCGCGGCCACCGCCCGGATGGCCGGCCCCCGGATGACCGGCCCGGGGATTGTCGGCCCCGGAAAGGCTGACGTCCGGATGGCCGGCCCCCGGAAGGCCCGCCCCTGAATGGCCGCCCCCCGGTTCGGTGGCCGGCGGATGGGTTGCCCCACCTTTCAACGAATCACTCATTGGCGCGGCGTCAAACGAAATAGTCGACGCTCTGACGCGCTTCGCGCACCGCACCGACGAAGACTTTCAGCGCTTCGTGGGTCGGATGAACCTGGTAGGCATCGAGCGCAGCCTTGTCGGCGAAGTCGGAGACGAGCACGACGTCATAGCTGGAATCAAGCCCTTCGCCGCCGATACCGACTTCCAGATGCAGGATGCCCGGCACGATGTTGCGACAGCCTTCGAGCCTTTCCTTCAGCTTCACGGCATTTTCCGCGCGGCTCGCGCCTTCAGCCGTTTCCTTCAACTTCCACATGACAATGTGTCGAATCACAGTATTCACCTTCGTTGGGTTATGCGAGTCTTTACGATACCCGATGGCCGCCGCCTTTGCCGCGCGGCTGGCAGGTACCGCCTGCCCGATAGCTGCGCCACACATTCGCGTGCCGGCGCAGCCATGATCATAAACCCACCAACCCTGCCGCCAAAGGGTGACTGCGTTCTAACCACCATCGCTACCCGTGTTTCACACAGTGTGCAGGCCGTCTCGCGCTCCCAGCCAACTGCCGCACCCTGCTCAACGACCCACAAACACCTCACGATACGCGCCGTAGATCGACAGCAGCGGCACCGCCGTCAGCGCCGGCGTGAGCACCAGTGCACGCAGTGCGAGCGGGACCATCGGTGCAAGCACCACGGCCGCGGCGATGGCGACAAAGTAGACCAGCGTGGCGGGCCAGTTGCGAGCCGCCCCGCTCAGGCTCTGCAGCATCGCATCGTGCGGCGTCATGTCGTGCAGCATCACGAGCGCCGGAGCGAAGCATGCTGAAGCAATGGCAACCGCGAAGATCCCGGCACCCAGCAGCGATTCGAGTGCACCGCGCACGCCATGCTCGCCACCGTAGGCGATCGAGACCAGGTGCTGACCACTCGCGGTGACCGTAGACTGCAGCGAGACATGGAAGGTGGCCAGCAACACCACATAACCGACTGCGACAATCGCCGCCCCATACAGTCCGATCACGCACAAAGCATTGCTCCGATGTGCGAGCGCGGCGAACATTTCACGCATGGTCACCGGCTCATCCTTGCGCGCGGCATCCTGTGCGACCATCAACGCGCCGACTACCACGGGCGCCAGCAGCACGGCCAGCGGACGCAGCAAAGGCAGCATGCCGAGCAGCGTTGCAAAGTCAGCGCTGATGAGCAGCACGCTCAGCCACAGCACCGGCTGCTGGCTCGCTGCGCGGCAGCCGCTCGCGAGCCATTGAACGACATGCAGCGGATTGACTTCTCTTCCACCGGCAAAAGGCAATGCCGGCACACGATGTACGCGGGTTTCCTTCGAAACTTGCCGCAGATATTCGGTGTTCATGACGATGTCCTTGGTCAAAGCGAAAAGTGGGTGTTGTTACTGCCAGGTGTTCGTTGCGTCAGATGTTTCTCTTCAGGGCGTCTGCCCGCGATCCAGGCTCGCCGAGATGACGTCGAATTGCCGTTTCACGTAACGCGACACCGCGCGCCACGTCACGCGTGACAGCCAGATGCAAAACAGCAGGCCGATCACGCCGATGGGGAACATCACAATGGCGTAGGTGTATTCGCTCTGCGAAGCGTGCACGCGGATGATGTCGTGTCCGGCGTCGATATCCACCTTGCTGCCGCTAATTTCCACCGAGTCCGAGCCGCTATGCACCGTCACGTGTCTGGACTGGCCCTGCTCGCCCTGATCCACCTTGACGTTGTCGCCGTCGTCGCTGGAGATGTCCCATACCATCGACTTGCCGTCCTTGCCGGAGCGCGCCACCGAGATCCGGTTATCGTTGTCATCCTTCAGATTCAGGGCGACCACGTCATCGCGTGCAATGCTCCACGTCCCGTCGCTGTTGTTGGTCAGCATGTGACGCGCTGCGTCGGAACTGCTTTCGAACCTGAGCTTGCCGTCCTCGGACTTGCGCATTTCTATCGCGCCGGCATGCGTCACCAGCGAGAGCTTGCTGCCATCCTGCAGATCGAAGACGAAACGGTTGCCGACAATCTTCAGGTCCTTAAGGTTGCCGGGGGCATCGTCGTTATCGTCGCTGTCGCTGTCGTTATCCTTGCTATCCGTATTGTTCGCCGCTTGCGAAGCCGATGCGCCGCTCGCGCCCGCGGCCGGTTCCTTCTTCTCACGTTCGCTGCTGCTGAAGCTGAACGGCAGCGCGTCGCGAGCGGTCTTGCCGAAGAAGTGATGGCTGCTGAACGCGATCACGCCGACCAGCCCGGCAATGGTGAGCCCGATCGACACCACGTAGCCCGCGGTAAGCAGCACGAGGTACAGCATGAACGGCACGAGCAACAGTACGTTCAGGAGACCCAGACCGGAGATCGACACGATCACGCGGATCAGGTTGCCGAACGAACGGCGGTCTTGCCATTGACGATAGTTCGCCTGGGCCTTGAGTTCGCGGGCCAGCTTGACGGGGTCGCCCAGCGCGGCAATCACGTCTTCCTCGCGACGCCCAGCAGCCATCGCGTCGCCGATGTACTCGTGATAGTCCGCGATGATTTCATCGACCGCCTGCCTGGGCAGACTGCTCAGTTCGTGCCGCAGCGTCTCAATGAATACGTCCTGCTTCATGGGTTTTCCCCTGTTTCGATTTTTATGCCGGGTTGCTGCAGTACACCGTTGACCTCGTCCACGAAACTGCGCCACTCATCTTCCATTTCAAGCAGGCTGCGGCGACCCGCGCCGGTCAGCGAGTAGTACTTGCGCGGCGGCCCTGAACTGGATTCGACCAGGTAGGTCGAGACCCACGCTTCGGCCTGCAAACGGCGCATCAGCGGATAGATTGTGCCTTCGCTGATTTCCATCGTTTCCGCTAGCGTCGACACCAGTTCGTAGGCGTAGCTGTCCCCGCGGGCAAGGACGGCCAGCACACACATATCGAGCGTTCCCTTTTTTAACTGCGTTTTCATTAAAGTCCACGTTTGTAGTGTGTGTTGCAAGGTACCGTGCTATGCACTGCCACCGGACGCTCTAATAGCCGCGGTGAACATGACTGCAATGTAGCAGCCTCTACTGTTTTATGCAAGGTACTGTTCTATGCACGCTTCCGGTTTGTGATTTCGGACTATCGAATTGGGTGGTCGCGGGATGGGCAAATCCGCCTCAACTATTGGCCAACGCGGCGATGGTGACGTCGAGCAGCGCCCGCAGGCGCGCGACGCGGCGCAGGTCACGGTGATAGCCCAGCCAGACATCGCGCCCCGGCGGCGCCTCGCCGAGATCAATGCGCCGCAATCCGGGCGTGGTGTCGCCAAGCGGGCACGGCAGCACCGCAAAACCGCCGCCCTCGGCACACATGCGGGCCTGCGCGCCACGATTGTTGCTGCTGAAACCGATCCGCGCCTTCGGCAACATACGCTTGACCCATTCGACATCCGGTAGCGAGCCGAACGCGCTATCCATGCTGATCAGGCTGAAGCCCTCCCCGTCGCCCGGCTCGGGTGCGATGAGGTCAATCCGGCCGTAGAGCGCGTAGTCCATGTGCATCAGCTTGCGCTGGATCACGTCGGCTTCTTCAAACGGTGTGATGCGAAACGCCAGATCGGCTTCGCGCCGGGCGAGGTTATAGCGCCGCGAGTCCGTCACCAGTTCCAGCGATATACCGCGATGCTGCGCGAGAAACCTTGCAAACACCGGCGTCAGCACATGGATGCCGAACCAGTCTGATGACGACACCCGCAGCAGCCCGGTTAGTTGCGCATCCGTGCCGGCCAGCGCGCGGGCAATTCCGTGTGCTTCCTCCTCCATACGCTCGGCGTGCGCGAGCATGGCCGCGCCTTCGTCGGTTGGGACGAGGCCGTCGCGGGTCCGCTGGAACAGTTCATGTCCGACCGCCTCTTCCAGCGCGCGCAGGCGCCGCCCCAT
>FTKM01641301.1_pt1 | contig 10159 bp, 5 predicted proteins | sample 1658051 | NCBI WGS metagenome assembly FTKM01 (sample SAMEA3914794, study PRJEB12502) | metagenome | biome: forest; material: soil | place: Canada | collected 2011-07-05 | depth 0.1 m | reverse complement strand
GTTCGAGCAAGGTGCGGAAGCGATCGCTCATCAGCAGCTCCGACGGATTACCCGGCAAGCCGCCCTTGGTGAGCACATCGAGCCCTGGCAGCACGTCGCGCAGTACGCACTCCTGCGGATCGGCGCCGTTCAGCACATCGGAGAGACCCGGTGTGTGTGGCAAACCGAAGTGCTTGTGAATGTCGCCGCGCCGCATGTCGCCGTCGATGAGCAGCACCCGTTTGTGCGCCGAGGCCACCAGCGCCGACAGGTTGACCGACATGAAGGACTTGCCCGCATCGGGCCGTGAGCCGGTCAACATGACGACGTTGTTGCGCGCCGACACCAGTGCGTATTGAAGCGTCGTGCGCAAACTGCGCACGCCTTCGACGGCTACGTCGTCCGGCGCCTGCGCGGCCAATACATGAACACCCGCGCGACGCAAACCGACATTGCGTTGCACGCGATTCTGCAATGTGCTGCGCGGCACCACTGCACATACCGGCACGCCGAGCAGACCCTCGATTTCGGTCGTATTCTGCACGCCGCCATACAACGTCTTACGTGTGAACGCCGCCAGAATGCCGAGGACCAGTCCGAGCCCGGCACTAATAAGGATCAGCAGTGCGCGTTGCGGACGCACGGGATCGTCAGCAGGCTCGGCATAATCGACCACACGTACGCTGCCCACCTGCCCTGCCTTGATGATGCGTAACTGCTGCGCGCTATTGAGCAGATTCGTATACAGCTCGGTATCGACACGTACATCGCGCAACAGGCGCAGCGCGGTTTGCTCGGTATCCGGTAGCGTCGACACGTTATGCGTGAGCGAACCTTGTACGCTTTGCAACTGGGCGATCTGCGCATCGAGCGCGGCGACCGCCGGGTGAGCGGCAGTAAACCGTGTGGCGAGTTCGGCGCGCTGCTGTTGCAGATCTACGAGCTTGGTCTTGTTCTCGACAATCTGTTGCAGCAGGAGCCGGCTTTCCTCGCTCAGATCCACGGTGCCCTGCTTGTTGCGGAAGCTGTTGTAACGCTGCTCAGCCTGATCCAGTTCGCTACGCAATTGCGGCAACTGCTGATCGAGAAACGCCAGGGTGTGCTCAGCTTCAGCCGACTTGCGATCAATATCCTGCTGCACGTATTGGCGCGCAATGCCGTTGACGACCGCTGCGGTCAGTTCCGGATTCGCCCCTTCCAACGTTACCGCGATGATGCCCGACTGCACACTCGTCTCGACAACGTTAAGATCCTTTTGCAGCTTGTTGACGGTGTCCAGCGTCGACCAGCGCGTCAGATCGAACTTCGTGCCAGGGCGGCCCACCAGTTGATCGACCTGCAGGCGCACCGGGCCGCGCGGGGTGCTGCCCACTGCAAGCTGTCCGGCGCGTGCGCGCAGTACTTCAGCGCCACTCTGATCGGTAAGGACGTATTCATCATCCTGCGTGACGGTAAGCGCGAACGGCTTGCCGTAAAGCTCTTTCGGCGTATCGAACAAGGTCACGTTGATCTGTTCGCCGCCCCAGCCGTATTCCGGCATGCCAAAGAGCGGCGTGGCGAGACCGTCGCTGCCGCGCCAGCGCGCGAGCAGGTTGCCGATCACCGGAAAATGACGCGGCGTTGCTGCGATATCCAGGTGCAGCTTGTTGACCGTCTCGTCGATAACGAGCCGCGAACGGATCAGTTCGATCTGGGCCGAGGTGACCGCTTTCGTATCGAAGATCGACGCCATGGTTTGCAACGCATCCTTGTTGCCATTCGCGTTGCCGTTGCCATCGTTAGCCGTGTCCTCCACCTGGATCATCGCGTCGGCGCGGTACACCGGCGTTTGCACGAACGCCACCGTGGTGCCGATCAGCACCGCCAGCAACGTCACCAGCATAATCATCCGCCAGTGTTGCGAAATGACGGACAGGTAGTCCGACAGCCGCAACTCGTCACTGCTCTGGACGTCGACATAGCGGTTTTCAAAGTTGGTAGCCATAGTTTCATCAATCCTGCACAACAATTGTGTTGACCCGTCGCTCCGGGTCCGTGATTGCGCCACGGACCCGGTTGCGGCTTACTTCGTGACAACCGCTGCGGTCAGCCCTGCATTGACCAACGGCAATAACAGATTCAGTACACGGCTAAAGCGCACGAGGCCACCGGCATCGAGATACACGATGTCCTTCGGCTCAAGTTCGAACTGATTGGCAAGTAGCATGGAAACCGGCGAGGTGGCATCGAGGTGATACACCTGCGGCTTGAGGCCAGGGCCGCCGCGAATCACGTAGAGTTCTTTTGTGTCAGCCGTGCCGTTGTTGATGCTGCCCGCCTGCGATATCGCTTCGGCGAGCGAGAGCTTGCCGTTGCGCATCGGCAGCACGGTGCCTGGCTTATTGACTTCACCCATCAGGTAGACGCCGTAGTCTTCGCGCGCCTCGACGCGCAGAATATCGCCGTTTTTCAGCACGATCTTCGCTGGGTTCTGATTGTTATGCAGCATCTGCGCGACATTGACGTAATAGGTCTTGTCATTGCGCACGATCACGACATGACTCTGGTCGGCAGTAGGGCTAAAGCCGCCCGCGCGGTTAATGGCCTCAGTCAAGGTCATCGGAATGTCGTTGATAGACTGCGCCCCGGGAGTCCGCACTTCGCCGTCTATATAGATCTGCGCGGAACGGAACGACGCGACCCGCACAGTGACCTGGGGCTTCACCATCAACTTGCTCAGGTCTGTGTAGATCTTGCGCTGAACCTGCTCAGCCGTGTCGCCGGCGACGTGCAGTGAGCCCACATAAGGGAACTGCAGATTGCCCTCATGATCGACAATGAAGCCCAGCGCCGCATCCGACGGACGCGTGGACGCAGTCGGATTGCCCAGCGCGGCGTTCAGTTCCGGGTGGTCCCAAACGGTGATCTGCAACACGTCGCCGGCGCCGAGCTTGTAGGGACCGGCATCGCCGAACAGCGGCGTCAGATCGTTGGCGTCACCCTGCACATACATCTGCTGGGCCTGTTGCACGGTGGCGAGCGTGATGTCGGTGATCGGCACCTGCTGCGCGCCGGTTGCCGTGCCATCGTCGGCGTTGCTCACGGGCAGCGTGGGTGGCTGCACCATGCGCTGGCCTGGCACCCACGAGCATGCCGCCAGCATCGCGAAGGTGGTGATGAGCCCAAGCGTGCGCGCACGTTGAACGATTGCTTGCGTGACGCCATCCAAATTCACTGACTTGTTTATTTGACACATATTAGTCTCCCTCAGTGCGTCAATAAGCGTTGTTATGCATCAGGCCCTTAACGATTGTGGCCGCGATAATGCGCATGTCCAACCCGAAAGACCAGTTGCCCAGGTAATACAGGTCATGCTCCACACGCCGCTCCATCTTTTCGATGCGATCGGTTTCACCGCGAAAACCATTGATCTGCGCCCATCCGGTAATGCCAGGCTTGATCCGGTAGCGCTGGATGTAGCCCGCCACCACCTTCTGATAAAGATCGTCATGTTCGAGTGCATGCGGGCGCGGCCCCACCACTGACATATCGCCGCGCAACACATTGAAGAATTGCGGCAGTTCATCCAGACTCGTGCGCCGCAAGAAAGCCCCTATCCGAGTGATGCGAGCGTCGTGTCGTGTCGCCTGGTGCAGCGAACCGGCTGCTTCGCAGTGCTGTCGCATTGAACGGAACTTGTAGATCGTGAAAACGCGGCCGTCCGCGCCTTTACGTTTCTGTTTGAAGATCACCGGTCCGCGTGACGAGAGTTTGACCGCGATGGCGATCGCCACCAAGAGAGGTGCGAGCGAAACCAGCGCGAGCGCGGCAAACAGGCGATCGAACATTTCCTTTTGCAACTGCGCGGTTTGCGACAAGGGCGAGGCCACCAGGTTGATGGCGGGCACCCCGAGCAGATCGATCATGGTGCTGTCGAACATCGCCACGCTACGCAAGTCCGGCATGAAACGGATGTTCACCAGGTCTTCGCGCAACTCTTTCACGCATTCGTAAATGGTGTGCTCTTCCGAAAGAGGCAACGCAAGCCACAGTTCATGCACATCCTGGGCGCGCAGGTACTCGGCGAAGGCGGGCAATTCGTTGAAGGCGCGTGCGGTCGCGATAGCGTCGCTCAGAACCGGTTCGTCATGCGAAACGTCCAGCACGGCGACCGTGCGAAAACCTGCCGCCGTGCAACCGTCGATCTTTCGCACCAGTGCAGCGGCATGTGCGCCGCGCCCCACCACCGCGACCTTGCGCAAATTCAGGCCTGACTGACGCACTCGCGCGAGTACCCGGTGCACAAGGATGCGCGCCACGACCATCAAGGTGCCGGTAGTGCCCGTCCAGTAGGCGAGCCACAGACGCGAAACGAAATCGCTGCGGTGCAATGTGTACATCAGCACCAGCGCGCAGATCTGCACGGTGATCCATGCGAGCGACACCTGGCCGATCAGTTCGAGCTTGGAACGACCCCGCCATGACACGTAGACGCCAAAGGCCGGAAACAGCGCCAGCGCGAACGCCGCTGAGAAGGCAACAAACGCATAGTAGATATAAATGTTGCTCTGCCCGAGTTCATCAAAGCGGACATGAGACGCTATACCCGCGCCGGCAACGATCAACGTGACATCCACGAGGCGCGCGGCCAAAGCTGAAGGCTTGATCATTTTTCTCTCCCCACCCGCATCGAAACAGATTCGTCTACTACGCCATACTCAAGTGCAGCGTCCGTACGTATCGTCAAAACGGACGATGTCGTCCTCGCCGAGATAGGACCCCGATTGAACCTCGATGATTTCGAGCGGCACTTTGCCCGGGTTCTCCAGCCTGTGCCGCACACCTAACGGAATGAACGTCGACTCGTTTTCGCTCAGCAGAAAATGCTCTTCTCCGCGCGTGACCATTGCGGTGCCCCGCACAACGACCCAATGTTCAGCGCGATGGTGATGCAATTGCAGTGAAAGCCGCGAACCCGGATCCACCACGATGCGCTTCACCTGAAAGCGTTCGCCGTGATCGATCGAGTCGTAAAAGCCCCACGGGCGACGCACCTTGCGATGCTCGTCCGCTTCAGGCGAATGCTGCGCCTTGATGCGCGCAACCAGTCCCTTGACGTCCTGCACATGCGAGCGGTCTGCCACCAGCACCGCGTCCGCGGTTTCCACCACGACGAGGTTGCTGGTGCCCACGCAGGCGACCAGCCGCCCTTCCGAATGCGCGTATGACGAACTCGCTCCTTCGAACAGCACCCGGCCACGTCCGACATTGCCGGCAGCATCCTTATCGAGCGCGTCCCACACCGCATCCCACGAACCCAGATCGGACCAGCCAGCCACCAGCGGGACCACGACACCTTCAAAGGGCTCGCCCTCTGGACCCGCCACGCCAAGCCGCTCCATCACCGCGTAGTCGATCGAGTCCGCCGGCGCCTTGACGAAGGCTTCGGCCAGCGGCCGGAAGAACGGGCCGTCCGTCTGCCCACCGGCAATCGCGGCAAGGCAGGCTTCCGCCATCGCGGGTTGCAGCCGCATGACGAGTTCGAGCCACACCGACGCCCGAACGATAAAAATGCCGCTATTCCACCAGTAAGCGCCTGACGCAACATATTGCGTAGCAAGTTCGAGTGCGGGTTTTTCGACGAACCGTTCAATCCGGAAAGCGCCGCAGTCAACTTCGTCGCCCAGGCGAATGTAGCCAAAGCCGGTGTCCGGCCGGGTGGGCGGAACGCCCAACGTTGCAATGGCACCGCGCTGCGCGTGCTCAGACGCACGCGCAATCGCCTGCTGAAACGCTGAGGTGTCGAGGATCGCGTGATCGGCCGGCATCGTCACCAGAATCGCGTCATCGCCGTTGCGCACGGCGAGCGCGGCGGCGAGCGTCAACGCCGGTGCCGTATCGCGCCGGGCCGGTTCGACCACGATTTGCGCGGCAACGCCGCTGGTGCGCAATTGTTCTGCCGTGACAAAGCGATGCTCGTCGCCGCAAACGATGATCGGCGTTTCGCGCACGACCCATGGCGCCGGAAAGCCGCCCATTCGCCCCACGGTGTCCTGCAACAGCGATTGCGTGCCGATCACGTCGATCAACTGCTTCGGATAGTGTTCGCGCGAGAGCGGCCACAGGCGCGTGCCTGAACCGCCCGCGAGAATCACGGGCGCAATGCTCGGACGAATTGCCAACGGGCCGGCTTGCGCCTCGCTCCCGAGATCGCCGCTGGCACTGCCGTCATGCTCCACGCCTTCCCGCAACGCTCTTTCCATTTTTAGTACTCCTACTACTAAATAGGACTTTGTTTTCCACTAGCGTCGAAGCGCGATTCGCTCGCGTGAGCGCGGCCCGATCCCCGGGCCCTGAACGGTTATCCCTGTGAAGGGCTACGGCTGCGCGCCCGATATTCCGTGGGCGAAAGCGCCATGCGTTTACGGAAGATCTTGGCGAGCCGATCACCGTTGCCGGTGCCGCTGCGCCGCGCGATCTTGTCCACGGGCAATTCCGTTTCAGTCAGGAAATTGCATGCGATCCGTAAGCGAACCTGTAGCAGATAGTCCGAGGGCGTGACGTGCATCTCATGTTTGAAACGCCTCAGGAAATTGCGCTCGCTCATCGCCGCCACGTGAGCGGCGTCCGCTACCGAAACGGGCCGGTCACAATTGGCTTCCATCCAGCGGGCCGCGGCACGGATCTTCTCGCCCACGCTCATCGTGCCGCCTTCCGCGAGCCGCGGCATGAGCGCTGCGCCCATGCCTGGCATCACGCGATCAGCGACGTTACGCGCCACATCGAGTCCAAGATCGCGCTTGATGAACATCAGCGCGCTCTTGCCCGAATCGTGATGCTCACGGGTCTCGTTGAGAGCCTGTTCGCCGCCGACGTGAGTCAGGTAAGGATTCGCATGGCGGATATCGTCTACTTCGACGAGCCCCGCGGCCGCTAAAACCTGGCGGCCTTCGGCTATCGCCTCGATCGTGCGGGTTCGCGCCCGCACCGAGCGCAGCCAGCCCAACAGCCGCTCGTCGCGAGCGGCCATGCTGGCGCCATAGCCCCCTGCCACAAACAGCAGATCGAAACCGTTGCTGTAGCGTGCGTCGACGCCATCGGTCCACATGCGAGCGGACGATGAACTGGCAATGCTGCCGCCTTCCATCGACAGAAACTGGACTTCGTAAGGAGGGTCATCGCCGTTATGTGGCGCGGCAATTTCGTTGGCGGTATGGAACATTTCGGCCACAATTCCCGCGCCCAGCAAGCCGAAGCGATCGAACAGCAGGATGCCGACGCGTCGCGCCGCACATCGCACGCTAACGTTAGGTGTGTGCAGCCAGGTAATCCTCGCGGTATCAACAGACAGATGCGGCATGATCTTCCCCTACCATGTCATGCATTGTTGGCCAGTTCCTCTGATTTTCTGATTTTTTAATCTCATTGCGGTGCATCATATCCACGCTGAAAATCAGCGATATGGATAGTGACCGAAATAAGCGCAATGTTGGCGGATTGCGTCGCTATATATAAATTCGCAAATCGGAAATTTGATGCGAAGGTACAAACTACCGACTGATTATCACTCCCCGAGGTTAATCCCTGCTTCCAGCATCGATTTAAAACGCGCATTTAACTTCACACCAATCGACAGACTTGAAAGCAAACACAGGATGGCACAGCAGGCGAAATTGCCAGGGGATGGCAATGTTGCACTGCATTAAAGGACTTCCAGGGAGGAGAATCCTCGTACCACGGCCTGTGCTGATTAGAATGATGCGTTGCAACGGTGCACGCTTCGTTCCAGGGTTGATGCGATGCGGGATTGCGGGAAACGGCATCGCTGCCGATCGTCGCGGATCATCAAAATGTTTCAAAGGTGAAATACGCAGCGAGAGCCAGACCGCTTTAAACAACCGACGATGGCAAATCATTAGAACAGCGTCATTCTAAAAATCCCTGTAATACCCTGCCTTCATCAAAACAGTCAATTTGTTTCAAAACGAAACAGAGTCTGATACCCCCCAAAAACGTTTCAACATTGAAACAGGCGGCAAAACCAATAGCTCAGGTACATGGTTTAGACTGAATTTCGGAGGCTGTAACGTATAAGTAGGGCGCTATAGTTGCGTCGCACCCCACTACCCCGCCCGCCAGATTCATCGATTCACAAAGCCATTTTGTACTTCATACCAAATGATCAATCGGCAATTAAATCGTTGATCATTTAATCCATCATACAATCGCACCATTGCATGATTTGCCGATAACGCCGTGAGCTTCGCATGAGGCGACATCCCATCTTGCACACAACACCTGGCATTTGGCGTGGTTGGGCAGGCGGCAGCCGCTATGCTGGCGTCTGGCGCAGTACGTGACTGGCGGCATAACACTACATGGGGCGCCTCTCTCAGGCCGCGGCGTTGGCATGATGAGCACTGCTCACGGCGCAGGTGATGAGCGTGACGCGCGGGGTCGCGCACAGGACGGGTTTGATCATGGAACACCCTCCGGCCAGACAAGATCAGGGGACACGGACACCGCCATCCGGCGGACGCGCCACGCGCACGCCAGCCGCTGTGGGGACGTGTCTGATGATTGCGCTTGCATTCACCTCATGCGGTCCGCGCAGCGATGCCGCCAGTGCAACGGCGGACGGCTCACGACCAGCCGCCGCATTGGCCGTCCCGGTTTCATCCGATCAAACGCCCAGTCCTCCAATCTCGGCGCCGTGCGCGGCAGAGCACGCGTTTTGCCACTTCAGCGGGACACGGCAGGTCCGTTATGGCACGGCGTCACGCTACGTGCAGCTCACGCTGACTAACGGCACGCAGTGCGACAACACCGTCTTTGGCGACCCGGCCCCGGGCGTCACCAAGCAATGCTGGTACGAAGACGACACTGCGCCGCCGCCCAGCACCCCTTCTCTCACCGAGACGCCCAGCAATAGCGCGCTACTGTGTGGCGCACCTTCCGTACCGACCAACGCGGCGCCAGACGGTCCGATGATCGAAGCGGAAACGCCTGGCAGCGACGGCACCCGGATGTTTGCGAGTGGGCGGCCCTTCGTGCTCACCCTGACAACGCGGGCTCGCGCGAGCGATGCGCTCACCTGGCAGATCCTCGATGCATGGAGCAAGGTGCGCGCGTCGGGACACTTCGACGTGGCAAGCGGTCCGCAAGCCGTGTCGCTGAGTTGCGTGTCGACCCTCGCGGGCTATTTCGCCGTGAGCGCCAGTCTCACTTCCGCGGGCACCATGCTACCGGCACGCGGAACGCGTCCGGCCGGCATGGCAAGTTTCGGCGTGCTTCCCAACCTGTCGGGCGTCCTCGCACCGCCCACCTATGCGCGCGAGGATTTGCACCGCTTCGGCGGCCAGGGTGCCGCGTATCTCACCCCGGGCCAGCATTGCTGCTCGGGCGATGGCTACCGGCCGCTCTATCCCGATCTCGGCCTGCGCTGGGTCAACGACAATCGCAACTGGTACATGATGGAGCCGAAGGGACCCGACACCTTCGACGCCAATGCCTATCCGCTCGCAACGTTCTTCAAACCCGGCGACCTGATGCGGCTGATCCAGCTGGATGGCATTCCCGGCTGGGCAAGTCCGACGCATGCAGACACCCACAGCTATTTGCCCGTGTCCTTGCCTGCCTACCAGAGCTTCATGAACCGGGTCGGGCATGAGTCGAACCAGGTCCGTACGCAGCGTTTCCCTACGCAGGCACGCAACTACTATCAGGTCACATGGGAGCCCGATTACGAGAGCGGCCTGCCGTGGCGCGATACGGATGCGAACCTGGTCGCGCTTTATCAGGCCACCTGGCAGGCGATTCATGCGACTGACCCCGAGGCCGTCATCATGGGCACCACCAATGCCTCGGTAGCCGCCAATACGGAATGGCTGCAACGTCTTGCTCCGCTCGGCATCACCCGATATCTCGACGGCGTGTCGATTCACGGCTACTACGATATCGGCACCTCGCCCTCGCATCCTCCCGAACGCACGGTCGGCGACACCGATCCTGCCAAAGCGGCGCAATCGCTCCCCGCGACCATGCGAGCGCTGCGCCGGCAGATTGCCACGACACTGCGTCCCGGTGCGCGGCTCTTCGTGACGGAAACCGGCATCAGCTACGACATCGGCACGCATTACGGCGCCAACTATCCGACCTCCAATGTGCTGTACGCACACGGTGCGCTGGTCGCCCGCACGCA
>FTKM01000047.1_pt2 | contig 10176 bp, 8 predicted proteins | sample 1658051 | NCBI WGS metagenome assembly FTKM01 (sample SAMEA3914794, study PRJEB12502) | metagenome | biome: forest; material: soil | place: Canada | collected 2011-07-05 | depth 0.1 m | reverse complement strand
GCGCTGCACGGCCTGCTGCGGAATCAGATACACATTGTTCTGTTGACCGAAGTTAACCGTCAGCGTCACATACATGCCGGGCAGCAGACGCCGCTGCGGATTCGCCACCAGTGCACGCATATTGATGGAGCCGGTCGCCGCATTGACGGTGATGTCTGAGAAATCGAGCGTGCCCGCCGTGCCGTACGCCGTGCGGTTAGGCAGCCCGATCTGCACGCTGGTCTGGTTCTGCTGTGTCAGATCGACCGAGCCACGGGTTTGAGACTGCTGCAGCGTCGCGAGATCAGCCGAGCTGATCGTGAAGTTCACGTACATCGGATCGATCTGCTGCACCGTTGTTAGCAGCGTGCCGCTGCCACCCGTGTCGGAGGTGCTGCTGCCGACCACCGCGCCCGCCGTCACCTGTTGCTGTCCGGCGATACCGCTGATGGGCGAGGTCACGTGCGTGTAGTTCAGCGAAACCCGCGCGGTCTCGACCGTCGCCTCGTCGGCCTTCACCTTGGCCGCCGCGCTGCGCTCGGCGGCATCGGAGTTATCGACGGTCTGTTGCGAGACTGAGCCAACCGGCAGCAGCTTGCGGTTACGCATGGCCGTGATGCGATCGTTGACGTAGGTGGCCTGATCCTCGGCCAGCAGCGCCAGGTCGTTATTGAGCTGCGCGCGGTAAAAGACCGGATCGATCTCGAACAGCACTTGCCCCGTGCGAACCGGCGCGCCTTCCGTGTATTTGCGCCGCAGCAGCACGCCAGATACACGAGCCGTCACATTGGCGCTGTAGTAAGCCGACAGCCGGCCGACAAACTGACGCTCAAGCGGCACCGACTGCATATGCGCCGTCATGACCGCGACCTGTGGCGGCGGAGGCGGCGGCGCGCTTTTCGAGCAGGCAGCGAGTACGATCAGACACAGATACGACAGCGACGCGCGCTGAAGGCGTGACTTCATGAGAACTCCGTTCTTGCTTGAGGCCAGCACGCGCGGGCTTCGCGGTATGCCGGATCTTATGGAACAGCATGCGAGTCAGTCTGCGGAATGCGCTGCGGCAGGTTGCGCTGCCGCGTCCGATGCGGGAGATGAAGCAGCCGCCGGCACCGAGGCCATCTCGGCGTCATCGCGCTGCCATCCACCGCCCAGATTCTTGACCAGAAGCACGTTGCTCTCAGCGAGCAGTGCCTGCGTGTCGCGCACACTCTCCTCTGCCTGGATCAACGTCAAGCGTTGCGTCAGCACGTTCTGCTGGCTGGACGCCCCTGCATTGAACTGTGCCTGCTGGCTTGAAAACAGCCGGCTGCTGCTGTCGTACACCTTCTCGAACGCGCTTGCCTGCTGCCGCAAATGATTCATCGACGAGAGGCTGTCCTCCACGCCCTGGAACGCCGTCAGCACCGTATTGCGGTAGTTCGCGACGTCTTCGTCGTAGGTGGCGCGTGCGCCGTGCACCGCTGCCGTGCGTGCGCCGCCGTCGAAAATCGTTTCCGCGATATCAGGGCCGAGTGTCCAGAAACGGCTCGGCAATGAGAACAGATGCGCGAACGTGTTGTGCGCGAAACCGCCCTCGGCGGAAAGCGTCACATCGGGAAAGAACGCGGCTTCGGCGACGCCAATTTTCGCGTTGGCTGCTGCCGCCGTGCGCTCGGCGCTCACCACGTCATAGCGCCGCTCGAGCAATTGCGAAGGCAGCGCGGGTGGCACGGGAGGCGAGACGAACTGATAGTCCGGATCCGGCTCGATGGAAAATGACCCCGCTGGCGTGCCGACCAGCACGGCAATGGCGTGCTCGTCCTGCTCCCGTGAAATTTCGGTGGTCTGCAGGTCGGCGATGATCGTTTGCAGGTTCTCCTGAGCGTTGAGCACGTCGTCGCCCGACGCTTCGCCTTCCTTGAACCCGGCCTGCTCCATGGTCAGGATCTGGCCATAGATGTCCTGCTGCTCCGTCAGCATACGAATGTCGAAGTCGGCCTGGCGTAGCTGGAAATAGTCGGTCGCGACGCTGGCCGCGATTGAGATGCGCTCGCCAGCAAGCTGTGCATCTGACGATTGGGCGTTTGCTTTCGCTGATTCGAGCTGGCGCCGTATTGCGCCCCACAGGTCCAGTTCCCAACTGACCGTGCCCGTCACCACGATGTTGTTGCCCACCGAGGACGTCGACGAACCCGAACTCCCCGCCGAGAGGCCCGCGATGTTGCCACCGGAGCGCCCGCCTTGTACGCCCGCACTGACGAGCGGGAACAGCGCCGCGCGATCGGACTCTATGGTCGCGAGCGCGACGCGGTAGGCGGCTTCCGCCGACGCGATGGACTGATTGGCCTGCAAAGCCTGATCGACGAGGCTGTTGAGCTTGTCGTCGCCATACATGCGCCACCATGTGCTCGATATCGCAGCTTGCGGATTCGCCTCGGCGCGCTGCCAGTCCACGCCTTCCTTGAAACCTTCAGGCACCTGCACCGTGGGCTTGCGATAGTCCGGGCCGACCATGCACGCTGCCAGGCACGTCGCGACGATGAGCGCCACGCCGCCCTGCACCGCCCGCCGCGAACGCGAGCGTGTAGTGTATTTGTAAGCCAGCTTCGAGGTCTGCGAATCACTTTTCAAGCGTATTCCCCTCTAAACAGGATCAGCAGCCTGACAACGAGATAACACGTACCCGTATATTTAACTAGCCCAGAAAAAAATATCAATCACGAATGCCGCAACATAGTGCACCTGATTGCACCCGTTGCGCCATAGTCGCGTTTGCGACCGCCCGCACCAGGCGAGTCGTTGCGTGCTGCACGGACCTCGCGCCCCAGCTAGTGAAACTGTCACCCGTCATTTATACCGGGAACGTAAGCGGGATTGACGCACCGCAGCGACGAATAGCGAAACGTCGTTCCATCGCCGCGTGTCGAGGCCATAGATCTCGACCCAGACTGTCTTATACTCGATTTCAGATAAACGGACTGTGACCGTGCCAAAGCACTCTGCTCCATCCGAGCCGCACCCATCCGAATTGCCGCTCGCGACACCAAGCTTCGCGTCGGTCTCCATGGCATCGCTGATTGCGGTGCTTGCATGGCTCGCCTTCGCCGCGCAAACCGACATCACGATTAACAGAATGCTGTTTCGCGGCCTGGGCGTGGTCGAGGGTATCGAGCGGTTGAGCAGCTACCTGACGAACCTGACGATACTCGCCGTCGCGATCAGCTTTTCTTGCGTGGCCACGCGAAGGCGCTTCGCGCCAGCGCATTTTTTTCGCAAACCGCCTGTGCTCACCGCGATCGTCGTCTATATCGTGTTCGTCGGTCTTGCCTATAACACGTTGCTGCGCCATCTGTGGACACCGTCGGGCTATCGCGCGCTGCTCAACGAATTGCTGCATACGGTCATACCGCTGCTGTGCGCGCTGTACTGGCTGCTGTTCGTCCCCCGCTTCCATCTGCTATTGCGCGATTGCCTCTGCTGGCTGATCTACCCGCTCGGCTATCTGTTGATGACCCTCTGGCGCGGCAGCGAAACCGATTTCTATCCCTATCCGTTCATCGACGTGAGCGAACTCGGTTTCGAGCAGGTGTTCATTAATACCGCGTTGTTGCTGTTTGGCTTTTGCCTGCTGATGGGTGTGTTTATCGCCATCAATCATCGCCGCACGCGTCCCGCGGCGGTGACTGACTCTTCGTCCGCGTAATCCGCGACGCGTGCCGACAGGGCTTTGAGCAAGCTTTCCACCCTGACCGGCTTGACGAAATGCAGATCGAATCCCGCTGTCTGCGCACGCATCCGGTCCTCGGCCTGTCCATACCCGGTGATCGCAATCAGCAACAGTGGCGTGTTGCACTGCGCGCGTAAGGCGCCGGCAAGTTCGTAGCCGTCCATACCGGGTAGTCCGATATCCAGCAACGCAACGTTCGGCTTGAAATCGTGCACGACCTCCAGCGCTTGCGCCGATGAATAAGCGACACAGGTCACGTGATTCTCCGTTTCACATAGCATGGCTAACGAATCGGCTGCGTCACGGTTGTCGTCCACAATGAGTATGCGGCGCACCGATACATCCTGAGGCGCGTCGAGTGCCGATAGCGCGGCCCCCGAATGCCGCTCATGGTGATGCAGGCGCGGCAGATCGACGGTCACGCTGGTCCCCTGGCCCGGTCCTGGACTGCGTACCGAAATTTTGCCGTCATGCATTTCAACGAGCTTCTTGACGAGCGATAGTCCGATGCCGAGGCCGCCTTCCGAACGGTCCAGCGTGCGCTCGCCCTGCGAAAAAAGATCGAAGATATGCGGCAGCAGTTCGGGCGATACGCCCGAGCCTGTGTCCGTAATCACGATGGATATCCATTCGGCATCCCCATGCGCGGTGATTCTGATGCTGCCGCCTTCGGGCGTGTATTTACTGGCGTTGTTCAGAATATTGACGAGTATCTGCGACATGCGAGTGGAGTCCGCACTAATCCAGCTGGTCGCGTCAGGCACTTCGACGTGAATCTGCTGGGCGCGTGCCTCGACGAGCGGAGCGACCGATTCCACTGCGTGGTACACAGCGGTGCAAACCAGAATAGGCTCGTATTTCAGCGCAATGCGTCCCTGGGTAATGCGGGACACTTCGAGCAGATCATCGACGATGCGCGTCATATGCTCGGCCTGCCGTTGCATCAGCCCGAGCAGGTCGGGATCGCGCTCCACGGCCGGCGCACCTTTTTGCATCAAGGCAATCGCCGTTCGTAACGGCGCCAGCGGATTGCGCAGTTCGTGAGCCAGCATGGCGAGGAATTCATCCTTGCGCCGGCTCGACTCGCGCAGCATCAGTTCCAGCCGTTTGCGCCCGGTGATATCGACAATTGAACCGATGATACGCAGCGGCTCGCCAGCATCGCCGCGTTGCAAAAGCGCACTGCCGCCGACCCATTGCTCGCGCCGCGCATGCTGGATGCGAAATTCGAAGTTGGCGCGCGGCGTTTCTCCGTCCATGAGACGTCGGACATAACGGTCGAGTGAAGCGCGGTCGTCGGCATGCACGCGGGACAGTGCGCTTTGATACGGCATCCTTGCGATGTGGTGACAGTCCCCGCCGTTCTCCATCGAAAGGCTCCAGTCAGACAGATCGAGCGTCACGATGCGCAGCTTGGCGGCCTGCGTGGCTGCTCTCAACCTCAGGCGGCGCGCTTCGGTCGCGGCCTGTGCTTCACGCCGTGCCGTCACGTCGGTCAGCGTCCCAAACCATTCCTGCAGATTGCCGCGCTCGTCGCACAGTGGCGCCGCATTGGCCTGCAAGATGCGATATACGCCGTCCTGCCGCAGCAAGCGAAACGTCAGCGAGTGTGCGGTCTTCTCGTGCAGCGCATCCTGCCAGCTGCGCCGCGTGATCTCACGATCGCCTGGATGCACGAGGTCAAGCCAGCCCCAGTCGTCGAGATGGGAGGCATCGGCTCCGGCGAACTCTTTCCACGGGCCACCGGCCGCGCGAATGCGTCCATCGGTATCCGCCGACCACGCCATCGCGCCGGTCGATTCAACGAGTGCCCGATAACGCCGCTCGCTAAGGCTCAGTTGTTCTTCCTTGCTGTGCTGCTCGCTGATATCGAAGGTCACACCGTACACGCGCACCAGACGTCCTTCGGGATCGTACTCGGGGTGCCCGCGCATGCGCAGCCAGCGGCACGCCGCGGGCCCTTCGCCAAGGCGGTAATCGAGTTCGAATGGCGCACGGTGCTGCAATAATTCGTCGAGCTTACGGTGATACGCGTCGCGATCATCGGGCGCCACACGATTACTCAGTTCTTCGATGCTCGCGCGCTCGACGCCCTCAGGCAACCCATACATCTTCGCCAGCTCGGCGGTCATATGCACCATGCGGGTTTTCATGTTCCATTCCCAGCCGCCCATCCTTGCGGCCTGGAATGCAGCGCGCAGGCGCCGCTCGCTGGCTTCGTAAAGAGCCCGCGTATGCCTCGATTCGTGAATGTCGATCGCGACACCCACCGTATCGGCGATACTGCCGTGCGCATCGCGGGTCGCCTGCAGATGAAGCGTGTGCCAGCGAAATGCGCCGTCTGCACGAAGCAGTCGCACGTCGACATTGCGCAGCAGCGGGCCATCTTTTATCTGGCGTACGGCATCGAGCACCGCGTGAATGTCGTCGTCATTCACGAACGTGCGCCAGTGCCCGCCGATCACCCGATCGGACCGCCCGCCGAGATAGCGTAACGCCCAGGGATTCGCGTAAAGGATTGAACCGTCGCGTGAAACGCGCCACACGAAGGCTGGAAGAAACCTGGCAGGAGCAGGATCGGCTTCGCCGCCTGCAGCCTCCCCGACCGTCGATTCAAAATCTTTGGCCATGGCATAAGCTCTTTATCTGGGTAAGCGAAAACTAGGGGCGCATCCAGAGATACCCATATAGCATACGCCGAGACCATCGCCCGTACATGCTTGCGCTGCGCAAAATCGCAAGCGAAATGAAGGCACCCAAAACGTGCACGGTCCCGTGAGGCCGCACGTAAACCCCGAATGAGGCATGCTTGCCAAAAGGCGCCTTTGTGCTATAAAAAAATGCTGGTTAGCATGTCCACCGTCTGCCCGGCAGAAGAAACGGGCGGCATTAATGGAGCGAGCGAGACAGTCCATGAGTCTTCTGGAACTCAGAGGCGTTTCCAAGCATTTCGGCGCCATTCAGGCGCTGATCGACGTAACGTTCAGTCTCGAGCGCGGCCAGGTGGTCGGGCTGATGGGAGACAACGGAGCCGGCAAATCGACCTTGGTGAAGGTTATCGCCGGCAACTTTCCCCCCTCGCACGGCGAAATTCTTATCGAGGGTAAGCCCGCGCATTTCGGCAAACCCGTGGACGCCCGCGCTCAGGGAATCGAAGTCGTCTATCAGGATCTCGCACTTTGTGACAACCTCACGGCGGCTGCGAACGTCTTCCTCGGCCGCGAGCCACGCCTCGGTTTCTGGCCTGTGCGCATCCTCGATCACGCGACCATGTATAAGCGCGCCGGCGAACTCTTCAAGGAACTGAAATCGGAGACCCGCCCGCGCGACCTCGTGCGGCAGATGTCCGGCGGTCAGCGTCAGGCAGTCGCGATTGCCCGCACCCGCCTGTCCGAAGCGCGCCTCGTCATCATGGACGAACCGACGGCCGCGATCAGCGTGCGCCAGGTGGTAGAGGTGCTCGACCTCATTAAACGCCTCTCTGAACATGGCATTGCGGTCATCCTGATCAGTCATCGCATGCCTGACGTTTTCGACGTCGCCCACCGCGTGGTCGTCATGCGGCGTGGGCGCAAGGTCGCGGACAAGAAGATCGAATCGTCCTCTCCGGAGGAAGTGACCGGCCTCATCACTGGAGCTATCGCCACCGCCTGAATCTGCTTCGCAACGGAGACCTGAAATTGAACGATGCGCCGGAAAGGCCCACAAGACTGCAATCATTGCTTGATGATCCGCAATCCACGAGGACTCACACCCGCTGGACAGGGCTGCTCGCAAGCCAGGTGTTCTGGGTGGTGCTTGCCACCATCATCGCCTGCGTCGTGCTCTCCTTCGCGACGTCGACCTTTGCCACGCCGCAGAATCTGTTCAACGTCACGCGCAATTTCGCCTTTGTTGCCATCGTCGCGCTCGGCATGATGGCGGTGATCGTCACGGGCGGCATCGATATTTCGGTGGGCTCAACGATTGGCTTGAGCGGGATTGTCCTCTCGGTGGTCATGAATGCCGGCTATCCGATCTGGGCCGGCATCGGCATGGGACTGCTGACCGCAGGGGTCGTCGGTCTCGTGAACGGCATCCTCATCGCCTATCTGGACATGCAGCCTTTTGTCGTGACGCTCGGCATGCTGAGCGTTGGCCGTAGTCTCGCGCTGGTGTTTTCCGGCAGCCGGACCATCTTCGAATTCGGCCCCGACGGCAGCAAGCTGCTCGCGCTCGGTGGCGGCAAGACCCTTGGCATCGCCAATCCGGTGTGGTTTCTGGTGGTGCTCGCCGTGCTGTTCTGGTTCGCTTTTGCGTGGACGCGTTGGGGCCGCTATGTGTTCGCGGTCGGCGGCAACCGGCATGCAGCGAACCTCACCGGCGTTCCGGTGCGCCGCATCATCTGTTCTGTCTATGTGCTCGCCGGTCTCATGGCCGGTGTCGCGGCCATTCTCGAAGTCGGCTGGCTCGGCGCAGTGACAACGGGCCTTGGCACCGGCGACGAGTTGCGCGTGATTGCCGCAACCGTGATCGGCGGCACCAATCTGATGGGCGGTGTCGGCAGTGCCTTCGGCACCGTGGTCGGCGCCGCACTTATCGAAGTGATCCGCAACAGCCTGATCCTGCTTGGCGTCGATTCGTTCTGGCAGGGTACGGTCGTGGGCGCGTTCATCATCTTCGCCGTGCTCTTTAACCGGCTTGGCGGTGTGCGGCAAGGAGATTGAAATGTCTTCGGGCGCATCGGCCGCGATACGGCCGGTGTCACGGAGGGCGGGGTGCGACCGGACAAGACGCGGAGCTACCGGACGCAGGTATTCAGAAGATCGCGAGGGTCCGCGAGAAGGATAAAAAGCTCGAACACCGGCTTTCCTTGCGTTTATTACGACAATTGTGCGAGACATGGGCACCGCAAAGCCGGCGCCTAATCGGAGGCAACCGTGAAAAAAGTATTGATGTGTCTTGCTGCGATCGGAGGACTTGCCATGCTGGCCTCTCCCGCCTTCGCAGCCGATAAGACCCTCGCGCTGGTGGTGAAGGGTCTCGACAACCCCTACTTCGACCTCATGCATCAGGGATGCGACCGGGCGAACAAGGAACTCAACAAGGAAGGCTATACCTGCTACTACACCGGCCCTGCGACGGCTGCCGATGAAAGCGCCGAAGTGCAGATCATCGACGACTTGCTGACCAAGGGTGTGTCGGCCATGGCGATCTCGCCCGCGAACGCCCCGGCCGTGGCCGAAGTATTGCGCCGCCGTCACATGTCGATTCCGATCATCACGGCGGATGCCGATTTGCTGCCGAAGGACGCGTCGCTGCGTAAAAGCTATGTGGGCACCGACAATTACGAACTGGGCGTCAAGCTCGGCGAGCAACTGAAAACGCTCATGCCGAAGGGCGGCAATATCTGCCTCGTGATGGGCAACCCTGCAGCCGAAAACATCAATCAGCGCGCTCAAGGTACGCGCGACGCACTCTCCGGCAAGAAGGGAATCCAGAAGCTCGCTGGCGAGAACGGCTGGCATGAAATCAGCGCCTGTCCGCTCTACGTGAATGACGACGCTGCCAAAGCGAATCAGATGATGCAGGACACGCTGACCGCTAACGCCACCGGACTCGACGCGTTTGTGCTTGAAGGTGGCTGGCCGCTGTTCGCGCCGCAGGCGTATTCGCAAGTGGTCGCGCCGATCATGCAGAAGATCCAGGACGGCAAGTTCGTGATCGTCTCGGCCGATACGCTTGGACCTGAATTGCAGGCGCTCAAGGACCATAAAGTCAATGTGCTCGTCGGGCAACGTCCGGAGGAAATGGGCTATCGGGCAGCGATGATCATGCACGACCTTGCTGAAGGAAAGACCGTGAACCCCGTCATTCACACCGGTCTCGATACCTGTACCTGGAAGAACGCCGATACCTGTCTCAATCATTGAGCGTTAGCAGGATCATCGGTCGCGAAGAAAGTGCTGGATGACGGCAGGGAGAGACTGCGGCGAATCGCGGTGGCTTCCTGCCGTTCTTCATGGCGACGCCTGGCGTTCATCACACAGGCGACACGCTCACACGGTATTGCGATACGCGGCAGGCGTGCTGCCTGTCCAGTGACGAAACGCGCGATGAAACGCGGTGGGGTCGTCGAAGCCTACGTCATACGCGATCTCAGCAATGGCATCGGCCGACTGCGTCAGCCGCTGGATTGCAATGTCACGCCGAACCTCGTCCTTGATGGCCTGAAACGTCGTACCTTCCGCTTCAAGCCTGCGGCATAGCGTGCGCACCGAGTAGTGAAGCTGACCGGCGACCGCGTCGATCGTGGGTGGTGTAGGCAGGCAATCGGCAATGCACCGCCATACCCGGTGACACACCATCTGTTCTGCGAACGAAACGAAGATCCAGTCCTCAGGCGCGCGCCCGAGAAACGCCTTGAGTTCCGACTTGCGCCGCCTGACTGGAACGTCGAGATAGGCCGCGTCGAAACACAGACGCGTGGTTTGCCGGCCGAACTGTAC
>FTKM01645070.1_pt1 | contig 10201 bp, 8 predicted proteins | sample 1658051 | NCBI WGS metagenome assembly FTKM01 (sample SAMEA3914794, study PRJEB12502) | metagenome | biome: forest; material: soil | place: Canada | collected 2011-07-05 | depth 0.1 m | reverse complement strand
GACGTTGAACGGCACCATCCCCTCCAGCACGGTGTGATTGGGCAGCGCGGCGCGTAACACGTCTGCGTTGCCAATACCGTTCTGGAAGCTCACGACAATCGTCCCAGGGCGCAGCACGTTCGCCAGTTCAGCCGCCGCCGAGGGTGTTGCAGCGGACTTGACGGTCACGAGAACGAGATCGGCGGTGGCGGCAGTCGGCGCGTGCGTGGAGATGTCGATCCGCTCGGGCGGCACGGACCAGCTACGATCGTTGTAGTGCGATAGCGTCATGCCTTGACTGCGCAGTTGCTCCGCGATGCGTGCCCGGCCAATAAAGCTGACGTCGCTGCCTCCGGCAACAAGCCGTCCGCCGACATAGCAACCAATCGAACCAGCGCCGTAGATACAGATTTTTGCCATACCGTTTCTCTAGTGTCTATCCAGTGACGACCGCGATGCATTGCATCAGCAAACGCGGCCTAAGCTGCTCGCGCCATTCGCTCAACGCATGGTGCGTGCAATGTGCGAATGGGCGGTGCTAGTCAGCATAGCCAGGGTTACGACGGTCGAGCCGGCGCAGCAGCCCCGGCCACACCAGCGTGCCCAGCTTGACGCCCCGCGTGACCTGTCCAATCTGCTCCTTGATGCCGTCGAGAATCGGCTGCGCGATGGGCGTCAGCTTTCCACCGCCGGCCTGTGCGCGGACCTGAACCATGCAGGACGCTTCGAAGAAGTACATGGCGACGAAGGCGTCCGCGGCCGAAGCGCCGACAGTTAGCAGACCGTGATTGCGCAGCATCAGATAAGTGTTGCTGCCGAGGTCTCGAACCAGACGGGGCTTCTCCTCTTCATTGAGTGCGATGCCTTCGTAATCGTGGTAGCCCAGCGAAGCCAGCACACCGAGTGACTGCTGCGAGAGCGGCAGCAAGCCCCCCTCCTGCGCCGACACGGCTACACCGTTGACCGAGTGCGTATGCATCACGCAAAGCGCGTCCTCACGCGCCGAATGCACGGCGCTATGAATCGTGAAGCCAGCCGGATTGACGTCATACGGCGAGTCGGAAACCTTGCGGCCGTCGAGGTCGATCTTGACCAGTGAGGAAGCCGTGATTTCGTCGAACATCAGGCCGTACGGGTTAATCAGGAAATGGTGTTCGGGGCCGGGCACACGCGCCGAAATGTGGGTAAACACCAAGTCGTCCCAGCCAAACAGCGCAGTCAAGCGGTACGTTGCGGCGAGATTCACTCGCGCTTCCCATTCGGCGGGCGATACGTCGTTCTTCAGACTGGCATGAGATGGGTTCACCGTGATGCTCCTTTTCGATGCTTCAGGTAATGGATTAATCGTAGACGACGCCCTGTGAAATCGTGCGGCCGGTCCGCGTGCCGCAGCGCGTGGCCAGTGCATCAAAGTCATTGCGTCGTCTGATGCGAGTCCACATGATCTTCGCAAACCCGCCTAAAATCTGTCCGATACCCGACAGCTCAACGCGCCAATGGAATCCAGCCTGCACCGCTACCGGTCGCAACTCGAAACGACGCCGTGGTTCCGGGGCCTGCCCGTCGAGTTGCGGGACTATCTGATCAGGCATGCCAACCTTGTCACGCTGGAAAAGGGCCAATCCCTGTATCGGCGTGGCGAGCCGTCTGATGGCCTGTATGCCGTGCTGGGCGGCGCGCTTGCGGTGGGTACAGTCGGGCAGGAAGGGAAAGAGGCGTTGCTCGCGGTGCTCGGCCCCACTGCATGGGTGGGCGAAATCTCGCTGTTCGATGGGCTGCCACGTCCGCAAGACGCCACTGCTGTCAGCAGGACGCTATTGCTGCACGTACCTGAGTCCGCGCTGCAAGACCTGCTTGACTCCACACCCCGCTATTGGCGCGATTTTGCGTTGTTGATGGCGCAAAGGCTGCGGGTTTCGTTCGAGAACAGCGAAGCGATAGCGCTGTTGCCGGCAGCGCAGCGGGTGGCGAGCCGGTTGCTGATGATCGCGGGAGGTTACGGCGGACTCAACGCTACGCAGAGCAGAATAAGGCTGTCACAGGACAGTCTCGCTTCAATGGTGTCGCTGTCGCGACAGACCACGAACCAGTTGCTTAAGAGCCTCGAAAATCAAGGGATAGTGAGTTTGAAATCCGGCGAAATCGCGATTCTCGATTTCGACCGGTTACGCGCGGCCAGTCTCGGCGATCCCGATACCTGAGCGGCTATCACGCGGCTTCGTGCTGCGGCCAGCGCTTGCCGAAGGGCAAGACGATGGCCGCAAGAGCGGAAGGTGTTGAAGGACTAGAACGCGTAGTACGGACCCGTGCCGCCGGAGGTGGACTTGCCATCAATCGCGGTATAGATCGTGCGCCCGAAGAAGAACGGCAGGCCCCAATCGAAGACACCCGGACCGAAGCCGCCCAGGGCGGACATGGCGTATGCGCCGCTGGTGGCCATCGTGTTGAAATTCCCGATGGTGAAGTCCAGCGCCGTGTTCTTCCCATTCGCGCCGGCCATGACGGCAGACAGGGCTGTGTTCGAGAGCGGACAGTAGAACGTCGAGGACGCGGCACACTGGGTGATGCTCGAGTCGTCGAAGAACAAGCCGTTAGAGCCGCTATCGATGAACGCGTTGGCGTAGCTGGAACCCTTGTACTGCGTACTCAGGCGATTCTGCGCATCGAGTGTGTAGACCGTGGCCGATCCCAGCGCATTGTCGCTCTGCGTGCCGATCCCGAACGTGAGCGTGCCGGTCACGCTCTGCGTGCCTCCTGTGGCCACGGCGGGCAATTGAATCAGCACACCGTTGTTGTCGGCGGCGAACATGCTCACCGGGTTGGTGACCTGGTCTGCCAACGCAACAGTGGTAGCGACACATGAGGCCGTCGAGGTGCAGCCGAAGTAGGCCGGCTCGGCAGCGTAGGTATTGACCACGCAGCCTGGTCCGCAATCCGCGCTTTCCAGGCCGACGCCGAGGATGCCGTTTGATCCCATACCTTGAGCCGTGCTGAGGTCCACTGCGCCCTGATTCGTGCAGTCGGCCGGCGAGGTGCCAACGGAGGAGTCGCCAATGATCTGCACCGGCGTACTTGAGGCGACTTCTCCCGCCAACTTGACGTCAGCTCTCGCGACGCTCCCGAACGTGGTGCCACTGCCGAAGGCAGCGCAGGTCGCCAACGTGCCACCGGCAGCCGCGGACACCTTGGGTAAGGGGACGGTGACAGCCGATGCCATCAACCGCAGACCGTACGATCCTGTATCGACCAGGATGTTATTGATGGTCTGGCAAGTCGTGGTGCCCGGCACACAGATCGTCACCGATGCGCTAAGCGAATTCGCGACACGGTAGACGTTCGGTCCAACCGTGACACTCATCGTGTTCTGCACCGGACCCGACGGGTTCGACGCACTGCCCGAACCGTTCGATGCCGCCGTAGTGCTGGTATCGCTGGAGCTGCCGCCTCCGCCACCACAGGCAGTGAGCGCCACGCTCAGGCACCACACTGCCGCGATCATAAATTTACGCATGAGAGGGTTCCTTACTGGATATCGTGTGCAGTGACGCCGGCGGGAAGTGCGGCGGGAATGTAGGCCTGGCCAACGTAGTTACCCATGTGGCCGGCAGAGTTCATGACGAAATCTGACGTGCTGACACTCACGGGGCCGATGCCGGCGTGAGCCTCGCGAAAAGCCTTCACACCGGTGCTGGCCGCAGCGCTGTAGGAACCCAGCAATTGCTGCAGATTCGGCATGACGGGGCCTTGCCACGCCACCGCGAATACGAGTCCCGACGGCGCGACGTACTCGTGCACAACGGTCCCGCGCGGCAGCGTCAGCTCGTGAACGGTGTAGCCGGTACTGGCGTGACTGACACGGCTTGCCATCATCCGTACCTGATCGTTCGCAACGGTGGCGCTCGATTCGCCTAACGCTGCGTGTGCAGCCGTGATGGCCGACAGGCCAAGCACGGTCCCAAGCGCTGCGGTCTTCAGCGCTTTGCCCAAATGGTTTTTTATTGTCATGTTCGTAGGGTTTGTCACTTCTACGACTGCAGCAGGCGGCCGCAGGCGCGACGGACACGATATGCGCCCGTCCTCTGTACATCGGAAAAATTTGGGAATTATTTAGGGGAACAGCGCTTTTTTATGCCGGTGTCGATCCGTTTCCTGAGCGCATGGCCCATGACCGTGCGTGTCCCGGTCGGGTCCAGGCGTCAACCTTTCAAGAAAGCTTTGTGTCAGAAAAGCCTCGGCAACCGCCGTGCTGATTGACGGCACCCATCTCGCATAGGTACCCTTGCGGCCTGATGGTTCCCTTAGCCGGGATCAAAAGGGAACGCAGTGAGAGCGCAAGCGCTCGAGGCTGCGGCTGCCCCCGCAACTGTAAGCGGCGAGTCCGCGCCACTCATGACCACTGGATAACCCGGGAAGGTCGGCGCGAGACAGTGACCCGCGAGCCAGGAGACCTGCCATCAATTGAGGTCTGCGCAGCCGTATCGGGCGGGGTGTCCCGATGCGCCAGGCACCGCCTATGCGGTCGCCCGTTGCAACGACAGCCCGAACCTCAGGATCTGTCATGTCCACCATTATTCAAAGCGCAGCCCCCGGGCGAGCAATGCGCCGCCTTGCCTCCGCCGTGAAGTTTCGCCATTTAATCGTTACGTCCGCCCTGACTGTCTGCGCCTGGCAGGTTGCCCAGGCGGCCGACGCCTCGTCGCTGCCGCAGCCGGAACAGGTTCCGGCGCAAACCACGCTGCCGGATATTCTCGTCACGGGCGATACGCAACATCTGCCGCAATCGTTCGACAACCGATACGCATCGACGCAGGTTCTGACTCGCGCTGACCTGGAGCGTCTCTCGCCAATCGACCCGAGTATCACCCAAGCGCTTGCGACGCTGCCGGGCGTCACGATTTCGCAAACCGGTGGCCCCGGCTCTTCTGCCTCCGTCAGTATTCGTGGCTCGTCCGGCGAACAGGTTGCCGTCTTTATCGATGGTATCCGGGTAGGCTCCGTGACTACAGGAGAAGCCGAGTGGGCCGATTTGCCCACCGCCGCGTTCGATCGCGTCGAGGTGATCTCGGGTCCGGCCGCTGCGTCATTCGGCGCCGATGCCGTGGGCGGCGTCGTGCAACTGTTCACGAACCATGCATCGAATCAGCCCAACCAGACCACCGTTTCGACGGGCGGCGGTTCGAACAAAACGTTCGACACGCAGATCCGCACCTCCGGCAGTGCTCCGTCAACGGGACCGCTTGCGGCGTTGTCCGGCCTGACCTATTCGCTGGGGCTGCATGACTACAACACCGCCGGCATCGATGCCACCGAGCCGTGGGCCTACGGCCACGAGGACGGCCGCAATCCGTACCATGCGCAAAACGTGGATGCACGCCTCGGCTATGCGCACGATAACTGGTCGATCTCGACCTTCGCGCTGTACCACAAGTCCGATCTCTCCTATGACAACCTGGGTGGCGACGACCATCAACTCGATCACCAACTGACAACGGGTGTCGCGTTTCATCTGGACATCACGCCGTTCACGCAGTTCGACCAGTCGGTTGGCTATGCGAATGACCGTCAGTTCCTTTACTCGAACGATCCAACCATTCCGACCGACGAGATCGATTCAACGCGCCTCAGCACATCGACGTCATTGACCCATCAGGAGCACGGGCTGACGCTCTTTGGTCTGCCGCTGTCCGGAGAGTCCAAGCTGGCTTACGACTTCAGCCGTGAGCAGGCCTTCCTGCCGATCGACATTCCCTCGGGCGTGCCGACTCGTAACGACTCCGCGGTCTCGCTCCATCAATCAGTCACGCTGGGTGCGTTCACCATGTTCCTCGCGGGGCGCCACGAGATCGTCGAAGGGCAGTCCGTCAATACTGGCAACGTGGCCCTGTCGTACGCGATCACGCCGATTTATACCGCACGCGTGTCGTACGGCAACGCATTCCGCCTGCCGACTTTCAACGATCTGTACTACCCAGGTTTCGGGAATCCGAATCTGCTGCCGGAACGCAGCGATTCGGTCGAGGCAGCGCTTGATGCGACGACTTCGTTCGGCACCTTCACAGCCGCTGTGTACGACACCCACGTCCACGATCTCATCACGTACAACTCGGCAACCTTTTTGCCGGTGAACGTGGGTCAGGCGCGTATCCAGGGCCTCGACCTTTCGTACAAAGGGACAATCGGCAACTCGACGCCGGTTAGTCTCGCGATCGGCATTCTGAACCCGCAGGACGTCACAGATCAGACATGGCTTAACCGCCGACCCCGTCAGACGGTGAGCCTGAGCGTCGATCACACGTGGGACGAGTTTCACCTGCACGCACTGAGCACTGGCGTCACGCTGCTTTACGGCGGCTCAACCTTCGACGATCAGCTCAACACGATCTATCTGCCGTCGTATACAACGGTCGGTTTGCGTGCGGCATACAAGGTGAATTCGCATCTCATGTTGTCCGCGTCGCTGTCGAACCTGTTTAACCGGCAGTACGTCACGGCTTACGGATACAACTCGTTGGGCCGCACGGCATTCGGCAAGATCGCTTATACGTTCTGATAACGCGCTGCAGGCATTTGATGTCGGCTATGAGCGCGCTGGCCACCACACCCATCCGCGCATCGAGTGCCGTAACTCGATCGCGGACAGGGGTGCGATCTCGATGCGATTAAACGATGTGGCTGGCGCATTCAAGGCATAGAGGACAGCGGCGCGAATCACTGGCGTATGCGTTACCGCAACGATATTTGCCGCGCGATCCAGTCCGTCGAGCCATTGGCTAACCCGTGAGAGGACCTGGCTGAACGACTCGCCGCCACGAGGCAGCGCTTGTGGATTGCGGGTCCATGCGGTCAGTTCGGCCGGTGCCTCGACGGCGATGTCGGCGAGTGCCCGGCCGCGCCATTCGCCGTAGTCGGTATCAGCGAGTTCGGGTGAAATTTGCGCCGTAAGACCAAGTGCCTGGGCTGTATCGAGCGCACATGCGGCAGGACTGCTGAGCGCTTGCGCGTCCGCACTTAGTGCCAGTCGTTCTCGCGCCGCAACAGCCTCAGCGATGCCAAGCGAGTCGAGCGGTTCGTCAGCAGGCAACGCGCCTTGGCGAATCGCGGGCGGAACCGCATGACTGATCAGGATCAGACGTCCTTTCATGCTTCTTCTCAAGAAATGAAAGCGCCCTCATTAAGGCGGCGCCACCGTTGGCGCAATGCAGCGCTCCCGAAAGTCTAGTGCATAGATTCCCGGTCAGAAACGGTTTGATTCTCATTCGCTGAGTCTGTTCGCGGATGAACTATGCTGGACTGACAATCGCGCGTGCGGTCAAAGGAAAGCCCGTGCGTCGTGTGCCTGATGGCTGTCACCGATAAGGGAGGCGATATGCAAGCGGACCCGAAGGTTCTCGAATACCTGAATTCGCAGTTGAAGAACGAATTGACAGCCATCAATCAGTATTTTTTACACGCCCGCATGTATGGTCACTGGGGTTTGAAGGGCCTTGAGAAACACGAGTACGACGAATCAATTGGCGAAATGAAGCACGCCGACCTGCTGATCGAACGCATCTTCATGCTGGACGGGTTGCCCAATCTGCAAGACCTGCACAAGCTGCTGATCGGCGAAGAAACCCGTGAGATCCTGGAATGCGATCTCAAGCTCGAACGCATCTCCCAATCCACCTGCAAAGAGGGAATCGCATATTGCGAAACCGTGCGGGATTTCGTCTCGCGCGAAATACTCGTGCATATTCTTGACGAGACCGAAGACCATATCGACTGGCTCGAAACGAACCTCGCGCTGATCGATAAGGTGGGCATCGAGAACTATCAACAGTCGGGCATGGATTCGCTGAGTTGAGTACGCAGTTCGCGTTTCAGCACCTTGCCGATCGGACTGCGCGGCAACGCGTCTATAAATCTCAATGCGGAGAGGCGTTGCATCTTGCCCAGGCGAGCGTTGACCGCGGCTAGCAGGGCGTCTTCCGCCAGTGCGGCTTCTGGGCGCCGCACCACGAAAGCGACGGGCGTCTCGCCCCATTGCTCCGATGGCACACCGATCACCGCAGCGTCCGCGATATCCGGATGCGCGCGCAGTTCGGCTTCCAGATCACTCGGGTACACATTGAAGCCGCCCGAAATGATCATGTCCTTCTTGCGATCGAGCAGCGTGAGAAAGCCGTCCTCGTCAAAACGTCCCATATCCCCGGTGCGGATAAAGCGTTTGCCACTCGGGTCGTACCATTCTGCCTCAGCGGTCTTCTCCGGTTGCCGGTAGTAGCCGGTCATCATCGCTGGCGAGTGACCGACAATTTCACCGACCTCGCCTTGAACGACCTCGTTACCCTGTTCGTCGATCAGGCGAATATCGTGGCCTTCCACGGGCGTGCCGACCGTATGCAGCTTGTGGGGAAAGGCGTGCGCTTCCAGTTGGCACGAGCCGCCGCCTTCCGTCATGCCGTAGTACTCAGTCAGCTTGCCGGGCCAGCGCCGCACGACATCTGCCTTCACGCTTGCCGCGAACGGCGCGCTGGTGCAGAACTTTGCCTGGAAGCTGGACAGGTCGTAACGGTCGAAGTCGGGGTGCGCCATCAGCCGTTGATACTGAACCGGAACGAGCATCGTATGCGTCACCCGATATTGCTGGGCGAGCGTGAGGTAACGGGTGGCGTCGAACTTCGGCATCAGCACGACTGTGCCACCGAACGTGAGAGTAGGCATGAAGCTCACGAGCGTGGTGTTCGAGTACAACGGTGTCGAAATCAGCGTCGTGGCATGCGGCCCATAGCCGCGTTCGATGCTGCGCTGCGCATAAGCCCAGCGCATGCCATGCGACTGCACGATGCCTTTCGGCGTACCCGTAGTGCCGGACGAATAGATGATGTTGAAGGGCCACGCAGGTTGGATCGTCACTGGATCGGGCACGGCTCCCTCTGGCGCGATCCATGCCGCCAGTGCGATGCTGCCCGGGTGCCCGTCGAGCGCAATCATCGCGCTGCTGATTTCGCTGCTCATCGGATCGAGCAGATGCTTGACCTCCGTATCCAGAAACAGCATCCGCGCGCCCGAATTGTTGATCATGCTGACAAGGCTCGCCGCGCTCGACGATGGTGCAAGCGGCGCAACCACCACGCCCTCTCGCAGAGCGCCGAGAAACGCCACCACGTACTCAACCGATGCCGTCGCGCACAACGCGATCGCATCGCACGGCTCGAGACCGTCTCGCTGCAATGCGGCCGCGAAGCAGTCGACTTTCGCGTTCAACTGCGCGTACGTGACAATCTTGTCATCACAGATCAGGGCGGGGTGGTCGGCGCGCCCGGTTGCGAAGCGGCGGAGCATGTCAGTGATACAGATGAACGGTTCGTCCAGCAACGCGTCTAGCCATGTCATTTGCACTCGCCTCCGCTGATCCGATTCGCGCCGCTCGTTGCAGCAGGCGGTGCCTCCTTACTGTGCGGCTGGAGGGCATCTTTCATGTGCATTACAGGGCTCTTCGATGTTGTTCTGTAGTACAGACATCCGCTCGGGTTTCTTCAGCGATCATACGTGCGGACCTTCTGTGTGTAAATAAAAGCACGTCCATGCACTTTCCATTGGGCTTGCTACGCGGTCACGAGACAGACGCAAAACTTCGCGATAGGTGTTTTCCCGGCTAACATCTATCAGAGCGCCATTTGCGCAGTTTCCCCGTTGACACGCCACGAACGGTCGTGCGAAATTGCGTGTGCATCTGATGGGCCACGCATGCGATCAAATGAGCCTTTCGCGACGCTGACATCGTTGCGTAATGAGGCAATAGCCAGCCGGGTAATCTGATTCGAGGCCACACGATCCATCTGTTGGTCGCGCATCGCTTGTCAGCTACAGAACCGAACCCGCGGCATCGTGCTATGTCACATGCATGACAGCCCGGTAGCCCCACACTGATAGACGCGCGTTACTTCGTCAATTGATGCGATTTCAATTGGCATGGAGATACGAAGCATGTCGGCCAGCCGTTGTTACTCTTCCATTTTCCGCAACGGCGCCGCCCATCAGGCGTGCCGCACGCATTCGATTCTCGTTCACTTATAGTTAGTTATCCGCAACAAAAAGCCGGTTAAAAAATCGTAGGAGACAACTGGATGAAAAAGATGCGTTCCCTGTGGGTCGGCGCCAGCATTTTCATGGCGTTAGCTGCTGGCTCCGTTTCGGCTGAGACCGTGAGGATTGCGTATATCGATACACTTTCGGGCTT
>FTKM01000538.1_pt2 | contig 10205 bp, 10 predicted proteins | sample 1658051 | NCBI WGS metagenome assembly FTKM01 (sample SAMEA3914794, study PRJEB12502) | metagenome | biome: forest; material: soil | place: Canada | collected 2011-07-05 | depth 0.1 m | reverse complement strand
AGCCGTCCCTCTTTTCACTACTGCCGAACCATCATGTCTCTGTTCTCCGCCGTCGAACTTGCTCCCCGCGACCCGATCCTGGGCCTGAACGAAGCTTTCAATGCAGATGCACGCACCACCAAGGTCAACCTTGGCGTGGGCGTGTACTTCAATGAAGAAGGCAAGATTCCGCTGCTGCGCGCCGTGCGCGAAGCGGAGAAGGCTCGTGTCGAAGCGGCGCTGCCGCGCGGCTATCTGCCCATCGAAGGCATCGCCGCGTACGACGCGGCCGTGCAGAAACTGCTGCTCGGCAATGACTCGCCGTTGATCGCAGCGGGCCGCGTGGTGACCGCGCAGGCCTTGGGCGGCACGGGCGCACTGAAGATCGGCGCTGACTTCCTGAAGCGCGTGAATCCCGCTGCCAAGGTCGCCATCAGCGATCCGAGCTGGGAAAACCACCGTGCGCTGTTCGAAAGCGCGGGCTTCGAAGTGGTGTCGTATCCGTACTACGAAGCGAAGACCCATGGCGTGAATTTCGAAGGCATGCTGGCAGCGCTGAACGGCTACGCGGCCGGCACGGTTGTCGTACTGCACGCCTGCTGCCACAACCCGACCGGCGTCGATCTGACGGCTTCCCAGTGGCAACAGATCGTCGAAGTCGTGAAGGCCCGCCAGTTGGTGCCGTTCCTCGACATCGCCTATCAAGGCTTTGGCGACAACATCGAAGCGGACGCCGCGGCGGTGCGCCTGTTCGCGCTGGCCGAACTGAACGTGTTCGTCTCGTCGTCGTTCTCGAAGTCGTTCTCGCTGTATGGCGAACGCATCGGCGCGCTGTCCGTCATCACGGGCAGCAAGGAAGAAGCTGGGCGCGTGCTGTCGCAACTCAAGCGCGTGATCCGCACGAACTATTCCAACCCGCCGACGCATGGCGGCTCGGTTGTCGCAGCGGTGCTCGGCTCGCCGGAACTGCGCGCGACGTGGGAATCGGAACTCGGCGAAATGCGCGACCGTATCCGCGCCATGCGCAATGGTCTCGTGGAACGTCTAAAGGCGAACGGTGTGGACCGCGATTTCAGCTTCGTCAACGCACAGCGCGGGATGTTCTCGTACTCGGGGCTGACGTCGCCGCAAGTTGATCGTCTGCGCGAAGAATTCGGCATCTACGCCGTGAGCACGGGCCGCATCTGCGTGGCCGCGCTGAACACGCGTAACCTCGATGTCGTGGCCGGCGCCATTGCTCAGGTTCTGAAGTAAAGCGCGGCGTTCGAGGCGGCGCGGTGTTAGCGCTGCCGGTTTGCTGCCTTGGCTTTGCAGTCAAAAAAACGGCACCCTTTGTTCGAAGGGTGCCGTTTTTGTTTGTTGCCGCGGCGAGTTCGCCGAAGCCTCTGGATCAACGCGTGTCGCGATGGATATCGTGCGTGACAAAGCCGGAATCGTTATCCGGCATGGCCAGCCAGTCCGGTTGTGCGAGCGACGCCTGGATATCGGTCAGGCCGCTTTCCCAATGTTCGCGCATGGTGGACAAGCCGAACTGAAAGTCCTTGAAATGCCCTTCGTATTCCTTCTGCCGGTAGATCAGATGGATCACGTTGTAGCGCTTCGAACAGGACAGATCGTCGGCCAGTTTGCACCAGGGATCATCGCGGTGCTCGGGCGCAACGCGCTCCAGCACCTCGCGCAATACATGCCTGAAGCGCTGCGAACGCTGCAGCATGTCAGTGACGAGACGCGTGCGGCTCGAGTACTGAATGTCCTTCATGCGTCCCTGGACATCGGTGATGTTGTCCGGCACAGGACCGATCGCACTCCAGAGGTCCACCTGAAACGCGAGCGTGTCGCGACGCGGCGTGGTTTGCACGACCTCGTAGAGCGGCGTGTTCGACATCAAACCACCGTCCCAATAGTACTGACCGTCGATTTCCATCGCGCCGAACCCCGGCGGCAACGCGCCCGACGCGATGAAATGCTCCGGCCGCAACTTCATATGCGTGTTGTCGAAATACGCGAAGTTGCCCGTACCGATGTTCACCGCGCCGACTGACACGCGCGTTTCACCCGAATTGATGCGGTCGAAATCGCACAGCTTTTCGAGCGTCGACTTCATGGGTGACGTGTCGTAGTAACTGGCGTTTTGCGGCGGCCCGGACACCGTGGGCAACGGCGGCGGAAAGCGAGGGACAAAGAAGCCCTTCTGCCCCTGCACGATCGCACCCGCAGCCTGCATAGCCGTAAAGGCCTTGCGTACTGTGTCGGAAGAATCGAACAGCGCATGTTCGAGAAACGGCGGCAACGGCGGCGCATAAGCCGGTTGACAGATCGTCTCCCAGAATTCGAGCAACCGTTCGACGCGATGCTCCGGCGCATTGCCGGCAATGATCGCCGTATTGAGCGCGCCGATCGAAATGCCCGCAACCCAGTTCGGCTGGATACCAACCTCGACGAGTCCCTGGTACACGCCGGCCTGGTAGGCGCCTAGCGCACCGCCGCCCTGCAACATCAGCGCGATGGTTTCGTACTGCGGCAACTGGATAGTGTGGCTGGCGCGAACGCCAGCTGCTGCACCTGCTTGTTCGCCATCCCCGAGATCCGGGGAGCCGGCACGCGCCTGCTTGACATTGCGTTGCGCCATGGCCGCCTCCTTATTGCATGAACCAGCCGTGACTCACAATAAAGGACTGCCCGGTCAAAGCCGCGCTCGGGAACGTGGAGAGGAACAGGACGGTCTGCGCGACATCTTCCACTGTGGTGAAAATGCCATCTACCGTGCCACCTAGCATGACGTTGCGAATCACATCTTCCTCGCTGATGCCGAGTTCTTTGGCCTGCTCAGGAATCTGCTTGTCTACCAGCGGGGTACGCACAAAGCCGGGGCAAACCACGTGCGAACGAACGTTGTGCTTTGCGCCTTCCTTCGCGAGCACGCGCGCAAGACCCAGCAACGCATGCTTGGCCGCGACGTACGCCGACTTGAGCGGCGACGCTTCGTGTGAATGCACGGAACCCATATAGATCACGATGCCGCCGCGATCGTCCTTGTACATGTGCTTCAACGCCGCCTTGGTGGTAAGGAACGCACCGTCGACGTGAATGGCCTGCATCTTCTTCCAGTCGGAAAACGAGTAGTTCTCGATCGGATTGACGATCTGGATACCGGCGTTCGAAATCAGAATGTCGACTGAGCCCAGTTCCGCGGCCACCTTGTCGATACCCTGATTGACGGCGTCTTCATTGGTGACGTCCATCGCCACTCCGATCGCCTTGCCGCCGGCCTGTTTGATCTCTTCAGCGACTGCATTGGCACCGTCCTGATTCAGGTCGGCGATTGCAACGGCTGCGCCCGCAGCCGATAACGTCAGCGCGATCTGCTTGCCGATCCCGCTTGCCGCGCCAGTAACTACAGCGACCTTGCCATTCAGATTCGTGTTCTGTGACGACATCCAGAGCCTCCATACAGTTGATGAGCAATGTAACCACGACGCGCAGGCGGCGTGAAGCTGACCAAACGGCATAGGCCGTCCAGACGAATGCTGCACTGCGGCCAACCCTGCTATTGTGCATGAACCCCGTGACATGCAGCGGTAAATCGCGCATCGGCCCATATCTCTTTAAACTGTCAATTTTTGCAGCCAGGTTTTGCTGGCATCAATGGATGCCCGCTGCATCAATCACCTTGCAAGGAGAAGTGAATGAACTATCGTCGTCTCGGCCGTTCTGGCCTTCAGGTCAGTGAACTATCCATTGGTTCGTGGGTAACCTACGGCGCCCAGGTCGATCGCCGCGCGGCGCGCGAATCGCTGGCGGCCGCGCGGGATGCCGGGGTCAACTTCTTCGACAATGCCGAGGCCTATGCCGGCGGCCAATCGGAAGAAATCATGGGTCAGGCGCTGAAGGAACTGAACTGGCCGCGCATCAGCTATGTGGTATCCACCAAATTTTTCTGGGGCTTGCAGGAAGCGCCGAATCAGTACCACACACTGAACCGCAAGTATTTGCTCAATGCCATTGACGCGTCGCTACAGCGCCTGCAACTCGACTACGTAGATCTCGTGTTCTGCCACCGCCCCGACCCGAATACGCCGGTTGAGGAGACGGTCTGGGCAATGAGCGACATGATCTCGCGCGGCAAGGCGCTTTATTGGGGCACCTCGGAATGGAGTGCCGACGAGATCCGGACGGCCTACGATATTGCGGAACGGCATCATCTTCACAAGCCCGCCATGGAGCAGCCGCAGTACAACCTGTTCCATCGCAAGCGCGTCGAACAGGAATACAAGCGGCTATACGAGGATATCGGTCTTGGGCTGACCACGTGGAGTCCGCTGGCGTCGGGGCTGCTCACGGGCAAGTATCGCGACGGTGTGCCCGCAGATAGCCGCGCTCAGCTGCAAGGCTACGACTGGCTGCGCAAGCAGGTCACTGATGCGGGCAAGAACGGTGTGGTTGGCAAGCTCGGCGGCGTGGCGGATGAACTGGGTTGCACAGTCGGCCAACTGGCGATCGCGTGGATCCTGAAGAATCCGCAAGTGAGCACGGTTATTACCGGCGCGTCGCGCGTCGAGCAGATCGCGGAAAACATGAAAGCGCAGGAAGTGGCCGCGAAAATCACACCGGAGGTCAAGCTGAAGATCGAAGAGATCGTTGGCGACGCATACCAGTAAGCCTCGATAGCGCTCGCGTGTGCCTCGCGTGTGCCTGGATGTGGGCGGCCTTGCGTTGGCAAGGTCGGCGATTCAGCCTCGCGTACAATACGCGTCCACATCGCACCTGCACACCGGTCGCACAGCGCGGCGCATCTGCACACGGGCAATGCCCGGCCTGCGGGGCCCACAACGACCGGTACGCCCTCTCTCGAGCCTCACCTGATCATGCTAAGTTACCGCCACGCCTTTCACGCAGGGAACCACGCCGACGTCCTCAAGCATGCTGTCGTTGTGCAACTGTTGCGCTACCTCGCCCAGAAAGACAAGGCGTACTGGTACATCGACACGCACGCGGGCGCCGGTGTCTATTCGCTCAAAGAGGGTTACGCGACCAAAACCGGCGAGTTCGAAACCGGCATTGCCAAACTGTGGGGACGCACCGACCTGCCGCCAATGCTGGCGGACTACGTTGATGAAGTGGCTGCTCTCAACGCGGACGGTAATCTGCGGTTCTATCCTGGCTCGCCCTATCTCGCCTGGCGGCTGATGCGCGAACAGGACCGTATGCGACTGTTCGAATTGCACAGCACCGAAATTGACGTTCTGCAGCACAATTTCCGCGACGCCGGCCGGCGCGCCATGCTCTACGCAGGTGATGGATTCGAAGGCGTAAAGGCATTGCTGCCGCCGCCGCCGCGGCGCGCCTTGATGCTGGTCGATCCGTCATTCGAAGACAAGCGCGATTACTCGCGCACGCTGAACTGCGTCGAGGAGTGTCTGAAGCGCTTCGCGACCGGCACCTATGCGATCTGGTATCCGCAGGTGACGCGTCCCGAGTCGCAACGCTTCCCTGATCAGTTGAAGAAGCTCCAGGAACGCAACTGGCTGCATGTGACGCTAACCGTCAGCAATCCACCAACCGATGGTTTTGGGCTTTTTGGTAGCGGCATGTTCATTCTGAACCCGCCTTACACGCTGGCTAAAACACTCAAAGAAACGATGCCCTGGCTGGTTCAGGCACTCGGACAAGACAAGGCCGCGCAGTTCAAGGTCGAGCATCGCGGGGATTAACAGCCGCCGCGATCAGCCCGATCGCTGAGCGTTCTGCAAAGGTCCGAAAGAGCCGGTTATTGCGATGGTGACACAGGGCGCGGTTGCGGCTTGGGATACGGCGTGGGTGTGCCACCCCCGGCGGGCAACTGGACGTAGGGCGCGACGATAATCGGCGTCGAGGAATTCGGCGTCAGCTCGGTAGGACTCGCGATCGGCTGCGCCTCGACGATACGCTGGTGCGAAAGCGGAGCGGTCTGCAGCACGTTGCCGCTGTGGCCGTCGCTGATGCCGTGCTGCGTATCGAGGATCAACGGTTGTCCCGCGCTGGACGAGTCGGCAAACGCCGGTGGCGCTAAGACCGTCATCGAGGCGGCGACAGACAGCGCGGGCACGAAAGCCCGCGTCAATGAACGAATCAGACGGACTGGAAGCATGAGCGGACCGGGTTGGTTATGAGAATGCCGGGTTGCGCAAAAAACGCTTTACCTTACCCCGGTGGCAACGTTCAAGCTAGCCCCTACTGAACGCTTTGTGAACTTGATTGGCTATTGCGCGGTTCATGGCCGAGCGGCAGAACATAAAACGCAGACTCCAGATGTGACAAAGCCCCGTCAATACGGGGCCTTACGCTCTACTCTTGCGACCACGCTGCCTTGCCAGGCAGTCCCCTTTGGGGACAAACTGCACCGTCGCTAATCAAACTTACTTCCGGACCGCTTACAGCGTGTAGCCGTTCGTTTCGAGCGAGCGGATGCGCTGTTCGAGCTGGACGATGTCTGACGAAGAAGCCAGATAGGCTTCACGGCGGCTACGTTCAGCGGTTTCAAACCAGATGCTCAGTTTTTCAAGAATGAATGCAAACATGATGTTCTCCAAGGATCAAAATGAATCCCCGGTGAGGTAGACATCAGGGATTTCCCTTATTAAGGGTTAACGCGCATTATAGGCTGATGGTGCAGCCTTGCTAGTGAAATGCCCGAATGACGTGCATTCCGTTTTGGAATGGTGCATTCGGGAAAAGCAAATAAAGTGCTGATTTTTATCAGATTAATGGCTGGTTCGGCTGATTCATAGAGATGCGGATGTTTTTACGCACCACATTGGTGCCACTTCCAGTCTGGACCATAGCCTCGCACGGGCGGGTTGCACCTGTCGTCTTCAATGCGTATGGCAATGTTGAGCAGATGGAGCGTCGGCGTCGGCAAGGCTTTCGATAATCGGGCAATCCGGCCGCGCATCACCGTGACAGTGATCAGCAAGATGCGACAGGGTATCGCGCATCTCCGTCAGTTCCGCAATCCGCCGGTCAAGATCCGCGACGTGCTCGAGGGCAATCGCTTTCACCTCTGCGCTGGCGCGGGAACGGTCCTGCCACAACGCGAGCAGGCGGCGAATGTCCTCGACCAGAAATCCCAGGCGCCGCGCCTGACGGATAAAACGCAGCGAATGCACTTCCTGCGGCCCGTATAGGCGGTATCCGGCTGTCGTGCGCGCTTTCGCGCTCAGCAGACCGACACTTTCGTAGTAGCGAATCATCTTCGCTGTGACGCCCGAGGCCCGGGCCGCCTCACCGATATTCATAGCTATTTCCTCAGTCTTTCAGCCGATCGTACACCTTCCTATGGTAGGAAGGTCAGTACTCAAGTGCGTGCGGACCGGCATAATTCAACGTGGACAACATTCACTTTTCTTAAGGCAATTGCAATGACGATCGAATTCAAAGTGGAAGGCATGAGTTGCCAGCATTGTGTCGCAGCAGTGACCAACGCGATTCGCGAACATGATGCGGCGGCGCAGGTCGAGATCGATCTCGCGACGGGCCGCGTCGCGGTCGACTCCACACAATCTGCGGATGCACTGAAGGCTGCCATCGACGAGGCCGGCTACACAGTCGTGGCCGGTCACTGACGCAGGTTCGCCCATGTTCAAGGTTGCCATCATCGGCGCGTCCGGATTGCTTGGACGCGCCCTCGCCGAAGAGTTGCAAGAGTTTGCGCGGCGCGCGGCCTGGCAAGTCGTGTCGACGGCGTTTCGGCGCAGCGGGCCGCACCTGAGCGCGCTGGACATCCGCGATGCGCAGGCGGTCGGGCAATTTATCGAAGGCGAAGCGCCGGATGCTGTGATCATCACAGCGGCCGAGCGTCGTCCAGATATTTGCGAGCATGATCCTGCGCTGGCCCGCGCGTTGAACGTCGATGCGGTACGCACAGTAGCCGAAGCTGCAAAACGGCGTGGTGCGTGGGTGTTGTCCATTTCCACAGACTATGTGTTCGACGGCACGCGGCCGCCCTATCGTCATGATGCGCAGCCGTCGCCGCTTAACGCGTATGGCCGTAGCAAGCTTGAGGGCGAGCGGGCGCTCACTGAAACGACCGGGCGTGGCTGCGTGCTGCGCTTGCCTCTGCTGTATGGACCCATCGTGGATTGGTCAGAGTCCGCCGTCACCAGCCTGGTGCCGGCCATTGCCGCATCGGTGAGCGCTGCTCCGGACGCAACAGCAGCCGTCATGGATGCCTGGGCGATCCGCTATCCGACGTTTACGCCCGATGTCGCGTGCGTCGTTCGTCAGATGCTCGAACGCGTCGCTCGCGGTGAAGCGATCAACGGCATCGTGCAATGGTCAGGCGATGAGCCAATGACAAAGTATGAGATTGCGTTGCGTCTTGCCGAGGCGCTGCAATTCGACGCGCAACTCGTGCCACAGCACGCGCCGACTGATGCGACGCCGCGGCCTCATAACTGCCATCTGGATTCGAGCCGCCTTGAAGCGTTTGGTATTGGCCGACGCACTCCATTTGATACAGCGATCCGTCAGGTGCTAGCTAAATTCCCGTGGCGAGGCGTATGAGTGATTGAGCAGATAGACAGGTACAGGGCTCAAACTGTGGCCCCACTCCCTGTGCCTGAAGGCCTGTGAAGCACTCCGGTCAATCGGCATTCAGGCGGCCGCCGAATGCGCAAACGCGGTCAGCAAAAATCTCTGCTGGTGGACTGCAACCCCTCCAGCAGATGCGACAAATCAACCAGTCGCTGTGCAACGAGGTGCCGCACCTCGCCTTCACATTGCCAGACACCATATACCGCAAGCAACGACGCTCCCAATACCTCCTTGCGCTGTCTTTCGAGCAAACTCGGCCACACGATCACATTGACGTTACCCGTCTCGTCTTCGAGTGTCACAAAGATCACCCCTTTCGCCGTACCTGGCCGCTGTCGGACCGTGACGATCCCGCACCCGCGCGCGAGCCGTCCATCAGGATAGTCGCGCAGCGTCGAAGCCGGCATTAGCCGGTTGGCCAGCAGTTGGGGCCGCAATAGTTCAAGCGGATGACGACCCAGTGTCAGGCCCACCGACCGGTAATCGGCAACGATATCATTAGCCTCCGACGGCGCGCCCAACTCCGGCGTCTCGTCCTGCACCGCGGCAATGGCCAGCATGTCCTTGTCCGGCACAGCAGCCACCGAATGCCACAACGCTTCCCGGCGATTGCCCGCGAGCGCTGCCAGTGCATTCGCATCGGCCAGCACGTGCAGATCGTGCCGATTGAGTTGCGCGCGACGCGCCAGATCATGCACGCTTGTGAACGGCCGCACCGCGCGCGAAATCTCGATACGTTCCGCCGCACCATCCTTCATGCCGCGCAATAGCGACAGTCCAAGACGAACCGCCGGCCGCGCGGCCCCTTCGATCGGTTCAAGCGTTGAGTCCCACCCGCTGACGGTCACATCGACCGGCAACACCTTGACGTCATGTCGCTGCGCGTCCTGCACGAGTTGCGACGGCGAGTAAAAGCCCATGGGTTGGCTGTTGAGCATGGCCGCGAGAAATGCCTCGGGTTCGTGGCACTTCAACCAGCTGCTAGCGTAGACGAGCAGCGCGAAACTCGCCGCGTGACTCTCCGGGAAACCGTACTCGCCAAAGCCCTTGATCTGCTCGAAGATGGCTTCGGCAAAGCTGCGCTCGTAGCCGCGTTCCTGCATGCCATTGACGATGCGGTCGTAGTACTTTTCCAGACCGCCCTTGCGCTTCCATGCCGCCATGGCCCGGCGTAGCTGGTCTGCTTCTCCGGGCGTGAAGCCGGCCGCAAGAATCGCCACCTGCATGACCTGCTCCTGGAAGATCGGCACACCCATCGTGCGCCCCAACGCCTCTCGAAGCGCCTCGCCGGGATACGTTTCTGGCTCAAGCCCCTGCCGCCGACGCAGATAAGGATGCACCGCACCGCCCTGAATCGGCCCAGGACGCACAATCGCCACCTCGATGACGAGATCGTAAAACTTGCGCGGCCGCAAACGCGGCAGCATGCTCATCTGCGCGCGCGATTCAATCTGGAACACACCTATGGTATCGGCACGACAAATCATGTCGTAGGTTTCCTCATCTTCTGCTGGAATGTCCTGCATATCGAAGCGCTCGCCGCATCGCTCGTACACGAGATCGAGCGTGCGTCGGATCGCCGATAGCATGCCGAGCGCAAGCACATCGATCTTTAGTAATCCAAGCGATTCGAGATCGTCCTTGTCCCATTCGAT
>FTKM01000502.1_pt4 | contig 10211 bp, 8 predicted proteins | sample 1658051 | NCBI WGS metagenome assembly FTKM01 (sample SAMEA3914794, study PRJEB12502) | metagenome | biome: forest; material: soil | place: Canada | collected 2011-07-05 | depth 0.1 m | reverse complement strand
AAGGAACGTGTATGGCCATCAAGCAAACCGGCGACATCGCCCCGCATCGTCTGTCGCCCGAGCGACTCTCCTGTGAATTCACGGACATTGCGCCCTTGCTCGATGCAGGCGCTGCAGCGGTGGCCGCGAGCCGTTGTCACTACTGCTATGACGCGCCTTGCGTGCAGGCCTGTCCGACGCAGATCGATATTCCGGGTTTTATTCGCAAGATCGGCAACGGCAATCTGAAGGGCGCAGCCGTCGATATTCTGTCGGCCAACCCGTTGGGTGGAATGTGCGCGCGAGTGTGCCCGACTGAAATTCTTTGCGAAGGCGCATGCGTGCGCAACCATCAGGATGAGAAGCCGGTGGCGATTGGCGCGCTACAACGTCACGCGACGGATTGGGCGATGGCGCGCGGCGAACCGTTGTTTAAACGTGCGTCCGACACTGGGCGACACATTGCGGTGGTCGGCGCGGGACCGGCTGGACTTGCCTGCGCGCATCGGCTCGCGCTAGCGGGACATCGTGTAACGGTGTTCGACGCGCGTGAGAAGGCGGGCGGCCTGAACGAATACGGCATCGCTGCGTACAAGACCGTTGATGATTTTGCGCAGCGTGAGGTGGCCTGGCTGTGCTCGGTGGGCGGCATCGAAATCAGAACCGGCGTGACACTCGGGCGCGACGTGCATCTCGATGCGCTGCGCCAGCAACACGACGCGGTGTTTCTGGCGATGGGTCTCACTGGCGTGCGTGCATTGCAACTCGAAGGCGAAGACCTCGCCGGTGTGATGAACGCGGTCGATTTTATCGAACAGGTTCGTGAAGCGAGCGATCTGACGACTGTTCCAGTCGGGCGGCGCGTAGTCGTAATTGGTGGCGGCAATACTGCGGTTGATGCGGCGGTGCAGAGTCGCAAGCTCGGTGCGACGACGGTAACGATGGCGTATCGCCGTGGCGTGGAGACGATGGGCGCGACGTGGGCCGAACGCGAGTTTGCGCGAGGCCAGGGCGTGACGTTGATCACGCATGCGAAGCCGCTCAGGTTGCTGGGCAGCGACGGCACGGTGACGGGTGTTGAATTCGAGCGCACGTCGGCGGCGGGCAGCGAGCGGTTCATTATCGAAGCCGATATGGTGCTCAAGGCGATCGGTCAGACACTGGTTGCGGTGGGTGTCGAGCGTGAGTTGCTGACGCTCGACGGCAGCCGCATCGCAGTGGACGTCAACGGACAAACCTCATTGCGTGATGTGTGGGCTGGCGGCGATTGCGCGGCGACGGGCGGTATGGATCTGACGGTGCAGGCGGTACAGGACGGCAAGCTCGCCGCTGCGGCGATCGACGCGCATTTCGTCAGTACTGCGGTCAAAGCGGCCTAGAGGGCTCGCCATGTAGCGCCGCTCGCCATTCGCCTCAAGATAAAACAGAGTCCCCAAGGAGCCAAACATGGCCGATCTGCGTTGTACGATTGCCGGCATCACTTCGCCGAACCCTTTCTGGCTCGCCTCTGCGCCGCCGACCGACAAGGCCTACAACGTCAACCGCGCCTTCGAAGCAGGCTGGGGCGGGGTAGTCTGGAAAACGCTCGGTCTCGATCCCCATGTGGTCAATGTCAGCTCGCGCTATGGCGCGGTGCAGTGGAATGGCCAGCGTATTGCTGGTCTGAACAACATCGAACTGATTACCGACCGGCCGCTCGACGTGAATCTTCGTGAGATCGCGCAGGTCAAGCGCGACTGGCCGGATCGTGCGCTGATCGTTTCGCTGATGGTGCCGTGCAACGAACAGGACTGGAAATGGATCCTGCCGCTGGTGGAAGACACCGGCGCCGATGCGGTCGAGCTGAACTTCGGTTGTCCTCACGGTATGAGCGAACGTGGCATGGGCGCAGCCGTGGGCCAGGTACCCGAATATGTGGAGATGGTCACTCGCTGGGTCAAGGAAGGCACGAAGCTGCCATGCCTCGTGAAACTGACACCCAACATCAGCGATATTCGGACGGGCTCAAGAGCCGCTTACCGGGGTGGCGCGGATGGCGTGTCGCTAATCAACACCATCAACTCGATTGTGGGCGTCGATCTGGATGTGATGGCGCCTATGCCCATCGTCGATGGGAAAGGCACGCATGGAGGCTATTGCGGCCCCGCTGTGAAGCCGATCGCGTTGAACATGGTGGCGGAGATCGCTCGCGATGTCGAAACGCCTAACTTGCCTATTTCGGGCATTGGCGGAATTTCGACGTGGCGCGATGCGGCGGAATTCATGGTGCTCGGCGCAGGCAGCGTGCAGGTGTGCACGGCAGTGATGCACTACGGTTTTCGTATTGTCGCGGACCTGGCTGACGGTCTGTCGAACTGGATGGACGAAAAAGGCTATGCGACGCTCGACGACTTTCGGGGCCGCGCTGTGCCCAATGTCACTGACTGGCAGTATCTAAACCTCAAGTACGACATCAAGGCACGCATCGATCAGGACAAGTGCATTCAGTGCGGCCTGTGTCATATCGCCTGCGAGGACACCTCGCATCAGGCCATCACGCGCGAAAAGGATGGCGCCCGGCATTTTGAAGTGGTGGACTCCGAATGCGTTGGGTGCAATTTATGCATGCACATATGCCCGGTTGAGCAATGCATCACGATGGAACGCGTGGACGCTGGCGAGTACGCCAACTGGACCACGCATCCGAACAACCCGGCACGTGTTGATGCAACGCAGCCGCAGGCTGAAGCGCAACCCACCGCGCAATCCACCGCTAAAGCCGCGTAAGCCGGACCCGTAGCACGATATGCCGCAAGCGAAGCGCCTGTAATGAAGTCTGTTCCGATCGGGCCTGATGCATCCTGAGAAGTTGCGCAGGCCACAACGTTCAAGTGGAGACTCTTCGATGAAGCAGACAGCGCAAGGTGTCGATCCTCAACTAGGAATCGGCGCGCAGGGCAGTAGTCTTTATAACGATGACCTCGCGCCCACCGGCGTCGCGCAGCGTACGTGGAAGTGGTATCACTTCGCGGCGCTGTGGGTTGGCATGGTGATGAATATCGCGTCGTACATGCTGGCGGCGGGACTGACCGAGCAGGGCATGTCGCCCTGGCAAGCGGTAGTGACCGTTCTGCTTGGCAACCTGATCGTGCTCGTGCCGATGCTGCTGATCGGCCATGCCGGTGCGAAGCATGGCATTCCGTACGCAGTGCTGGTGCGCTCGTCGTTCGGCACGCAGGGCGCGAAATTGCCTGCCATGTTGCGGGCTATCGTCGCGTGCGGATGGTATGGAATACAAACCTGGCTGGGTGGCAGCGCAATTTACACGCTGCTCAATATCCTCACGGGTAATGCATTGCATGGCAACGCGCTGCCGTTCCTCGATATTTCGCTCGGACAACTGGCGTGCTTCCTGGCGTTCTGGGCTTTGCAGATTTACTTCATCGTGCACGGCACCGATTCGATTCGCTGGCTGGAAAGCTGGTCCGCGCCGATCAAGGTGGTGATGTGCATTGCGCTGGTGTGGTGGGCGACTTCCAAGGCGGGTGGCATTGGCTCGATGCTCTCGGCGCCGTCGCAGTTCGTCGCCGGCGGCAAGAAAGAGGGCTTGTTTTGGGCCACTTTCTGGCCCGGCCTGACCGCGATGGTCGGATTCTGGGCCACGCTGGCGCTGAATATTCCCGACTTCACCCGCTTTGCCCGCTCACAGCGTGACCAGGTTATTGGACAGTCGATCGGTTTGCCTGCGCCTATGGCGCTGCTCTCGGTAATCTCCGTGGTCGTGACTTCGGCGACGGTTGTGATCTATGGTCAGGCGATCTGGGATCCTATCGATCTGACCAGTCGCATGACGGGCATCGGCGTAGGCGTCGCATTGGTGATCCTGACGCTCGACACCATGTGCTGCAATCTCGCGGCAAACCTGGTTGGGCCTGCTTACGATTTTTCGAGCCTATGGCCGAAGGGCATTACGTATCGCGTCGGCGGCATGATTACGGCGACCATCGCCATTGTGATGATGCCGTGGAAGATTCTCGCGACCACGCAAGGCTATATCTTCACCTGGCTGGTGGGCTATTCCAGCGCTGCTGGGTCCGGTCGCAGGCATCCTGATGGTCGATTATTTTCTGATTCGCGGCACACGTCTCGATGCACGCGAACTGTTCGATGAGCACGGCGAATATAGCTACACCGGTGGCTGGAATATCGGCGCGGTGGTCGCACTGCTGATCGGCGTGTTGCCGAATTTGCCGGGCTTTTTGCATACCGCCTTTCCGGCCGCGTTTCCGAACGTGCCGGCGTTCTTCAATACGCTCTATACGTATGCGTGGTTTGTCGGACTCGCGCTCGCTTCGATCGTGTACAGCGCGTGGATGAAGCTAAGCAAAGGGCCGAGTGCCCGGGTGGCGAGCGCTTGACGCGAGTCCGCCGCGAGACCGCACTCTGCAGGTTCATCGGGCGGATTGAGGAAACAGGCATGGCGCGGCCCTCGCGCCGCGCGCACGCTGGGCTTGCAGTTGCAGTTGCAGTTGCAGTTGCAGCGTTATCGAATGTAGCAGTCAATGAGGAGGCAGCAAGATGACGACCCTGATTCGCGGTGGCACGGTAATCGATGCGGACCGTAGCTGGCGGGCGGACGTATTGTGCGCAGATCCGCAGGACGGTGGCACGATCCTGCAGGTTGGCCCGGACCTGGAGGCACCTGCGGGCACGACGATCGTCGATGCGGGTGGCCAGTATGTGATGCCCGGCGGGATCGATCCGCATACGCATATGGAGTTGCCCTTCATGGGCACAACCGCGAGCGACGACTTTTATACGGGGACGGCAGCGGGTCTCTCGGGCGGCACCACGAGCATCATCGACTTTGTGATTCCGAGCCCGCGTCAGTCTCTGATGGAAGCGTTTCAGTCGTGGCGTGGCTGGGCCGAGAAGGCTTCAGCGGACTATGGTTTTCACGTCGCGGTGACGTGGTGGGACGACTCGGTGCATCGCGACATGGGCACGCTGGTACATGAACATGGCGTGTCGAGCTTCAAGCATTTCATGGCCTACAAGAACGCCATCATGGCCGATGACGAAGTGCTGGTGAACAGCTTCGCGCGTTCGCTCGAACTTGGCGCGTTGCCGACTGTTCATGCGGAAAACGGCGAACTGGTGTTCCAGTTGCAGCGTCAATTACTCGCGCGTGGCATTACCGGACCGGAAGCGCATCCATTGTCACGTCCACCGGAAGTGGAGGGCGAGGCGGCGAATCGTGCGATTCGAATCGCGCAGGTGCTGGGCGTGCCGGTCTATATCGTGCATGTCTCATCCAAAGATGCAGCGGATGCAATTGCACGGGCGCGCAGCGAAGGGCTGCGTGTGTTTGGCGAGGTTTTGCCGGGACACCTGGTGATCGATGAAGCGGTCTATCGTGATCCTGACTGGACCCGTGCCGCAGCACACGTGATGAGCCCGCCGTTCCGTTCGGCCGAGCATCGGGAGGCATTGTGGAGTGGCTTGCAGGCGGGTCAGTTGCACACCACCGCCACGGATCACTGCGTGTTTTGCGCGTCACAGAAAGCGATGGGTCGTGAAGACTTCACCAAGATTCCAAACGGTTGTGGCGGCATCGAGGACCGCATGTCGGTGCTATGGCATCACGGCGTGAATTCGGGGCGCCTCACGCCGAACGAGTTCGTGCGCATCACTTCAACTAACGCGGCGCAAATCTTCAACCTCTATCCGCGCAAGGGTGCCGTGCAGGTCGGTGCTGATGCGGATCTGGTCGTGTGGGATCCGGCCGCGAGCAAGACCATCTCCGTCAAGACCCATCATCAGAAAGTGGACTTCAACGTCTTTGAAGGCATGACGGTACAAGGCGTGGCGATGCATACGCTTACACGCGGTGCGTTGGCGTGGACCAATGGTGACTTGCGGGCGGTGCGCGGCGCGGGTCAATATCTGAAGCGGCCGCCTAATGCCGCTTATTTTGAGGCGATACGTGTGGCTAACAAGCTCAAGGAGCCGCACGCGGTTGAGCGGTAGGTGAGCCTGAGTCGCACGGTGTGCGGCGAGCGCGCAATAACGGATTTGCGTGCTCGCCTCAGTTGAGACGGTTTTCCGGTTAGCGCTTCTGCCAGACGCGCAGGCCGAAGAGCGGTAGAACACCATATACATGGTCAAACATATTCGACTGAATCCGCTCGTACACTTCCCACTGCACTTCGTTGATATAGGCAAACACCTCGAGCGGCAGACCTTGCTGCGTCGCTTCGAGTAGTCGGACCACCAGCGGCATGTCTGCGCGAATAGCCGGATGCTGGCGAAAATATCCCATCACATACAAACGAAACATGCCGAGATTCGTGAGCGGCTGTCCTTCGTCGGACATTGACACGGGCATCACGAGTTTGACATTCGCCTGCAAACTCGCAAGCAACGCGTCGTCGCAAAACCGGATCATGTCGGTGTCCATATAAATGGCATGCTTGATACGTCGCCCGCCCGATTCGATCATGCCGCGCCAGTTCCTGACGCCGTTAGTTAGGAGGACGTAGCTCGGAATCGTGACAATGGTGTTGTCGAAGTTTTGCACCTTGATCGTATTCAAGGCGATATCCACAACCGTGCCGTCAGCGACGAAGCCAGGCACTTCAATCCAGTCACCCACACGCAACATGTCGTAGGCGGCGATCTGAATGCTCGCGACAAAACCCAGTAGCGAATCGCGAAAGATGATGATGAGCAGCGCCGTCATTGCGCTGACGCCGGTGAGGAAATACGCTGGCGAACGATGCAGCAGGACGGAGACGGCCACGATCAAAGCGGCCAGATACAGGACGATGGTGGCGACCTGCAGGAAGCTTTTGATCGGCCTCTCGCTGGCATACTGGAAGTGCTTGTAGCGGTCTTCGATGCTGCGCAGGAACGCGAAGGCAGCGCGCAGTATGGTCACCACCATATAGCAGGCGGCGAGCGTTTCAACCGGACGGCCGAGCACGGCGATGAGCGGAATGGTCAGCCCGGAAAGCAGCGGCGCGGACAGATAAATAATGTATGCGGGCACGAGCGGCGCGAGACGATCGAACACCTTGCGCTGCGCGGCGGCCCGAAGCCATGAGTGTTCTTCGCCGCGCGCCAGCCGGCCGACGATCAGCAGCAGGATAAAGCGGGTGATGTAATAGCAGATCGCGCTGGACAGCACGATCGCCAATAGCAACGCAGCCACGAGCACAATCGCCACGACAACGCTGTCGGTGTAGGCGTACAAATGACGCTGTCCGTCTGGACCCGTCACGATATGGAACACGTTGTCGAACATAGCTCCTCTGAGTCGTGAGCCAGGCGTTTTCGGCAGAGATTCCGCTCGCGAGCGACGTTACTGAGGTTTAACGAAGCGCAAGGTCATTCGGTCCGATTCGCCAATCGCGGCGTAACGCGCCTTGTCCACATCGCCGCCGTCGTAAGTGGGCGGCAATGACCACACGCCATGCGGATAATCTTTGGTATCACGCGGATTGCTATTGATCTCGCTGCTGCCCGCAAGCTTGAAGCCCGCGGCTTGCGCATGCTCGATCACGTAGGCTTCGGTCACGTAGCCGCTGTCGATCATCTGTTGTAGCGACGTTCCCGGCGCTGCGCGATGCTCTTCCACGCCGAGGATTCCGCCCGGCTTGAGCGCACGGTAGAAGGCCTGCAGGTTGGCGTCGATCTGGCCATCCTTGATCCAGTTGTGGATGTTGCGGAAGGTCAGCACGCGGTCGACGTTGCCGTTCGCGGGAAAGCCGCTGAATTGTCCCGCCTGCAGCGTGCCGACCAGCACGGTGCCGTAGATTGCCGGATTCGCGTCCAGCTTGCGGGTAAATGCGATGCGGCCGGGTTGTTCTTCGGCGGCAGCGCTTGCCGACGGGCTGTTGTACTGGGCCTCGTAGAGCGCGCCGTGATCACGCAGATAGGGCGCGAGAATGTCGGTGTACCAGCCGCCGCCTGGCGCTATTTCGAGCACCGTTTGGGTCGGGGCGAGTTCGAAGAATTGCAGGGTGGCTTGTGGATGGCGATACATGTCGCGCGCTTTGGCAGCGTCGGCGCGCTGCGGCCCCGCGACGGCGGCAGCGAGCGAACTCGTGTCCGTGCCCGAAGGCGATGCGCAGGCAACCAGCACCAGCGCGGCGGTGAGAGCAACGGAGGCGGCGAAGGTGCACCGCAGATTGCGAAGGATCGAAGTAGTGTGAAAAGTCATGGCACCTTGTATGGAATGACGTGAGCCGAGTAGCACCCGAATCGCACCCGAATAGCCTCAATGGCACGGAGGACGACCGGCGATAGCCGTAAAGATAAGCGCTTGTGACGCGCTTTGCACGCCGCACTCCGATATTTCCCCTGAAACGGGGATGAAACGTGGCCCTCGCGGCGTTTACTCTTTGCGTGACGGTACTGAACGAGGTCAGATGAAACCAGTTGAGCGCGCGTCACGTATACGGCGATGAGTGCAGTTGATGACGGTGGGCTCAGGGTTCGGCAAGACCGTCGCCACTCGTCTATGCTGGATTCATGTCCGGTCGATTCTGGCTGGCAATGTGCCGGCCCTTCCCGGCCTTATCCTTTTTGCTGGAGGCAATATGAGAACGAAGTCGCAGCTATTTCAGGCGTGTATGTTCGCAGTCATGCTGGGCGCGGCAGCCCAGGCGGGCGCGCAAGGTCTGACTCCGCAGGACGATATGAACTCGCCGCAGAACGGCAGGCAACTCATGCCTAACGCGGCACGTGGCAGTGAATACCCGTCGCACGGCAACCAGCAGGCGGGGGAGATGAACCTCAATCCGACCGACCCGCGCGCTCAACTCGTCAATGGCCTGCCCAACAACACGCAAGCGGGTGGCTATGGTTCGCCGCTCGCGGGTGTGCGTCCTTACGTACCGCAAACACCGGCCAATTAGGTCGTGGCCATAAGGGTCGTGCTGCATCGCGAGCCATCGGGTGACGCATCGGTGCACGAGCCGTTTCGCTTGACGTCAGATTGAATTGGAGCCGTTCTACCGTGGGCTGATTTTTCGGTTTGCCGGCTGGGTTGGCCGCATCACTTTTAAAGCCCAAAAAGCGTGTGCAATGTACCGTTCTCGACAATCACGGAAACACCAATCACGAGCAGGACGAACGGCAACAGGGCAGTGCCGTAACGGCGGATTGGCGCGCCGAGCAGTGGATGATTGACGAGCCACACCGCGCCCGCGCACCAGATGCCGATCATCACGACAAAGATCAGCGAAATCATCGCGCAATCGATGCGCGAATGTCCCGCATACAACGGCACATAGACGGCAACGTTGTCGGAGCCGTTGGCCATCGCGACGCCTGCCACGGTCCACCAGGCTGAGCCGGCCTCCACTGGCGGGGTGGTGGGCGCGGCGTCTTCCTGTGCCGCACCGCGCCGGCCAAAGCGCGTCCATGCCTTGCTCAGGCCGACGCCAATCGGCAATACGCCCAGCACGCCCACATAGCCTTGCGGCAGATTCTGCAGCATCGCGGCGAGCCCCAGCGCAATGACAATCAGTGCGAGCGAACCCACGTACTGGCCGGCAATGACACGCCGTTTGTGGCCGCGAGCTTCAGCGACAAAGGCGAGCAGGACGAACAGGTTGTCGACGTTGGTGGCGGCGAATGCGGCGACGGCGAGGGCAATGAGACTGATCATGCGGCTAGGTCGTGAGTGGCCGGGCTGCGGCACCAAGTGAGCGAGGCCTCGTCACACGCGGCAGCTTGAGCGGGTTGACGAGACGAGTTGACGAAGCGGCTTGACGAAGCGCCAGTGAAATTACGCGGGTTAAGACGCGCACAATGTTGCTGTAAGGTGTTCTGTCTTCGATGCAGCCGCCATTTTGCCAGCAAGCGAGCGGCGACTGCCCGATCCGGGCGGATCAGCTTGCTGATACGCGCGTCACGGGCTGTACGCTACAATGCCGACAGCCTGAAAAACGGAAGATCTATGAAGATCCGGACCTTATCTATCGCATGCGCAATGACCGTCGCCGCCTTGTTTGCGGGGTGCACGGCTGTCTATAAGAACACGGACGCGTGTGAACAGATGATGCGCGATAAACTGGCCGACGTGACGCCGGAGCAATTGCCCAACGCGACGCTCGAAAAGTTGTCGGTTAGCCATACCGGAACGGGGATTCACGGTTCGCGGGTGGTTGTGGAAGGCACGCTGTCGCATATGCAGACAGCCTCGGAAGTCGCTGCCGCGAATCCGCCGAAGGCAGCTTCGGATG
>FTKM01001835.1_pt2 | contig 10263 bp, 13 predicted proteins | sample 1658051 | NCBI WGS metagenome assembly FTKM01 (sample SAMEA3914794, study PRJEB12502) | metagenome | biome: forest; material: soil | place: Canada | collected 2011-07-05 | depth 0.1 m | reverse complement strand
AGCTCCAGCCGAGCCGGTGGCGCCGCCTGAGCCCCTGCTCGGATGGAAGCTCGAGGCGGCGCAGCAGGCACAGGATTCGGATGGCGATCCCGTCGGCGGCGTGTGGGAGTTGGGCCACCTCGATGGGGACGGCAATTTCTACGCGGTCGCAACGGTCGACACGGGCAACTACGATCAGCCTGAAGCGGCCGAGCCGCTGGCACGCGCGATCCTCGCCCGTCTCGCCGCCCCTGTCTCTGCCGATGCGCAGAAGCCTTGCGATCACGATTGGGTCTTGCCGCGCGGCGCCTCGCAGCACGTCTGTACGAAGTGCTTCGCTGCTGCTGATTCCTCCGATGATGCGCAGAAGGCGGTGGCGCGCGAGCCGCTGACGGAGGAACAACAGGCCGTCCTGTCGTTCCTCTACGGCACGGGCAACCTTCGCGGCTGCGGCTTTGGCACGCGGCCGGAGAGGACGCGAGGCCCGTACTGGTGGCGTCAAGAGCTGCGCGAGGCTTTCCCGGGCATCCGCCTGTCTGGCAGCACGGAGGGGGAGAAGTGAAACCGCGCCGTGTCACTTTGGCGCTTGGGCGATCAATGCTCGAAGAAGCCTTCTACGTCCCCGAGACTGTTCTCGATGCCGGCCGGGTCAAGGACTACGAACTTGCCGCATGCCGACTGTTCCTTGCGTGGCAGAACGGCTTCCCGGAAGTTCGTCGGCCGGTCTGCGAAGTCGAAGGCCTACCTATTGAATCTGCGGCACTGACCAAGGCGCTGTTTCGCTCGCCGAGACCATCACGCGCCATCGGGGAGAAGACCAATGGATGATCGAGCGTTGCTGGAGAAGGCGGCGGGGGCGTTCGGCGTGCCTGCGCGTGAAGAAGGCGGCTACCTCTACGCCTCACCCGGTGAAATCAGCCAGACGGGCTGGGGCATCGTCACCTGGTGCGGCCTCGGAACCGTGCAATTCTGGAATCCGCTGGAGAGCAACGACGATGCTTTCCGGACGGCGGTGAAACTCGACCTGCACATCCAACCCGATGCGCGGCACAGCACGCCGCACACGCGTGTCGAGCGCCATGGTCTTCAACTCGTTAACCTCTACGAAGCCCATGGCGCCGACCCCTACGCCGCCACTCGCCGCGCCATCGTCCGCGCTGCCGCAAGCCTGGGAGACAAGCAGCCCTGCGCCGGCGCGAACTGCGGCACGACGACCGGCCAGCACTCGGCTGAATGCGCTGCGGAGCATGCGCGGGCTTCCGCGCCGAGGGTGAAGGGCTGAGCATGCTGACCGCCAAGCAAGTCGGCCCACTGCTGGGGCTGTCGCCCCGCAAGGTCTACGAGCTGGCGGCCACCGGCGCCATTCCGTCGTTCCGCTTTGGCGATGCGGTACGCTTCGATCCCGCCGACGTCGAGGCCTACCGCGAATCATGTCGATCCACTGGGACAAACCCAACAAGTGCTGGCGCTACCAATTCGACCGCGTCATTGAAGGTCGGCGGCACCGGGCTAGCCGCCTACTTCCGAAAGGCTGGAGTCAAGCCCAGGCCGACGCCTTCGACCGCAAAGAAAGCGCGCGGCTCTACGCCGTTGGCGCTGGTCTCGAATCGGGATCCAGCGCGCTGATTGAGACGGCCGTCGAGCACTACCTGCGCGACAAGGCCCATCTGAAGAGCCACCAGTCGGTGATCGAGAACCTGGCGGCCATCGCTTGGGCCTACGAGGGCAAGACATTCGCGGAACTCCCGGCGATCGCGCGCCTGGTCAACGACACGCGGGAGCGTCAGCAGCGCGAAGGCTGGGCCGTGGCCGTCAACGCCGGCAAGCCGCTGAGTGACGCCACCGTCAAGAACCGCCTGGCGCTGCTCAAAGCGGCTTGTCGCTGGGGCTGGAAGGCGCACGGGATGTGCGAGTCCGACCCGACCGCCCGCATGCAGCTTCCCCAGGTCAGGAACGAGCGTCACGTCTATGCCCGCCGAGAGCAGGTCGGGCGCCTCGCCTGGGCGGCCGACCGCCGCGACACGCGCGCGATGATTCTGATCGCGTTCTACACCGGCATGCGCTTCGGCGAGCAGCAGCGCGTCGAGGTGGCGGCAGACGCCCTACACCTGGCCGACACGAAGAATGGCGACCGACGCAGCTTGCCGATCCATCCGCGTATCCGGCGGCTCCTGAAGTACATACCGCTGGCAGCGGCCCGGAGCACCCTACAGCGCTCCTGGCAGCGCGCGCGCCGCGCCGCGGGCATGGAACACGTCCACCTGCACGACCTGCGCCACAGCGCGGCCAGCGAGATGATCAACGCCGAGGTCGACCTCTACACCGTCGGGGCCGTGCTGGGCCACAAGGATGCCCGCTCGACGAAGCGCTACGCCCACCTCCAGCATGGCACGCTGGCCGCCGCGGTGGGCAAGATTGGGAAGAAATCCCCCCACAAAGCCGATCCGGAAAAAGAAAGAGCCACCGGCTAGGGTGGCTCTTTTACCTATGGCGGAGAGGGTGGGATTCGAACCCACGGTACCTTGCGGTACGCCTGATTTCGAGTCCGTTGCGCGCGTCCTGCGCGGTGCGCCCCACCTCCGAAGACGCCCGGTGCGCCCTGTGCCGAAATGGCACGTTGTGCGCCCTGTTGGGCAGAAATCCCCCCATACCGTGGCGCACCTGGTGAGCCCGCCGCTTGCCACGATGTTGGCATGAAGACCGTCGAAACCTACCGCTGGCGCTACATCGAGCGCGGACGCCTGAAGACCACGAAGTTCCACTGCACCTGGGACGACATCAAGATCGAGAACCCGGAGGCTGAGCCTGTCGAGGGCACGCTGATCCTGCGGCACGAGTTGGAGCCTGGGGATGACCCCGCGTTCGGCAGTGCAGGCAATGCGAAGACGAAGGTCGGCTAGAACCTCACGCCGGCGCGCAGCTGCGTCTGCACCTTCCCATCCTGCTGCCGCGTCACCTGCGCGCCCAGCACCAGCTTGCCGACGTCGCGATCTACCCACAGGCCAACGGAGTGGTCCGTCCCGTAGGCGAGACCGGCTGCCCACGGCTTCGGCGCTGGCGGAACTGGCGGGGGATCGACCGGGATGTCGACTGCGGTGTCGATCGTGCCATCCGGGCTGCTGACGATCAGCCGGCGCTGGTTGTCCATCCGCACGAGTTCTGTGTCGATCTCGATGCTGCTGGCGCCAACTGCTGGGGCTGCGACGATGCGCGCGGCGCGCTCGACCACGGCACCTCGAGGCAGCACGGCCTTGACCGCCGGTGCTTGCGAGGCAGGCGCGCGCGCTGCGATCACGCTGCCGTCGACCTGGCGCACCATCGGCGCTGGCGCGAAGTACTCGGGCCGCGGCTTGGCCGGCCAGAAGGCCCACGCCAGCACCGCAGCCACAATAGCCAGGATGCCGACGAGTTCAACCCAGCGCAGCGTTGTCATCACGCAACCGGATTGGTGGCAGCACCCAGGGCAGCCACAGCCTGGGCGCGCAGCGCGTTCTTCTTGGCGATCGACGCATCCGCCTTGGCCTTGGCGGCGATCTCTTCGGAGGTGTCGGTCAGCCAGGTCAGGAACTTCTGGCCGGCCGCCATGGCATCGGCCTCGAGGTCGGGAAGATCGGACTTCACGGTCGCTGCGACCTTCTTGGCGTCAGCGATCGCGACGTCTTCTGCCTTGGCGACAGTGCTGGTCGGGAGGAAGCGATGGATCAGGAACAGAATCGCGGCAACAACGACAGCGGCCAGGATGGCGGTGGGAGTGGTGGGGGTCACGGGGTGTCCTTCGGTTCGGTGATGCTGCCTTGATCGATGAGGCGCCCTGCTACGGCAGCAATCAGCAGGACGATGGACACGTAGTGCACGATGTTGTGCGGCAGCGCGTCCTTGAGGTCTTGGGGGATCGTGGGCCAGACGCCGTTGATGGCGCCGGCGAGCGCGCACAGCTGCACGCTGATCATTCGGTGCGCGCGCGACCAGTTCGGGATGAGCTTCATGACAGCACCCACCGAACGATGATTCCGACGTCTGTGGCGACGAGCAGGGCCGCGATACCCCAGCAGACAAACAGCCATGTGCTACCGCGGCCTTCCGGATCGGCGCCGGCCAGCGCGCCGACCACGACGAGCAGCAGCGCAACGACTGCCAGAACAAGGATGAGGATTCCCACGGTCAAGCCTCCGTGCCGCCGGCGGCCGTGAAGGCCGCCACCAGCGTTTCGATCGCGTTCTCGTGCTGGCCGTAGCCCGCGCCTGGCAGCGAGGCCCAGCGGCTGCAACACTTCGAGATCGCCATCTCGACGCGGCCGGCATCGATGTCATCGAGTGCGCGGCACTCCCCGATCATCTGCAGCGCGATCGCGTCCTGGCTCGCCGGCCCGAAGTCCGGCAGATGCAGCTGCTCCGAATAGACGTCGTACATGTGCGCGAGGATCTGGTAGCGGCCGGCAGCGGTGCTCATGAGGCCGGGGCGGATCGCGATGAGTTCGCGCGGGTGGTCCGCGTAGCTGGTGAACAGGTTCGGCGTCGCCGGGGTCGAGCCGACGAGCACGTTGTAGCCGTCGTCGCTCTCGGCGAGCAGCGCAGGGCCGATCTCGCTGTGGGCGATCATGTCGAGGAAAGCCTTGCGGTTCGTGGTCATGTCTTTCTTTCCGTGGTGCGCCACTGGCCGCTGCGATTCACCTCGAAGCCCGGGCGGCCAGGCACCGGATTCCATTCGGGCGCCGGCGGTGGGGCCGGCGGTGTGACCTTCTCGCCAAGCGGCTTGAAGGGCGGTTCGGGATGCAGGTCGTCGGTGGTTCGGGTCATCGCCGGTTCTCCTTCGCGCCCTCGAGCGCCGTGACGCGCCGGCCCAGCTCGTCGATGCGCAAGTCCTGCTTGATGTCGATGCCGTCCTTGGCCGCCATCAGCGCAGCCATCGCCTTGACCTGCTGGGTGAGATCCTGGATCTGGTCCGACTGGTGACGGATCTCGGCGGCCTGCAGCGCCTGGCCGTTCCAGACCAGCACCGCCTGCACGAGCAGCCCACCGACGACGCACAAGACACCCCAGAGGGGAATCTTGCGATCGATGGTCACCGCGTCCGGATCAGTCGAGCGAGTCGATGCGTTCACGGTTGGGAGCTCCAATCGAGATCGGCCGGCATCACGCGGCCCTCGGTACGAAGCTGGGCGCGCAGTTTTACCGCAGCGCCGTATTCGGTCTTCGCCTCGACCGTCCAGCTCTCATCGCTGCCGTGCCTAGTCGGATTGCAAGAGCCTCGCCAAGTCCTGCTGGGATGAAGGACAAGCGCTTCGTAGGCTGCCGCGGCAGCTTCGACAGTGGTTTGATCGGTCACGATGTTCCCTAGTTGACGCTGCGAGAAAGCTCATACCAACTCGTGCCGTCGCTGACGAGCCGCAACACATCGTCAGCCGTAGTCACGAAGTTGCCGGCAAGCTTCAAATTGCCGCCATCGGTGAATGTCAAAACACCCTGAAAAATTAGGGCCACTTCCTGGCCGGCCCAGGTTCCGGCGCTCATCGATGTCACGTTGGTCGTGCCAGAGATGAAGAAGATCTTGCAACCGTTGCGTGGGAGAACCAGGGCTGCAGCCGAAGCGACTGTCGCGATGGGGCTCGTGTCCCATTCGATGCTGCGATCTCCGGTTTGCTCGATGGTGTTGCCCGCCGACCCGACGCGTACTGCAGCTTGTGCCGTTCCGTTCTTGATGTAGGGGCGCACGTCGGCGTTCGTCCCGTTCAGGCTAACGGGAAAGCCAGAGCCAGCGACCAGGTAAACGCTGCCACCCAGCCTCAGGCCACTGTTATTGGTGCCCCAATAGACGGCAGTCGCCGACCCAGTGCAGGTCATGAGGCCCACATTCACGTGAGCGTTCGTTTCGACGGCCGAACCCTGGTCGGCGAAGTTGAAGCAGGTGTCCGCCGAATAGACCCACTGCGCATCGCACTTAAATACCGAGACGCCCGATAGGTCGAAAGCCTTGCCAGTGCAGAGGTCGACGATGCAACTCGCATCCAGACCGACCGACAGGAAGCCATCCGACTTCAGGCCGTTCAGTCCACTGGCCAACAGCGTTCCGCCACCGATCTGCAGACCTTCGCCCTGGATGCCTCCCACGTCCTTGGTCGTTTGGATGGCAGCTTGGCCGCCGTTGGCCACCAAGTGCGACTTGACGATGACGGTGCCGACGCACTGGCCGAACAGGTGCAGCGGAGTCGTGCAGTTGACCGTCGTGACATTGTCGAGATTGCTATTGAAGACGTAGCTGTTCTCGATCGGGTATTGCCAGCCCTGCAGGTAGAGGTTCTTGTAGTTGATGTAGTTGTTGCCGTTGCCGTTGACGCCGAGGGTCACGAGACCCTTGAACGTCCGCGGATCGGCCACACCAGTCGATGAGGCACCGAACAGTGCCATATCCTCAAAATCGATCGATGTCATGCCGGCCGCAACGTGGAAGGCATCGCAGCCGTAGGCAGTGATGCGCGATAGCGTGCCGTGGCCACGTAGCCGCGTGCCACTCAAAACCGAGATGGGTGCAGTGGTCTTCCCGTTGCCCTTCGGTAGGCGACCGTTCTGGCCAACGCACGCGTTTGCCCAAGCCTGAAGCGGGGCCGTCAGATCCTGCGTGAACGTGGACGCTTGAAAGTCCGCGATCTGCGCCACGGTCATGAACTCGAAAGCGTTGATGTCCTGCCAGCCCATCCACGACTGCAAGGTCGTCAGTACTGCGCTTGTCGCTGCGCGCAACCAACCAATGAGGCCTGGGCCCGTCCCTCCCGCGAGACTGATCCCCAGGCTAGTCCCCGCAGAGAGAATCCACGTCAGAGCAGACGTTCCAATCGCGATTGGTGCCGTGGTCGTGAGCGCAAAGAACGCGCCAGCTTGACCGCCAGACTTCACGCTCACCAGCGTGTTCGTGTCGAGGTCATAGTTGCCGTCTGCGTCAGCCGACCGCGTCCACGCGGCGCTGCTTGAGTCGTAGATGCCGTTCTGCGTCGGATCGGCTTGGTTCCAGACCAGTACGCGCGAGCTGCTGGTCTGGAAGCCATCGATGATTTGCTCGCCGCTGAGCGTGACGGCGCCGGTCGTGGCGCAGTCGACTGCGGCCTTGATCGGGGTGTTTCCGACAAGGCCTTGGCGGCGGTCGAGAGTCGGGGACGTCATGGCGTGCTCCTGGGAATGGGTCGGCCCGCTTCAGCCTTCCGGCCGCTGAGGAGGGTTGCCAGCGTTCGGGCTTGGCGGACCGTTTGAAACGGGGTCATCGCTCGGTCTTTCCGGAGGTCAAACCGCGATACCACTCGGCGATCGACTGAGGGCTAGCCTCTCCCGAGCTGTAGTCCCAGAGGAACTTGCCGGCAGTGAAGGGCGCCGCAGTGGGGAGCCCTGTGGCGAGGCCAACTGCGGTAGCGATGTGCTTGCCTGCGCTGGGCGATGGCTCGTCGCCATGCAGCAGGTGCGCGACGTCGACGCCGCCGCGGATCACGCTGTTGACGGCGTTGACCAGCGGGCTGCCTTCGTAGTCACGGCCCTCGATGGCGGCGCGCGCGATGTCGCGCAGGATCGGAATGCCGGCCGGAACCGAGCCCAGGACTGCCTTGGCACCCCACTCGCCCCAGCCTTCGTCCTTGTCCTGGTTCGGTCCCTGCGTCGCGACGATCGCCTCGATCAAGCCAGGAACGGCGATGTACCAGAAGCTGCGCGCGAGCACGCTGCCGAAGTCGTGGATGGCCGCCTTGCTGTCGCCCTGGCGCAGGTTCTTGACGCCCGAGGCGGCGTCGATGGCGATCAAGCGCTGGCGGTTGTAGACGTGGTTAAAGAACCCGTAGAACATGTTGATCAGCTGCGCGGCGCCCTTGGCGCGCTGGATCTTCGCCGTATCGGTGATGCCCTGCGCGCCGTGCGCGTTGCGGACCGTCTTGTCGGCTACGTAGACCGCGTCGGCATCATTCCGACCCTCGGCCAGCGCCTTCCTGTACGAGGCGAGCCAGACGGGACCAGCGGTGCCCATGTCGAGCTTCGAGACCGCCCAATGGCCGTAGTGCTGCGCGCCCTTCTGGAAGGCCGTGTAGCGGCTGTCGCCCATCAGGTTCTGGTAGGTCGAGGTGACGTCCTTGTCGTAGGCGTTCTGACGGAAGCGCATCTCGGGCGATTTTTCGAAGATGAACTTCCACGAGTTGTTGCCGTGGTCGTCGCGCCGGTACAGGTCTGCCGTCGCCTTGAACATCTCCTTCGAGCCGATTTCGCCGATGGAGTTGGCCAGCGCGGTCAGGTCGTGCTTGAGGATCGTGGACAGGCGAAAGCCGATGCCCACCATCACCGTGTTCGTGCGCGCGGTCTGAATGGCCTTGTCGATCCAGCCGATCGCCGCGTCGTCCATATTTCGCGAGTTCGCGATGTGCTGCAGCCAGGGCCGCATCGTCTTGCGATACTCGCTACCGAAGACGTCGTCGAAGGCGCGCTTGACCTTGCCGTCATCGAGCAGCCGGTCAGCGTCCATGATCGCCTCGCGGAAGGCTATGTCGTGGATCACCTGGCCGATCTTGCGCGGGGCGACGTCGAGACTCAGCTGGATCGCGCGCTTGACGCCCTCCTGCCGCGCGATCGTCGAGCCCTTGGGCGTCGTCGCGCGCTGGAAGCCGTTCTGGAACATCGCCTCCGTGTTGGCCTTCTCGACGTGTGCCTCGGTCGCGAAACTGCGCGCTGCGTCGTAGACGACCGGGTAGTAGCCGCCGGCGTACTCGCCGTGCGGCGTCAGGAAGCTGTCGGACTTGACCAGGTCGAGGCCCACGCCGGTGACGCGCTTCTGCAGCGCGTCGAGCGCGTCCCGGTTCTTGTCGAAGATGCCCCACACGTCCTGAACGAAGTTCCAGTCCGCCTTGGTCATGTTCCGATCGAGGAAAGCCTTGACGACGCGCTGGTCCCACTTGTAGCCGTCAGCCAGCTTCGCGCGGTTACCCTCGTTGCCCCAGTTCAACGCCATCGAGAGCATGCGCTGGCGCGTCAGCTTCATCGGGTTTCCGGTATCGGGATTCTTCAGGTTCAGGTCGTCAGGGATGGCATCATTGAGGTGCTTGCTCCAGCCCTTGCCGGCCGCGTCTACGGCCTCTTTCAGCAGTTTCGATGCGGTGTCCTGCCACACGTCTTCGTTGTGCTGGGCGTCCTTGAGCCGCCGAAACACCGCGCGATTCATGATCCCGGTCGGGTCGCCCTTGTCGATCTGATCGAACAGTGCCTCCGGCTTCGTCAACGACGCGTCGATACCGCGAAACTGGTGGAATAGCGCCTCGCGCGCTGCGGCGATCTTGCCGGCGTCGGACGGATCGTAGTAGTCCGACTTCATGCGCTCACCCAGGTCGCGGATCGCCGCCACCATCTCGTCGCGGACTTCCTCGAAGTTCAGCTTCTGATGGTCGATGACGATGATCCTCTCGCCTTCACCCATCTCCCGCATGGAGTCAACGGCCTCGCGCAGAACGCGGAATTCGGCGAGCGTCAGTTGCCCGACGGGCTTGCTGGCGATGGTGCCGTCCATGAGTGCGGGATCCACCGACAGCTCGATGCCGTGGTCCTCGAAACGCGTGTCGACGAACTTCTCCAGGGTCATCGCCTTCGTGCGCTGGAGCTCGTCGCCGCGGCGACTGTCGAATCCGAAGCGACCTAGCAGGTCCTGGATCTGGTCGACGTACTTGCCGTCGATCGTCTTGAATGTGCGCAGCGACGCCATGCGCTTGAACGTCTTGACGCCCTGGTCGACCTCGAACGACGCGTCGCGCGCGCCGCGGTACAGCATGTGCGAGATGATCTGGCGCTGCTTCGCTTCCGCGGCCGCCTGCCAGTCCTTGCCGAGGATGGCCTGCTGCACCTCGCGCGCGGCCTTGCGTTCGTCGCGCAGGTAGCGGTTGAAGTCGTGCAACTCGTCGGTGGCCTTGGCGCCCAGGAGTTCGTTGACGCGCTGGCGCATCGCCTCGAGCATCGGGCGCGTGACGGCGACGGCCTCGCGCATTGCGGCCCGGGTCGTGTTCTCTTCGGCCTGATTCCAGCGCGCGGTCATCTTCTCGTCGCCGAGCTGCTGCTTCAGGGCTGCGGCCTTGGCTTCGCCAGCAGCCTTCGCCTCTTCCGCCTTGGCGCGCAAGACGTCCTTCACGTTGCCGGTATGCTCGCGAGCCGCCTCGACCGCCGCGCCGCGCACCTTGACTTCCTGGGCCACGCGCCGGCGCAGGTAGCGCATTTCATTGGCGAGCACCTCGAGCTGACCCGCGCCGTGCAGCGCTGCCTGGGCCTCGTCCTTGATCGA
>FTKM01650537.1_pt1 | contig 10289 bp, 12 predicted proteins | sample 1658051 | NCBI WGS metagenome assembly FTKM01 (sample SAMEA3914794, study PRJEB12502) | metagenome | biome: forest; material: soil | place: Canada | collected 2011-07-05 | depth 0.1 m | reverse complement strand
GTGGGCGAGGCCTACGAGGTGCTCAAGGACCCGGAAAAGCGCACCGCCTACGACCGCATGGGCAGCGAATGGCAGGATGGCCAGGAGTTTCAGCCGCCGCCAAACTGGGACGAAGGTTTCGAATTTCGCGGACGAGGCGGCGCCGGTCAGACCGATCGCCATTACGATCCGAACTACGACCCGAGCGAGGATCCGAACCTCGAAGACTTTTTCGCCTCGATGTTCGGCCATGCACACACGGGGCACCGGCATCACGGCGCGGCTACCGGCATGGGTGGACAGGATCATCATGCGAAAGTGCTGATCGATCTGGAAGACGCCTATCGTGGCGCCCAGCGACGCATCACGTTGCAGATGCCCGAAGTCGATGCGCAGGGCCACGTGACGCTGCAATCGCATACGCTGAACGTCACCATCCCCAAAGGCATCAAGTCGGGACAACAGTTGCGGCTTGCAGGACAGGGCGGACCCGGTGCTGGCGACGGGCCGGCTGGCGATCTTTTCCTGGAGATCGCGTTTCGGGACCATCCTCGTTTTCGGGTTGACGGTCGCGATGTTTCGATCGACGTGCCGCTCGCGCCCTGGGAAGCGGCGCTTGGGGCGCAGGTCAAGGTGCCGACGCCGGACGGCATCGTTGAAATCACGGTTCCCAAAGGCTCGGCCGCGGGTCGTCGCTTGCGGCTCAAAGGCAAGGGCATTCCAGGCAGTTCACCGGGCGATCTGTACGTCGTCTTGAACATCGTCTTGCCGCCTGCGGACACCGACCAGGCCGCGAATGCCTACAACGCAATGCGGCAGGCGTTCCATTTCGATCCACGTGCACATTTTTATGGGTAATCACTCATCATGAACGAGTCCGTGACGACCTATCTGGAAGGCCAGATCATCAACGACGAAGTCGAGTTCACCCTGATCGAACTGTGCCGGGTAAGCGGGGCATCCGTCGAGGAAGTGAGCTTGTGGGTGGCTGAAGGCGCTTTCGAGCCGTTTGGCGCGGGTCCACAGGAATGGCGCTTCAGGGGCACAGAATTGCGCCGCGTGCGCACCGCGCATCATCTCGCCCAGGATCTGGAGATCAATCCACCGGGGATCGCGCTCGCACTCCAGTTGCTCGACGAGATCGAAGCGCTGCGAACCAATCCGCGCCGGGCGCGCAAGGGCTGAGGCGGCATTGCTTGCAGCCACGTAGCGGCGCGTCTCGCGGCGGCCGCCATGGCCGCCAGGCGCGCGCAGCACACTTCGTGACTGTTCGCCTGCACGACGGCCCCTGACGTTTTTGTTTAGAATCCCGAACTCGACGACGTGTGCTCTGCGGGCCTGGGGCACACGCATCGTTTGCACGGGCTGTCGCACCTGTTCCATCGTGAGCAAGCGGGTTGCTGGGCAGACGTAGTCAGGCAACGGCACTGATGCTCCGGGGGCAGTATGGTGTGGCATTTTCCAACAGCGATTCCACCCGCGTTTTGTGCGTGGGCGGTCTTCATGAGTGTCCTGATCACGCAACTGGGCGTGCCGGTGCCGGCCGCGCCTATGCTGGTTCTCGCGGGCACCATGGCGGCCACCGGCGACGTATCGTATTCCAGCGTGTTCATCGCGGCCGTGAGCGCAACCGTGCTTGCCGATGCGCTGTGGTTCACCGCCGGGCGACTGCGCGGCAGACGGCTATTGAACGGCCTGGTGCGCTTTTCGTTGTCCTTTGACGCTACCGTGAGGGTGGCGCGCAATATCTTCGAGCGCCATGGCGCGCCGATTCTCGCGCTGGCGAAATTCGTCCCCGGCCTCGGCTTGATCGCTTCGCCCTTGCTCGGCACGACGAGCATGGACGCGCGCATTTTCCTGCTTTGGGATCTGCTCGGCGCGTCGCTGTGGGCAGGCGTGTGGCTGATTGGCGGCGCGGCCCTGCATGATGAGATCGCGCAACTGATGACGCTGGTGCGGCACAACGGCGGCACGGTGTTTCATCTGTTCGCCTTGCTGGCCTTGCTATTCGTGGCGTATCGGTGGATTCGGCGGCTGCAGTTTCGCCGCTGGCTTGGCACGTTCCGCATTTCGCCGGAGCAACTGGATGAACTGATGAAGTCGAGCGCGCCGCCGCTCGTTTTCGATGCGCGACCGTCCGAGGTGCGAGCGAAGGAAGCGTACCGGATTCCCGGGGCGCGGGCACTTGATCTGGACTCACCCGAGCAGCTTGATTCACAGTGGCTCGGGCGTGACATCGTCGTGTATTGCGTGTGTCCCAACGAGGCAACGGCCAAGCGCATCGTGACGCAACTGCATCGCAAGAGGATTCACAACGTCCATGCACTCAAAGGCGGGCTCGATGCATGGGAGCGCCGTGGCTATCCGGTTGAGCCGCTCTCGGCCGATTTTCACGCGCCGCTGCATGACGAGAATGAGGCAGATTCCGTGCTCGACAATGAATACACGGTACGGGCACATATAACGAAGTGACGCTGGACTCACCACGATAACGACCATGCCCCACACGCGACTCGACTATGTCCTCAACCAGCTTGCCGAAATGCCGGTGTTCCTCGAAAAGGCGTTTCTCGGTATGTCACGCGATCTGCTAGAGCGGATACCCGCGCAGGACAACTCACCATTGATTGAGCATTTGTGGCACGTGAAGGATTGCGAGAGCGATCTATACGGACCACGAATCGAACGGGTGCTCAATGAGGACAGGCCACTGCTCGTGGGTAAGGATGTCAGCGGCTGGCCTACCGAGCGCGGCTACGCGACGCGGGATGCGAACGAGGCGATCACGCAGTTCAGCACCCTGCGTGCGCAGCTTCTTGAGCAACTGCGCGGCGCGGCGCCCGATGCGTTGCAGCGGGTGGGGGTTCGTCAGGACGGCCTGGAGATTGATGCGTACAGGCTCGTCGAACAGCTTGCCGACCATGATCGCGATCATCGCTGGAGAATGTGCGCGATCTTGCGGGAGTACGTGGAAACGCCCGGCAAATGAATTGCAAATGGAGCATGCCGGGCTCCTTGCAGCGTTTGATCAAAGTCGTGATTAACTAGCGCCACGAGCCTTCATTCGTCGCACTGCACGTCTTTCTTTGGCACCACGATGATCACTGGATAATTGGCCCCGTGATCGAGTTCGACGCGCGTGACCACGGCCATGGTCGCGCTGTCGCTGTCGTCGTACACGCTGATCTCTTCATGCCGAAGCGTGGTGATGCCGGTGCAGTTTGATGCACGACCGTCGTCCGAGACCTGGCATTGGATCGGGTTGTCCGCAATGTAGCGAAATTTGTCGCGGTCGGGGATGGCAAGGTATTCGCGAATGCTTTGTGCCGATCCACCGACGCCAGTGACATACCCTTTGGCGCACTGTCGGTCGGGGGCGTTGCCGCCCGCTGCTGTTTGCGCCTCGACGGCCGTGCCTGCGGTGATGCCGGCTGTCGCGAGAGTCAATGCAAGAAGGAATTTCATGGCGCGAATCACGCTTGTCGGATTGAACTGCTGGATTGTAATGGCATCTTGCCCAAGGGGTTAAAAGCAGATCATCGTCGTCACGACGTTTTTCTAGTCGCGATGCGATCTAGTCGTGGCGTGCTGCTGCAAATCAGCCGTGTGGTGTCTTGCCTGTCAGGCATCCATCAAGGTGAGAAGCTTTTGCTTCGTGACGGGAGAATCGGGCGTGCGGCGGCGCGCGGCGTCGACGAAAGTGAGCTTGTCTGGAAGGTATTGATAGAGCGAACTGATGCTGACGCCAGCGGCCTCTCCCATGTCGTTTGTCGCCAACGCCTGTCAGCCGTTTTTCAGCCGGGTTCGTTACCGTTGTTCGTCAGCCTTGTTCGTCAGCCGCGTTTTTAGGCCGCGCTCGTAGGCCTCGTTCGCCAGCCGCGTTCGCAAGGAACGTGACTGACGGCGTGGAGAATCGTGTCAGTCAAATCAGGACGAACACACCAACGTCGGATTGGCCCAGTCCGCTACGTCGTTTGTCACGCCTGTCTGTCCATCGGTCACAACCAGTCGCAACGTCTTGCGGCCGGCAACGCTGACCTTCACTGTCTTGATGGGCGTTGAACTGGTGACAAGCCCGCTATCGTAGAGTTCGATGTTATCGGCCCACACCTGATAATCGACGGTCCCACCGCCTTGCGCGGCCGCGTCGAGTCCTATGTCGCTCTGGAACGTAGAACAGTTTCCATTCAGACGATAGACGAGTTGTGCCGGAGCATTGAGCGTCATGCCGTCGATATAGCTCGAACCATGAACGACGATCGCCCCCGCAGCAGATGCACCCGTTGGCAGTGACGAACCGGTCGGAAAGACCTTGACCGCAACCTTGCCTGACTGCACCGCAGACCAGATCCAGCGTTGCAGCGCAAGCGAACCGTTGGTGGCAACAGGATCAGTGCCAGTGAATTTGAGCAGCACTGCGCCGGTCGCGGGCACCGTTAGTGTCAGGCTTTGCGTCACGGTGCCGAGGTTTGCGCCGGTCAGAACGTTGCTTGCCTGAACCGGGCCGGCGAGTCCAAGGTTCGAAAGGCTAACCGTAATGGGCGCAGCGGTTGTGCTGCGGTTAAGTAGCGCAACTGCACGCGTGCCTGTCGCCGCTAGCGGTTTGGTCCACACCTGTAGTGAGCCGGCGCTATCTGCGGTATCGAGCACGGCTTGCAACGAAAGCGGATCCTGGTTCACCGAAATGACCCCGGCATTCGTGAGCAATGCCTGCGTCGCTGCACTCTGGCTGCGCACGTCATTGCCCGCATTCAAGCCGCTCGACATGATGGACCACATGATGAAGTGCGCGGTATCCTGGTTCTCGGTCATGCCATTGCCGACTTCCAGCATGTCCATATCGTTGAAGTAGCCTGGCACGGCCCACGCTGCATCCGCTGCACTGATGTCGATGATCGAGGTAACCGAATTGAAATTGGCCGAGATATCTTGCGAAATACGCGACATGTCCGCATAAGCAGGAACGTACAGCGTCCCGTCCGAGGCGAAGCTGGTCGGCAAGGTTGGATTTGCGCTGTACGGGTTGATACTCAAAAACATGGTACGGCCCGTTGCCGTGATTCCCGCGCGCATGGCAGGGAAGGCCGTGAGGCTTCCGCCACAGTAATCGAACTTCATGTAATCAACGCCCCAGTTGGCGAAGGTTTGCGCATCGACGCTCTCATGCCCGAGGCTCCCCGCACCGACGCCCGGCGGATAAGACGGGGGCCGCGTGCCATGCGCAATGCCAGCGCACGTGTTGGTGCCGGCTGACGTGTACAGCCCGAATTTGAGCCCTTTGCTGTGCACATAAGCGGCAAGGGCCTGCATGCCATCGGGAAACGTGGTGGCGTTCGAATACAACTGCCCAGTGGTTGCGTTTCGGCCACCCACCCAGCAATCATCAACCGTCACGTACTGATATCCGGCAGCAGCCATACCGTTGGCGGCGATGGCGTCGGCGACGGATTTGATAATCGCTTCGGTGTCCTTGCAGGCGAAGGTGTTCCATGAATTCCAGCCCATTGGCGGAGTCATGAAGCGCACCTGAGTCAACGCGATGCCTGGGTCAGGCGACCCATTCGAGATGGCGCCGTTGCTGTTCACGCCGCCGCCGCAACTGACGAGCGCAGAACATAAGGCCATGAAGAGAGGAATCAGGAATGCTCTGGACGTGGATCGTTCACGCATGATCATGTCTCCCTTGCGAAGCGTTTGGGTCTTCGCATGTCGGGGACGTGTGCGCCCCGACTTATGCAGAAAGAGTAGACCTCGCCAAAAGCGTATGCAATCTCTGCGAGAAAGTGTCATATAGCAGGATATTGGATCTATTGCGACGCAATATCACGATAATAAGGATCACGTACTTTATGCCGATTGATCACTCGTCAAACGCACGCGCAAATCGGCGTCAAAACGTTTTTACCGCAGCCTCGCAACTGAGCACAGTTCAATGTCGACAATCGGTAAATGAGCCATGGCGTATTCGGGAAGAACTGCTATCTTCAGTAGTGAGCGACGTTCGATGCGCGCGGTTAAGCGGTGCCTGAAAAACCCTGTCTGGAGGTGCAAGATGATTGGTGTTACCTGGCTTGTGGTGGCTGACGGGGGACGTGCGCGTGTTTTCAAAACACCGGGGCTTGCGCTCGATCTTCAGGAGATCGAAGACCTTATCAATTCGGATGCGACCGGCTCGATGCTAACGGAGAAAGACCGCGCGAAATTTGCAAAGCGTGTTGCGGACTTTGTCGAGGACGGCCGGCTCCACCAACGCTATGACAGGCTGAGAATCGTCATCGAGCCAAAATTTCTGGGCATGGTCAAAGGGAATCTGAGCGAGGAGACCCGTCGGCTGATCTTCGAGCAGATTAGCGAGGACCTGTCGACACTCAATGTGCGGCAACTGGAGGCGCGTCTGCGGCGAGAATAGGCGCTTGATCTTCAACGTCAAATGAATTGCGTCGCTCGGACATCATCGTTCCAATATGGACGCAAGTGCTGGACTGCCTCTATCGCCGCAAGACCTAAGTGGCGGCTTTCGGACCTTGCGATTCTTCGGCATTGCGGAACCACCGTTCCGCGTTTGACCGCTCGGCGACCCAGGAGCGAGGCTGCGGCGAATTGAACTCATGATCGATGAACCGGCGTGCCCATTCGACACCGTCCCGCGTGGCTTCTTCCTCGGTTAGCCACTCGGGCTGAACAGTTCCCGGACGCTCATCGACAATCGGCTGATCTGCGCGGCGCACGCTGACCGAAGCAATCCATGCGCCACGTCCATTTTGTTCAGGGCGCACGCTGATTTCAAATTCGCCGTACGAAACAGTGGAAGTTGGCATGGCCTTCTCCTTGGTAGCGTTCATCATCGACGCTCGTGAACGTGCAGCGTGACGCGGTTACCCAAAGCGTTATCATGCGGCAATCCCGCCATCCGTACCGCGGATATTCGGCTGATAACGCAGGTGACGAGATGTTTTCTCCCAATCGATATCATCGGAGAAATCCGGGTTCACTTAGTTGGGCCTTGCTCATAGACTTTCAGATAAGCCCGGTATCTAAAGCATTGCCGCATCAATGATCAGAATAGATGCAAACGAGACGTCCCGCGTTCATTTCGAATCTGCGGGTCGCACGGCAGTACATATCGTCGGATGAATTCATTCTTGCGTTATGGCGCGAGCGGTGAATGAAGCGAATCAGGGCAACGGAGCGAACCATGTCTGAGCAACAGGGCAACTTGAGCGAGACGTTCATCGCACAGCAGCGCAAGCGTCTCGAAGCAATGCGGCGTGAACTGCTGGGCGCAGAGAAAGACACCATCGCCGGTCAACGGACGGCTCAAGAGGAGCACGGCGACGAGCCGGAGGAATTCGAGGACGCGGCGCAGGGCATGGCGCAAAACGAGATCAATCAGGCTCTGCACGATGCCAATGATCAGCGCGTGAGCGACATCGAACGTGCGTTGCAGAAGATCGACGAGGGCACCTACGGCCTGTCCGACGAGAGCGGAGATCCTATTCCCGAGGCTCGACTCGAGGCCGTACCTGAGGCGATTTTCACCGTTGAGGAGCAGAGTCGCCGCGACGCGGGCAAGTAAAGGCCGCGCGTCGTTGCGCATCAGTTGCGCATTCGCCGGCAGCGAAAAATCCAGCATTTTTCAGGAGTGAGCGGTCATGCCCGCAGGTACAAACCAAGGTTTCGTACAGGATGCAATCGAACAGTTCTATCGTGCTTTTGAGGCGAAAAGCGTTCCGATGTTACGCACGATCGTGACCCCGGATTGGGAATACATTCCCGAGCCGGAGGGCGCCGTTCCAGGTTGCGATCAGATGATCCGGGTGTTTGAGGATATGGCGACGGCGCTTCCCGATATGAAAATCACCATTCTGGACCTGCTGATTCACGACAACCGGGCGGCCGTTCGTGCGGAGATCAGCGGCACCCAAAGCGGGAAACTGCTCGGCATTGATGGAAGTACCAAACAGGTCCGCTTCGCTATTCATTCTTTTCACCAGATGCGGGGAAATCTGATCGAAAAAACCTGGCACCTTGAGGACTGGCTATCGGTGTTCCGCCAACTTGGTCAGTTGCCCAAAACGCTTGATCGTTCGTGAGGCTGGCAAGAAGACACTGCTTCAACCGGTCGTGCCTGCGCTCATATGCGCGCCGATCGCGCAGCCGGCGAACACGATCAACAAGACCAGCGTCGTGACGGCGGTGAAGCGATAGTCCCGTTGATGCAGAAAGACGCCCAGCATCAGCATCAGTCGCAGAACCGGCAGCAAGATGAACACCACAATGCCCGCCGTGACGATCTGGATACCGTATGCTCGCGCCACTGGATGTGTGCCAAGGTAAGGCGCACCGTGCGTAAGCAACAGGCCTGCGGCGATGATCAACGAGGCGAGCCAGGTGCCGTATTTGAGCAGGGCGGCGAGCTGTCGTTCAAGCGCAGCTTTGGCCGCGCCAGTGGCGATGGCGCGACTCATGCCCCACTCCCAAGCGGATTGAAGTGAAACGCTTCACATAGCATCTGGGCGGCGAGCGCCACCAGAATGACGACGAACATCACCCGGAGTTTGTCGTTTGACAGGCGCATCAGAATCCGCGCACCGAGTACGGCGCCGACGACTGACCCTAGTGCGACCGGTCCGGCAACATCAGTGACGATATCGCCTCGCAAAAAATAGGCGCCTGCGCTGGCCGCTGCCGTCACTCCGATCATGAAGTTGGATGTCGCAGAAGACACCTTGATGGGTAAGCGCAGCGCGGTATCCATGGCGGGGATCTTTAGTACGCCACTACCGATACCCAGCAGCGCCGAAATCAGCCCCGCGCCATACATGAGCGCCATGCCCAGCGGTACGCGTTGCACGCGGTAATCGACGTCGCGGCCGACCGTGTGATCCGGATAGCTGGAGTCGAGTCCGAGCGACGCTCCCCAGCCGTTGGCGGCGAGCGCGCCTGTCACCGCCGGTCCGCTCACCGGATCGACCCGCCGTGCGAGCATCTGTCTCGCGGACAGCAGCAACACCACGGCGAACAGCACAAACAAAGCCGTCACCGGCACGAGTCCAACCAGAAGCACACCGCACAATGCGCCTAGCGTGGTGGCGGTTTCCAGCACGACGGCGAGGCGCACATTGGTTAGCCGGGCGCGCAAGAAGGGCGCCGCGCCGCCACATGAGCAGGCGATCACGGAGACGATGCTCGCGCCAATCGCGACATGGATGTCCAGGTGGCCGAACAGTGTGAGCAGCGGCACGATGAAGATACCGCTCGCCATGCCGAGCATACCGCCCAACGCGCTTGCGCCAAGGGATACCGCGAAGAGCCACACGCTGAAGGAAAGATCCATGATGGGATGCCAGTCAGTCAGTCAGTCAGTCAGGCTTGCTTCGCGCGCCGCGCGAGGCGGGTGACGAACTGGATCTGATCGCCCCGGTAGTGAAGCTTTTCATAGTCGACCGGCTGGTGCCCGGCGCTATACGAGGTACGCTCGATCAGAAAGATCGGGCCGCCGCGTTCGATGCCGAGTGCCTGCGCCACTGCATGATCGGCACAGGTGGCTTCGAGCCGGTATTCGGCTTCGAGCAGAGGCGTGTCGTACTTTTCCTCCAGCAACGCAAAAATTGGTTCGGTATCCAGATCATTGGCGATGACCTTGTCGCCGATTTCCTTCGGCAACCATGTTTCGTCAAACGACAGGGGTACGCCGTCCGCGAGACGCACGCGCTGAATGCGCACGACCAGCGTGCCGGCCATCAGGCCGAGCCGCCGCGCCGCGAGGTCGCTGGCGGGCATGACCCGTTTATCGAGCAGTTGCGCCGTCGGATGGCGGCCAAGCGCCTGCATGTCTTCAACGAACCCGCTCAGTTCAGTGAGTTCCTGCGTGATGCGAGGCTGAGTGACAAAAGTGCCCTTGCCGCGGCGAATTTCGATCAGCCCGCGTTTGGTCAGGTTCTGAACGGTCTTATGGAGCGTGGTGCGGCTGACGCCGAATCGTTCGAGCAGGCTGTCTTCATTGGGCAACTGGCTGCCCGGGGCATAAGTGCCGTCTGCGATGCTGGCGGCGAGCACTGCTTCGACCTGGGCGTAGAGCGGAACGCGGCTTTCGGGATCGATCGTCATGCGGGACATAGTGACATCATGACGTCACTATGTCAACCCGGCGTCGATGCCGAAGCTGGCCTCTCTACCTCGCCTGAGCGGACTGTTACTGGCTGCAGGGAGGTGGCGTCAGCCGAGCGCGTCGAGGCCTTGTTCGACCGGCAAGGCATCAGTAGGCCGTACCACGCGGGCCACTTCAGCGCCGTCGCGCAGGAAGATCA
>FTKM01679020.1_pt1 | contig 10336 bp, 5 predicted proteins | sample 1658051 | NCBI WGS metagenome assembly FTKM01 (sample SAMEA3914794, study PRJEB12502) | metagenome | biome: forest; material: soil | place: Canada | collected 2011-07-05 | depth 0.1 m | reverse complement strand
TGCTACTGCTGCTACTGCTGCAGGAGGACCTTGAGCCACGATCGAGTTGTAGCAGACAAGTATACAGGTAGCGGACCGAATGCATCCAAGGTAGCCTCTCTCCTCGCCTCTCTAGCCACCTACTCTGCACTCTGCATGTCGCTTCGGTGCGGCTGTGCTGGGTGGGACGAACCTTTACGAAAGGAAACCCACCACTCAAGAGCCTGATGCTCGTGATGAGCGCCAAGTCCGTCCCTCTCAGACGTGGAGATACCCCGCAACACGAAGCAGAGGCTCACGGCACAGGCCAAGTTCTGGGCTGAAATGGTGGTACTGTGCAGTACGTATGAAGCCCGATAGGCCTTAGTCCAAGTCTCCCATGCACCTGAGAAAAAGTCCCCCCTCCGAACACATACATTTCATCGCTCCCTGCCGAGGCCATGCAGTGCAATGTTACTATCGGGGACGGCGTTGGACCCTCGGAGGCGGGCTGAAGACTTGAAGCAGTCGAGGGCGGCAGGGCGGCAGGGCGCCAGCAAAAACCTGAGCTTCCAAGATAGGAAGATCGGCCACCGTCTGGGGAAGCTGAACATCGATCTCGCTGGCAGGCGTGTGGATGGCAGCCAAGACCCCATTCGCACGAAGGTTCCTCGATGGACCCGTGCCACTGGCCACTTGTCACATTCGTAGTGTTTGCATGTGTGTTGTGCGCATGCCGTCGTTCTGTATGCAACATCGCGAGCCCGGCCATGCCAAGCAGAACGCCCAGCGATCCAGAGGCTGGCTGAAGACGACAAGCCACGCTCGTCGTCCGTTGGTCGCCCTCTCGCCGATAGCCTCTGTTTGCTCCCTTCCGGTGAATACATGGCGATCCAGTAATCTACAGGTTGTTCCATCGAAGCCTTCCCTCCTGCTCCTATGGTCTCGTCATTAGCCTCCCCCCCTTTTCAATCCAAGGGATCTGGCCCTCGCAGGACGATTCCGTGCGTCCTTCCGACTCCGACTATGCCGCCGTGGCGACTTGGCGTTCTTGCATGCATCCACGAACAAGGTGCCTTCGTGGCACCCAGCCAGCCTGGACCCGCGGTTGTCGTGAGTGGCCGATCAGGTAGGGCTGCATCCAACCCTGCGTGCCGTGTCCTCGAAAAGAACCAAATTCTGCGAGGCCAGACCGGCGATCGCGGCCGAGCCGCCGAGGCTGGCCGTACGCTTCCTCGCCAGGTCTATCTACATGCCTCTCTGTCCTACCACGCTGCCTATCGCCACGCCCCGTTTGCTTCCGCACCCGCCCCTCTGCTCTCGGCTGGCAGCAGCAGCATCCGTCTTGAACGGAGGCTCCTTCTTTCTCGGGACATGTACACGCTGGGAGGAAACGGATCGCATGGCCATGGCCCGACCGTCTCCCGTTCCACTGCTCCATCACTCGGCTTGCCTCCGACGTGGAGCCCCCCCTCCTCGCGAGCACCGGTGATTCTTAGATGTGAAAGTAACTCTCCCCACAGCCCAACGGCTCGAGGGCTGGCCAGTATACGAGGCTGTGACTCTCTTGCGGACCAGTCCGGAGCAAAAGAAGCTTCGGCAGCATGCTCCGTCGGCCGCTCTCTTACTCCAAGTGAAACTAGCACCGCGGCTCAACGAGAAGCTTCGAAGCTGCGGCTCTCTAGATTTGGCAGCTCCGAACCAGCTTACTTACAGCAACATAGTAGCAAATAGTAGAAAGTATTGGTGAGAAAAGGGGGGAGGGGGTGAGAGTCTCATGCCGGGATGACAGATGATACGGGTTATCGGTATGGCCCCCGGGATAAAGGAGAGTTACAGCTCCGCCAACAGCACGGTGCCACGATGCGTGCTGTCCTGCCCGGCGCTAGCAAGAGAGAGCTCTGCACAGAGGGTATCGTCTCCACGCCCACCGCCACTACGACCATGCCGTCGGGAGAGAGAGGGAGGGAGAGAGCAAAGTCATCTGCACCCAGGAGAAGCATACGCCATACGCTCATTGGTCGCCCAGCAGCTGCTTGCTGAGCCGATGGCTCCAATGCGGTGGAACGGGCAGTGGCTGGTCAGCACCCTAAATTTTCGCGAACAAGTGATGGCAGGAAAGGGCATGGCGGCCGCTCGTAGGGCTGAGATGGAGCCAAGCGGCCGAGCGGAGAGTGATTCTCTTGCGGCTTAGCATTGAGACGGTGAAGAAGAGGGGGGGGTGCCGGCGGGGAGGAGCGAGGGGTCTGCAAGCCATCTGACGATGTGTCTCTCACGTCTCGATGTATTGCCTTGCTAGACCACCACATAAAGGACATAGAGTTACCTGGTGGATGCGTCATACGAGGAGAGAGTTATTGGTCATTTGCGCATACTTGGTGCAGATATGAGGATGGAACAGGGTGGGATGGTGGCCCACGGCGTGAGAAGGAAGCGATCCTACGCTTCTGACTGGCTCGCTGGCTGGGCGAGGGCCTATCGGACAGATTCACTCAGGAGAGAGAGCGCAGTGCGTGCAGTGAGTTCGTGCAGTGAGTGCCTGGGTCTGCGAGTGCGCAACAGATTAGCTCTCCGCCGTACACTGCCAAGACTGCTTTTCGACCGCGTTCCACGATCACTCACGGCTGAGACAGGTCTCACAGTTTTACCATGTCTTGCTCTGAGACGACCAAGTGGCTTATACAGTTATACTACCAGCCAACAGCGCCAAATCGGGACCCGGGGCTCTGGAAAATCGATACAGCAAACACCCCTACCACGATATGCTGTACGCGGGCACCTCTGGTGCCTCCGTTTGCAAGAGCCACCTCCAGGTTGCCTTCCGCTCCCAAAGGAGAAGGAGAAGAGGAAAAATTATTCATGCTTCACAAGAGTCACTTCTGCATGCGTCTGTTGCCTACCAAGGATGGCCGTGGTACGATAAAAGACTCCAATGTAACTCCCACGAACGAGTCATGAAGAGTCCTGACCAGCTCCTCTTGCGCTCCGTTTCTGGTGCCTTGTATATGCCGCCTCGGGCAAAAAAGTCCCGGATTGCCACAAAGTGTTTGAAATAGTTACATTACCCATCGTGCCTATGCATCTCATGCGTCGCGTGCTGTGACTCATCAAGAGAAATGGCGGACTGGATGCTGCATGTTCGCCACTGTGAAATGTCTCTCAAAGTTGCCAAGCAGAGGGGACAGTGGCTGTGTGATGTTTTCTTCATCGTCGTCCTGCAGAAACTTCCCGGGCGGCGGCGATAGGTACTTCGTATGAGCAACCCACAGAAGGTATTTCTATTGAGTACGTGCATTGGAGAGCACAGGGCACATTTGTCTGACTCCTGAGACGACGATGGGCACACTCTTCTGGATACCGGAGACTTAGTTTTGCATACCAACAGAACGCCTGGTCGGCCCTTTTTGGGCGGCCTTCGCCTGATGCCAGATCCCAGGCTCTCAGATCTCCTGTAGCTAGTGGTAGTTGTACACTCGAGTACTGACAGAAAGAAAAACGATGAGAATAGTGAGATGAATAAAAAAGAAAACTGCCCCCCTTTGTAGCGGTATCTGGCAGCACTGCACTATGTATGGCCGCTTCCTTCCCTTCCCTCCCCCTCTTTTGATCCGTTTTGTAGTCCTCCCAAGCAGCCAGGTGTTCAAACCTCACTGATCCCCCTGGTGTTCAGTGCCACAGCCACCTCGCAAACGGTCGCGACGAGCTCTCTAGCCGGCATTCCCCCCGCCGCCGCCTCCGCCACGCTGTCTCTTGTTGCCACCGCCAGCGGCCTCGGCGTCATTTCGCTGGCGCTTATTTCCTGCACCAGCTTGATTGCCTCCGGGACTGAACTCGCCGACTTGGGGGTTCAACGCCGTCGCGCCGCCTCCCCGTCCTGCTCCTCCGAAGTTACCTCGGCCACGCTGTCCCTGGCCACCTCGGGCAGGGGCTTGGTAGACACCACCACGCCCTCCCCGTCCCTGATGCGCACCTCCCCTAGTTGGTACGGGAATTCCTGTGCGGGCCGGTTGTGCCTGGTTCGGTTGTAACTGGTTCGGTTGTGCCTGTGCCGGTTGAGCAGTCGTAGCCGCCCCTGAAGCAAATGGATTCTGAGGAAGAGAGGCGGGTAGCGTTGCTGGTAGCACTCCTGCCTGAGGTGCTGGGGTTGTGCTGGCGAACGGGTTGGCTGGAATCGGAGCAGATGTCGTCCCAGGGGCAGGAATAGCCGTGGCCGTAGCAACCGGAGCAGCTGGTGCCGCATTAATCACTGGCTTCAAAGGCTGAGGGAGATTTCTCTGTGTAGGCAGGCCTGGCGGCTGCTTGGAATCATCGCCCACTACAGCAGATGAGGGTGCCGGGGTCGTAGCTAGTAACTCGATCAGCATATTTGTTTTTCTTTCATATAGACTGCTAGATGGAGGGCCTGGGACTGTATAAGAAAAAGGGAGAGGGAACATACCAGCAGGGGTTGAAGACGCTGTTTGCGCTGCGGTGGGGGCCTTTGCGTCCTTGGCTATGCTCCAAACTTCTATCACGGGTCGCTGAGGGGTTTCCTTGGAGGCCGTCTCAACGATCTCCAGTTTGGCCTCGGCCGTCTTGACCTTCCGGTCGAGCACATTGAGACGCACGTTAGACTTCCTCTCTGCGAGCACGGTGGCTTGGGCGACCTTCTGTTCGGTCTCCTCCTTGGATTTGGCCTCCATCTCCTCGCGGACCTTCTTCTTTTCCGAATCAATCTTGTTCTTAATATTGTTCGTCAAGATGGCCTTGATGGTGGGATTGTTGGCAACCAAGTCGCGTGTCTGAGCATCCGTCAAGTTCGACAGATCGATGCTACCTCCTGGCGTGCCCATGCTGGGTGTCGCGGGGGCTTGTTGATCCGTCGGCTTGGATGGCGTAGACGGCACGCCATTCTGTGACGGAACGGTGGCATTCTCTGCTTTCCAGATGGCTTTCTCTTGCTCCAGTCTCAAGTTGAATTCGGCATGGAGTTTCTCCTTTTCTTCCTTGGCTTGCTTATCCATCACCTCCTTAGACTCTTGAAGCTTCTTGTTGAGCGCCGTCTTCATCTTGTCGGACCGCGCCTTCACTACGCTGTCCGCGTTCGCTTCAAGCTCCTGAGCTTTCTTCTCGAACTCTTGGGCCTTGGCCTCGAATGCGGCAATCCTGTCTTCCAGCGCCTTACGCTCCTCATCAGAGAGACCAGAAGCAGGCTCGGCCGGAACTGCCGCTGATACCGTGGGAGCTTCTTGCATAACAGCATCGACCCCGTTGGTTGCAGGCGCAGCGGCTCGGGCCAAAGCTTCGTCACGCTGACTGACGACGGAAGCAAGTTCGAGCCGCAGACTATCCAGCTCCGCAACCACCTCGGCTTTCTGAGCGGTGATGGCTTCCAATTCGCGTTTCAGGCTCTCCAGCTCTGGTGCAGCAGCACCGACGTCTGTCTCGGTTGATGTCGAAGCAGGATTTGCTGGTTCCTGGGTCGCAGCCGCGGCGGTGGCAGCAGCCGTAGCAGCAGCCGCAGCAGTAGCAGCTGCGGCCTGAGCTTGCTGCTGGAGATATGCTGTGCTTTGCTCCAAGATTGACTTTTCTCCCTTGACGGTCTCCAACTCTTGCTGAACGCTGGATAGGCGCTCGTTGGCTCCGTTCAGCTCCTCTTGGAATTTGGCCTTCGCTTCGGCGTACTTTTGCTTGAACTGAGTGCCCAGCTTCTCGCGCGTCGCCGACCACGTAGCGTCTTTCGCCTGCAATGTTGACTCGAGCTCCTCGATCTTGACCTTAGCGGCCGATTCGGATTGTTTCAGCGATTCGTTGTCGGATTCCAGTGTGGCCACGGTCTTCTTGAGCTGCTCTGTCTCCTCTGGGTCGGCTTGTCCGTACTTGCTGAGGATGGACTCGATGCGTTTCTGAGACCTCTCGCGGTCCTCCTGGTACTGCTTGATCTCGGCCTCTTTGAACGTCTTGTCGAGCTCCAGCTCCGCGATGCGGGCCTCGAGAGGCTGGATCTTGGCCTCCAGCTCCCCGATCTTCCGGTTCCTCCCCTCCAGCTGTGCTCGGGTTCGCTGGTTCTCGTTGCGTAGAGTGACGTTGCTCTCCCGAATCAGGTTGAGCTCGTTCAGCTTGTCCATGAGTTCCTTGTGGCTCATGGAGCTGCGCGAGTTGTCGGCCTGAGACCTTCGCTCTTGTTCAAGCTTGAGGCGAGCCTCGTCGAGCTGGGACTGTGCGTACTCGAGCTGCTGCTGCAGCCTCTGGGCTTCTGTCGTCTTCATGCCGAACTGAACCTCGAGGATCTCCTTCTCGCGTCGCAGGTAGACTGTGAGCTCGCGGAGTCCTTCGGAGGATGTGTCGGCGACGTTGGCAGGCGCGCCTTCCAGCGAACCAGTCTGCAGCGACCGGTCTTTCTGTAGAGCAGATATTTGAGTTGTCACACTCTCCAGCTGTTGGTGAAGGATCTTGTTCTGAGCATCCGCGTCGTCCCGTCGGCTCTTCATCTCGGCGATTTCTCCCTCGAGGTGCTGTTTACGCTCTTCCCAGGACCGCTCGCTCTGGGTTAGGGATAGTCTTGCGGACTCGGCCTCCGCCTTCCACGCGGCCGACTGTGTCTTGAGCTTGTTGTGGTCTGCACGGAGGCTCTGGAGAAGCTTGGCAGCCTCGCCGTGCTTGACAAGTTCGTTTTCGTAGTCCCGCTGTGCGGTGGCGGCAATTGCGGCCTGGGCACGGAGATCCTTCTGGTGGAAGCGAGCAGTTTCCTTGTACCGCTCCTCGTCGTCCTTCAGGCGCTGAATCTCGCTGCTAAGCATGCGCTCTCGGTCCTCCGCCTTGCGCGCTACGTCGGCCTGGGAGTCCCGGAGAGTGTTCAGCTCAGTTGTCGATACGCTGAGCTCGGACGAGAGAGCATCAACGCGCTGTTGGAGCTCATTGATCTTGCTCTCCTTAGCGCCTGCTGTTTCCTCCATCTCCCGTGCGAACTCTTCCCGCGATGCGTTGAGATCCTCTAGCTCGGCCTCCATTTCTTGGCTCAGTCTCTTGTATTGATCGGACTGAGCCTGTGCATTGTCCATCTGAGCCTTGGCCAATTCGAGATTGCTCTTGAGCTCTGCAATCTCTTCCTCAAGCTCTTGGATACGGACGCGGTCTTCGTCGCTGCCCGATGCTGGCTCGGCACCCACGGCCGGCTGCGCCCGCGGAGTGGGCTGAGGCCGGAGTCGCTCGTTGCGCGCCTGCGCGTTACGAAGTTCGATGTCCAGCTCGTTCACGCGTGCTTGGAGATGGTCACGGCTTGTCTTGGCCGCGACTGCCTCCTCCTTGATCTGGCTGAGGGTTGATGTGAGTTCGTCGATGCGTTTCTGAGCCTGCTGGGCATCGAATTCCTTTCGTAGCTGGAGCTTCTTGCCCTCCTCAATCTCCTCGCCGAGCTTCCGCTTCGTCGTGGTGAGTTCCGACTCGAGGGAGTCGACCTGGCTCTGCAGCCTCCTCCGCGTTTCGGATTCGCTGAGCTCGCGCTCGTTGAGGAGAGACTGTTGGTTGGAGAGCAGGTTGTTGAGCCGTGCCTTCTCCTGGGCGAGGCTCTCTTTGTCCTGGCTGAGTCGTTCCTGGATGTCCCTCCACATGTTTTTCTCGGCCTTCAGATTGGCGTTCTCGCTTCGCATGCTCTCGAGCATACCCTGCGCCTCCACGAGGTCTTCCGAAGCTTGCTGCACCCGGATGTCCAGCTTGGCTTCCGACTCAGAGAGCGTCTGGGTCCGCTTCTGAAGTTCCTGGTTCTCGACCTGTGCCGCCTTGAAGTTGGATTCGAGCATGCTGTACCGCTCGGTAGCAAGCGTAAGCTGGCTCGAGATGCGAGCGATTTCGCTCTGGAGAGATCGCTTCTCGGTTGAGAGCTTCTCGCTCTGCTCCGTCAAAGCCCTGCGCTCGACAGCATAATCGTTCCTCTCGGAGTCGTATCGCGCCTGCAAGTCTCGGAGAGCAACGGCCAGATCGCCATCGTCGTTGGAGTGGTGCTCGATGCTAGCGAGGACCTCCCGCTGCCCATCTGCGGCCGGCGTTCCCAGAGCCGCCTGGATTTCAGCGGCGCTCGCCCGGTGCTGAAGCATGCGCCGGAACATGTCTCGTTCCTGCATGTAGCTCTTCATGCGCGCCGCGGCGGACTTGACCTCGTCCTCAAGCATAACCACGGTGCTGCGAAGGGACTGAACAGCCTGGTGGTCCTGTGCAGCTTCCTGCTTCGCTGCGATAGCCTCCTCATTCTCCATCTTGTCGGCGAGCTCGCGGGTGATGCGGAGCAGCTCGGCGTTCTGGGTCTGGAGTTCGTAAATGTCTTTGAAGACGACGAATTTGCGGCTGATAAACTGGTTCGTATCGGACAGGTCGTCGAGTGAGTTCTCGCTGATCTCACCCTGCTTGATTCGCTCGAACTGCTCAAGCTCCTCAGTAGTAAGTTGGTCTAGGCCCTTTTCTTGCGCGTGAATGTTGAAGATCAGGGCGTGGACTTGAGTTCCCAGATCGCGGAGTTGTTTCTGCAGGATCCTGATTTCGGACTGCGCGGAGACCGCGGTAGCCTCTGCTTTCCTAGCCACTTTGACTGCGGCATCCCGTTCTCCGTAGGCCTGCTCAGCGAGCTGAGACATTTCGATGGCAACGTCATTGGAACCCTTCACCTGCCCTTGCGCCTCCTGCCATTCTTCCATCTTGGCGTCGATGAGACCCATGGCGTCGTTGAGCGCAGTGGAAAGCTCCTTGTTCATCCTCTTCTCGTTTGCCAGCTCCGACTTGGCCTTGTAAAGCTCTTCGATGGTCTCGCTAGCACGGAGGGAGGATCGACCGCGAATGGTACCCGGTGTGCCAAACGGAGAGCCGGCACGGCCAAGAAGAGAGCCATTGGGCTGGGGAGTCTGAGGCACCGATCCGGGGGGCTGGTAGTGCGTCTCTTGAATGGCTTGAAGGCGGTCGAGTTCGCCTTGTAGCTCCTGTACGCGCTGCTCCGTCTGTCCGTGCTGGGCCTTCTCCTGTTCAAGCTCCCGCCGGATGCTTCTAACTTCCGCGACGCCATCGTCCTTGACTTTTTCCAGGTATGCCTCGACCTCTCGGAGGCGATTGCGGTGGGTTTGCGATTGCTGGTCCTTCAGCTCGACAAGACGCTTGGAAGACTCGATTTCTTGCCGGAAGCCTTCCTCAGCGCGCGCGGCAGCTTCCTGAAGTTGTTGTATCTTGGCGAGGCCCTCGTCCGCTTTAGCCTGAGCTTCTTCGAGTCGCCGGCGAAGAGCCTGCTCGCTGCGGGTAAGTGACTCGATCGTGGAGCTGGCATCCTCGTTCAGTCGCTGGAGCTCGGCAATGCGCGCGCCTTTCTCTTTGCGGTACTTGATGGCTTCGGCGGTCTTCGTCTTCAGTTCGGTATCCAGCCATTCGCTGCTGCGCTTGGCCTGCTCGGCCTCCTGCTTAGCGATATCTTCACGATGCTTTGCGCTGTTCGCCGCGGTCTGCGCCGCGAGAGTGGACTGGTTGAGACCGGCGATCTCTTGATTGAGTTTCACAATCTTCTGGTGTTGTTTCTGCAGTTCGTCCGAAAGGTCGGCGTTCGCTTGGGTCTTCGAGTTGATGACAGCGAGAGTCTCTTGCTTCGAAGTCTCCAGAGAGGCTATGCGCGAGCGGAGGGTCTCGATCTCGGAGAGCGAACCAGTGCTCGATGATTTGATCGACTGGAGCTCATTTTCCAAGGATTGCCGTGAGTTTTCTGATGCGCCAGGTCAGCCGAGGCGTCCACAAGACGCCAACATCAACTATAGTTTGAATCAATGGTCTTCTGGGAAGAGACACACGCGTACCTTCGGTTTGAAGTTTCTGGCGAATTTCCTCGACGTCTTTCAATGCTTTGTTGGCAGTAGCTTTGAACTGCTCACAGCGTGCTTCAGATCCTCGGACGGCGCCCTCAAGCTCTATTTCGAGATCCGACTTCTGCTGTGCCAACGTATCGAATTCGAGGGCCTTGGCCGCGATGGCATCGAGGACAATCTTGACGAGGTCGACGGTGGGTTCGGTCGCAACTGAGTTGATGGTAGGCTCCGGCAGATTCAGATGCTTCGCAACGAAGCTAACATCTATGGCTGCGGCGGCCATGTTGACGGGGTAGCTTTCTACGCGACCATAGGAGTATTCTCGAGGCGCAGCGCGAAATCTCGGAATGGAAAGGGAGATAAATTGAGACAAGGGGGGGAAAACGAGTGTTTGCTCTTTGAGATGCGGGCTCTGTTTTCAAGAAGATGCAAAACGCACGGGCGCGAGGCTGTTGAACGAGTTGGTTGCGAGTGGGGTCCTGCAGCTGCTAGGCGACGCGGAGCCCTCCAATCAAGGCAGGAGCGCCAGCGTGTCATAGCTCCCCTTTCCAGCCTTCCCGTCCCACATT
>FTKM01000483.1_pt1 | contig 10343 bp, 8 predicted proteins | sample 1658051 | NCBI WGS metagenome assembly FTKM01 (sample SAMEA3914794, study PRJEB12502) | metagenome | biome: forest; material: soil | place: Canada | collected 2011-07-05 | depth 0.1 m | reverse complement strand
TCAGCAACAGCGAGTCAGCAACAGCGAGTCAGCAACAGCGAGTCAGCAACAGCGATTCAGTAACAGCGAGTCAGCAACTGCAATTCAGTAACAGCGAGTCAGCAACTGCGATTCAGTAACTGCGATTCAGCAACTGCGATTCAGCAACTGCGATTCAGCAACTGCGATTCAGAAACGGCAAGTCAGGCGGCTGACTTCTTCAAACTGTCTTGTAAGCCGTCTGCAGAGCCTGCCTCGCCTGAGTCGTTTGCGATGTCTTTGCGATCAGATCGTGATAGCCGTTGACGATGACGCTATACGAGAAGTACGCGAACAGCAGCGCCGACAGGACGTGGCACGCACGTAGCAAACCGGTGCCGGCGCGCTTGCGGCCATGGCTCGCAAGACCGCAGATAAATAGCGTCCAGCCCAGTCCGCCAAGGAAAAAGCCACTCAAAAAAACCGGCGCCGTGGTCACGGTGGTCGCGCCAGCTTTGGCAATCAGCGCGCCGCCTACGGCTGCAAACCAGAGGATCGCCGAAGGCGACGAGACGGCCAGCAGCACGCCGCGCAGGAAACCGCGCCACGTACTCAATTTCGGCGTGGCGGAGTCGGCTTCGCCTTGCACTGGCGGCGCCGATGCAGGGAACAACGCTTCGCGCGCCATCTTCCATGTGAGAAACAGCAGAATGGCCGCGCCTCCAATCCACACGACCCAGCGCACTGCCTCGAACTGCAGCAACGCGGCCATGCCGGCGAGGGCCAGTGCGGCGTAGATCAGATCGCCGAAACATGAGCCGAGTCCGAGCCAGAAACCTGGCTTGAAGCCATGCGACAGCGTGAGCGAGATGATCGCCACGTTGACGAGTCCAATATCAAGGCACAACGAAAGAGACAGAAAAAAACCGTCCGACAACATCGACAAGGCGGGCATTACCGCAACTGCTCCAATTGATTTTTGTTGTTGAAGTCTCGCCCGGCGCGAGTGGAGCTAGAGAAACATTCCGCTTGATATCCAGGTGAATCTGCGCAGCAGCGCGCAACCCTGGCCAAACGACGCGCATCATCAGCGACGGGACAAAAACGATGAGACAAAAACGACGCGACAAAAACGATGAGACAAAAGGGCTTCTCGCGCCGCAGGATGCGGCAGTGACTCGTGCCGATCCCGACCACGAAAAGCCCTTGTTTAAAGGCCCAAACTACAATCCAAGCTCAGCCCACAACGTATCGACGCGTTGTTTTACGGCGGGATCCATCTCGATGGGACGTCCCCACTCGCGATCAGTTTCGCCGGGCCATTTGTTGGTGGCGTCGAGCCCCATCTTCGAGCCGAGGCCGGCAACAGGCGAGGCGAAATCCAGATAGTCGATAGGCGTGCGATCCACCAGCACCGTGTCGCGTACCGGATCGATGCGTGTCGTAATGGCCCAGATCACTTCCTTCCAGTCGCGGATATTGACGTCTTCATCGACCACCACGATGAATTTCGTGTACATGAATTGTCGCAGGAAGCTCCATACGCCGAACATCACCCGTTTGGCGTGGCCCGGGTAACTTTTCTTCATCTGCACGATCGCCATCCTGTAGCTACATCCCTCGGGCGGCAGATAGAAGTCGGTGATCTCAGTGAACTGCTTCTGTAACAGCGGCACGAACACTTCGTTGAGCGCCACGCCGAGCACTGCGGGCTCGTCAGGCGGCTTGCCAGTGTAGGTGGAATGGTAGATGGCGTCGCGCCGCATCGTAATGCGCTCGACGGTGAACACGGGGAACCATTCCTGCTCGTTGTAATAGCCAGTGTGATCGCCGTAGGGTCCTTCGAGCGCATGTTCGTATCCGGCGCTTGCTCCTTTGACCGGGCGCGGCGGTGCGCCCGCGGGGGCCGCTTCGGGCGCGCCTTCTTGCGGATAGATGAAGCCTTCGAGCACGATCTCCGCGCGCGCAGGCACCTGCAGCGTGTCGACCCCGGGGGTGATGCATTTTGCGAGTTCGGTGCGGCCGCCGCGCAGCAGACCGGCAAACTGGTATTCGGAGAGCGTGTCGGGCACCGGCGTGACCGCACCGAGGATGGTGGCCGGGTCCGCGCCGAGCACGACCGCGACCGGATACGGCTTGCCAGGATTGCGCAACGCGAATTCGCGGAAATCGAGCGCTCCGCCACGATGCGCGAGCCAGCGCATGATCAGTTTATTGCGGCCGATGACCTGCTGGCGGTATATGCCTAGATTTTGGCGGCTCTTATTTGGGCCGCGCGTCACGGTCAGACCCCAGGTAATCAACGGGCCTGCGTCTCCCGGCCAGCAGGTCTGAATCGGCAGTCTGGCGAGGTCGACATCAGCACCTTCCCAAACAATTTCCTGACAGGGCGGCGCGCTCACCGTCTTCGGCGCCATGTCCCAGACAGCTTTGGCGAGTGTGAACAGCTTGCCGGCGTCTCTGAGGCCCTTGGGCGGCTCGGGTTCCTTGAGGGCGGACAACAGGCGTCCGACGTCGCGCAGGGACTCCAGCGCGGCGCTGTCGCCCTCCTGCTCGCCTGCGTCGATACCCATGCCCAACGCAACGCGGCGCGGCGTGCCAAACAGGTTGCCGAGCACCGGGAACGCGTGATTCTGCTTGCTTTCAAACAGAAGCGCCGGACCGCCCCCGCGCAGCACGCGGTCGCACAGTTCGGTCATTTCCAGGATGGGCGAGACGTTTTGCGGGATACGGCGTAGCTCGTTGAGGGTCTCGAGTCGGCCGACGAAGTCGCGCAGGTCTTTGTATTTCATCGGGATGGGAGCAGGGCCGCGCAGTGCGGCAGAAAAGGGGGGCGCAACAGGCAAGCAAGAGGCAATCGCTGCGCCGGATCGATTGTCGATTTTACCTGCGTTGTCTGGCACACGTTACGGGAGTAATTGTGTAATTGGCCCGAGAGGCGCGCTCTGAGCGGGTTTGGTCCAACTGAACACTGTTCGTTATTACAAATAGTTATACTTTTGCCTATCTATAGTGTTGACGAACTATTTGAGCCTGCTAAAATCCGGTCACATTGGTTGCAGGGCGTGAACCTTTTTACCACCCGCCCCCGGTCCTTACGACGCAACGCGTCACCGCTTACCGATTTCCTGCACGGCCCTGCAAGGTTTTAACGGCCTTATTTGCAGTCCTCGCCAGCGCAATCTGACGCTGGTTTTTCGCGTGGGAGCCTCTGCGTGCGTGCTTTTTCAGGCATGGCGCTGAGCTGTTTTCAAGACGGCTCCCCACCGACGGTTTTATGCCGTATTCCCGACGCCGCTGCCGCCCTAACCAGAGCGCGCGACGTCTTGATTCTTCGAACGTGTAGTGATGCCGGCTTGCCCGGCGGAGTTCGAGGATCATGCAAGATGGGAGATCTGAATGAACGCCTGGTTAACGTGGCGTCCTGACGAACGACTCGCGCAAGCAATGCGCGCTGTCTTGCGTCGCGGGACGCGTGTGAGTCATCACCTCTTCAGCATTGTGGGCGGATCCGCCTTCCTGCTGGCACTCGCGCTGTGGCTGATGCCGGCATGGCGCGGCACCCTGGCAGCCAAGCTGATGCCGGTCATTTCTGCCGCTGTGCAGGCCGGTCCAGCCCGCTTGCTGCAGGGCAACCCGCTGCCGTCTTTCGCGCCCGCCAACGTGGCGCCGTCCGACGACAACAACACGCTGTCCTCTAGCAATCCGGTCAGCACCGACAGCCCTGACGCCGGTAACGGCGTGGCCAGCAATACCAGCTATGACGGCGCTTTCGACGGCAGCGGTACGAGTGGCCTCGGCGTCACTGACTTCACTGCCCTCGATCCGCACTCCGTGCAAAGTATCAGCGCGCTGGCGCGTCTGATTCCATCGCAACGCGTCTCCGCCGACGCCCGCGATGATCGCGTACTGGTCTCGACCCGCGAGCAGGACCTGGTAGCCAGCTACCTGGCCCGGCGCTACCGCGTCGCGCAGGAACCGGTCAGCGAACTCGTCAAGGCCGCTTTCAACACGGGCCGCGAAGTCGGGCTCGACCCGCTGCTGCTGCTCTCCGTGATGGCAATAGAATCCGGCTTCAATCCGTACGCTGAAAGCGGCGTGGGCGCACAAGGGCTGATGCAGGTGATGTCGAAGGTGCACTCGGACAAGTTCCAGTACTTCGGCGGTCAGAGCGCGGCGCTCGATCCGCTCGCCAACATCAAGGTTGGCGCACTGGTTCTGAAGGATTGCATCGCCCGTGGAGGCACTTTGCCGGGTGGCCTGCGCCTGTATGTCGGCTCGACGAGCCAGGACGACGGCGGCTATGGCGCCAAGGTAATGGCGGAACGTGGCCGTCTGCGTGATGTGGCCCGTGGTCGCAAGGTGCCGATCAATGCGCCACAAGCGCCGGTCACCACGACGGCTTCGGCCAACTCGACGGCGGCTCCGGCCAAGCGCGTGCAGGTGACGCTCGACGGCGCACATCCGCTGACCGAGCCGACCGCAGTGAAGTCGTCAGAGCAGGATGATGCCAATGCAACCAAGCACGCGTCCGGTTCTGAGATGGGCGCCTGAGAATTCAGCATCTGAGCAGCCTTCGGGCCAAGCAAGACAGCACGAAAAGAAAAAGCACCCTAGGGTGCTTTTTTTCATGGTGAAGCGAGAACCGGCGATCAGCGGTTAAAGAAGCCGCGCAGGCGCTCCACTGCCTCTTCCAGTTTCGGATAGGCGGTCGCGTACGACAAACGGATATAAGAACGTGGCGCGTGAGTGCCGAAGTCCATCCCGGGGACCAGCACGACACCTGCATCATGCAGCATGGCCTTGGTAAGCGCGGCGCTGTCGCCGGCCGCGGGATGCGCGACGTGGCTGCAATCCGCATAGACGTAGAACGCGCCGTCCGGCATCACGGGCACCGAAAATCCCAACGATTCGAGCGCCGGGACGATGAAGTCGCGACGGCGTTTGAATTCGAGGCGGCGGCCTTCGTAAATCGCCAGCGTGTCCGGTTCGAAGCAAGCCAATGCAGCATGTTGCGCGAGGGCCGACGCGCAGATGAAGAGGTTCTGCGCGAGCTTCTCAAACGCACCCACGAGTGAGGGCGGCACGACAAGCCAGCCAAGACGCCAGCCGGTCATGTTGAAGTACTTCGAGAAGCTGTTGACCGTGATGACATCGTCACCGAACGTCAGCGCGGAGACGGGCTTCGCGTCATAGCTCAGTCCCTGATAGATCTCGTCGACAATCGTGAAGCCGCCTCGCGCACGCACCGCCTGCACGATGCGCTGCAACTCGGCGGGCTCGATCGAAGTGCCGGTCGGGTTCGACGGCGACGCCAGCAACACACCGCGTGTGTGTTCGTTCCACAGACGCTCGACGTCGGCGGCGGTGAGCTGAAAACGCTCGGCCGGGCCACTCGGCACCAGCACAGGCTTGCCCTCAGCGGCAGTCACGAAGTGACGGTTGCACGGATAGCAGGGGTCGGGCATCAACACTTCATCGTCGCGGTCGACGAGCGCTGCGCAAGCGAGCAGCAGCGCGGCAGAGGCGCCGGCGGTGACGACGATACGCGCCGGATCGACGGTGATGCCATAGAACTGCGCATAGTACCCGGCGATCGCCTCGCGCAGCGCGTGCAGACCGAGCGCGCTGGTGTACTGCGTGACGCCACGGCGCAAGGCACTGGCGGCGGCTTCAATGACCGGCTCGGGCGCAGTGAAATCGGGCTCGCCGATTCCCATGTGAATAATGTCGCGCCCTTCGCGCTCCAGCAGTGCGGCCTCTTTGGCCAGCTCCATCACATAGAAAGGCTGGATGGCATCGACACGCGCAGCAAGCCGCACCAATGGTTCGGTCACGGAATTCATACAGTCAGTACGGTAAGTGCAAATTCAAATACAGCGTGAGAAGCACGCGGCTCGTAGCGCCGCTTGTGCATGGAGCGGCGAGCACTGCGGACAAAATTTACCCGCAGGCTCGCGGCCAGCAAGACAGTTTATTGCTTGCGTGCCGCCTGCGTTTCGTCGACACGCAGCTTCGCGGACAGTTTATCCAGCACGCCATTGACGTACTTGTATCCGTCCGAGCCACCAAACGTCTTGGCGAGTTCGACAGCCTCGTTAATGACGACGCGGTAAGGAATGTCGACATGATTCTTCAACTCATACGCAGCCACCAGCAGCACCGCGCGTTCAACTGGAGAAAGCTGATCGATCGGGCGGTCCAGACACGGCGTAAGGTCAGCCGACAGCGCTTCCGAATCGCGAATCACGCCGTGCAATAGCGCGTTCAGATGCTCGAGATCGGCTTTGTCGAAGCCTTGCGCGCCGCGCAACTGCGCGTCGATCTCGCCGCCGGGAGAACCCGACAGCAGCCACTGGTACAGCCCCTGCGTGGCCAGTTCGCGGGAACGTCGGCGAGCGCTCTTCATGCTTGTTCCTCTTCGTCGTCCTCGTCTTCCTCTTCGTCATCATCGTCGCCGCCGAGTTGCTCCAGCGCGACCGCGAGGTTCGCCATTTCAACCGCGACGCGTGCTGCGTCACGACCCTTTTCGGTCATGCGGGCCACGGCTTGCTCATCGGTTTCCGTGGTCAGTACTGCGTTGGCAACCGGAATGCCGAAGTCGAGGCCGACCCGCGTGATGCCGGCGCCGCTTTCGTTCGACACCAGTTCAAAGTGATAGGTCTCGCCGCGAATCACCGCGCCAAGCGCGATCAATGCGTCGAACTGCGCGCTTTCGGCGAGTTTTTGCAGCGCCAGCGGGATTTCCAGTGCGCCCGGCACGGTGACCAGCAGCACGTCTTCGCCAGTGACGCCGAGGCGTTCGAGTTCTTCAATGCAAGAGTCTGCGAGGCCGTTGCAGACGGGCTCGTTAAAGCGGGCCTGCACGATGCCGATGCGCAGTCCGTCGCCGTCGAGGTTCGGTTGATATTGTCCGATTTCCATAGTTAGTCCGTAGTGTTGTTTGATTAGGCGCCAACGCGCTTGATTGGTCGGATCAGCTTTGTGCTGCTAGTGCCAATGTGGCTGTCGATCAGGCTTTACGGTGTTTGACTCGGGCAGCCCGGCATGGGCACGAAGCCTGTGACTTCGAGGCCGTAGCCCGACATGCTGCCCAGCTTGCGCGGGTTCGACAGCACCTGCATCTTGCCGACGCCCAGTTCACGCAGAATCTGCGCGCCGATACCGTAGGTCTTGAAGTCGACCGGGCGGCGCTTGAGCGCATCCGCCTTGTCCTTCGAATCGAACGCCTTGAAGACATCGATCAGGTGATCTTTCGAATCGCCACAGTTCAGCAGCACAACCACGCCCAGATCGCGTTCGGCGATCTCTTTCATCGCCGCATCCAATGTCCAGGAGTGCGTCGACGCGCCGACTTCGAGCAGGTCCAGCACCGACAGCGGTTCGTGCACCCGTACCGGCGTTTCGCGATCCGGCGTTGGCGTGCCGCGCACCAGCGCGATATGCGGCTGACCGCTCGGCTGGTCCAGATACATCACCGCGCGGAACGGGCCGTGCGCCGTCTGCATGGTGCGCTCGCAGATACGCTCGACAATCGACTCAGTGCGGCTGCGGTAGTGAATCAGGTCGGCAATGGTGCCGATTTTCAGGTTGTGTTCTTCGGCGAATCCGATCAGGTCCGGCAGGCGCGCCATGGTGCCGTCGTCCTTGATGATTTCGCAGATCACCGCAGCCGGCGTGAGCCCCGCAAGCGCCGTGAAATCACAGCCTGCCTCAGTGTGGCCGGCGCGCACCAGCACGCCGCCCGGCTGGGCCATGATCGGAAACACGTGGCCAGGCTGCACGATGTGCTCGGGCCGGGCGTCATGTGTGACGGCGGCGAGGATCGTGCGGGCGCGGTCGGCGGCCGAGATCCCCGTGGTTACGCCTTCGGCCGCTTCGATGCTGACGGTGAAGGCGGTGCCGTATTGCGTGCCGTTGCGATAGGTCATCAGCGGCAGATTGAGCTGCTTGCAGCGTTCCTGCGTCAGCGTCAGGCACACAAGGCCACGGCCGAAGCGCGCCATGAAGTTGATCGCCTCGGGCGTGACGAATTCGGCGGCGATGACGAGGTCGCCCTCGTTTTCGCGGTCTTCTTCGTCGACGAGAATCACCATCCGGCCAGCTTTCAGTTCGGCAATGATCTCAAGGGTGGAGGCGAGCGTCATGATGGCGAGAAATTCGGGAAAGGCCGTATTTTACGCCACGCGCGGGTCCGCGTCGCCGCCGCGAATGGCATTGGCCGTTTGGCGGGCGAAATCTTTGGTCTGAATGACCGCTATCTGCTGCACTGCGGCGCGACAGAGGCGGTCGGCGCGCCTGAAAGGCAATCGAATTGACTAACGCAGCGATTCACAGGCGCCGGATTCCTGTTCGATTGCTAGTTGATTCTCACGCCATCTAATTTACTTATCGGCGTGGTGTGGTCTAAATCAACTGAGAAAATTTCCCGCATGGCCGTCTGTTTTCCTCCTGGCCTTGCTGAACGCGGCCTTGAGCGTACGAACCAGGCGCCGACTCTCGCTTTCGAAGCGGGAAAAATCATGCATTTTCCTCAATGCATGTGGTTAACCCGGACTGTCGCCGCGCAACCCACTTCGTTACTTTCTATCCAACAGGCGGCGGTGTGAGTTTCGTTTATCGACCGCGTCGCAGTCAGCGGTTCGTGCAATGCGTTCTGGCGATCGTCGCATCTCACGTAAGGCATCCCGGCAGCCGTTCAGGATTTCCCGCGATTCGGAAAGCGAACGCGGCACACGTGAAGCCTCGGGCACTCGTGCAGCGCCGGAACTCCGGGATTTGCCGCCAACGCCACGAACATCTTCGCATTGACCCGATGCCCGTTTCCTCGGAAGCGCCGGGGCCCAACTGGCGATTCAATGCGTTTCTGAAGGAGTACAGGCATGGCACGGATCATTGGCGGCATTGCTGCGTCGCACACACCCACCATCGGTTTTGCGTTCGACAAGAACAAGCGCGACGATCCCGTTTGGGCGCCCATCTTCGAGAACTTCGCGCCGCTGGCGGACTGGCTCGCTGAAAAGAAGCCCGATGTGCTCGTCACGATCTACAACGACCATGTCACCTCGTTCTTCTTCGACCATTACTCCGCGTTCACGCTAGGCGTCGGCCCCGAGTGGCATGTCGCGGATGAGGGCGGCGGCGCACGGGATCTTCCGCCCATCAAGGGACACCCGGCACTGGCCGCGCACATTGGCAAGTCGCTGATGTCCGATGAGTTCGACATGTCCTTCTTCCAGAACAAGGCGCTCGATCACGGCTGTTTTTCGCCCTTGTCGATGCTCTGTCCACACAAGCCCGAATGGCCGGTGAAACTCGTCCCGCTGCAAATGGGCGTGCTGCAATTCCCGATTCCGAGCGCACGCCGTTTCTACAAGCTGGGACAGGCGCTTCGTCGCGCGATTGAAAGTTACCCCGAGGATCTCAAGGTCGCGATCGTGGCAACCGGTGGTCTGTCGCACCAGGTGCATGGTGAGCGCGCCGGTTTTAACAACACCGAATGGGACCAGCGCTTTCTCGATCTGTTCGAGCGCGATCCGGAGCAACTCGCGAGCATGACGGTTGCCGAATACGCCGAACTGGGTGGTTTCGAGGGAGCGGAGGTCGTGATGTGGCTCGCCATGCGCGGTGCGTTGCCGGGAGGTGTCGTGTGCAAGCATCGCAGCTACTACCTGCCTTCGATGGCAGGCATCGCGACGGCCATTTACGAAAGTAAGGAAAACGAACCGTCGCCTTCGATCGTCGAACGGCACCGCCAACAGATGGCGCAGGAACTCGCAGGCATCGAAAAGCTCGAGGGCACGTATCCGTTCAGTATCGAAGTCGCGGTGCGTGCTTATCGCATCAACGATTTCCTGCACCGGATGGTGGAGCCCGAGCATCGCGCTGCCTTCCTGCGCGATCCCGAGGCCAGCTTCGAGAGGGCAGGTTTGAGCGAGCAGGAGCGTGACCTGATCCGCCGACGCGACTGGCGCGGCCTGCTGCATTACGGCGTGATCTTCTTCATGCTCGAGAAGCTCGGCGCCGTGGTCGGAGTGTCGAACCTGCACATCTATGCCGCGATGCGCGGCGAAACGCTGGAAGACTTTCGGCGCACGAGGAATGCACCCGGTGCGCTGTATTCGGTAGCAGGGAAAGCGGCCGGGAAACTGGACTGGGATAGCACAGAAAAGCAGAAGAGTTGATTGGCGGGTGCCCCATTCAGGTGACGCGCTGAAACGCCAACTCCGGCCGACCGCTGTGCATGGGACCGGAGTAAGCGCTAAAGCGCCAACTCCGGCCGACCGCCGTGCATGGGACCGGAGTAAGCGCTAAAGCGCTAACTCCGGCCGACCGCCGTGCATGGGACCGGAGTAAGCGCTAAAGCGCTAACTCCGGCCGACCGC
>FTKM01630789.1_pt1 | contig 10346 bp, 10 predicted proteins | sample 1658051 | NCBI WGS metagenome assembly FTKM01 (sample SAMEA3914794, study PRJEB12502) | metagenome | biome: forest; material: soil | place: Canada | collected 2011-07-05 | depth 0.1 m | reverse complement strand
CATTCAAGGAGGTTGCATGAACAAAGACCAGGTTAAGGGCGTGGCTCAAAAGGTCAAAGGCAAGCTGAATGAAACAGTCGGCAAAGTCACGGGCAACAGATCGCAAGTGCTCAAGGGCGATCTTCAGCAGGCCGCGGGTGGATTGCGTCAGTCCTACGGCGATGCGAAAGCCCGCATCAAAAAAACGATCGGCTAGGTGGCGGAGTACTGCGGCTTACCTCACTCATTAATTCAAAACAAGGAAACAACCATGCGTCGCAGACAATTCATCTTATCGACAAGTGCAGCGCTCGCAGCCGGGGGGCTCGCTTTGACCGGCTGTACGACTACACCGCCCTCGTCCGACACGGGCGCATCGGTCGACGCGGGCAAGCGTCAGACGATCAACGCCGGGGCGGATTCGACGCTCTCGCGTCTGTACGATACCGTCCACGGTTCCCGTGAACTCGTCGGCAAGGCGCAAGGCGTGCTGGTGTTCCCATCCGTCATTGCAGCGGGCTTCTGGGTGGGCGGCCAGTACGGACAAGGAGCGTTGCGGGTAGCGGGACGCACCTCCGGTTATTACAGCATTGCAGCAGGTTCGTTCGGACTACAGATTGGCGCGCAATCGAAGGCGATCGTGATGCTGTTCATGACGCAAGATGCGCTCGAGAAATTCCGCGCAAGCCAGGGATGGGCTGCAGGTGCTGATGCGACCGTTGCTGTGCTGAAGGTCGGTGCGAACGGCAATGTGGATACGTCGACCGCTACGAGCCCTATCGAGGCCTTCGTATTGACCAATGAAGGGCTGATGGCTGGTGTATCGCTGGAGGGTTCGAAGATTTCACGTCTGGTGATCTAAAGCGCGCTCTAAATCCATGTTGCGTTAGAACACGGCGAGCGGGGTTTTCAAAAACCTGCTCGCCGAATACACGTGATGCGCTGCATGCCTTAAGCACTAAGCCTTAAGCCTTAAGCGTTGCGCGCTTGCGAAAGCTCGCAACACCTTGAGCTTCTTTGCGCGCCGCTTACTGCTCCCCTTCCGGATAATCCGCGCCGATAGTAGTCGCCTCCCAGCGATCAAAGTCCTTGCGCAGTGTGTCGAGCTTCTTGCGCGCGAGCACCAGTGCAGCCTTGCCAAGCAGCAGACGCAACGGCGGCGCATCGGCCAGCGCAGCATCAATGATGGCCTGCGCAGCGCGCACCGGATCCCCCGCCTGATTGCCGCTGCGCGCAGCGGTCTGCTTGCGGCGCTCGCCCGCGGTAGACGCGTAATCATCGATCACGATCGCGGATTGCTTGATCGACGGTCCCGCCCAATTGGTGCGGAACGGCCCCGGTTCGACCAGCATCACGTCGATCCCTAGCGGTTTGACTTCGAGGGCGAGCGATTCTGAAAGGCCTTCCACCGCGTATTTGGTGCCGTGATAGTAGCCCGTCGCCGCAAAACTCGAGAGGCCGCCGATCGACGACACGTTGACAATCAGGCCGCTGCGCTGTTTGCGCATCAGCGGCAAAACGGCCTTTGTCGTATCGACGAGGCCGAACACATTGGTTTCAAACATGTCACGCACGGCCGCGTCTTCACCTTCCTCGATGGCGGCAAGGTAGCCATAACCCGCGTTATTGACGAGCACGTCGATGCGCCCAAAGCGCTCCGTTGCCTTTGCCACCACGGCATCAATCTGCGCGGGTTGGGTGACGTCGAGCGGCAGCGCGAGTGCCCGGTCCTGATGGCCCTCGACGATATCCGCGACTTTCGAGGCATCACGCGCCGTCACGACGGCCCGCCAGCCACGCGCCAGTACCAGTTTCGCCAGTTCGCGGCCGAAGCCCGTTGAACAGCCTGTAATCAGCCAGACGGGGTTGTCTCGATTCATCATTTGGGAAACTCCTGTGTCTGTTGCAAACGCAAAAAGGAGGCGCTCGCATGGCCGGATAAGCTCATGCGATACGCACAGCGTTGAAGGTCGCCAATAGTGTGCCCGGCCGGTCTCCGGTCAGCACTGAGCGCGGTTGATACTCAGCGGCCGGAAGCGTCGCTCGAAACCAGAGGCGCGTCGAGTCGCAGAGGGAGCGAGAAGAGGGCGGCTCGAGATGGTGGACGGCGAGGGTACAAGATCATTGTCGCCTATCTGATGTATCGGCGCGATAACCCTGTTGGGTGTCGGGGATTGTGTGACGCTGTAACGCGGTGCGAAAGAGCGGAGCGCGGAAACGCGACCCGTGATGAAGCGGAAGAATAACTAGCTGAGCACAAGCAGGATCGTCGCGCCGACGACGATGATGAAGAGGCAGGCAGCGGTCAAAATGTCGTACGGATAGGCCATATTGGATAACCACGCGTGTATCGATTCAATGTCCTCATCATAGGGACAAGGGCGATAAACGACTGTCAACCATTGCAAAGTGAAGTGCGGCAGAAGAGCGGTCCAGCAGCTTTGCTGCTGCCACGGCCTGCTGACACTACGCTGGCAGTAGCCCCTCCCTAGAATGAACCTCAACATCACAAACGAGCGTCACAAGCTCAAAGGTTGCGGAGGTCTGGCGATGAAGAAGACATACCAGGGCAGTTGTCATTGTGGCAAGGTGCGTTTCGAAGCTGACATCGATCCGGACGGCGGTGCACGCCGCTGCCACTGCTGGATCTGTTCAAGGCTTCCGCAGACGGAGACGTTGATCAAGGCCGAGGATTTTCGCCTGCTGTCAGATGAGGGCGAACTTGGCGACTGCCCGTTCGGCACGCGCGGTGGGCACCATCTGTTTTGCCGGAATTGTGGCGTCGCAAGTTTCCGGCGTGGTTACGCGGAGACGTTGGGTGGGGAGTACGTATCAATTGCGTCGGCTTGCCTCGCGCAGGAGCGCGAGGGCAAGCCCGCATGTGTGCAGCGCAGCAAGGCAAACACCGCGCTTGAAGCAGCACATTAACGATAACGTGCGGTCGCAAATGTAAAGCCGCAGAACGTAAAACCGGTCCGCTATCCTTCGCCCTGCTGACAAAAGCGGCGCCCTGGAATATGCGAGACAACGGCCTGAGCAATTTCAAGCGGCGTGCTCTCGGCCGGCACCACGCGCCGGCATGATTCCGGCGTGTGTTTCATCGTCCATTCGACGAGCCGGTATGAGCGTCCCCAAGGCGGTTGCAAAGGGTCCGAGACCGTACAGGATTGAATCTGGCTTACCCACTCGTTGCCGGGCATGGCCTGGAGATGTTCGAATACCGTGTCTTTAACCATGGCTTGTTATTTTCCCTCGCAGGAATGCGCCTTATCTTGCGATGTATGCGGCACGTTGCGTTAGGCGCGGCGCGCGGCGGCATCCTCTGGGTAAAAAGACGCCGCCGGTCTTCTGGCGGCTCAACAGGGGATGTTGAGTGCCATGGTTGCAGGGAAGAATTAAGCCAGCCTTAAAACGGACACATAAACGCGCGGCTCGGACCGAACTTATTTCACCTTGTAACCGTCATTAAGCGTCTGTAGAAACGCAATGATGTCGTGGATGTCCTGATCGTTCATGGCCGGCTTCTCGCCGAACTTGCGATCGAACGGCGCATCGGTGAAGTCGACATTCGCGAGGTATTGCTTCGGAATGTCGTTGAACTGCTGGACCTTGCCGTCAGGCCCACGCGGGTAGATCTTCGCGGGATCCGTATTGCGGACGTTGTAGAACGTCATGACCTGATCGAGCGTGTGATACACGCCGTTGTGGAAGAACACCTGGCGGGTGGCCGAGTTACGCAGCGTCGGCGTGAGGAACATGCTGCAGTATTGCTTCTGGTCCGTCAGGTCAGTGCGGAAGGGGCCGCAAATGCCGATGTCGAAGAAGTGCGGGTCCTTGTTCTGGACCAGCGCCGGATTGCGTGGCAACGCCAGCGCTTCGTACTGGTAATCAGTGAAGATCGGCGCAAAGCCGTCGACGCTAGGCTTCGACAGGTGGCAGCCCGCGCAATTGGCCTTGTCCGGATCATTGAACAGGCGCAGGCCGTGCAGTTCGGTTTGCGTCAGGCGTGTCTTGCCTTCCAGCCAGTAATCGTACTTGCTGGTGTACGGATGGAACGAGTTGTCTTCGAACTGATAGCGGCCGATCGCGAACATCGCTTCGGAAACCACGAGGCGCGGGTCCTTGAAGATGTTCGGTCCAAAGAGCTGGATAAACATGTTGCGGTACGGCGACTTTTCGAGTTTCTGCGCGACTTCGCCGAGGTCTTTATTGGCCATTTCAACCGGGTTCAGCATCGGCCCGGAAGCCTGTTGCTGCAGCGTGTCAGCGCGGCCGTCCCAGAAGAAGCCGCCCTGCGGCACCATTTGCGGCGCGGCTGGCGCGGTGCCCGCGGTCTTTTGCGCTTTTTGCACGCCGGCATTTTGCGTGGCGAGTTGCGACACGCTGACCGGATCGTCGTTTTCGCTGGCGTCAGGACCAATGCTGAAATTCGGCTGACGGTTCAGGTACATCAGCGAGGGCGGCGGACGATAGCCCTGCAGCTTCAGATCCGCGCCGCCTAATTGCGCGGCGAGGTTGTTCGGTGGTCCATATGCGTGGTCCGGGCTGTGGCAAGAAGCGCACGACTGGCGCCCCGACGCGGACAGCGCGGGATCGAAAAACATCTGTTTGCCGAGCTGCGCCACCGCGCTCAGCGGCTTCACGGGTGCCCTTTGCAGCACGATGGGATGCGGATTCGCGCCCGTCAGGTTCTCAACCATCTCACCAACCGCATCGGGCGTCTTCTGCGGATACATGACGGCGAAAGCGCTAAAGGCGATTGCCGCAATGACGATGCCGAGCGCGGCCTGCAGAAGCAGACGGCGGCGGCTGCGAGCGGGCGGGGCGCCAAGGGGAGGGGTATTCAAGGGCGAGGTGGAAAGCTCGGTCATAGTTTCGATTCACTGCGCTTGCGCGACCCAAAAAATGAAAACCGTGTTGCCGCCAGGGAAGGCTGCAACACGGCACCGCAACGATCCGCCGCAAGCGAACTGTTCGCTCGCAGCGGTGGCAATGCTTTTAAAGGGCGGGCGGCGTCGCGACCGGCGTTCCCAGGGTCCCGTCCAGATAGACCACCGGGTTGCTGCCACTGCCGCTGAAGTTGAACATGCCCATGATGCTGCCCGAGGTGGAGTCGAACGAACCACCGCCAAGGCGCGTGCCGCCGAGCCAGTTGTCTTCGATGAAACGCACCACCGAAGTCTGGTCGATCTCCGTGTGATCGACGTAATTCACCTTGGCCCACGGCGAAATCACGATAAACGGAATGCGCGTGCCCGGACCGCAGCGGCCGTTGACCGCTCCACCGTTGACGCCCGTCGTGCCGGCGCCCGTGCCGCAGACGCCGGTGCCGTTCAGCTGGTCAGCCTGGCTGTCGAACGAAGCATGGGTCGGCGTTGCATATTGATGGTCGTACCAGCCGTCCGAGTCGTCGAACGTGATGATCACGGCCGTGCTCGACCAGTCCTTTTGCTGCTCCAGGAAGTTGACGACCTTCGTTTCAAATTGCTGTTCGTCGAGCGGGTCCGAATAGCCAGCGTGACCGTCTTGCGCGGCGGGCGCCTTCAGGAAGCTCACCGACGGGAAATTGCCTGCCTGCACAGCAGCAAAGAAGTCGTCCGTGTCGTACTCGTGGTTGGCCGGTTCAGCCGTCTTGCCGTCCGTTTCCAGGCTCGAGCCGATTGCCGCGGTCGAGCTCGGGCGCGTGTGCTGCGGATTGGAGGTCGAGGCGTAGTACTGGAACCAGTTGTGGTGGGGAACGTAATCGGCCACTGCCGCGCCGACTTCCGTGGCGACCGTGCTGCGCTTGCAGGCCGTGGTCCCGTTCGAGTTTGTCTCGCTCAGGTTGAAGCCGCCCATGAAGCCGCCCCACGTGATGTTCTGCGCGTTCAGCAGATCACCAATGTTCTTGCCCGTCAGAATGCCGGTGTCCGTCGCGCTGGAGCAGGTGTCATTGGCCGGATCCACGTCGCCCATCAGCGTGTAGCCGCCCTGGCCATCGTTGATGTAGTAGCTGGGCGCAGCGACCGTCGAAGGCCGCTTGGTTGTCTTGACGATCTGGAAGCCGTTGGTCTGGCCCGACACGACATCCAGCGCGCCTGGCGTCGAAGGACCGTAGTCCGTCGTATAGGCGTTGTCGCTCATCGAGAAGTTCTGTGCGTAGTTCCACAGGGCCGTGACCGTGTTGCCGTCAAAGTAGCCCATCACCTGGCCGGTCGTGCCGAATGCACCGGCGCCGCCGCTCGTGCCGGAACCCGTGTACTTCGGGAACAGGTCGGACAGGCCGTTGTCGTAAGCCAGTTGCTCGGCGGTGTAGGCGTGGTTCTGGTCAGCCGTCGCCGCTTGCGTGCGGTCGAGGCGGAACGGATTAAACGCGCCTTCGCCGTTCAGCGTATTGGTGAAGTTCGGGTTGGCGGTGAGCAGCGTGCCGCTCAGGCCATTGACCGACGGCGTGGCCGTGGCTGCGGTGAAAGCGGGTTCGCCACTCGGGTTGACCGCTTTCGGGTAGGTGCCGAAGTAGTGATCGAACGAGATGTTCTCGCCATAGATCACGACCAGATGCTTGATCGGCGTCGCGGTATTCAGTGCATCCTGTGGGGATGACTTAATGGTGTTGCTGCTGCCCCCGCAAGCAAACAAGGCTAACGACAACCCGGCGCAGGGAACAGCAATCAAGGCTCGACGCAACATTTAACGTAACTCCAAAAGGTGGTGGCTTTTCGTTTATTCAGGTCTTTGGCACCGGCCTCACGCCGCGCGCTGATCTCGCTGCGCGCACTTCGCAAAGGATGCAGACCTTCCGGGGACGTGATTTGAAGCTTTCGAATTGAAACAGGTGGGGATGAAGCTATAAGGAAGCTTTTCTTACATAATTGTTATCGGGTGAAAATAAAGTGAAAGGAATGATGGGGCGAGTCTGTGGGTGAAAAACGCGGCTCACCCTCAAGACCAGGCCGAAACGGCCGATATAAAAGGGGTTGGAGCTGCCGACTCCGCCTCGCCTTAGGGCCCACCTCGATAACGTGACCAATCTCGCTCAATCGCCACTTTCCGACCGCCTGCGCGCGTTAGTCGAAACCGTGCAGCACAACGAGCGCACGCTACGCCGTTTCCAGAATGTGGAGTTGCGCCTGATCGGTGCACAGGACTTTGCTTCGTTTCTTGAGACGCTGTTCAACCACTTGCCGCAGGAATTCTCGCTGGCAAGCGTGTCGGTGTGGCTTGACGAGCGCACGCCGATACTGCGCGATCTGCTTGATCCGGGCGCCTTGCATGCGCTCAACCAGCGCAATCTGAAGACCGGCCGTGAGGGCGGCCTCGCGGCAGCGCGCCTGTGCGAATCCGGCAGACCGTGGCTTGGGCGGGTGAGCGAGATGGACGAGGTAGCGGGCGCTGCGTTATTCAACGCGGCTTCTCTGCCGGCGAGTGCAATCGTGTTGCCGCTCGCCGCCGGTGGCTCACTTTCGGGCTATCTGTGCATGGGCAGCGACGACGCTGGGCGCTTCAGCGAGGGCATGGGGACGGATATCCTCGAGCGTTTCGCAAGCATCGTCACGGCGAGCCTCGACAACGTCGCGCACCGTGAGCGACTCAAGCAACTCGGCATGACCGATCCGCTGACGGGCCTGTCGAACCGCCGCTATTTCGACGAGCGGTTGCGCGAGGAAATCCAGCGTGCGGCGCGTTACTCACTGCCGGTGGCGTGCCTGTTTATTGATGTCGATTGCTTCAAGCGCATCAACGATACGTATGGACACCTTACCGGTGATCGCGCGCTCGCCGCGGTCGCTGCCTGCGTGCGACAGCAGGTGCGTCTTGGCGATACGCTTGCGCGTTATGGCGGCGAGGAGTTCGCCGCGCTGGTGCAAGGGGATCGTTCTGACGCATTGATTGCCGCCGAACGCGTGCGTCATGCAGTGGAACTGCTCGATCTGCAGGACGACGACGGCGAGCGTATTGAGTTGACGGTTTCGATTGGCGTGACGGCGCGCACGATTAGCGGTGGCGTACATCAGGCGGCCGAGATCGGTCAGGCTTTGATCGACGAAGCGGATCGCGCGATGTATCAGGCCAAAAATAACGGCCGCAATCGGGTCGAAGTATTTGAGGTTGAGGAACGCAACGCGGTTTAGGCAGTGGGCTGCAATTCAATCAGTACACCTTTGTTTGAATCTACGCCCGGTAGCCAGTCAAAAACAGTTCGCTATCTGCAACGAAACTGGAGGCAACCAAAGCGCAAAAGCAGCGCCCCGGTTGTCGTACTGAATCAGACACCTGCCGTGCGTAGCGATGCCAGTTTCTGGTGCCGTACCAGTAGCGCACTCAGTCCAATACAGATGAACATGAGCAGTGCGTTGATCGCGAGGCTGCTCTGGAACGCATGGGCGTAGGCTGCTGGCGTGCTACGTCCGCCGAGCACACTGAAAAACGCGCCGCTGATGGCCGCGGTGCCAAACGCCGCGCCAATCTGCAGGGTCGACGAAATCACGCCCGACGCCAGTCCGGCTTTCTCCTGCGCAACTTCGTGCAGGACGATACGCATGATCGAGGGCAACAGCAGACCTTGTCCGATGCCCGCGCAAGGCAGGGCGCAGAAAAACAGCAAGTCAGGGGAAACCGCCTGTGTGGATGCCCAGCCGGTCACGATGAAGCCGAGTGTCATCATCGAAAAGCCGAGCGTCAGCACATGACCACCCACGCGGTTGACGACGATCGGTGAAAGCAGCGGCCCGATCACGAAACCGATGGCAAACGGCATGATCGCCATACCGGATGCGAGCGGTGACCAGTGCAAACCGGTTTGCAGGAAGATGCCGTACGTCAGGAAGAACGCGCTGTTGCAGTAGAACAGGAACGCGAGCACGAGGCCCAGCGCAAAAGCCGGATTGCGGAACAACTGCAGATCGACCAGTGGGTGGCCGCCCAGCCGTTCCACACGCCGCTCGGTTGCGACGAACAACGCAAATACCGGCACAGCAAGGGCGAACATCGCGAAGGTCCAGAGCGGCCAACCGGCTTCCCGGCCATGCGTCATGGGATAGATGACCAGCATCAGCACCGCCGATAACAACCCCACGCCCTTGAAATCGACACCGGTCTGCGTCTTCGGTTGATTCTCCGGCACGAATTTCCAGGTGCCGATAAACGCAAGAATGCCGATCGGGATGTTGATCAGAAAAATGATGCGCCAGTCGAGGCCGAACGGATGGTATGTAATCAGCGCGCCGCCGCCGAGCTGTCCGACAATCGATGCCAGTCCGAACACGAGTCCGTAGAAGCTCATCACCTTGGTCTGCTGGTGCAAGGGCACGACTGCGCGGATCGTCGCCAGTACTTGCGGAGCCATCACTGCGGCTGCCATGCCTTGCACGATGCGCGCGATCACGAGCAGGTGGCCGCTGGTGGCCGTGCCGCACAGTGCGGAAGCCACCACGAACGCGGCCATGCCGGTCATGAACATGCGACGCCGCCCAAACAGGTCGCCAAGCCGGCCACCGGTGATCAGCAGCACCGCATACGCCGACGCGTAGGCCGAGACCACCAGTTGTAACTGTGCGTCCGTGGCGTTCAGGCCGGTGTGAATCGACGGCAGCGCCAGATTGACGATGAAGTAATCGAGCGGGGCGAGAAACGCGCCCACGAACAACACGGCAAGCGCGAGCCCCTGACGTTCGAAATGCGGCACGGACTGCGCAGCCGTGTGCGATGCGGCCGCAACTGAGGCGGGACAAATCGGCGAAGCGGGCTTAAGGGCGTCAGAATTCATGAATGATCATTCAAAAATTGGGCAAAAAAACTCCGACGAGTACGACCAGCGGTCGGTCTTCGGAATTTATGAACGTACGTTCAAAAAATAGGCAAAAAATTTAGACAAATGCACTCATTGCTACGTCGACGATGCTCATCATCTCGCTCTCGTCACGCGCCGTCCTGCCTAGCACGCGCATGCCCTGCATGATGCACAACAGAAACTGGGCGGCTGCCTTTTCGTCCAGTGTTGATTTGAACGCGCCGCTTGCCTGGCCGCGAATCACCGCAGCAGCCAGCAATGTTGCTGAGCGACGTTGAACCGCGGAAATGCGGGCGTGCAACTCTTCGTCGTCGGGTTGCATCTCAAGCGTGGCTTTAGAGATAAAACAGCTGCGTTGCCCGGTGAGTGCCATCGACGCCCGGGCGTAATGCAGCAAGGCGTTGCGCAGCGATTCCTCCGGCGGGACGGACACATTCAGCCGTTCGGCCAGGCGCGCGACCGAACCTTCCGTGTAGTGATCCAGTGCGGCTAGCATGATGCCGCGTTTGTCGCCGAACACGCTGTACAGGCTGCCGCGCAACACACCCGTGGCTTTGCACAGATCGTCAATTGAGGTGGCGTGATAACCCTGAATCCG
>FTKM01064493.1_pt1 | contig 10348 bp, 7 predicted proteins | sample 1658051 | NCBI WGS metagenome assembly FTKM01 (sample SAMEA3914794, study PRJEB12502) | metagenome | biome: forest; material: soil | place: Canada | collected 2011-07-05 | depth 0.1 m | reverse complement strand
GGCGACATAGGGCTTCCGAGGCCAGTGTTCGTGTTCGCCCACAAGACTGCCTGCCACCACGCGCACGGAACACGAGATGCGCTGGAAGTCGCAGATGGGCAAGTCAGCGTCGCAAACCGATGAACGCCCACACTCCCCGACTGCTAACTTAGTCCCCTGGAGCATGCTCTACCGGCACTCCGTTTACGCTAAACACCCTGGTTAGTATGCCGAAATAATTTCAATCAACCTACAGATACCGGCCAGCTTCTCTGGTGTGCATCGCAATATCGGCACACCGCTGGTTTACAGGGCCGTCTGTGAAAAAGAGAATATCAATGAGAAAACTGAGAGCGGCAGCGTTATCCGGATTTGTTCTTACCACCGGCTTCGCACCGGTAGTGAGCTACGCACAGAGCAGCGTGACGCTCTATGGCGCGATCGATACAGCCGTGGGTTTCGTAACCAATGCTGGTGGTACCAGCAGTGCCAATCGAGTAGGCTTTATCAACAGCAACATTCAGACGAGCAGTTGGGGGTTGAAAGGTAACGAAGATCTGGGCGGCGGCCTGAGCGCCGTGTTCAACCTGCAAAGCGCGTTCGATCCGAGCACGGGCGCCCTGACCGAGGAGGGCGTTGGATTCGCCATGCAATCCTATGTGGGCCTGGCCAGCGACCGCTATGGAACATTCACCTTTGGGCGGCAATACGATCCGATCACCGACCAGCTAGAGCCACTCACGGGCGACATCTACTTCGGCGCACTGTTCTCAACGGTCGGCAACGTCGACAACTACGACGCGCTGCTTCACATCAATAACTCGATCAAGTACGTGAGCCCAGTGCTCGGCGGCTTCCAGTTCGAAGGGATGGCAGCGCTGAACGGCGTGGCGGGATCGGTGTCGGCGGGCAGTGTCTACAGCGTGGCCGCGTCATACACGAGCGGCACGTTCTCCTTTGCGGCGGGTTATATGGTCAACAAGGTCGATAACAACACGGCACTGGTTGGTGGCATCCCCACCACGACCTCATCAACCAGCGCGGACGGCCTCGCTTACGACAATCCGATTGTCCAGTTCGAAAACGTCACGTCGAACGAGATCGGGCGCATAGGGGGTCAATATGTGTTTGGGCCGTTTATCGTGGGCGCGGCCTACAGTAATTCAAGGTTTCGGCAGTTCGCCTCTGACGCGACCCTGACCTTCAACAGCGGCGCTGCATTCGTGCATTACGCGGTCAATTCGGCTCTGAGCCTCGCTGCTGGATACAGCTACACGAAGGCGACTGGCGAAGGGGCCGGCGCAAGCTACAACCAGATTTCACTTGCCTCCGACTACAACCTTTCGAAGCGGACCGACATCTACGCGGGCGCAGTCTTTCAACGTGCGAACGGCCAGACGCTCGACAACGCGGGAAACCTGGTCACCGCGACCGCTTCGGTTGGCGACGAGGGCTTCTACGGCACAAGCCGCGAGCAGACCTTGGCCGTGCTGGGCATGCGCCATCGGTTCTAGTCTATGCCGTCGTTGCGCGCGAGGAAGTTTGTCGTCAGCGACAACGTGAACGCGCGCAACGAACAGCTTTTTCGCGTCCCGCCCCGCAAGAAAATGCATTGTTGTCTAGACATATCGGAAATTTGTCTAAGAGACCGCAATGCTCTTCACATGGCCAATTCACTACGAATATCATTGGCTAGCAGCCATTTTCGGGCCCACTCACACACTCCCACAGAACCACGACTCGGGTTAACGATGAAGCATCTTAACTTGTCTAGACATTTTTATTCACATAAAGTCTGCTGGAAATCGGCGCATGTCTGCGAGTCGTATCCGATCAAGGAAACCCGCGAGAGCACGCTGGATCAATTGTTCACATAAGCGACACGCCACGCTGGTGCCGCCACGGTACGAGGATTTTCATGTCTGCACCCACTCGCGGCACAAGTAATCGCGCCATCACCGAACGTCGCACCATCGACTACATCCCCGACGCCGAGCGCCACGGCGGTCTGTTTAGCCAGTTCACGCTGTGGCTCGCCGCCAACCTGCAGATCACGGCCATCGTGACAGGTGCGCTAGCGGTGGTGCTCGGCGGTGATGTGTTCTGGTCGCTCGTCGGACTGTTGATCGGGCAGGTTGTCGGCGCTGGCGTCATGGCGTTGCACGGCGCACAAGGTCCGCAACTCGGTCTGCCGCAAATGATTTCGAGCCGCGTGCAGTTCGGCGTGTATGGCGCGGTGATTCCCATCGTGCTCGTGTGTCTGATGTACGTCGGCTTTTCCGCGAGCGGATCAGTGCTCGCGGGTCAAGCAGTCTCGCAACTGCTGCATGTGGACGACGCGACCGGAATCATTGCTTTTACCGCTGTCATCGTTGTGTTCACGGTGCTGGGCTATCGTGTCATTCACGGTATTGGGCGCATTGCCAGTGTGATCGGTGTGATTGCGTTTGTTTATATGTTCGCGCAACTCCTGATTGGCCATGACGTCTCCGCGTTACTCGCTAACCGTCATTTCACGCTCGCCAACTTTTTGCTCGCGATGTCGTTGTCGGCGTCGTGGCAAATTGCATTCGGCCCGTATGTAGCGGACTACTCGCGCTACTTGCCGCGTTCGACCTCGGCCCGCAAAACGTTCTGGGCCATTGGCCTCGGCTCGGGAATTGGCGCGCAAACCTCGATGGTGTTCGGCGTGTTCGCTGCCGCGCTCGCGGGCAAGCAGTTCTCGGGGCACGAGGTGTCGTTTGTGGTTGGCCTGGGAGCAACCGGAAAGATCGCCGCGCTCCTGTTCTTCGCCATTGCCTTTGGCAAGATTACGATCACCACCCTGAATGCTTACGGCAGTGTGATGTCGATCACGACTGTCGTCAGCGGCTTTCGCGGCGACAACCGGTTGTCGGCTCGCAGCCGCCTTGCCTACATTCTCGTGATGGTTAGTGTAGCGATGTGGCTCGCACTCGCCGGCCGTCACGCGTTTCTGAAAGAATTTTCGTCGTTCATTCTGTTCCTGCTCGCCTTCTTCACGCCGTGGAGCGCGATTAATCTCGTCGACTATTACTTCATCACGCGCGATCGATATGACGTCCCGGCGCTTTACGATCCGAACGGCCGTTACGGGCGTTGGAACACCACGGGCATTGCTATCTATGCGATTGGCGTGCTGGTTCAACTGCCATTCATTTCAAGCGCGTTCTACACAGGCCCGCTCGTCGACTCGCTCGACGGCGCCGATATCTCGTGGATCGTCGGCCTGATCGTGCCCGCTGCGTTGTATTTCGTTGCCGCGCGCCGCACCGTGGCCCACATACCCGCGCATCTGATCCTGCCCAAGGATCCGGCGTTCGTCAGTGAGCGCGCCTCCCAGTAACGCGCGCGGTGCGCGCAGCACGATCCATTACGTTGAACCGTTGCTCCGCTCGCCACGTCAGGTGAGCGGAGCACCCTTCTCGTTTGTGCGCGTCGACTATAGCGTTGATGCCGCTATATGACGTTGGCTTTCGGTCTTTTAGAAGCCCACACAGACAATGCCGCCGACACGACAAGACACCCGGCGATACTCAGCATCGCAACGATCAGCGCGTGCGCCATCGAAGCCGGTGACGAACGCTCACCTGCCACTGCATAGAAAACGCCCCCGATTACGGCCACGCCGAGCGCTGCACTGATCTGCAGTGCAGAGTTCACGACGCCTGAAATCATGCCGGAACCGCCCGATGGTCCCCGATCGATCACGCTACGCACGAGCGTGGGCAGCGCCCATCCCTGACCGAATCCGATCATCCATAACGCGGCGTCCATTGGCAGGCGGGTCGGGTACTGTCCCGCTGGCGTCGCTGCAACGATCAGGCCCAGCAGCACGCATCCGAATACTTCGCATAACATACCAATCGCGGGAACAAAGCGTCCGAAGGCGCGGATAGCTACCGGTGTCGTCAGCGGGCCAATGAAGAAGCCCACGCCGCACGGCACAAACACGAGACCCGCCGACAACGCACTGGCACCCAGCGCGCCCTGCAGGTAGACCGAGAACGTCAGGAAGAACGCTGAAAGCACATAGAACAGCAGTACGCCCATCAATCCGACCGCCAACCCTGGTGCGCGCATTAATTCAGGGCTGATCAGCGGTGTACCGCCGCGACGGGCGAGCGCAGCCTCATGGCGCCAGAAGAGCATGCCCGCCAGCGGCGAAGTGGCCAGCATGAGCCATGACCACCAGGGCCACCCGGCTTCGCGACCCTCAACCAACGGAATGATCAGCAACCCTAACCCAAGCGCGGAAAGCAGCACACCCATCCGGTCCAGTCTGACGGGATGGTCGCTACGCGTATCGGGCAGCAACGGCAGGCCGCCGAGAAACACCGCCGCGACAATAGGCAGGTTGATCAGGAAAATGACGCGCCAATGCAGGTGAAAGAGATTGGCCGAGATCAGCAGGCCGCCTATCGCCTGTGCAATCACGGCAGCAAGACCAATGGCGGCGCCATAAAAGCCCAACGCACGTGATTTCTCATGGTCGGGAAATAACGCATGAATGGACGCGAGACCTTGCGGTGCCATCACGGCTGCGCTCAACCCTTGAAGGATACGTCCGGCGATCAGCATCATCGGGGAGGCCGCGAGTCCACACAGCACGGACGACAGCCCAAACCCCGTCAAACCGGCCAGAAACACCCGGCGCCGGCCAAACAGGTCGCCAAGCCGGCCGCCTGTGATCAGAAAAATTGCGTAAGCGCCGGCATAGCCTGAGATCACCAGTTGGACCTCGGCCGGCGTCGCGCCAAGCCCCTGACGAATCGAAGGCAGCGCGACGTTGACAATGAAGAAATCGAGCGGTGGCAGAAAAGCGCCCACCAGCAACACAGCGAAAGCCGCCCAGCGGCGCGGATCGTAGCTCACAGCGACGGGATGGGTCATGGTGGTCACCGGATTCATGATCTTCTCCCATGGGAACCGATCAGTTCCAAAATAAGCAAAAAAATTTACTCGAGGATCCGCATCGCTGCGTCGATCACCGCGATCATGTCTTTCTTCGCCGCCCCGGTCTTGCCGACCGCGCGCATGCCTTGCGTAAGACACAGCAGGAGTCGAGCCAAGGTCTGACTGTCCTGGTCTGGCGCAATTTCGTTTTGCGCCTGGGCACGTTCGATTGCGCTTGCGAACGCAGCTTGCAACCATGCAAACATGCCCCGGACCCGTTCGGCTATTTCCGCATCATGCGGCACCATCTCGGTGGCTGTAGCGACCAGCAGACAGCCGCGCTGTCCGGTCGAAGCACTCGCAATCTGCGCATAGCGCAACAAGGCTTGATGAATGGCCGCTTTAGCCGGTCCTGGCGCCTGTAGCGTTGAGGACACCCGCTCGCGAGCGCGTGCGATATACAGATCCAGGGCTGCCAGAAACAGCCCTTTCTTGTCTCCGAATGCCTTGTACAAACTGCCGCGCGACAGCCCTGTGCCTTCGATCAGATCAGGCAGCGATGTGCCGTTGTAGCCGTGCGACCAGAACACCTGCATGGCAGCGTCAGCCGCCTCGTCGAGTTCGAACTCACGAGGGCGACCCGGGGCAGCTTGCGTGTCGAATGAGGGCATGATCTAGTATGGAACCGTTCAGTCTAGAATTGAGTCTACACCCTCATGCGCCGATCACCAAATGAATGTTCAGCGCCTTTTCATTTCTCGCGGCTGGGCCAGCGCGCCTGAACGTAGCGCGCCATTTGCCGCCACGGCGGATCCGCAAACAGGATCAGCGCACCGAGCGCGAGACAACCGCAGAACAGGAACGTCCCCTTGTAGCCCACGCCCGCAACCAGCAGTCCCGACAACACGCCCGACAGAATCGAACCGACCCGCGCGGAGTTGAAGAAGAGCGCCGTCGCAGCGCCCGGCGTGCGTGGCATCAGATCCTGCACATAGGTCATGCCGAGGCACGACGTCACTGCGACCACAAACGCGCTGAGCGCCTGCATGGGAATCAGGAACGAGATGGAATTGACCGCAGCCACGCAGATGAAATACAACATGTGCACGCCGGAGCAAGCAGCCAGCCAGCGCAGTTTGTTCAGCGTCACACCCCGTGCGCCGAGCGCAAGCATCATCGGAATTTCAAGGAAGGCGCCGAGTCCGAGCATGATGGACACATCGATACTCGTGCCGTGCAATCCGTGCACGACGTATAGCGGCAGCACGATCATGGTCGCGTTGGCGGCAAGTCCGATCAATGTCAATGCGAGCACGGAGCGCCAGATGACGCGCGATGGCGCCACGGGATGGACGAAATCCGGCTGGACCGGCGTTTCGGGCTCCACGGTGGTGACTTCCAGCGAAGAGGCCGGATCGCCCGCGACGTGGTCAGGCGCAACGTGCAAGTCTGCGTCCGGGGCCTCGTGCATGCGCCAGATAATTACGCCGCAAGCGACGAAGCAGGCCGCGGCGAACAGAAACAGGCCATAAAAACCGATGCCCGCGAGCACCAGAGCCCCGACGGACGGCCCGAACACCCATGCGACCGACAACACCGTACGCAGTGTCGCGGTAGCAAAGGTCCGCTCGGCTTCGTCCGACACGGGCAGCGCGGCCCGTCCGAACGAAAACACCAGCGATAGTGCCGAGCCGCCCGCACCGAGGAAAGCGATGCCAATGATCAGAAGGGCCCGGTAATCGCGCACGAAACACATCAGCAGGAAACCGAGCGCGGCCGCGCCTAGCGCCGCCAGCAGCAACGCCCGGTGGTGTCCGTGGCGATCGGACCATCTACCGGCCCAGCCGCTGGCCGCCACGCCGCTCGCGGCAATCAGCGTCATGAACAGGCCGAGTTTGAGCGGCGTCATCCCGGCACGCTCGACGCCGAACAGCGAAAGATATGGGGCGGTGAACGACGAGGCTACCCCGAGCATCAGCGTCGCGCCTGCCAGCGACATGAACGACGGGATGCGCGTGAGGCTGAGGAGCCGGGAGTAGTTCATCAATGACGCTAAGTAATGCTGGCTGCATACGCAGGCACAAAGATGCTGCCCGTTGCACGCAGTTGGCTATCGGCAGTGACGAATGCGCCGGACTCCAGAATGAAGACCGGCGCGACGTCCGTTCAACCGGCAGTATGCCAAAGCTTACTGAAACGCGTTAGCTCGTCGGCATCCGATGCTAGCGTTACTCCACCCATGCCGCGACGTCCGCAGGCCCAACTTCGCGACTGCCGAGCACGAATTGGGCTCCTTCCGGCGCCGGTACGTGCCACGCGGTATCGCCATAGTTGAACGCGAAGCATACATTCCCGAGACGGCGCAGGCGGCCGCCTTCAGGCAGGGTCAACGTTTCAACGCCCGCGTCGCGCAAGGAGCGGGCAAGCACCGCCGTTTGCAGCGCTTCGTCGAAACAGCCGCTCACCATCCGCACGCTGCCGGCGCCGACCAGCGCGGGCACGCCGTCTTCGAACGATGCGAGCACGTCGACACCATGACCCGGCTCGATGTGGTCGCGCCAGCTCCTGCCGTGCCCCTTTACGCCGTCAATAGACACCGACGGCCGCAGCGACGGACGCAGCGACTCGCTTTGCGCCACCCGCACGTCCAGAACGGCCTGTAGCGGTCCAGGCGGGAGCGTGGCAGGGATAGTGAAGTCCGCGGTCCTCGAACCCGTGCGCGGGCCAAATAGCCATTGCGCGTTGCCAGACTGGATCTGCGCCACGAGTGCGTCGGACAGCACAGGCAGCGAGGGCGCCACCACTAGCCTGTAGCCGCTCAGGTCGGCGCTAGCCGGCAGCATGTCGACATCCACGCCCATTTTCCGCAGGCACGAGTACCACTCGAATACGAGTCGCTGATAGTCGAAGTCGGCGCCGTGGCGTTGAATCTGCACGATCCAGTCGGCCGGATAGTCGAACAGCAGCGCCACGGGCGCCTGCTTTGACGCAGCCGTCGTCGTCGCAGGTCTGGTAGCGGTAAATGCTGCCATCTCGCGCGCCACGCGAGCGATTTCGTGGCCGCCAGCGGTAAGTTTGTCGTCCGGTGCATTGATGCCCGAATGCATCTGTTCCTGCGCGAACGGCGCCTGGCGCCAACGGAAATAGGACACCAGTTCCGCACCATGCGCAAAAGCCTCCCAGGTCCACAGGCGCGCCATGCCGGCCTTTGGCACCGGGTTATACGGCGCCCAGTTGACCGGACCGACCTGCTGCTCCATCACCCACATGCGTCCCTTGCCGACACCACGGTACAGGTCGTGATTGAAAGCCGGAATGTCCGGGTGTCCGCTTCGCGCCCAACGATGCTTTTCTGCATCATCGAACCACAGCACTTCGGTACGCGGCAGCGGATAGCTGTCCCACGCCGCGACATCGAGACCGCTCTTCGCAAACTCGTAGTGATCAAAGCTTGTGAAAAAGCCCATGAAGTTATGCAGCAGATCGCGCCCGGGCGCGTGCTCGCGAATCAGTTCGCCCTGCAGACCATGGAAGCTCGCCACTTCGCTCGACATGAAACGGCGGAAGTCGAGCCAGTGGCTGGGATTGGCGTCCGTGGGCGTGAGATTGGGCAAACCGATCTCATCGAAGCTGCTGTATTCCATGCTCCAGAATACGTTGCCCCAGGCTGTGTTCAACTTCGCCACTTCGCCATAGCGCGTGGCGAGCCATTGCGTGAAGCGCACTCGCGCGGCATCCGTATAAGTCGGCGAGGTGTCGTGGCACGCCAGTTCGTTATCGGTCTGCCACGCGATCACGGCGGTATGTTTGCCGTAACGTTGCACCATCTGCGTGACGATACGTGCGCAATACTCCCGATACACCTCGCTCGAGATGTCGTAGTGACGGCGCGAACCGAACTGCATCGTGACGCCGTCTTTGGTGACCGGCAAAATCTCCGGATGCAAGCCCACCAGCCAGCGCGGCGGCGTCGCGGTAGGCGTGCCGAGAATGACTTTCAGGCCATGTTTCGCCAGGGTTTCAATGGCGGTATCCAGCCACGCCCATTCGTAGCGCCCAGGTTCCGGCTCCATCTTGCTCCACGCGAACTCCGCAATGCGCACGCGGCTGATGCCCAGTTCCGCCATCCGGCGCGCATCGCTTTCCCATTGATGCTGCGGCCACTGCTCGGGGTAATAGCAAACTCCTAAATGCATGGTGCTCTCGCTGTCCGTAGTGATTGCGTTTTATTGCGCGTGATTGAAACCGCGCCTGAAACTGCGATTAATAGTGCGAATTGATGCCGCGATTGAAACCTGTCTCGCAAGGGGACCCGACCTGCCTCGCGGCGGGCTGTTCGAAACCGGTCAATCGTCTTGAATTCGAGGAATGCGGGCCCTTAGGGCCCACACCGTTAGCCCTTCGTCGCGCCGAACGTCAGCCCCGTGACGAAGTGTTTCTGCATCGCGAAGAACATCACGACCGACGGCAGGGCAGCCAGCACCGAGCCCGCCGAAACGAGATTCCACGATGTCGTCCACTGCCCTTTCAGGGCGGCCACGCCGACCGTGATCGGTGCGGCGTCATCGCCTTGCGTCAGGCACAGTGCCCAGAAGTAGTCGTTCCATACGAACGTAAAGACGAGAATGCCGAGCGCCGCCAACGCGGGCCGCACCAGCGGCAACACGATGCGTGCATAAATGGCCCACTCGCTCGCGCCTTCAACGCGAGCCGCCTCGATCAGCTCATAAGGCAGCGCGCGAATAAAGTTGCGTAGAAACAGCGTGCAGAATCCCGTTTGAAATGCGGTGTGAAACAGCACCAGCCCCAACACCGTGTTGTAGAGACCGAGCGCCAGCGTCAGTTGCCGAACCGGAATCATCAGGATCTGCACCGGCACGAAATTGCCGGCCACGAAGATGGCAAGCAACAGCAGGTTGCCGCGAAAGCGGTAGTTCGCCAGCGCATGACCCGCCATCGACGCAAGAAAGATCGACACTGCCACCGAGGGCAGCGTGATCAGGATGCTGTTCCAGAAGTAATGCAGCATCGGCGTTTGCGTGAGCGCCGTGCCGTAGTTCTCCACCAGCGCGAAATGCTGCGGCCAGCCCCAATAATTGCCGGCCGAAAGTTCGTCGCTGGAACGGATCGATGTCACGAGCACCGCGAGCAGCGGCAGCAGCCACAGCAACAGCGCGCACGGCAGCGAGATTTTGTAGAGCAGACGGCTACCTGGCCGCCAGCGGGAAACGGGCATTGGATACATGTCGGTTCCTCAGGATTCGCTGCGCACGAGGCGCCGCAATTGCCACGTAATAAAGATCAGCATGATCAGGAACAGCACCACTGCAATGGCAGCCGAATAGCCTTCGCGGTAGTACTTGATAGCCTGGTCATACATGAAATAAGCAAGCACGGTCGAGCTGTCGAATGGACCGCCGCCGCTCATCACCGAAATCAGATCGAAGCTGCGCAG
>FTKM01004289.1_pt1 | contig 10350 bp, 9 predicted proteins | sample 1658051 | NCBI WGS metagenome assembly FTKM01 (sample SAMEA3914794, study PRJEB12502) | metagenome | biome: forest; material: soil | place: Canada | collected 2011-07-05 | depth 0.1 m | reverse complement strand
AGGCATCGGTTTTCGAGGTCGAACCGTTGTCGGTAAACGCCGTTCCCTGCTTGTACACTTGGGTAGTGCTATACAGGGTGGGGTCACCAAACTCGGTATCCGGTACGTTGATAGCCACCGTGATTTTGGCACCAGATATGATACCTTCACACAGGGCGGCGTACGGCATGACCAGCACCCAACGACTCTTATACCAAGTATAGAGACCGCTGGTGTTCAAACCCAGATCATTTGTCAGAACCGCAGCCTGCAACGGGCTTTGGGACACTAATCCGGTGGGTAGGCTGCCGCTGAATTCAACTACTACCGATTGCTCGGTAGACCCGTCGTTTTTCAACGTCATCGGGTAATAGAACTGGATATTATTCATTTAAGCCGCCCACTGAAGAACAGAGTTAACCTTGTTGAGAACTTGGAGACGGTCTGGAACGGTGTCCGTGGATCCATTGATGACCTTAGTTGCTTGGGTAAAGCTATCTGAGTCTGCCAAGCGGTTAAGCGAATTCTGGGTCCAGAACCAGGCAGCTGAGGCAAAGGCGTCCTCAGGCTGTGACACCAGATCAGGATTAAGTACCACTCGATTATCCTGATACTGCGCAGCGGAGTACGCGGAGTAGTTACTCAGCCCGGTAAGCTGGATAGCACCACGACCTCGGTAGGTGTAACCATCACCGGATGTAACATCACCGTTACCGTTACGGTTCGCGTAGACCAAAGCGCCTAGGTTTTGTGGACTGCACACGTAGTCGGAAGCGCAAGCTTTACCGCAAGTCGAGCTGGCGTCCAGGGTGAAGCGCGAGGGCCATACTTGCACCAACCGGGCAGCCGAAGAGTAATACAGGTTCTCTGACCAAGAGGTATAGTTCTGGGTCTCAAACAAGGTCTGGGCCACAAAGTAACGCATGCGGCGCTGCGACTGACTAATGCCAGAAGGGCCTGCGGCATCATTGATAGCCTGTGCGATCTGAGCTGCGTTGCTTAGTTTGGGATTGAGGCTCAATATCTGAGCGGATGTTACAGTAACCATATTGTATCCTTATCACTTTACGGTCAGGGAAGATATGCGAACTGCGGTCTGCCCGTCCTTAAAGGGGTTGAACCAGTACGCTATATGAACCACAACGTTGTACGAACCCTTGGGTAACGAGTCAGGTACGGTAACGGTAAGATTCTGGAAATCGAACCGTGCTGTATCGGGAATTACCTGCGTAGGGTACACATAGCGAGGACGCCTATACGCATCCTCAAGCTGAATCCAGTAACGACCTCGCCGCATTGGCATCGTAATCGTGACCGGCAACCCTACTGGAATCACTGTGCTCGTTCCTGAACTTACCGTAACGTCATGAGAAAGCCAAAGGTCCTGCCTAGGTGGTTTGTCGACCGACCAAACTAAGGTCGACGCCACCAAGACAGGAACAACAATGAGAGACGTTACGGTAAGTAGCTTGTCCAAAATATGGTTCAGCGCCTTTGTGGAGGCCTGAACCCTAAAGTTAAGAGCTTCCATAAACCTACACCCCCGGATTCTTTGAGGAGGATTCGACTTCGGCCCTAGCTTTGTCTTCGAGCGGGGAAGAGGCTTCCAGCCCAAGACGGATACGTGCTAAGGTTTCAACTTCCTTGAGCAGTCTGGTACCCATAAGACCCGAAGCGGCAATCATGATAGCCATCAAGGGGCCTTGGATGTTCATCCATTCACACATCCAAAGCATTAGCAGACCGCAGAATCCAGCGGTCATCAGGTCTCGGATAAAGGGCAGTGGTCTGAACTTATCGGATATGTTCAGGTACCTGACTAGTCCCCCTAACACCGACAGCCCTACGGCGTAGACTAGAGTGGACCAGGAATCGGTAAACGGGTTCTTATCAAGCATCGCCGCAGACTCCTATTAGCATTTGCGTTCAGTCATCAAATTGCTCGCCCCTGGCAGTTCGCAGTTTGATAGCAAGTCAGTAAATATGCAGTTATAAGGAGAATGGAAATGATGATATTGCACGGATACTCTGTAACCGAAGCCGCCCTGCTTGAGGCGCACAATCCCTTTGAGTTGCGAGCCGTGGTTCAGCACCAACTTAAACTTCACGGTCTGGAACAGGATAGGAGCACACTGTTGAACGGTTGTGACTTCGCAATGGCGGACCGAGGTTTCAAGACGCTTAAAGCCCGTCTGATCTCTTTGGAAACTGGATGTGAGGCCGACGAATTCGATGACGAGGTAGCCCTGTTGATCGATACTGACGTTGAACACCACACTACCATACAGTGAAATCCTATGACTACCCGCAAATTGCTATTTGTACCTGATGGCAACTGGTACGCTCACCGGGCACTTCACACCCTAAATTCAAGCCGTCCTATGGAAGACGTATTGCCCTACAAACTGATTGATATGTTTGTTAAGGACGCGATGCTTCTCCGGGCCACCCATATCCTTTGTGCGTTCGATGGTCCTAAGAACTTTCGCAAGGACTTGTATCCTGATTACAAAGCTAACCGAGAAGGTAAAGTCGGTAACGGTGACGAGTACGGTGACCAAACCGAATCAGCTAAAGACAAGTTGTACGCATGCTTCCCTGCCCTGTTCGAACGGTTGGCCTACTTTGGTATACCGTTCTACCAACCTCGTAAGCACGAAGCCGACGATGTATTGTGCTCTATTGCGCATGGTGTGCATGACCGAATGAAGTTCGTAGGGGGTACCCAGGACAAGGACGCCTACCAATACCTGCTGTGGGATTCAGTGCGATTGGTCGACACGTCAAACGCCTCTAAGGATAAACCTGCTAGGTGGATCACCCGACAGATCGCAGAGAAAAAGAAAGGTGTCACTGCCGAACAGATGATCGACTTCCAGACTCTAATTGGGGATAAGCTGGATAACATCATCGGTATTCCGGGTATGGGTCCGGCGACTGCCAAAGCCATTCTGACCAAACACGGTTCGTTAAAGAAGTGGTTTGCTTCTGGTGAGGACAAGGAGCTAATTGCCACCAACAAGGAACGTATGAGGCTGAACCGCAAGTTGGTTACCCTGAGTACTGAGGTCATGCCTCCAGGCGAGATTGACGATTGGAAGTTATCGAAGTTTAAAGCCCGTGGGGCCGATAAGCTAAGTCGTAACTATCACGAGCTACACAATCTCATGTGGCCTAAGTCAAGGGGCCTGTTTGGCTAGCCGAAAAGAGAAAAGCCCCACCCTAAATTCAACTAGGGTGGGGCTTTTCCTTTAGCCTACGTAAGGACCGATACGGATCTGGGATCCCTGCATAGCAGTTCCCGCAGTTCCCGAAACCAACCTACTTGTTCCAAAACGAATCATTTCAGAGATCGAAGACTCATTAGCAAAGCCAGAACTGGTGCGATCAAACTTACCGAAGTATGTATTGGTCGTCGATTCTGCTCTTTGTGCCGCGTCCACTTGAAGCACCACACCTCCCGTACCTGTGTCCGTCAGGTACAGATAGTACGTCCCTGCTGCGTAGCTCGTCATATCAATGAACGACGAAGGTAGGCTGTACTCCTTGTGATTCAATCTCCCGTTGATCGACCCAATCTGCAAAAGGAACGTGTTGCTTATAGCCTGCAAGGTCATCAGTTCAGCCAGGTTGTTCGAAGCCGAGGTAGTCGTTCCAGAGACAAAGTTATCCGGATTAGCGATTGCAGCATTAAACGACGCCGCGAAGTCCGTTAGCGTTGCGACTGTCGAGGTCGCATACCTAGAGATTGGCAGGTCAGGATCAGGAATCGATACACCATCTCTATACGGACAAATAACCATCCCTTGGTGCTGGGCCGAACAGGCGAGGTACGACCGTACGACGGATCGTCCTGTGGAATTTCCTGCTACCAACCCATTCGCCGAATTGAACTGGTAGAACTGGACTGTTGCTACGGTGTCACCCACAACGTTGATCGTATTGGGATTGCTCCACCCAACGTAGAAGCCGCCCCCAGACTGTCCGTACACGATGAACAGGCGACCGTAATTCACATCAGTTGCAGTGTACGTGCCGAGCATCCCCGTGGTATCGGATGTACCTTGGCGAAGCAAGGTCACGCTTGAGGTGTTGCTCAAGTTGATGGTCGACCCACTAACAGTGCAAGGTGTGATGAATGCCGTCTGATACAGATTCTGCCCTGTACCAGCATCGGGACCCCCCGAGTGCAGGATACCCAGAGCAAAGGCAATCCCTGTTCCTGCGCTGTTCATTATGGGTACTACGTCGATCCCATACACTCCTGTGGTAACGCTGCTTGGGTAGGCTGCGGTAACTGCTGCAACGACCGAGGTACGTAAAGCCGCTAACTGTGCGTCCATAGTTGCTGAATACGTCCACAACACTGGAGGTGGTTGGTACACGCCACCACTCAATGTCCAGGAACCTACTCGCACCTGTGCATTGTTAGCTGATTTCAATCCCGACGTGCTCATCGACGGGAAGTTGAAATTCACTGGGGCGTTGATGTTAGCCAGTCCTGTGGGCCACACGCAGCCCCAGGTGGACAGCGTGGAATTAGGATTCGGCAGATTGACCAGATATTCGGCCACGCGCGGCTTCATCCCCGGAATCAACGTGCCCGCACGATTGTAGGACGCATCTGTGATTTGCGAATTAGCAGGCATCTGGGACATTGTCCACTGATTCGCAAACTGAGGACTTTCCGACACTGACAGAATCAGATCCTGTCCCACCAAATGTCCAAAGAAGACCTGGGCAATCTTACCTGATGGCTGTACAAACGAGTTTGAAAACTGATTACCCGAAGGACTGAAGTCCACACGTGGATTCACGTTCCACATTGGATACAGCATAGCCCTTTTGTTTAGCTGCGCCGCGGCTAGCCCACCAAGATTGGTCCCGCCTTTGGCAATCCCTCGCTGTATCTGAGCAGAGGATGAACCACCTGTAGATAGATAGCCTGAATAGTACCAATTCGTGAAGGGCGTACGGTACCCGACAGAAGGAAATCCATCGTACCACGTCGAGATCGGCAACTTGTTTACACAGGTAGAAGGTGTCGCCGCGTTAGATGCCACCGCTTCATTGGGTGCGCTTGCTGTGGTGGACAACAGAAACGGATAGGGCTGGCAGTGATTTAGGTCAGACCCCAACGTACCTGCGGTCACGTAGGTGATGAGTGCCGCGGTGTATGCACCTGCAGAACCTGCAGTGAAAGTCACGTTGAAGGTGAAGGTGATCTGTCCGCCGGCAACGAGTCCTGCTGAGTCGACGACATAGAACGAAAAGCCCAAAGCCATCAAGGGCGTGCCTGAACCATTGTCCTCACCTTCAAGGCGACACGCGGAGTTAGCTGCCCATCCTGCAGGGATAGGATTCGGCGCGCTTATGAGAGCGGGAACGGTAACTGCACCATTAGCGCTGTTATAGATACGATAGTTTGCAAGTCCACCTGGTGCGTTGAGCCCTGCCAGGATCGGAAACTGTAGAGCCGATTGGTCACCACCTGGCCATCCGTTGGTAGTGATCGTGAATGTTTGCGGACTATAAGCAATAGGTGACGCAGGTAGTGCCGTACTGATTTGCGGATAGGTTGCGTCCTGCGCATTCCAGCCACCGAAGCGTAACAGTCCCTCCTGCCACGATGGTAGTGCAATAAAGAAGTATGCACCAACACGCACGATCTTGGGCAACACGCCCGTCAGTTCGGTGCCTGAAGCAATATAGGCATTGACGACGCTCGTGACCTCTACGTATGTATGACCAGCCGTGTTAATCAGTGAACCGTTGTGCTTCACATAGAGATAGCGAGGACTAGCCGTGCTACCAGCCGTGGTGTCGCGCAACGTGAGAATAAAGCCTTGCAAGTCTGACCCTGCAACGGAAGAGGCTTGCCACGCACTACCGGACAGAAACGGCGGCACATACGGGACAGTCGTGTACTGGAGTCCCTGCTGGTTGTTGAGCGCCCCTGAGAAATATACCTGTTGGCTGATACCATCCGTCCGACCGTACAGTCCGTAGACTATACCATTAGCTTCCTCGAATTCATAGTTACCAACACCCATGGCGTCGAAGGACGTGCCGTTCAAAAAGATAAAGTTGGAACCCAACGTCTGGGCAGACGAGATGTCCATAAGTTCTTCTGCGTAGGACGTAGTCAGGCTAGATACCGCAGTAGTGTTGGCCACCGCGCCTACGACTTCATTACTACCGCCACCTGTACCAACTATAAGCTGATTGCCAGTGACACTCAGTTCGCCTTCTACTAACAGGGAAGGATTTGTTTGGATTAGGTACTGCGTCATTTATTCACCTCTCACCAGGGCAATGTACCTGTTGAACTTGATACGGGAATACCGTAGGCAGCGCTGGCGCCTAGGCCGGTACACAAGGTTTGCATAAGCCGGCAACCTACGGTACCGGTGCTAACTGCCGTCGAAGGGGTTGCGGTATTGACCACGATCTCACACAGCTCAATGTAATTAGCAGTGGGATCGAGCGCTGACGTTTGAACCAACGATACGGCGGTCAGGCCCCAGTTATAGCCAACGACCAACGACCAGGTGCCTGTAGTTACCGTGCCGGAAAACGAACCGCTGACCAGCGTTTGTACAGCCCCATTCCAGAAAACAGATACGTTAGGATAGTTGACGGTCAGTGTGGTTCCTGTAATCGAGGCCGTAAAGCCTGTAACCGTCTGGGAATAGAATTGTGCGTCTATCCCACGGGCTAGTTGTGTAAGACCGCTTTGTCCGTCTGACGTGGCCGGGACGTAGCCCACTAGGGTTGAGGCCAGCGGCGAAGCCGATAGCTGGGCGTACACCCCTCGCACCACGTCCTGGACTATGAAGGCACCAGTCACGGGATTGAGGGGAACAGACCTTCCGATTATGTTGGCCGGCACCAAATGAGTAAAGATTCCCATCAAGGAGCTCCCCAGTAAGAAGTTGCGGCCGTACCTGGGAATCCCGCACTGACCGGAATAGCGCCAAATGTCTTGGTCGGTGAAATCCTATACAGGGAGCAGTCACCATTAGCAGATCCTGGGCTTCCGTTGGCTATACCCTTGAAGGCCGGTACGTAGAACCAGGGATAGATAGTGCTATCCGAATAGATAACAATATTGAAGTTACCATTGATAGCATTAAACGTCCCTGAGGTACTTGGTATTCCGGTCAAGGGACTAAGCGCAGCAGTACGCGCGACCGTGTTTACGAAAAGCAGGTAAGCTCCTACCGAAGACAATGCGCACGACAGAGGAGGCGTGTACCATACCTGCCCTAAGGCAAACACAGGGACCGTCTGCAGAGACACCGTCGAGCTACCGACGCTAAACTTGGCCTGTAGCTGTGGTTGAGTGTAGCCTACCCCTAGCTGTGCAACCGGGTGCAGCTGAGTTGGTATATGCACATTGAGCATAGACGAAGCATTAGCCACACCGGAATTACCGTTTGATATCTGCTTAACCGTTCCGTCCGGCGTCGCTGCCCATACCGTCTTGTCAGGAATATTCACTGCCAACTGACCGCGGAGCAGCGACGCCGGAACATCTCCGGCTGTCGTTGAGTATAAGTGTTTAACCTTCATGGTCTTTCCTTTCCCTAACTCAGGGCCTTAAAAGGTACCGGCAGAGAATACGACATTAGTGAAGTTGATAATCACTTGTTTCCACTTACCGTTGACGCACACTGCCAGGTCACCAACGTTCCACGCGGTATAGCCATCGAGGTTCGTAGTACCTGCGACGGTGACCTCATAGACCATACCTTCGGCCGACACAGATTGGTAGTCAGGTGTAGCGGATGCAGAGACCGCACCGTTGTACGAGATATCAATCACCTGCAAGCCTCCGGATACTAGCGAGGTCGAAGTGTCGAATACCGTCAAATCAGTGGCCCCGGTTTGCGCGACATGGTTAGTGGTAGCATTCCACGTACCTGCGTTCCACCATGTTCCTAACGGGATGGTATTGAACGGTATACGACCATAGGTGTACGTATCAGAGTCTAGTGCCGGGTCATTTGGCGTTGTGCTCAGACCAGGTACACCCCCTTGCTGATTAATAGTCAAGGTCGATACTGCACTAACGTCGGCCGCAGTCAGGGTGAGAAACTGGTCGTTCTTACCGTTGATGGTTTGAATTTGGGTGGTCAGCACACCTGAGGGGGTGACGTTCAAACCAGTGCCAACTATTACCGAACCTAAGATGGTCGTCGTCGCCACCGTCTGGGCACCGCCCCCCGAGCCTGCTATCCAGGATGTCCAAACTCCAGTAGCGGAATTCAACCTACGGTAGTACAAATTAGTTTGGTCATTCCACCGCTGGATGACGTCACCACCAGAAGCAGTGGTGGTAAAGGGAATCACTTCCAGAACGCCAGGTAGGCGGGAGGCTGCGGTGCCTGGACCATTGACTAACGTGGTAGCCACAGCGGCTAAAGCAAAATACAGCCCTGTGGTTTGGATGGTATTCAAATCCTGGTTGGCTGTCAGTGCGGTAGGGGTAATCAAACCCACCGGAAGAGGCACCGTGACCACAACATTGCCGTTAGCGTCAGGAGCGGCACTGTTAACCGTCTTGACCGGAGGGAACGTAAGATCAATGGTACCATCACCAGCCACTGACAGATTATTAGACTGAGGGGCCTTGACACCACCTAGGCGGGCAGTAGTGGCCGTGGGCAAGGTGTACACACCCGGCGCCCCAATCAAGTCACTGTAGTTACCTGAGTAAGCAACGGCTGCAAACCCTTGGATATCCGATGCGTTCAAGACTACAACACCGGTTTGACCGTTGACCGACGTAACCGGGAATCCTGCAGGGTTGATGTCCAATACCCCAGTAGTGGCATTGATCGTCAGCGTCGTACCAACCTTGATTGCACCCAGGGTGGTCGCAGATGCAATAGGCAGGTTTACCACGGTAGTTGACAGTGCTTGTCGGCTAAACAACAGCGCAGTGTCCCCTGCAGCAGGAGTCAAGGCCACCGGGGTCTGGAAGCTCAGCGTTACCGTCGAGGCCCCTACTACAACGGCCAGGATGTTACGGCAGATACCAAACAGGTTACCTGACGAGAACTCCAGGATCACCTGACCAAAGTAGGCCGGGTTCATATTTGATACGAACTGCGACAACGGTATAGTAACCGAGGTCGACGTAAAAGACTGAATGGTTACCGAACCTTGGTTTGCAAACTGGTAGCAGTCAAAGTTCCACAGTCCGCTACGATCGGTGTAAGCCTGGAAAGACGATTGATCCGACGAGGCCGGGCTAACGATATACACGTTAGGCACTGCATCTTGCGGCGGAGGCATAACGTCCACGGACTCCAAGACCGCAACCCTGAACGGATTGTTGGACTCGGCAATGTCAAACCACATATCATAGTTCTGACCTACGATAGACAGGTAGACGTCAATGCGGATCGAGTTACCAGTCTGAGACGAGGTGGTAACTAACTTCTGGATCAGTGTCTGGGAAGTGGCTAAGGCGAACAGCTCACCGTTGGCCATATAAAGACCAAGTTCACCAAAGGCAAAGTCACCAACCGTTGCATCCAGAATCACCGAATACTTCACAACGTTGGCGTTCACCACACCATAAGGCGTAGGTGCGCCGTTAAATAACTCTGTACCGTGAATACCTACGTCAGCTGGTATCGGTACGTAGTTATAGTCTGAACCAACCTGGAAAGTAGATAGCTGTATGGGGCCCGCTGCGGCTGTTATGGCTGCGGCCCCTGCGTTTGTGATTTGAACAATCATGGTTATTCCTGTAGTTTGTTCTCTGCGTTTAAGTGGTCCAGCGAACCATTTGAATTATTCAATGGTGGGGTAGACTAAAGTAATCTACCCCACAACTTCCGCTTAACCCGAGAATGCAGTAGGCGTTGCCAGGTACAAGCTTCCTGTCCAGACAAATTCCAGCTGTGCTCCTGCGTTGACTGCGACAGAAGAGGTTGCAGCAGCCGACCGCAACTGCAATAGGTTTCCTGTGGTTGTCAGGGTCATAACGAAGGTGCTGGCATTCATAAATACTACTCGGGCCCCTCCGACATTTCCTGTTGTGGGGAGGCTAACCGTTGCCGCCGCGCTAGCCGCTGAAGTCAGTAATATAGTGGCTATAGGCGTAGTAAACGGCGTGCCAATTCCACTCGACCCAGTTATAGGCAGATAGTAGAAAGCTGAAGCACTTGCACTAACTAGCAGGTTGCCATTGGAGTCGGAAGCCAACGTTATACCTGAACCAGCTACAACGGTCTTGAGCTTTATGTTACCGGTAGTACTCCCACCATCACTGATAAGGGAAGTGCCTGTTGCGGCATTGTTATTGGTAGCCTGAACAACTACTGCACCAGTCAAGGTCGAAACCGAAGTTACACC
>FTKM01000188.1_pt1 | contig 10407 bp, 6 predicted proteins | sample 1658051 | NCBI WGS metagenome assembly FTKM01 (sample SAMEA3914794, study PRJEB12502) | metagenome | biome: forest; material: soil | place: Canada | collected 2011-07-05 | depth 0.1 m | reverse complement strand
AATGCGAATTTGATGACGATCGGTTGAGCGAACCTTTAACCGTCGATTCAATAAAACGGAAGCGGTACGACGACCACGAAACCGCTCCAATATACCTGGTACCAAGGAGAAGCTATGCAACACAAGATGAACCAGCTGGCAGGCGCTGCACTCGTGGCTGCCATGTCGCTGGCGGGGACCGCACAGGCTCAGCAGGCCGAAGACGTGAAGGTAGGTTTTGCGGGTCCGATGACTGGCGCGCAGGCTCACTATGGCAAGGACTTCCAGAACGGCATCACGCTGGCTGTTGAACAGATGAACGCGACGAAGCCGGTGATCGGTGGCAAACCGGTGCACTTCGTGCTGGATTCGGCGGACGACCAGGCTGACCCGCGCACCGGTACAACGGTCGCGCAGAAGCTGGTGGACGACGGCATCAAGGGCATGCTCGGCCACTTCAACTCGGGTACGACGATCCCGGCTTCGCGCATCTACGCGAACGCGGGCATTCCCGAAATCGCGATGGCGACGGCGCCTGAATATACGCAGCAAGGCTTCAAGACGACCTTCCGGATGATGACGTCCGACACGCAGCAAGGCTCGGTGGCCGGCACGTTCGCGGTCAAGAGCCTCGGCATGAAGAAGATCGCGATCGTTGATGACCGCACGGCATACGGCCAGGGCCTTGCCGATCAGTTCGAGAAGGCAGCGAAGGCGTCGGGCGGCACGATCATTGATCGTGAATTCACAAACGACAAGGCTGTCGACTTCAAGTCGATTCTGACCAAGCTGAAGTCGGTCAATCCGGATCTGATTTACTACGGTGGCGCAGATTCGCAAGCCGCACCGATGGTCAAGCAGATGAAGACGCTCGGCATCAAGGCTCCGCTGATGGGCGGTGAGATGGTGCATACGCCCACCTTCCTGGAACTGGCAGGTGATGCGGCAAATGGTACGGTGGCTTCGCTGGCAGGGTTGCCGCTGGATCAGATGCCTGGCGGTGCTGATTATGTTGCCAAATACAAGAAGCGTTTTAACGAGGACGTGCAGACGTACTCGCCATACGCGTACGACGGCGCAATGGCCATGTTTGACGCAATGAAGAAGGCTAACTCAACCGATCCGGCCAAGTATCTGCCTTTGCTGGCCAAAACGGATATGCCGGCTGTGACCACGACTCACCTTGAGTACGACACCAAGGGCGATCTGAAGAACGGCGGTATCACGCTGTATAAGGTTGTCGATGGGAAGTGGACAACGCTGCAGAGCGTGGGTGGCAAGTAACCTGGTTTTGCCTCGCGGCGCTTGCTAGCGCTCTGTTTTTAGCGGTGTTCCGGGCGTTCGCTGCGCTGCGTTGCATACATTGCCCCACGGGTCTTTTCGAGCCCGTGGGGCTTTTTCTTTTTTGCTTCGAGCCTCGCTTAGCCCGCCGCGCGCAACTTGCGGCCTTGCTCGCGGATCTGCTCCAAGGTCGCGCCTGGTGTGCTCGCTTCCTGGATCATGCGAATCTCGATCAACGCTGCACGTTTCGCGGCGGTGGCTCGCTCCAGCGCGGGCAGGAAATCTTCGGTCCGCTCAACGACTTCGCCATGGGCGCCGAATGATCGCGCAAATGCCGCGAAGTCCGGATTGGTGACGCCCGTACCATGCACGCGGTTCGGATAGTGCCGCTCCTGATGCATGCGGATCGTGCCGAACTGACTATTGTTCACGACGATAAACAGCACGTGCAGATCGTAATGCATGGCGGTCGCCAGTTCCTGCGCGGCCATCATGAAGCAGCCGTCGCCTGCCAGCGCAACAACCGCACGTTGCGGGTAAAGCGACTTTGCCGCGATTGCTGCGGGCACGCCGTAACCCATCGCGCCGCTGGTCGGTGCGACTTGCGAGCGGAAGTGCCGATACGAAAAATGCCGATGCAGCCATGTGGCGTAATTGCCAGCGCCATTGGTTACGATCGCGTCTGCGGGCAGATGTGCGCGCAGTTGCTGGATGATCTCACCCATCTGCACGTCGCCGGGAATCGGTCGCGGCGTGCGCCACTCGAGATAGGCGCGGTGTGCCGCTTCTGCCGCGCCAACCCACGCGGGCTGTCCGGCAGGTTGCAGTGCGCCCAGCATTGCCGCAAGTTCGGGCATCCCGGATACGATCGGCAAATCTGCCGCATACACGCGGCCCAGTTCTTCAGCGCCTTGATGCACATGCACAAGGGTCTGCTTCGTCTTCGGGATGTCGAGCAGGGTGTAGCCACCGGTTGTGGATTCGCCCAGGCGCGGCCCCAGCGCAAGCAGCAGATCGGCATCGCGGATGCGCTGTGCGAGCGCGGGATTGATGCCAAGACCCACATCGCCAGCGTAGTTGGGATGGTCGTTATCCAATGTGTCCTGGAAGCGGAACGCGAGACCAATTGGCAGTTGCCAGTTCTCGACGAAGCGCTGCAGGTCGGAGCAGGCCGCGGGCGTCCAGCCGCTGCCGCCGGCGATCACCATCGGACGTTTGGCGGCTTCGAGCAACTGCCGCAGTTGCTCGATCTGCGCCACCGAAGGTGACGCGGCAACGCGGTGGTAAGCGGGCACGCCGGGCACAACAGGACACGCGTCGCTCAGCACATCTTCCGGCAGCGACAGCACAACCGGACCTGGCCGCCCCGAAGTAGCAATGTGAAATGCGTGACTCATGTACTCGGGAATGCGACGGGGGTCGTCAATCTGCGCGACCCATTTGGCCATCTGACCGAACATGCGCCGATAGTCGATTTCCTGGAAAGCCTCACGGTCGAGATGCTCGCGCGCGCATTGACCGATCAGCAGGATCATCGGCGTGGAATCCTGGAACGCGGTGTGCACGCCGATCGAAGCGTGCGTCGCACCAGGCCCGCGCGTCACGAGCGCGATACCGGGCCGGCCGGTCAGCTTGCCGACGGCCTCCGCCATATTGGCAGCAGCTGCCTCATGTCGGCAGACAATGGTTTGAATGCGCTCTGTCTCGTCGTGCAACGAGTCGAGCACAGCAAGAAAACTCTCGCCCGGTACGGAGAAAACGCGTTCGACGCCGTGCGTCAGCAGAGCGTCGACCAGAAGACGCGCACCGGTCGTGGTGGCGGATGCAGGAACGGTGGATGAGGGCATTGCGATGAAACCTCCAGACAGATCGGTCAGGCAAATGGGCTTTGACAGACTACGTTGAGTGCGGCGCAGATGTCACCGGAGCAGGGCAATCCCGCGCGACCTCAACGGTGCTGCGGGCGCTGTGCCAGGCGTATGCAACGTGCGCCGACGACATCAACATTCAACGATATTGACGGCGAGGCCGCCGCGCGACGTTTCCTTGTACTTGGTCTTCATATCCGCGCCGGTTTCGCGCATGGTCTTGATCACCGAGTCGAGCGACACATAGTGACTGCCATCGCCGCGCAACGCCATGCGTGCTGCGTTGACCGCTTTCACCGATGCCATCGCGTTGCGCTCGATACAGGGAATCTGCACCATGCCGCCCACTGGGTCGCAGGTGAGGCCAAGGTTGTGCTCCATGCCGATCTCGGCGGCGTTCTCGACCTGCTCAGGCGTGCCGCCCATGACTGCGGCCAGCGCACCAGCCGCCATCGAGCAGGCCACGCCGACTTCGCCCTGGCATCCTACTTCTGCACCGGAAATCGACGCGTTCAGCTTGTACAGAATGCCGATTGCCGCGGCGGTCATCAGAAAGTCGATCACGCCTTGCTCGTTCGAGCCGGACATAAAGCGCGTGTAGTAATGCAGCACAGCCGGAATAATGCCCGCCGCGCCGTTGGTCGGCGCAGTGACGACGCGGCCGCCCGCCGCGTTCTCTTCGTTGACGGCAATCGCATACAGATTGATCCAGTCAATCATCGATAGCGGATCGCGTAACGCCAGTTCAGGATTGCCCGAGAGCGAGCGATACAACTGCGGCGCGCGTCGCTTCACCTGAAACGGGCCGGGCAGCGTGCCGTCTGCATCCGGATTACCGATGCCGCAACCGCGCGCGACGCACGATTGCATCACGGCCCAGATTTTCAGCAAGCCGTCGCGGGTTTCTGCTTCGGTATGCCAGACGCGCTCGTTTTCCCACATCAGTTGCGCGATGCTCTTGCCGGTGGATTTGCACAATGCCAGCAATTCGTTGCCGCTGCGAAACGGATGCGGCAGTTGATCGACAGCGCTCAGCACTTTCGAGTTGGCCGCGCCGGCCGTCACCACAAAACCGCCGCCGACGGATAGATAGGTCGTTTCGCGCAACGCTGCACCCTGGGCGTCGAATGCACGCAAGGTAAGACCATTCGGATGCTCGGGGAGGGCCTGGCGATAAAACGAAATGTGATCCTTCTGCACGAACGGCACCGCATGCGTACCCAGCAATGCCAACGAGCGCGATGCGCGTACCGCTTCCAGACGCTGCGTGATCGTGTCGGGATCGACGGTGTCCGGCGCGTCGCCCATCAGGCCGAGCATGACGCCGCGATCGGTGCCGTGACCTTTGCCGGTCGCGCCGAGCGAGCCGTACAGGTCTACTTTCAGTGAGGCTATGGCAGGCAGCAGCGCGTCGCGTTCGAGTCCTTGGGCGAACATCAGTGCCGCACGCATCGGTCCGACCGTATGTGAACTGGACGGACCAATACCGATTTTGAAGAGATCGAACACGCTGACTGCCATTACTGCTCCTGCAAATAGAAAGCCGATTTATCGTGCCGGCAATGGCAGGCACACGGCCAGCCATGCGGGCGGGTTGGGCGCCAGATGCAGCGCGATGGGCGTATAGCGTCCATCGAGCCGGGCGGCCAGGTGAAACAGTTCCGTCGCGTTTTTCGGGTCCCACTCGCCGGAATAACCGGGCAGGCCGGCTTCGCGACGCGTGGCATCGAACGGTACGTTCGAATGCACGAATTCCTCATGCGTCTTGTTGCCCAATGCGTAGGGCGTCAGCCAGTTGAGCGCCGCGGCGAGCGTCGTGCCGTTGCTCGCCTTTTCCACCAGCCAGTTGCGGTTATGACGGCGCGCTGCCAGCGCGGCGGTGACGAGCGGCTGCAGATCGTAGGTCACGTAATGCAACGCGTCGCGCTCCTTGAAGTCCACCGTGGACCCATCCGGCGCGATGTTGTCACCAATGTGCTCGACGAACAGACGCTGCGCCGCGAGGATCATCTTGCGGTTGTCGAGCGTGAACGCTGCCATCGCAATCAGCTTGATGCGGTGACTTTGCCAGTTGTTTTTGAAGTTGCCGGCGAGCGGGCGCGGCTGGGCATCGATCTGCGCGATGTAGCCGTTGGCAAACTTCGTCAGAAACGCCATTGCTGCGTTGCGCGTTTTCACGGGCAGCGCGCTGGCGGTCATGTCGTAGGCGAGGATCAGGCCTTCGAAATGGGTTTCGTCGATTGGGTTGAAGCTTGGCTGATACGTCGTCACCCACGCGTAAAGCAGACGGTCGACCAGCTTGAGGTAACGATCGTCGCTGGTGGCGCGCCACGCTAACGCGGCGTCGCGCAACAGATCGAGATCTTTCTCCGCTTGAACGCTTTGATCGTAGATGCCTTCGTGCGGCAACGTGCCCTCGGTATGCAGCTTCGCCACGGCGTGCGCGGGGTCATCCAGATGGGCTTGCACATTACTGACTAACGCTTTTACGCCGGGATCGGCATTGGTGCGTTCGCTGGTCTGCAGTGCGGGTGCTGCACAAAAATTCATTGCTGCGCGGGCTTGTCGCGCCGGCAGCATCGCGGCGCCACACACCAGCAGCACGGCCAGCGGGGTGCCCGCCGCCTGCCAGGACAACATGGGCCTCGAGTGGCTCCGGCTTTCCATCATTAGCACCTTTCGCGCCATGCGAAACTCCTTCGGTAGGCTGATTCGGTGTGTGATGTTAGCCGTTCCCGGGCACGAACGACAGGACCGCGCACCGCCGTGAGGCGGTACGTGGTTCAGTCCTGGAGCGATGGCGTTACGCGTAATCCGCGATCGGCACGCACGAGCAGAACAGATTGCGGTCGCCATAGACGTTGTCTGCACGGCCAACCGGCGGCCAGTACTTCTTCGCGATCAACGACGGCAGCGGATACGCCGCGGTTTCGCGCGGGTAAGCGTGCTTCCAGTCATTGGCAATCACCACGGCAGCAGTGTGCGGCGCGTGCTTCAGCGGATTGTCTTCGCGGTCCGAGCGGCCTTCTTCAACAGCGCGGATTTCCTCGCGAATCGCAATCATCGCTTCGATGAAGCGGTCGAGTTCTTCCTTCGATTCCGATTCCGTCGGCTCGACCATCAACGTGCCCGGTACCGGGAAGCTCATCGTCGGCGCGTGGAAGCCGTAATCGGCGAGGCGCTTGGCGACATCGTCGACGGTGATGCCGCTGGTTTCCTTGATCGGACGCAGGTCGAGAATGCACTCGTGCGCCACCAGTCCACCGGGGCCGGAGTAGAGCACCGGATAATGCGGGGCGAGCTTGTTGGCGACGTAGTTGGCGTTGAGGATGGCGGTTTCGGTGGCGGCGGTGAGGTTTTTCGCGCCCATCATCGCGATGTACATCCACGAGATGGGGAGAATCGAAGCCGAACCGTAAGGTGCACCCGACACCGCGCCAATGCCTTGCGGCGAGCGCTCATAGCCGGACGACGTCTGATTGGGCAGGAACTGCGCGAGGTGCGCGCCGACTGCGACCGGACCGACGCCCGGTCCACCACCGCCGTGCGGAATGCAGAAAGTCTTGTGCAGGTTAAGGTGCGACACGTCGCCGCCAAACTGACCCGGCGCGGTGAGGCCGACCATCGCGTTCATGTTGGCGCCGTCCACATAAACCTGGCCGCCGTGCGCGTGCACGATCTCGCAGATTTCCCGCACGTTCGCTTCGAACACGCCGTGTGTCGACGGGTAGGTGATCATGATGGCCGCGAGCTTGTCCGCGTGTTGGGCGGCCTTCGCCTTCAGATCTTCGATGTCCACGTTGCCTTGCGTATCGCAAGCCACGACGACGACCTGCATGCCAGCCATCTGTGCAGACGCCGGGTTCGTGCCGTGCGCCGAGGCGGGAATCAGGCAGACGTTGCGGTGACCTTCGCCGCGCGACGCGTGGTAAGCGTGGATGATCAACAGACCCGCATATTCGCCTTGCGAGCCGGCGTTCGGCTGCAACGACACAGCAGCATAGCCCGTAGCGGCAACCAGCATCTGTTCGAGCTGGTCGATCATTTCGCGGTAGCCGACGGTCTGCTCAGCCGGTGCGAACGGGTGAATCTGTCCGAACTCAGGCCACGTGACAGGCAGCATTTCCGAGGTCGCGTTCAGCTTCATCGTGCAGGAGCCGAGCGGGATCATCGAACGGTCGAGCGCCAGATCCTTGTCGGAGAGGCTGCGCAGGTAACGCAGCATTTCCGTTTCCGAGTGATGACGGTTGAACACGTGATGCGTGAGGTACGCGCTGGTGCGTTCGAGCGCCTCAGGCACCGTGCTTTGAGCGGGTAGTTCGGCGTCGAGCGCGTCGATCTGCGGCGCTTCGTTCACAAACGCGGCTTGTGCGAACGCGGCGAGCAGATCGGCCAGATCGGCGCGCGTGGTGGTTTCGTCAATCGAGATGCCAACGCGGCTTTCGCTCACGCGGCGCAGATTGATGCGCTTCGCGGTCGCGGCGTCGTGCAGGGCTTGGGTGCGTGCGCCGGTTTCGAATGTCAGCGTGTCGAAGAAGGTTTCATTGACGAGCGTGTAGCCGAGCTTCTTTGCGCCCGCTGCGAGCAGCGCGGCGATCCGGTTCACTCGCAACGCAATCGTCTTCAGACCTTGCGGGCCGTGATAGACCGCGTACATGCTGGCCATGATCGCGAGCAAAGCCTGTGCGGTACAGACATTGGACGTCGCCTTTTCGCGACGGATGTGCTGTTCACGCGTTTGCAGCGCGAGACGTAGCGCGGGCTTGCCTTGTGCGTCGACGGTGACGCCGACCAGACGGCCCGGCATCTGACGCTTGAATTCGTCGCGCACGGCGAGGTATGCCGCGTGCGGCCCGCCGAAACCAACCGGCACGCCAAAACGCTGCGTGTTGCCGACAGCCACGTCCGCGCCCCATTCGCCCGGCGGCGTGAGCACGGTCAGCGCGAGCAGATCGGCGGCGACGACTACGTGGCCGCCCGCTGCGTGGATCGCTTCGGCGAGCGCGCGGTAGTCACGCACGTCGCCATTCGCGCCCGGGTATTGCAGCAGCACGCCGAACGCATTCGCACCGGCGGCATCCGCGGCCGGACCGACCTTCACTTCGATACCGACCGGCGTCGCACGGGTCTTCACCACTTCGATGGTTTGCGGCAGCACGTCGTCAGCGACGTAGAACACATTCGACTTTGGCTTGCCCACGCGTTGCAGCAACGTCATCGCTTCGGCGGCGGCGGTGGCCTCGTCGAGCAGCGAGGCGTTGGAGATGGCGAGACCGGTCAGGTCGATCACCATCTGCTGGAAGTTCAAGAGCGCTTCCAGACGGCCCTGCGAAATTTCCGGCTGATACGGCGTGTAAGCCGTGTACCACGCGGGATTTTCCAGCACGTTACGGAGGATCACCGTCGGGGTGTGCGCGTTGTAGTAGCCCTGTCCGATATACGAGCGGAACACCTGGTTCTTGTCCGCCAGTTCGCGCAGCGCGGCTAGCGCTTCGGCTTCGCTCTTCGGCTGCGCGAAGGGGCCAAGCGGCAGCGCTTCGCTGCGGCGGATCGTCTTCGGAATCACGGCGTCGATCAGCGCGGCGCGCGACGCAAAGCCGAGGGCTTCGAGCATCGCTTGCTGGTCGGCCGAATCCGGGCCGATGTGCCGTTCGGCGAAGGCATCATGCACTTCGAGCGCGGCGAGCGAGAGAGGAGTGCGGTTCATCAGACGATCCGGGTGTTCGAGCTTCATGAGGTAATCCTGGCGGTGCGGCTGTCCGGGTCTGCGGACGCCGCACCTAACGGTTTAGAGATTTAGGCGCCGATGGACTTCGTATATGCGTCGGCGTCGATCAGACGGTCCTGCGTTGCGTCAGCTGCCGGCTTGATCTTGAACAGCCAGCTTTCATACGGCGCGCTGTTGACTGCGTCCGGCGTGTCGGCGACGGCCGTGTTCGCTTCGATGATTTCGCCCGAGACCGGTGCGTAGATATCGGAGGCGGCTTTCACGGACTCGATGACCGCGACGGTGGCGCCTGCGGTGACGGTCTTGCCCAGTTCCTGGACTTCAAAAAAGACGATGTCGCCGAGCGCTTCTTGCGCGTGGTCGGTGATGCCGACGGTCAGCGTGCCATCAGCTTCGGTGCGGACCCATTCGTGCGATTCGGTGTATTTCAGATCGGCCGGGATGCTCATTGGATGCTCCTGTGCGGTGTGTTCGGTGGTGACTTAAAAGACTGAAGAGAGGGACGCACGCGCCGGTTGCTTAAACTGCGAGCACTTTGCCGTTACGTACGAACGGCAGTTTTACCACGCTCGCGGGTAAGGCTTTATCACGGATTTGCACATGCACGATATCGCCTGCCTTGACGCCTTTCGGCACGCGGGCGAACGCGATCGACTCCTGCATGGTCGGTGAGAAGGTGCCGCTGGTAATTTCACCATCGCCAAGCGGCGTGACGACCTTTTGATGCGCGCGCAGCACGCCGCCTGCCTTGCCGTTTTCCTTTTGCAGGATGAGTCCGACGAACGCCGTTTGCGAGCCGTCTGCTTCGAGTCTGGACTTGCCGACGAAATCGCGCGGTGAAGTCAGATCGACGGTCCACGCAAGGCCGGCGTCCAGCGGCGAAACGTTGTCGTCCATGTCCTGGCCGTACAGGTTCATGCCGGCTTCGAGGCGCAGCGTGTCGCGTGCGCCCAGACCGGCCGGGCGTACGCCTTGGCGTTGCAGTGCGTCCCAGAACTCGCAGACCGAAGTGGCGGGCAGCACGATCTCGAAGCCGTCTTCGCCGGTGTAGCCGGTGCGCGCAATCATCAACTCGCCGAACGGCGTGTTCTCGACGATGGCGGCGTTAAACGGCTTGAGCAGTTCAGTGGACGTACGGGTGGACGGAGCGACTTGCCAGACTCTGTCGCGGGCGTTCGGGCCTTGCACGGCGACGATCGAGAGATCGCGGCGCGGCGTGATGGTGAGGCCGTAGTTGCCCTCGGTGTTCAGCTTGCTGAACCAGGCGATGTCTTTGTCGGCGGTGCCGGCGTTGACCACGACGCGGAAAAAATCCTCGGCGAAGAAGTAGACGATCAGATCGTCGATGACGCCGCCGTTCGGGTTCAACAGGCATGAATACAGCGCACGGCCGGCCGTTTGCAGCTTGCCGACATTGTTTGCAATGGCGAATTCGAAGAAAGCGCGCACGCGCTCGCCGTGAAAGTCGACCACGCACATGTGCGACACGTCGAACATGCCCGCGTCGGTACGCACCGCGCGGTGTTCGTCGATCTGCGAGCCGTAGTTGAC
>FTKM01005550.1_pt1 | contig 10416 bp, 7 predicted proteins | sample 1658051 | NCBI WGS metagenome assembly FTKM01 (sample SAMEA3914794, study PRJEB12502) | metagenome | biome: forest; material: soil | place: Canada | collected 2011-07-05 | depth 0.1 m | reverse complement strand
GTGGCATTCGGTGCGGCACAAGCGGTCCCGCTAAACGTGACCGATGCGCTGTATGCATTGACGCCGCTATCTGGCGCGACCTTGCCGCGAAACTCGCAACCGCCCCCCATGGTCCCGGCGAGCAACCCGTCACCCGCAATCAGCATTTGCGCGGACCCTGTGCTTTGCATCGAACCCATCTTTCCGTTGTACTCGCCCGCAACCGCCCCGAGACCGGGCCCCTGTCCGAGCGACGGCTTTGGAGTCGCCGAGAAAGTCATGGGGCCGGCGCCGTTATCGGCCCCGGCGACCGTGCCGCTCACATTTGGCGCTCGCGAGAAATCAATCTGCACCTGCACGGGCGACGCTGCCGCGTTCGGCGCCAAGGTGTACTGCGTGGCCGCCGTGCCGGTGAAATGTCCAGTGCCTGTCTGCTGGCCGTTGGTCACGACAATCACACCCGCTACCGGCTTTTGATAGAACAGGTAAGCCGCGCCGTTATAGAGCGAGAGCAGGGTAATGGGTACATTGGTGGAGGACATACCGCTGTAGACGCCAGCGGAGGAAACCAGCAGATTTGTCGCCGACTGGGCCGACAGTGGCGGCACGCTGCCCGTGCTGCACGCACTGAGCACCACACTGCAACCGACGCTCACGAGTATCTTTCTCACGCATACCCCCTCGAGATCCGCAGAACAGAAGCCATCGTCACGATTCAGAATGGGGCGGCCCCATCACCCGTTCCATCAAAAGATTTTGCCCGGATTCAAGATCCCATCTGGATCAAGCGCCGCCTTTACAGCACGCATCGCAGCGATGTCGGCATCATTGCGCGTGACCCCAAGATACGCTTTCTTCTTCGTGCCAATGCCATGCTCCGCGGAAACCGACCCATGATATTCGCGCGTCACGCCGTAGATTACGTCGTCGATCTTGCCATGCAGCGTCTTCCCTGCCCCAGGCACGTCAACCACGATATGCAGATTGCCATCCCCAAGATGGCCATAAATCATCACCAGCGCTGTTGGCCAACGCTCGCGCAAGCGCATCTCGCAGCGCGCGGCGGCGTCACCGACATCGCTGATTGAAAAACTGACGTCGTACCCGACATGGTTCGGAATGAACTTCGGATACTCGCCCGGCGCATCACGAATCGCCCAGAAGGCGAGCACGTCGGCCTCCGATGTCGCCACTGCGGCATCAGCAACGACCTCCTTCTCGAGCATGCCGCCGAGAAACTCCTCAAACGCCTGTGTATGCCGTGCCGGATCGCCGCCTACACTCTCAAGCAGCACATAAAACGGATACCGCTCCTTCAATGGCGCACGCAGGCTGGGCAAATTCGTTAGCACAGCGTCATAATATCCGGCCCACATCACCTCGAATGCGGATACGCCAGCGGCGAGCCCCGCCTGCGCTTCTTCTAGCAACGTCGTCACCGCGGAGTATGTCGGCAGCGCGCACCATGCGGTCGCGACCGCACGAGGCCGCTGCCGCAGACGCAGTACCGCACGCGTGATGACGCCGAGCGTGCCTTCGCTGCCAATGAGCAGGTTACGCAGATCGTAGCCGCTATTGTTCTTGATCATCTTGTGCAGTTCGCCCACTACCTCGCCGCTCGCCAGCACGGCTTCGAGCCCCAGCACCTGATCGCGCATCATTCCATATTTAATGACGCGATTGCCGCCCGCGTTCGTGGCCAGGTTCCCGCCAATCGTGCAACTGCCACGCGCGCCGAGATCAAGCGGGAAATAAAGGCCTGCGTCGAGCGCGGCCTCCTGCACCACCTGGAGCGGCACACCCGCTTCGACAGTGATCGTGCCTGACGTGCGGTCGATTTCGACGATCCGGTTCATCCGCTCCAGACTCAGCGCCAGTTCATCACCGAGCAGATTCGCACCGCCCACGAGCCCGGTCAGCCCGCCTTGCGTCACAACCGCCTGCCGATACTGATTGCAGATGCGTAACGCCACTGCGACTTCACCGGTGTTGCGCGGCCGGATGATTGCGCGCGGTGTAGCTCCCGGCAAACCGCTCCAGTCCACCACCTGACGTGCACCGAACTGCTCCGGCAGCGCCACCACGTCTGCGCCAAGCGCCTCAAGCAACGCCTCTATCACGCCGCCTTGCTGCATGGCCGCCTCCCTGACAGGAATACGCTTTGTGAAGAATCTAAAGGAGCCCGCGCTTTGCCAGATTCTTATACAGCGCCCTTACGCCGAAGGTCCACGGAGCAATCGCTGTGGAAAGCTGCACGGTATTCACCAGCGCCCCGAGCGAAGGCGTCGCGATCGTCACCACATCGCCAAGGTGATGCGTGAAGCCCGCGCCTGCGGCATCGCGATCCTTGATCGGCGAGAACATCGTGCCGAGGAACAGCATAAAACCATCGGGGTACTGATGATGTTCTCCGCAGGTCTGCGCGACAAGATCAACAGGGTCACGGCTGATCTCCTGCATATGGCTCACGCCTTCGAGCACGAAGCCATCCGCGCCTTCGATGCGCAGCGACAAGCTCGCTGCGCGCACCGTATCGAGTGTAAAGCGTTCGTCGAAGAGGCGCACAAACGGGCCAATGGCGCACGATCCGTTATTGTCTTTTGCCTTGCCCAGCAGCAAAGCCGAGCGGCCTTCAATATCGCGCAGATTGACGTCGTTACCCAGCGTCGCGCCGACAATCTGCCCCGCGCTATTCACGGCAAGCACGATCTCCGGTTCCGGGTTGTTCCACACCGAGGTGGGATAGAGGCCGACATCCGCGCCCTGTCCCACAGCGGACATCGGCTGCGATTTAGAAAACACTTCCGCATCCGGCCCGATGCCCACTTCCATGTATTGGGACCACGCGCCGCGTCGTTCGAGTTCGGCTTTGAGTCGCATTGCAGCGTCCGAACCTGGCTTGATCTTCGCGAGATCCGTGCCGATCAGTTCAGTGATCGTCCGGCGCACTTCGACAGCCTTGGTCGCATCACCCGCCGCCTGTTCTTCGATCACGCGTTCTAGCAGGCTCACCGCGAACGTCACTCCACACGCCTTGATCGCTTGCACATCGCATGGCGCGAGCAGTGTTGGACCAGCTGCAGGAGCATCCGTTGATGCGAAACTTGCTTGTAGCAGCGCGTTCACCGTACCTAGCGCCTCGCCGGGCGCATCGCGGGCAATCTGCACGGCATCGGTCCGGTCGAACAGATCAGCCGTAGTGGCGACAGTAGAGGTGATATCGAAGACCTGACCGCCGCGGACCACCACGACAGACGGCCCATCAACCGGCGCAGGGCGCCAGACGCGGCCTATCAGCAGTGCGTGATCGAGGTCGTCAGGAAGGCAGGAAGCGGGATCGGTTCGCATATCGTCATGTCCGGCGTGTTGACCAAAAACTGATCGTATCCATGCGACAGCGGAGTGTCCATCTTATTGAAGCGCCCGCACCTTCTGGGAACGTATCGCCCTAACCCTGCCGGTTCGCCGCATGCAACGATGATTGCTGCACGTACCAGTCAAGGCAGTGGGGATTCGCCATAGCCTCACGATTAACCACCTTCTCCAGCGCATGACCGAGAAACAGCTTCTTGATCGGCACTTCCTGCTTCTTGCCGGACAAGGTGCGCGGAATTTCCGGCGCCTGCAACATCTGATCCGGCACGAAGCGCGGCGACAGCGAGGTTCTGATCGCCGCCGCCAGACGCGATTCCAGCGCAGCGTCGAGCGTGATGCCGTCACGCAGCACCACAAACAGCGCCAGATAGCTCTCTCGCCCGAGATACTCGAGATCGATCACCATCGAATCGAGCACTTCCGGCAGCGCCTCGACCGCGGCATAGATCTCGCTTGTGCCCATACGCAAGCCGCTTCGGTTGATCGTTGCATCGCTGCGGCCGTAGATGATGCATGCGCCATCGGCCTCTATCTTTAGCCAGTCGCCGTGACGCCACACACCCGGATAAACATCGAAATAGCTCGACAGGTAGCGGGCATTGCCCTCGTCGCCCCAGAAATACAGAGGCATACCTGGAATGGGCCGGGTGCACACCAACTCGCCCACTTCGCCAATCACCGCTTGACCGGCGTCGTCCCACGCCTGAACGGCCGCGCCCAGTTGGAGGCACTGCATCTGCCCCGGCACCTGCGGCAGTTCACGGTTGCCCGTGGCGAAGTTACCGCATAGATCGGTGCCGCCTGAGATATTGAGCCACCAGATATCCGGTGTACCGATGGCGGCGAATTGCGCAGTGCCCCAGCGCTGGACGTCTTCCGGCAGTGGCGAGCCAGTCGTGCCGATGGCCCGCAACCGCGAGAGATCACCGCACTCGGCCAGTGACAGCGCCGCCTTCATGCAGTTACCGTGAAAAGCCGCGCCAGCACCGAGGACAGTGACCTTGTGACGCGCGGCGAAGCGGTACAGGACGCCCCAGTCGGGATGGTCCTTGCTGCCGCTCGGACAGCCGTCGTAAAGGCAGATCGTGGTACCGGCGAGCAAAGCCGACACCTGCACGTTCCACATGATCCAGCCGGTGGAGCTGTACCAGTGGAATCGCTCGCCACGATTGTTGTTGCTGTAGCTCGCGCCCAGGTCGGTGTGCAATATGACGCTCAGCGCGGTCACCAGCACACCGCCGTGACTTTGCACGATGGCTTTGGGCAGACCCGTCGTGCCGCTGGAGTAAACCACCCACAGCGGATGATCAAACGCCAACCACTCGGGGACAAACGCCGCAGTTGCCGCATCGTCGCGTGCGACCACCTCGGCGAAGCTGAGTGCGTCAGCCACGCGCGATGCCGCATACGGCGTTTCCAGCACAATCAGCGTCTGCACAGCGGGCAGCGCCGCACGCAATGAAGACACGACCTGGCTGCGATCCATCGGTCGGCCCGCGTAGTGAACACCATCCGCCGTGATCAGCACACGCGGCTCGATTTGACGGAACCGGTCGATCACAGCGTGCAGACCCATGTCAGGCGCACACACACTCCACACCGCGCCAATGCTGCAGCACGCGAGAAACGTCACGACCGTCTCAGGCACGTTGGGCAAGTACGCCACTACGCGATCGCCACGCTGCACGCCTCTTTCGCGCAAAGTCACGGCAAGCGCGGCCGCTTGTCGTTTCAGTTCGGGCCAGCTCAGTTCCCGGATCCGCCCTTCTTCATCCTCGCTGACGATCGCGGCCATACCCGCCTCGTGCGCTGCATCAGCATGTCGCAGCACGTGGTGGGCGTAGTTCACCTGCGCGCCAGGAAACCAGCGCGCGCCCGGCATGCGCTCCTCGGCCAGCACCGCGCTATACGGCGTCGGCGATTGAACCTCGCCAAACTCCCAGACACTGACCCAGAACGCGTCGAGATCCGAAACGGACCACTGCCAAAGTGCAGCGTACGAATCAAAGGCGAGGCCACGGGTCTGCCGCAGCCAGTCTTGATACAGGCGGATTTGAGGAATACAGGTAGCACTAACCGGCCGGCATCCGGTGACAGAATCTGCGTGGCTCATATTTTCGGTCGGCAATTCAAATACCGTCTGCGGATAGCGATCAGTTATGCGAAAGGATAATCGACAAATATCTTCTACGACACGTTGAAAACAACGCTACACCTCCAGCCACTCTTTGCGCACCTGCGCATTGGCCTTCAGTTCGGCGGGCGTCCCTTCGAACACGATGTTTCCGTGCCCCATGACATAGACGCGCTGCGAGATGTCGAGCGCAATGGCGAGCTTCTGCTCAATCAGCAGCACCGACACGCCACGCTCCTTGAGCGCCTGCAGATATTCACCAACCAGCGCCACCAGTTTGGGCGCGAGTCCTTCGGTAGGCTCGTCGATGAGGATCAGGTCCGGGTCGCCCATCAGCGTGCGGCACAGGGTCAACATCTGCTGCTCGCCACCTGATAGCACGCCTGCCGCGGTGTGCTCGCGCTCTTTCAGGCGGGGGAACATTCCGTACATTTCTGCCAGCGTCCAGCGCGGTTTGCCCTGGCGCCGGTTGCGCTTCTCGCCTAGCAGCAGGTTCTGCCGCACCGTCAATGTCGGGAAGATATCGCGATTCTCGGGCACATAACCAATACCCAACTGGGCGATCTCGAAGGTGCGACGCCCCAGAATCTCCTCGTCGCGAAAGCGCACCGAACCCGCCGCCTTCACCATTCCAAGGATCGTTTTGGCCATCGTGGAACGCCCTACTCCGTTGCGCCCAAGCAAGGTGACGATCTCGCCTTCGTCGACATGCACGTCGACGCCTTGAAGAATATGGCTCTTGCCGTAATACGCGTGCAAGCCTTGTACGTCGAGCATACGTTGCACCATCATTGCGCTCCCTCGGTGGAGCTTTCGTCGAGAGAGGCGCCGAGATAGGCCTCCTTGACCTTGCTGTTGTTGCGGATCGCTTCAGGCGTATCGGTGGCAATGACTTCGCCGTATACCAGCACCGAAATGCGATCCGCGAGGCCGAACACCACACCCATGTCGTGCTCGACCATCACGAGCGTCTTGCCGACGGTGACATTGCGAATCAGCTCCACCGCCTGATCCGACTCCGAGCGGCTCATGCCCGCCGTGGGTTCGTCGAGCAGGATCACTTCGGCGCCACCCGCGATCGTGATACCAATCTCCAGCGCCCGCTGTTCCGCATAGGTCAGCAGACTCGCCTGCGTGTCGTGGCGACGCTGCAACCCGATCAGTTCGAGCACCTCTTCGGCGCGCTGGCGCGCGTCATGCAGCTTCTCGAGCCGATGCCAGAACGAATATTTGTAGCCCAGCGACCACAACACCGCGCAGCGCAAGTTCTCGAACACCGAAAGCCGGTGGAAAATGTTCGTAATCTGGAAACTACGCGAGAGCCCCATGCGATTGATCACGAAAGGCTTGAGACCGCCGATCTCCGTACCGTTGAGTTTCACCAAACCGGAAGTCGGCTCGCATCGCCCCGAAATCAGGTTAAAGGTGGTCGACTTGCCTGCGCCGTTCGGACCGATCAGCGCATGACGCTCGCCCTTGGGAATGCTCAGGTTGATGCCGCGAATGATCTCCGTCTGGCCGAACTTCTTGCAGACTTTGGACAACTCCAGTGCCGCCGTCATCGCGGGCCTCCTGGCATTCCGGCGATCTCCGTCTGAACTGTGTCCCACGTTTGATGCACGCGCGCCACGGCTGCGCGCCAGGCCAGCGCCCCGGCGAGCCACAGCGCTACAGCGACCGCCCAGGGCTTGAACGATGCCGCGTCGAAACCTATGCCAAGCAGCGTCATGCTGGTGCCGTTGTCGGCGTCGATCTGCAGCTTGTAGGTCAGTTCGACGGTCAGTATCAACGCGGCCAGCAGGATCAGGCCCGCGCCCAATGCAACAGAATACGAGGGCAGCATGCGGCGCAGCTTGCGTCTGGACAGTAGCGGCGCCTGCTTCATCAGCAGGCTGGAAATGCCACCAGGCACGAACATCACCATCACCACGAAGAACAGGCCTAGATACAGCAGCCACGCCTGCGTGAGGCTGGATAGCGCGACAGCAAACAGCACAAACACTATTGCACCAATGATGGGCCCGAAGAAGAAACCGCCGCCACCGATGAACGTCGCCAGCAACACGCTGCCCGAATGCGCAGCGCCCACATTCTCAGCCGACACAATTTCAAAGTTGATGACCGACAGCCCGCCAGAAATGCCAGCGAAAAAGGCCGACAGGATCACTACGAGGTAGCGCACACGTTGTGTGTTGTACCCGACGAATTCAGCTCGCTCGGCATTGTCGCGCACGGCGTTTGCGATGCGGCCCAACGGCGTTTTGGTCCACGCGTACATTGCGATCATCGACAGCAGGCACCAGAGCGCGATCAGGTAATACACCTGACGTCCCGACCCGTACGTAATGCCGAGCACCGCGTTGCCGACCACGCGGTTGGTCGAGACACCGCCCTCGCCGCCGAAGAAGTCGGGAAGCATCAGCGAACTGGCGAACACCATTTCACCGATACCCAGCGTAATCATGGCGAACGTGGTGCCCGCCTTGCGTGTGGTCACATAACCAAACAGCACGCCGAAGAATGCGCCGCCGAGTCCGCCCACCAGCGGCAGCAGCGAGACAGGAAACCACAGTTCCCCAGCGCCGACCCGGTTGAGCAGATGCACGGCAACGAACGCGCCCATGCCCGAATACACGGCGTGCCCGAAAGACAACATGCCCGACTGACCCAGCAGCATGTTGTACGACAGCGCGAAGATGATCATGATCCCCATCTGCGACAACAGGGTGATCGCAAAGCCGCTGGAAAAAATCAGCGGCGCCACAATCATCACGAGCGCAGTCAGCCCCCAGATCAGATAGGGCGCAAGATGACGAGGGGAGGAAGCGGAACGGCCTGGGGCCATTGCGTGCTCGTAGCTATGCCGCATAGTCGGTTTCATGATCTAACCTTCCCGGGTTCCCATGAGACCGCGTGGGCGCACAATCAAAATCACCACCATCAAAAGATAAGGCAGCACCGGCGCCATCTGCGAGACCGTTAGTTTCCACACCGACGATAGCGGCGTGGCACTCGTCACATGCAGACCTATTGCGCCGAACAGATCAGCCAGCGAGGCGTCGATGGTAACGGCAAAGGTCTGCAGCAGCCCGATCAGCAGCGACGCGATGAAGGCTCCCACGAGCGAACCCATGCCACCCACCACCGCGACCACGAACACAATGGTGCCGACCGAAGCGGCCATAGAAGGCGACGTGACAAACGCATTGCCGCCGATCACACCCGCGAGGCCCGCCAACGCGGCGCCACCGGCGAACACCAGCATGAACACCCTCTGCACATTGTGGCCGAGCGCCTCGACCATCTGCGGATGCGTCAGTGCAGCCTGAATGACGAGCCCAATGCGCGTGCGCGTCAGCACGACATACATCGCCACGAGCATGAGCACCGACACCAGCATCATGAAGGCACGATATTTCGGAAACACTGACGTGAAGACCTGGAACAAAGGACCGTCCAGTTCCTGAGGAATCCGGTAAGGCACCGCGGACTGCCCCCAAACCAGCTTGACGGCCTCTTCGATCAGATAGGCAAGGCCAAACGTAAAGAGCAGTTCGGCCACATGCCCGTACTTGTGGACGCTGCGCAACCCGAAGCGTTCGACGAACGCCCCGACGATCACCACCAGCAGCGGCGCCACCACAAGCGCGGGCCAGAAACCAATCTTGCTGGCAATCGCATAGGCAAAATAGGCGCCCAACATATAGAAACTGGCATGGGCGAAATTGAGCACACCCATCATGCTAAAGATCAGCGTAAGCCCCGATGACAGCAGAAACAGCAGTAGCCCATAGCTAATGCCATTCAACAACGAGATCACGAAAAATTCCACGAACTATGTCCCTCACTTCTGGCGCCAGCATCGGGTAAGCGCAAGCCGGACGACGGAGCGCCGCCACTCCATCATCCGGTATCAGGCAACGCCGCCTAGTTTGGCCGCTTCATCTGGCAAGTCGTCGGCTGGACGGCTGATGACGCGTCCAGTACGGCGTCAGTCCGCCAGCCATAGCCGGTCTTTTCCTGGTCGTATTTGACGTCCTTGCCATCCGCCTTGACCCAGGTGGCGATAACGAGCGGCTGCTCCGCCTGATGGTCGGAAGCGCGCATCTCGACGATGCCGTTCAGGCTTTGAACCTTCATGCCCTCAAGCGTCCTGGCCACCTTGACCGGATCCGTCGATCCGGTTTCCTTGAACGCTTTGCTTAGCATCGCGATGCCAGTATAAGCGGCCATCTCGAAGAAATCGTCGTCGTATTTCTTTTTGAAGCCGTCGAATACCTGATCGGCTTCCGCCGGATTGCCCTTGCTGTTCGGGCCCAGATAGCCGACGTACCTGACGTGCCCCGCACCCGCCGAACCCATCGCGGTCGGCACGCCCGTCGTGGATGCGTAGTAGGTGTAGTAATTGGCGGTCACGCCAGCGTCCTTGCCCGCCTTGATCAACAGCGCCAGATCGCTGCCCCAGTTACCGGTGATCACCGTATCAGCGCCCGACGCCTTGATCTTGCTGGCGTACGGCGAGAAGTCTTTCACCTGCGCCAGCGGGTGAAAATCGTCGCCCACGATCTGGATGTCTGGGCGCTTGCGCTTCAGATATTCCTGCGCGGTGCGCGACACGTCATGGCCAAACGAATAGTCCTGATCGATCAGATAGACCTTCTTGACGTTGGGATCCTTGGCGAGAAATGTCGTCAGCGCTTCCATTTTCATATCGGCGTTGGCGTCGAGGCGAAAGTGCCAATAGTCACATTTGCTATTGGTCATGGTCGGATCCACTGCGGCAAAATTCAGGTAGATGATTTCCTTGCCGGGATTGCGCGCGTTGTACTTGGATACCGCATCTTCGAGCGCGAGGCCCACTGAAGAGCCGTTACCCTGCGTGATATAGCGAATCCCCTGATCAGCGGCCTCATTCAGAAGCGTGAGGC